>ENA-OFCD01000088-OFCD01000088.1-metagenomes-genome-assembly--contig:-NODE-88-length-57666-cov-15.842669_pt1 | contig 57666 bp, 60 predicted proteins | sample MGYA00153392_OFCD01 | MGnify analysis MGYA00153392 | reverse complement strand
ACCGTGATCACGCCGAACCGCGCCGAGCTCGCGCAGGTGATCGGCGCGTGGAGCAGCGAAGCGCAGTTGCACGAACGCTCCCAAGCGCTGCGCGTGGCGCACGGGCTCGACGCGCTCGTGCTGACCCGATCGGAAGACGGCATGTCGCTGTTCGATGCCGAAGGCCATGTGCAGGTGCCGGCGCAAGCGCGCGAGGTGTTCGACGTGACCGGTGCCGGCGACACGGTCATCGCCACGCTGGCCGTGATGCTTGGCGCCGGCCTGCCGCTGCGCGAAGCCATGGGACACGCGAACCGCGCCGGCGGCATCGTGGTCGGCAGGTTCGGTACTGCCAGCGTTGGCTACGAGGAGTTGTTCGCATGAAGGTCGTTGTCACCGGCGCAGCCGGCATGATCGGATCGAACCTGGTTCACGGGCTGAACGGGATCGGCATCAACGACGTGATCGCGGTCGACGACCTGACAGACGGCCCCAAATACCGCAACTTGATGGGCGCGCAGCTGAGCGACTACTTCGACAAGAGCGAGTTCTACGCGCGCTATGCGAAGGGCGAGTTCGGCCAGGTCGACGCGATCTTTCACGAAGGCGCCTGCTCCGACACGATGGAGCACGACGGTCGCTTCATGATGGAGACGAATTACCGCTGCTCGAAGGGCTTGCTCGACGCTGCCCAAGCCCAAGGCACACGGCTGCTGTACGCGAGCTCGGCCGCCACCTACGGCGGCAGCGCGTCGTTCGTCGAAATGCCGGCGTTCGAGCAGCCGCTCAACGTGTACGGCTACTCGAAGCTGCTGTTCGACAACGTGGTGCGGCGCATGCTGCCCCACAGCAAGGCGCAGGTCGTCGGCTTTCGCTACTTCAACGTCTACGGCCCGCGTGAGCAACACAAGGGGCGCATGGCCTCGGTCGCGTTCCACCACTTCAACCAGTTCCGTGAGACCGGCAAGGTGCGCCTGTTCGGCGAATACGGCGACTACGGGCCGGGTCAGCAGAGCCGCGATTTCATCTCCGTCGGCGACGTGGTCGCCGTGAACCTGTGGTTCCTGCAGCACCCGGACGTCAGCGGCATCTTCAACCTCGGCACCGGTCGCGCACAGCCGTTCAACGACGTGGCGCTGGCCACGGTCAACACAGCGCGGGCGCGCAAGGGCGAGGCGGCATTGCCGCTCGATGCGCTGGTCGAGCAAGGGCTGATCGAGTACACGCCGTTCCCCGAGGCGTTGGTCGGCAAGTACCAATCGTTCACACAAGCCGACTTGAATGAACTGCGCGGCACCGGCTGCGACCATGCATTCGCCGATGTGGCCACGGGCGTGGCGTCGTATTTCGACTGGCTGACAACTTCGATCTAAGCGATTTGGTCGAACCGAGTCAACCCTCAATCTACCGTTGCCGTTAAGGGCTTCGCTGCCGGTCGTTTCTGCCCGGCGCGACCACACCAACCCTCCGAGGTATGCACATGATCAAGAAAATTATCGTCGCCATGCTGGCCCTGTTCGCCGCAGTCGCGTTCGCTGCGGTCGATGCCAACAAGGCCACGCCGGCCGAGCTCGATGGCGTCAAGGGCATCGGCCCTGTGATCTCGGCCAAGATCGTGGAAGAGCGCAACAAGGGTGCGTTCAAGGATTGGCAAGACATGATCACCCGCGTGAAGGGCGTCGGCGAAAACAACGCCGCCAAGTTCTCGACCGGAGGCCTGACCGTCAACGGCGCCGCGTTCGCTGGCGCCCCCGCCAAGGCAGCCGCCCCCGCCGCGGCGAAGAAAGAAGAGAAGAAGGCAATGGCACCTGCTGCCGCGCCGGCCGCCTCGGCCAACAAGACCGCGCCGGCTGCAGCCGCCAGCGCCGCCGCAGCCACCAAGCCCGCCGAGATGAGCGCCGCCGACAAGAAGGCCGCTGCGAAGAAAGAGAAAGAAGACAAGAAGGCCGCCAAGGCTGCTGCAGCCGATGAAGCCAAGAAGGCCAAGGCCGACAAGGCCGATGCCAAGAAGACCGCGAAGGAAGCCAAGCCGGCAGCTGCTGCCGCTGCATCGGCACCGGCCAGCGCCGCGAAGAAGTAAGCACGCCAATCGCGCGGGCCCGCGTGGCCCGCTCGACAAACGCCCGCGCCCGCGGGCGTTTTATCGGTGGCTTCCCGCTTTCGGGGGTGACCTTTCGGGGCGGCCCGAGGTGGTGATGTTCAGATCGGCGCCCAGCCGGAACACTTCAGTCCGGACCCGCAATGTCGCGAGGCCCGAACCTTCCGGAGAGCTCCATGAACTTCATCAAAATCCTCGTCGCCACCGTGCTGGCACTCGCCTCGGCCGCGGCTTTCGCTGTCGTCGACGTCAACAAGGCCAACCAGGCCGAGCTCGAATCGATCAAGGGCATCGGCCCGTCGATGTCGACCAAGATCCTCGCTGCACGCAAGACCGGCTCGTTCAAGGACTGGACCGACATGCAAACCCGCGTCAAAGGCGTGCGCGCCGGCAACTCCGCCAAGTTCTCGGCCGATGGCCTGACGGTCAACGGCGCCGCGTTCAGCGCGACCGCGATGGCCGATGCGTCGGCCCGGCCTGCGAAGGCGCCCAAGGGCAGCAAGGCAGACGCGCCGAAAAAATAACGCGTGTCATCAGCCAACGCCCCGGCATGGCCCCGGGGCGTTTTTACGTCGGTTGCCGTCAGCACTGACGCCAGCCGAAGAACGCGATCACGTCGTCGCGGCGCTGCACCGTGTCGGCCACGCCGAGCGCCATCAACGCGCGCGTGAAGGCCGCTTCGAACAGCAGGTAGCTCGCCAGCGCCGCGCCACGCGCATCGGCGCCTTGGCCTTGCACGCCGATGCCGCGCAACATGCCGCGAATCGCGATCGGCAGGGTGCCCAGGTGCTTCGCAGCGATGTCGTCGAGGCGCTGGCTCGGCGCGATCACCAGCACTTCGATCGGCTTCAAGCTCGTCGCCGCGCGCGCCTCGGGAGTGAGCAGCGCGAGCGTGCTGTTGATGCGGTGCAGGCGCTCCACATCGACCGCGAGTGCATCGAGAAAAATGTTCGACAGCGCATGGCCTGCGATCTGCGCCAGGTTCGGGTACTCGCTGCTGCCGGCGCGCTCCCCGGGCGGCTCGTGCATGCGGCCCGCGCCGACGACGAGGATGCGCTCGGCGCCGAGGTGCACGGCCGGCGAGATCGGCGCGGCCTGCCGCATCGAGCCGTCACCGAAGTACTCGGTGTGCTCGGCGATGTTCAGCGCCACCGCCGGAAACACGAACGGGATCGCGGATGACGCGAGCAGGTGCAGCACCGTGATCGCATCACGCACGGCGATGCGCTGCGAGCGCGTCCACGGCACGATGTTGTCGAGCGCGTCGTAGAAAGTCACGTGCAGGCCCGAGCCGTAGCTCGACGCGGTGACGGCGAGCGCTTGCAGGTGGCCTTCTCGCATCATCTGGCGCGTGCGCTCGGGATTCACCAAACGATTCAGCAGTGCTTCGAGCGGTGCGTTGTCGAGCAGCGAGCGCGGCCGCGCGCGGCGCCAGCGGGCGATGGCCCAACCGATCGACATCATCGTGAGCCAGCGCGCGCCGGTGCGGATCACGCCGAACGAATCGGCGCGGTAGACCTGATCGGCGCTGAAGTTTTCCCAGACCTCGCACAGGCACTCGACGGCGCCGTCGAAGTCATCGGCGCGGCAGGCGAGCGCTGCCGCATTGATCGCGCCGGCCGAGGTGCCGGTGATGACAGGGAACGGGTTCGGCGCGGCGCCCTGACCGCACTCGCGCCGGATCTGCGCGATCGCCTTCAGCACGCCGACCTGGTAAGCGGCGCGCGCGCCACCGCCGGTCAGCACCAGGCCGGTGGTTTTCCCGCTGGTGGAATTCAAACCCATCACGGGTTATCGGCGCGTCTGCGTGGAGACTGAATCCCATGCGTTATGCGCGCGTCATTCGCAAATCAGTCATACACGACGACCGCCTGCCCATGGTGTGCACCGGAACGCCAGCGGTCGAGTGCGGCGTCGGTCGGGTAAAAGCGTGCGGCGTCGCCCAGATCGAGTTCACCGCTCGCACTCGCGTCGTCGATGGTGCGGCTCAACTCGAGGCGCACGGTCAGGCCCTGCGGCAAGTCGCCGTGCTCGGTCGCGATGCGGCGCGAAGGAAAATCGCGCAGCACCTCGGCCACAGGCGGCACGCTGCCGTTGACTGCCACGCGCAGGTACTTGCCGAAGCGGCAGCGCGCCGAGGCCAGATCCCACACGTTCGCGACCGTCAACCGCAGCCCGCCCGAGAACCGGTCGGGCTGCACCTTGCCCTGCACGATGATCAGCTCGTCGTCTTTCAACAAGTCCTTGTTCGCGTTCAGCAGGTCTTCGTTCGCGACCGCCTCGATCGCCTCGCTTTTGTCGTCGAGCTTGAAGATCGCGACGCGGCCACGCTGGCCGTTGACGATGCGCAGGTCAGTGACGATGCCGGCGAGCAACTGCGGCTCGCGGCTGTCGAGCAAGTCGGCGATCTGGCGCTTCGCGAAGCGGCGCACCTCGGTCGCGCTTTGGTCGAACAGGTGGCCCGACAGGTAGAAGCCGAGCGCGCCTTTTTCTAACGTCAGCCGCTCCTTGATGCTCCATGTGTCGGCAACGATCAGCGGCGGCTCTTGCGTGCTTGCGCCATGCTGGTCGTCGCCCCCGCCGAAGTCGAACAGCCCGCCTTGGTCGGCGTGCGCGGCTTGCGAATCGGCCCATTCGAGTGCCAAGCCCACGCTCGCGAGCATGCACGCGCGGTCGGGGTGCAGCGCATCGAACGCGCCCGACTTGACGAGCGCCTCGACCACGCGCTTGTTGATGCGCTGGCGATCGACGCGCGCGCAGAAGTTGAACAGGCTGGTGAAGGCGCCGCCCTGGGTTCGAGCCTTGATGATCGCCTCGATCGCGCCCTGCCCGGTGCCCTTGATCGCGCCCAGGCCGTACTGCACGACCTTGTCCGAGAGCGGCTCGAAGCGGTGCACGCCGGTGTTCACGTCGGGCGCCTGGATCTCGATGCCGAAGGTCTTGGCGTCGATCAGCAGCACGCGCAGCTTGTCGGTGTCGTCGGCCTCGACCGTCATGTTCGCGGCGAAGAACTCGGCCGTGCAGTGCACCTTGATCCAGGCGGTGTGATAGGCCAACAGCGAGTACGCGGCGGCGTGCGACTTGTTGAAGCCGTAGCCGGCGAACTTCTCCATCAGGTCGAAGACTTCGTCGGCGGCGCCCGTCGAAATGTCTTTCTTCGCTGCGCCGTCGCGGAAAATCTGGCGGTGCTGCGCCATCTCTTCGGCCTTTTTCTTGCCCATCGCGCGGCGCAGCAGGTCGGCACCGCCGAGCGAGTAGCCGCCGAGCACCTGCGCCGCTTGCATCACCTGCTCTTGATAGACCATCACGCCGTAGGTTTCGCCGAGCACGGTCTCGAGCAGCGGGTGCGGGTAGCTCACCTCTTCCTTGCCGTGCTTGCGCGCGCAGAAGGTCGGGATGTTTTCCATGGGGCCGGGGCGGAACATCGCGTTCAACGCGAACAGGTCTTCGATGCGCGTCGGCCGCGCGTCTTTGAGCATGCGCTGCATGCCCGCGCTCTCGAACTGGAACACCGACTCGGTGCGGCCTTCGCTGAAGAGCTTGTAGACGCGCGGGTCGTCGAGCGGCAGTTTGTCGTAATCGAAAGTGCTGTAGTCGAAGGCTGCAGTGGCCGGGCGGCGCGCCTTGATGAAGTCCTTCGCGAGCTCGAGGATCGTCAGCGTCGCGAGGCCCAAGAAGTCGAACTTGACGAGGCCGATCGCCTCCACATCGTCCTTGTCGAACTGGCTCACCGCGTTGTTGCTGCCGGGCTGCATGTAAAGCGGGCAAAAGTCGGTGATCTTGCCCGGCGCGATCAGCACGCCGCCGGCGTGCATGCCGACGTTGCGCGTGATGCCCTCGACGCGCGTGGCCAGCGCGAGCAGCTCGGCCACTTCTTCTTCCGCCGCTTCGCGTTGCTCGAGTTCGGGCGCTTCACGCCGCGCGTAGATCAGGCCCGGGTCGGGGTTGGCCGGCACCTTCGCGAGCGTCACCTGCTTGCCCGGCGGGGCAGGGATCAGCTTGGCGATGGAGTCGACATGGCCGTAGCCCATGCCGAGCACGCGGCCCACGTCGCGCAGCGCGGCCTTGGCGGCCATCGTGCCGAAGGTGGCGATCTGGCTCACCGCATCGCGCCCGTATTTTTGCTTCACGTAGTCGATCACGCGGTCGCGGTTGCCCTGGCAAAAGTCGATGTCGAAGTCGGGCATCGACACGCGCTCGGGGTTCAGGAAACGCTCGAACAGCAGGTTGTATTGCAGCGGGTCGAGGCCGGTGATGTTGAGCGAATACGCGACCAGCGAACCGGCACCCGAGCCCCGGCCCGGGCCGACCGGGCAACCGTTTTTTTGTGCCCAGTTGATGAAATCGGCGACGATCAAAAAATACCCGGGAAAGCCCATGCCGAGGATCGTGTTGACCTCGAAGTCGAGCCGTTCCACATAGCGCGGGCGTTGCGCTTCGCGTTCGGCCTCGATGGGGTAGCGCTGCTTCAACCGCTCGGCCAGCCCTTCGTGCGACAGGATGCTGAAATACTCGGCCATCGCGAGCGGCTTGCCGTCGACGACAGGTGTCGGAAAGTCGGGCAACTGCGGCTTGCCAAGCACCAGGCTCAAGCTGCAGCGCTTCGCGATCTCGACCGTGTTGGCGACCGCGCTCGGCAGGTCGGCGAACAGCGCCTCCATTTGCGCCTGGGTCTTGAAGCACTGCTCGCGGTTGAAGCGCTTGACGCGCTTCGGGTTGGTCAGCATTTCACCCTCGGCCACACAGACGCGCGCCTCGTGCGCATCGAAATCATCCGGCGTCGCGAACTGCACCGGATGCGTCGCGACGACCGGCAATTGCAGCCGCGCCGCGAGCTGCGCCGCGGCGCGCACATGGGCCTCGTTGCCGGGCAGGCCTGCGCGTTGCAGCTCGATGTAGAAGCGACTCGGAAAGATGCCGGCGAGCTGGTGCGCGAGGCCGTCAGCACGGCCGGGGTCGTTCGCGACCAGCGCCTGCCCGACCGCGCCCATCTCGGCGCCCGCGAGTGCGATCAGGCCTTCGCCCAGCTCGGCCAACCAGGCCCACTTGACGCAGGCCTGCGAGCGCTGCTCATGCCGCAACCAGGCGCGCGAGATCAGCTCGCACAGGTTGAGGTAGCCCTGCTTGTTCTGCGCCAGCACGACGAGCCGGCTCGGCGACTTTTCACCGCCCGCGGGCTCGAGCCAAAGGTCGGCGCCGATGATCGGCTTGACGCCTTGTTTGCGCGCCGCGCTGTAGAGCTTGACGGCGCCGAACAGGTTCGACAGGTCGGTGATGGCAAGGGCCGCCTGGCCATCGGCCGCGGCGCTGGCCACCGCATCGTCGATTCGCAGGGTGCCGTCGGCGACGGAAAATTCGGTGTGGGTGCGCAGGTGAACGAAAGACATCGGGCATTTTAAGGATGGCACGCCCCCGTAAACTTGCGGCAGTGAAACCAATTCTGAACATCTCCGCGTACAAGTTTGCCGGTCTGAATGACACGGCCGGGTGGCGTGAAAGTATCCGCTCACAAGCAATGGCCTTCGACCTGAAGGGCACGGTGCTGCTGGCCGACGAAGGCATCAATTTGTTCGTTGCTGGCATCGAGGTGAATGTGCGCGCGTTTTTGGCTTGGCTGGTGGCGCAAGCGCCATTCGGCGGTTTGCCGGTCAAGGAAAGCTGGTCGGATTCGGTGCCGTTCGGCAAGCTGCTGGTCAAGGTCAAGCCCGAGATCATCCGCATGAACCACCCGACGATCCGGCCGCAGGTGCAGCGGGCACCGGCCGTCGATGCGAAGACGCTGGCGCGCTGGCTCGATGCAGGGGTCGACGACGCCGGCCGCGAGGTGGTCACGCTCGACACCCGCAACGCATTTGAGGTCGATCACGGGCGTTTCGCTGGCGCGCTCGACTGGCGGCTCGGCAAATTCAACGAGTTCCCGCAGGTGCTGCGCGCGCACCGCGGCGAGCTCGAAGGCAGGACTGTCGTGAGCTACTGCACCGGTGGCATCCGCTGCGAGAAGGCCGCGCTGCTGATGGCCGAAGCCGGCGTGGCCAACGTGCTCCAGCTCGACGGCGGCATCTTGAAATACATCGAGGAAACCGGCGGCAAACACTTCGAAGGAAATTGTTTCGTGTTCGACGAGCGCGGCACCTTGAATGACACACTGGCGGCCGTGCGAGCGGTGTAAGTTCGCACGTCTCTCAACGATCCTTCGTGTTAACCGCACGGAGCCGACGCCATGAACACAGCTCACCGGCCCGCTCTCGCCACCCCGCGCGCAGGCGACCTCGCCAAGGCCTACGCCGCAACCCGCCAAACCACGCTCGACCTCGCTGCGCCGCTGACGGCCGAAGATTGCCAGGTGCAATCGATGGCCGATGCCAGCCCCGCGAAGTGGCACCTCGCGCACCTCACCTGGTTCTTCGAGACCTTTGTGCTCGAGCCGAACGAGCCGGGCTTCAAGCCCTTCGACGCGGGCTTTCGCGTGCTGTTTAACAGCTACTACCAAGGCATCGGCGAGATGCACCCGCGCGCGCAGCGCGGGCTGATCACCCGGCCGACGCTGGCCGAGGTGAAGCTCTACCGCGCGGCGGTCGACGACCGCATGCAGCGCCTGCTTGCAACGCGCCACGACGATTCGGCGCTCGCCGACATCGTCACGCTCGGCCTGCACCACGAGCAGCAGCACCAGGAGCTGCTGCTGACCGACATCAAGCACGCACTCAGTTTCAACCCGACCCACGCGGCTTACGCCAAGCGCTGGCCGATGACCAGCGTTCGTGCGCAGCCATTGCGCTGGTTTGCGCAGCCCGGCGGGCTGATCGAGCACGGCTTCGATGCCGAACTCGACGGGTCGTTTTGCTTCGACAACGAAACACCGCGCCACGGCGCCTACACCGCGCCGTTCGAGATCGCCTCACGCCCGGTGAACTACGGCGAGTACCTCGCGTTCATCGACGACGGCGGCTACCGCCGCCCCGAACTGTGGCTGTCGATGGGCTGGGATTGGGTGCGCAGCGGCCAGCGCACCGCGCCGTTGTACTGGCGCCGGATCGACGGCCTGTGGATCAACCACACGCTGCAAGGCATGGTCGAGATCGACCCGCGCACGCCCGTGTGTCACCTGAGCTACTTCGAGGCCGACGCGTATGCGCGCTGGGCCGGTGCACGGCTGCCGACCGAGGTGGAGTGGGAGCACGCCGCGCGCCGCCTGCGAGCGCATGGCCGCCCGACCTTTGCCGACCGAGGCGCCTTTCACCCGTTGCCCGCCGAAGACGAGGGCGCCGACGAGCCGGTGCAAATGTTCGGCGACGTGTGGGAATGGACTCAATCGAGCTATGCCGCCTACCCCGGTTACCGCGCGCTGCCCGGCGCGGTCGGTGAGTACAACGGCAAGTTCATGAGCAACCAGTACGTGCTGCGCGGCGGCTCGTGCGCCACGCCGGCGGGCCACGTGCGGGCAAGCTACCGCAACTTTTTCCCGACCGATGCGCAGTGGCAGTTCAGTGGGCTGCGTTTGGCGCGCGACCTCTGACCATCACGAGGTCAGTACGCGCAGCACTTCGGAACGAAACTCGCGCTGGTACAGGATCGTCACGACCCCGAGTGTGGCGAGCATAAAAATCACCGGCGAGAAGAACCAGCCGATCGCCGCGAACGCGAAGTAATAGCCGCGCAGGCCGTCGTTGAAGGTTTCGGCCGCCAAGCCGACGACGCGTCCGGCCTTGTCGGCAAACGCATCACGGGACAACCCCTCGCTGACGAAGCGCTCGGCCTCGGGGGCCGCTGCGAGCAGCAGCGCGCCGAAGGTGTACTGGCGCAGCGACCACGTGAAGCGAAAGAACGTGTAGACGAAGATGCCGAGCAGCAGGATCAGTTTCATGTCGAAAATCAGCGTGCTGGTGCGCGCGGCGAACGGCAACTCGCGAACGAGCTCGGTCGCCTTGTCTGTACCGAGCACGGCGAGCAGGCCGCCGATGATCAGGATCGTGGTCGACGCGAAGAACGAAGGGCTGGTCGAGAGGTTCTGGATCACCACACCGTCGAACACGCGCACTTCGCGGTAGGTGGTTTGCAGCATCCACTGGCGCCGCACTGCGTTGGTCGCGGCCAGCACCGAACGGTGCGAGCCGGCACCGTGCCGCGAAAAGTACGCGTAGCCGGCCCAGCTCGCGAAGAACACCACCACCGCCACCCAGTCAAGCCCGGGCAGCAGCTTCAATACCTTGAACATCGCTTCCATGAGCGCGAATGTAGCAAGGCGCGGGCCGCGCGGGCCCTTTGGGCCGCCGCGTTAGCGGCCGAACTTCACTTGCTGAATTTGGCGGCGATTTCGGCGACGCGAGCGCCGAACAACTTTGCGGTTTCGAGATCGCCGGGCAGCATTTCGTCGGGGCTCGAGTCCGATGGGCTCTGCGCCATCGCACCTGCGAACGAACCGACGTAGTTCACGTCGTTGCGCTGCGCCGCCTTGGCGTTGCTCGGCATCATGCCGGTGCCGACCCAGACCATGCTGTGCTGCTGCGACAGCGTGAACATGTAGTGCAGCGTGGAGAGCTTGTCGCCGTTCATCGTCGCCGAGTTGGTGAAGCCAGCGGCGACCTTGTTCTTCCAGGCCTGCGAGAACCAGGGCTTGCTCGACGCGTCGGCAAACTTCTTGAACTGCCACGAGACGTTGCCCATGTAGGTGGGCGAGCCGAACACGATCGCGTCAGCCGCGCCGAGCGTGGCCCATTGCGCCTCGGTGAGGTTGCCCTCGGCGTCGATGGCGATCAACTCGCCCTTCGCGCCCTCGACCACCGCCTCGGCCATGCGCTTGGTGTGGCCGTAGCCGCTGTGAAAAACGATTGCGATCCTCGACATGGTGGTTCCTTGGTGTCGTAGAAGAGAAAGGTCGAAGGGAAGTCGGAGTTCAGTTCAAATCGAAGACCAGCACTTCGGCATCGGTGCCGTCGGTGATCGACAGCTCGCGCTCGTTCTCGATGCGCAACGCGTCTCCGCACTGCAGCGGCTGGCCGTTGGCCGTGACACTGCCGCGCACCACATGCACATACGACTTGCGCTTCGGGTCGAGCGTGCGGCGCAGTGCTTGCGCGCCGTCGAACAGCCCGCTGTAGATCGCCGCATCGGCGTGGATCGTCACCGAGCCGTCGCGCCCATCGGGTGAGGCCACCAGCCGCAGCGTACCGCGCTTTGATTCGGCATCGAAGTGCTTTTGCTCGTAGCCGGGCTCGATGCCGTGCTGGTTCGGTTCGATCCAGATCTGCAGAAAATGCGTGGTCTGGTCAGGCGCGTGGTTGAACTCGCTGTGGCGCACGCCACGGCCGGCGCTCATGCGCTGCACGTCGCCGGGCTTGATGACGCCGTTTACAGTCGACCCGGCGTCGCCTGCCGCGCCCGGTTGTCCGTTGCCCATCGAGTCTTTGTGCGCCAGCTCGCCGGAGAGCACGTAGCTGACGATCTCCATGTCGCGGTGGCCGTGCGTGCCGAACCCGGTTCCCGGGGCGATGCGATCTTCGTTGATGACGCGCAGGTTGCCGAAGCCCATGTGTTGCGGGTCGTGGTAGTCGGCGAACGAGAAGCTGTGCAAGCTTTTGAGCCAGCCGTGGTCGGCGTGGCCGCGGTCGGAGGATTTGCGAACCGTGATCATGGTGTGTCGTTCCTTTCGATCCGGTGAATGTAGGCCGCGCGACCCGTGCGACCCGACGCCGCGTGTTGAAGTGACCATTCAAATAAGATGAACTCCCCTCGAAAACGGCCTGCCCATGACAGATGCCCGCAATGTTCTGACCCCCGACGCGCTGACGATGATGGATGTCATCGCCCGCACCGGCAGTTTTGCCGCGGCTGCGCGCGAGTTGGGCAAGGTGCCGTCGTCACTGACCTACAGCGTGCGTCAGCTCGAAGACGCGCTCGACGTGCTGCTGTTCGACCGCCGCTCGCGCCAGGCGCAGCTCACGGCCGCCGGCACAGAACTGCTCAACGAAGGCCGCCGTTTGCTGGCACAGATGGACGCGGTCGCGAACCGCGTCAAGCGCGTCGCGACCGGTTGGGAAACGCAGCTCAGCATCGCCGTCGACGGCGTGATCTCGCGCTTGACGGTGTTCGAGTTGTGCGAGTCGTTCTTTGCACTTTGCGTGTCGTCGCAGGTGGCCAGGCCGCGCGCGGATGCCGTGATCAAGCAAGTGCAAATCGAGGACGCCGCGAGCCACGGCGGCACCGGTACGCGGCTGCGCTTGCGCACCGAGGTGCTGACCGGCACGTGGGAGGCGCTCGCCTCCGGTCAGGTCGACCTGACCATCGGCGTCGGCATGGACCGCCCATCGCTTGCCGGCATTCAGGTCAAGGAACTCGGCCACATGCCCTTCGTGTTGGTGGTCGCGCCGCACCATCCGCTCGCGGCCATCACGCAGCAGCTCGACGATGCCGAGCTGCTGCGCCACCGCGCCATCGCGGTCGCCGATTCGGCACAGCGCTTGGCGCCGATGACAGTCAACCTGTTGCCCGGCCAGGACGTGTTCACCGTCACCAGCATGCAGCTCAAGATCGAAGCGCTGGTGCGTTGCATGGGCTGCGGTTTCGTGCCGGAACCGATGGTGCGCGAGCACGTAGCGGCCGGCCGGCTGGTGATCAAGCCGGTGCAGCGCGCAACGGCCGTCGCACGGCTCGGCTACGCGTGGCGCGTGCCCGACGGCAGCGCGCCCGGCGCCGGCCGCAAGCCGCAACTCGGGCTTGCGTTGCGCTGGTGGCTGGCGCAACTCGACAGCGCGACCACGCGGCGGGCGCTGCTCGAACGCCACAGCATGGCGTCGATGGCCGGGATGTGACGCAGCGCACGGCACCCGACACGAGCCACGGCAGCCTATGCAGATGCAATACGTCGGTCGCTTCGCGCCATCGCCCACCGGCTTGCTGCACGCCGGCTCATTGGTCGCGGCACTCGCATCGTGGCTCGATGCGCGTGCGCACGGCGGGCGCTGGCTGGTGCGCATCGAAGACGTCGACGCACCGCGCTGCGGGCCCGGCGCCGACCGGGTCATCCTTGCGCAGTTGGCGGCGTTCGGTCTGGTTCCGGACGAACCACCAGTGCGGCAATCGACGCGCGATGCGCTTTACGAAACCGCGCTGGCGCGGGTCGTCGCCGAAGGCTGGGCCTACCCGTGTGGCTGCACCCGTGCCGACATCGCACAGGCGCTCGCAGCTCGTGGGGTCATGCGCGAGCGCCACGGCGATCTGGTCTACCCCGGAACGTGTCGCGATGGCCTGCACGGAAAGCCGGCCCGCACGGTGCGGATGCTGACCGCGCCGGCGATCCCGTCGCCCGGCAGCTCGGGTGCACCGCTGCGCATCGACTGGCGCGACCGTCGCCTCGGCGCGCAGCATCAGAACGTCAGCGAAGTTGTCGGCGATTTCGTGCTCAAGCGCGCTGATGGCCTCTGGGCGTACCAACTCGTCGTGGTCGTCGACGATGCCGCGCAAGGCATCTCCCACGTCGTGCGGGGCGAAGACCTGGCCGACAACACGCCGCGACAGATCCACCTGCAGCGCGTGCTCGGTTTGCCGACGCCTGCGTACCTGCACACGCCGCTCGTGCACGGCGCCGATGGCGAAAAGCTCTCGAAGCAGAACGGCGCGACACCTGTGTCGACGGACGACCCGTTGGCCGCGCTGCGAGCGGCCGGGCGGGTGCTCGACATCGACGCTGCGGGCAACGACCCCGGCACCTGGCTCGCCGACGCCGTGTCGAGCTGGCGCGCTCGCTGGCCCGCCCGCTGAGTGCTCCACCAGACATCGGCTTGAGCCCGCCGGCGCGAGCGCTGGCATGATGGCGGCCTGCATCAACAACCAGGAAAGCACGCCATGGTCACCACCGAATCCGGCCTCCAATACGAAGACACCACGGTCGGCGAAGGCGTTGTCGCCACCGCCGGTCAGCATGTGTCGGTTCACTACACCGGCTGGCTTTACAACGACGGCGCGGCCGACAAAAAAGGCGCGAAGTTCGATTCGAGCAAGGACCGCAACGACCCGTTCGGCTTCGGCCTCGGCGGCGGCCAAGTCATCAAGGGCTGGGATGAAGGCGTGCAGGGGATGAAGGTCGGCGGCACGCGCACCCTCGTGATCCCGCCGCACCTCGGCTACGGCGCGCGCGGCGCGGGCGGTGCGATCCCGCCGAACGCGACGCTGATGTTCGTGGTCGAGTTGCTCGGCGTCTGACCACCCGTCCACGTTGAGCGCGATGCCCGTCCGCTACGAGATCGTCCATACGACGGTCTACCACTACAAGAACCCGGTGACTTTCGGCGAGCACCGGGTGATGTTTCGGCCTCGCGACAGCCACGACTTGCGCGTGCTCGCGACCGACCTCAAGGTCAGCCCCGAAGCCATCGTGCGGATGATTCAGGACCCGCACTCAAACTCGGTCGCGCTGGTGCAGCCGCTGGTGGCTGCGACCGAGCTCAGAATCGTCTGCAGCTTCGCGATCGAGCACCCGCAAACGCTCAACCTGGCGCTGCCGCTGGCGCCGAGCGCCGAGGTTTTTCCGTTCGCCTACAGCTTGGACGAACGCTTCGATCTCGAACAGTACCTGCGCCCGCACCACGACGACCCGGGCGGTCACCTGACCGCGTGGGCACGCCAGTTCATCCGCACCGATGGCCTGACCGGCACGCGCGATTTGCTGGCGAAGATGAACGAGTTCATCCGCGTCAACTTTCGCTACGCCGACCGCGATGAAGAAGGCACGCAAACGCCGCAAGCCACCCTCAAACTCAACAGCGGCTCGTGCCGCGATTTCGCACTGCTGATGATGGAGGCGGCGCGGCGTTTGGGCATCGCGACCCGCTTTGTCTCGGGCTACCTGTACGACCCGGCGCTCGACGGTGGCAAAGATGCCGGTACGGTCGGCGCAGGCTCCACGCACGCGTGGCTACAGGCCTATCTGCCCGGTGCGGGTTGGGTGCCGTTCGACCCGACCAACAACCTGCTCGGTGGCAACCAGTTGATCCGCGTCGGTGTGGCGCGCGACCCGGCGCAGGCGGCGCCGATCGCCGGCAGTTGGTACGGCGAGCCGGGCGACTACGTCGGCATGACGGTCAACGTGGCGGTGAAGCGGCGCTGAGGTCGCGTCCGATCCATTCATAAAAAAGGCCCGCTCGCGCGGGCCTTTTCGTTGCGCCTGACGCTTACCGCGTGAACCCGGTCGGGCGTGGGCGCGGGCCTTTGAAGCCACCGCCCTTGCCTGCCGGTGCGCCCGGCTTACGCGGTGCGAAGCCCGCCGGGTTGTGGTCGGCGCGGCCGGTGGCGGCACCGCGGTCGAACGGGCTGCTGCGCGGAGCATCGCCCTGCGGTGCGCGTGGCTCGAAGCGCGGCGCGGCGTCGCGGTCAAACGGGGCGCGATCGCGGGGTGTGAAGCCTTCACCGCCACGTGGTGCAAACCCCTCGCCGCGCGGTGTAAAACCTTCATCCCCACGCGGTGTGAAGCCTTGCCCGCGGTGCTCGAACGGCTTCTTGCCGTAGCTCGGCTTGCCGAACGGCTTGTTGCCGAAACGGCCCGGGCCTTCGGGGCGCGCCGCGAACATCTTCGGCTCAGGGCTCTTCGGCTCCAGGCCTTCGATCGTTTTGACTGGAATGCTTTGCGTCGTGAACTGCTGGATGCGGCGGATCATGCCTACGTCCATGCGCTCGCCCAGCGTGATAGCCAAGCCGTTGCGGCCGGCGCGGCCGGTGCGGCCGATGCGGTGGACGTAGTCTTCCGCCTTCATCGGCAGGCCGTAGTTGATGACGTGGCTGATGGTCGGCACGTCGATGCCGCGTGCGGCCACGTCGGTCGCGATCAGGATCTTCAGCTGCTGGTTGCGCAGGCCCTGCAGCACGCGGTTGCGGCGGCCTTGCGGGTGACCGCCATGCAGCGATGCCACGTGGTGGCCCATGTCGGCCAGACGATCTGCAAGCCAGTCGGCATCACGCTGCGTGCTCGTGAACACGAGCGCCTGTTCCATGTCCTTCTGCGTCAGGATGTGATCGAGCAACGCGTTCTTGTGGTTCACGTTGTCGGCCCACAGCAGGCGCTGCTCGATGTTCTCGTGCGTGTCGGTGTGCGAAGACACATCGATGCGCTTCGGGTCACGCAACAGGTTTTGCGCGAGGCGGCCCACATGCCCGGCGAACGTGGCGCTGAACATCACGGTCTGGCGCGCCGCGGGGATGGCATCGGCGATGGTGTTGATGTCGTCGATGAAGCCCATGTCGAGCATGCGGTCCGCTTCGTCGAGCACCAGCACCTCGACGTTCTCGAGCACGGCCTTGCCGGTCTGCAGGTGATCGAGCAGGCGGCCCGGGGTCGAGATCAGGATGTCGAGCTGACCGCGCAGCGCAGCGATCTGCGCCGGGTACGGCACACCGCCGACGACGGTTGCCACACGCAAGCCCGGCACGAAGCGGCCGTAGATGGTCGCGGCCTTGGCGACTTGCATCGCAAGCTCGCGAGTCGGGCACAGCACAAGGATGCGCGGGCCGTAGATCACGCCGCGCTCACGCTTGAAAGTCTCGGCGCGCGAGGCCAGCACGCGTTGCAGCGCAGGCAGGATAAACGCTGCGGTCTTGCCGCTGCCGGTGCTGGCCGAGACCATCAGGTCGGCGCCGGCGAGCGCCGGCGGGATCGCCTGCGTTTGCACTTCAGTGGCAGATTCGTAACCCGAAGCGGTCACGGCTTTTGTCAGGGCTTCATTCAGGCCCAATGTTTCGAAACTCATGGTCTTCATCTTTTCTTCAAACATGGCGCGAACGCATGCCGCCTTGTGAGCGAAAGGCATGCAGTAACGCACCGAGCACCACGCCGTGTGGTGACCAAAAAAGTCGCTGGGGAGAAGGTCCGAATCAGCGCCGAAGGGGTGGCGCCGGAACTCGGGAACAGTCAAAGCGACGGCATCGCCGCCAACCATTCCCGAAAAGCGCTGGCAGGCCGCTTGGGTTCGAACAAAGCTTGCTGCGAGTGCAACAAACGGAGACTCGATGAGGTCAGGGAGATGAACGAGTGGCTGCGGTCGCAAATAGCCCTCCCGCCGTCAGTTGAGATTCTATGCCGACTGGGGTTATCCCGCAAGCCCGACAGGCGCCTCGATCATTTGACCAGCAGATGCTCGCGGTAGTAAATCAGCTCGTCGATCGACTCGGTGATATCGGCGAGTGCGGTATGCGCTTGCGCTTTCTTGAAGCCGACGAGGATCGCGGGCTTCCAGCGTTTGGCGAGTTCCTTCAACGTGCTCACGTCGAGGTTGCGGTAGTGGAAATAGCCTTCCAACTTGGGCATCGTCTTCGCCAGAAAACGCCGGTCCTGGCAGATGCTGTTGCCGCACATCGGCGATTTGCCTTTGGGCACGTACTCCTTCAAGAACTCGATCAACTGCGCTTCGGCCTGCGCCTCGTCGACCGTCGAGGCCTTCACGCGGTCGGTCAGGCCGCTTTTGCCATGCGTGCCCTTGTTCCACGCGTCCATCGCGTCGAGCGCGTCGTCGCTTTGGTGAATCGCGAAAACCGGGCCTTCAACGCGGTGGTTCAAATGCGCATCGGTGACGATCACGGCGACCTCGATGATGCGGTCGGTCTCGGGGTACAGGCCGGTCATCTCAAGATCGATCCAGATCAGGTTGTCGTCGGCGCGGGACAGGGTGGTTGGGGTCATGCAGGTTCTCCTTCATGGGATTTTCGCAGACCCTACACTTCGGGCATGCAAGCCGCCGCCCTTTCCCAAATGCTCACCCTCGTTTTCGCGGTCGCGTTGCTCGCCTCGCTGCTCGTCAAGTTTTGGCTCGCGACGCGGCAGATGCGCCACGTGGCCGCGCACCGCGAGGTGGTGCCCGCGCCCTTCACGACCACGATCACCCTCGCCGCGCATCACCGCGCTGCCGACTACACGCTCGCAAAGGGCCGACTCGGGCTGCTCACGATGGCATTCGGCGCGGCAGTGCTGCTGGGCTGGACACTGCTCGGCGGCATCGACACGCTGAACACCGCAGTGCGCGATGCCATCCAGCCGCGCTACGGTTCGATGGCCTACCAGCTCGCGCTGCTGGCCTGCTTCGCGCTCATCGGCAGCCTGCTCGATTTGCCGTTCGAGCTCTACCGCACCTTCCGCATCGAGCAGCGTTTCGGCTTCAACCGGATGACCTGGGCGCTTTACCTCGCAGACACGCTCAAGGGCGCCCTCGTCGCCGTGCTGATCGGCCTGCCGATCGCCGCGCTGATGCTGTGGATCATGGGCGCGACGGGCGGTTTGTGGTGGCTGTGGGCCTGGGGCGCATGGGTGGTCTTCAACGCGGCGGTATTGGTGCTGTACCCGACCGTGATCGCGCCGCTGTTCAACAAATTCGAGCCGCTCGCCGACGAATCTTTGAAGGCGCGCGTGCAGGCGCTGATGGCGCGTTGCGGCTTTGCTGCCAAAGGTCTGTTCGTGATGGACGGCAGCAAGCGGTCCGCGCACGCAAACGCGTACTTCACCGGTTTTGGCGCCGCCAAGCGCGTCGTGTTCTTCGACACGCTGCTCGAAAAACTGACGCCCGGCGAAGTCGAAGCCGTGCTCGCCCACGAGCTCGGCCACTTCAAGCACAGGCACGTGATCAAACGCATCGTCGCGATGTTCGCGATCAGCCTCGTCGGCTTCGCGCTGCTCGGCTGGCTCTCGACGCAGACGTGGTTCTACACGGGCCTGGGCGTGCGGCCGTCGCTGGGCGTTGCGAACGACGCGGTCGCGCTGCTGCTGTTCTTGCTCGTTACGCCGGTGTTCGGTTTTTTCATTTCGCCGCTCTTCGCGTTGCTCTCGCGCAAGCACGAGTTCGAGGCCGATGCCTACGCGTGCCAGCAATCCAGCGGCCACGATCTCGCCGCCGCGCTGCTCAAGCTGCATCAAGACAACGCGGCCACGCTGACGCCCGATCCGCTGTACGTTCGCTTCTACTACTCGCATCCGCCAGCGTCGGAGCGGCTCGCTGCACTTACACGCGCGGACTCTTCGCTGCAACCGGCCTGACGCGCCATGAGCAACCTGCTGCACCAGAAATGCCAAGCGCTCGGCGCCGGCCACGCAATGAGCGAGGCGGTGATCCACGACCACCTCGCGCAAGTCAGCGGCTGGCACCTGAACCAGGGCGCGATCGAAAAGAGCTTCGGCTTCAAAAACTTCTACGAGACGATCGCATTCGTCAACGCGCTCGCCTGGATCAGCAACACCGAAGACCACCACCCTGACCTCGCCGTCAGCTACGCCTGCTGCGTCGTGCGCTTCAACACCCACTCGGTCGGCGGCATCTCGGTCAACGACTTCATCTGCGCGGCCAAGGCCGATGCGCTGATCGCATTCGTCGCTTGAGCAAGTTCGCCGCGCTCGACCTCGGCCTCGTGGTCGCCGCGCACGGCCGCCACTGCATCGTCGAAACGCCAGATGGCGCGCGGGTTCAGTGCCATTCACGTGGCAAGGGGCGTGGCAAGAACGGCGATTGCGTGGTGGGTGACCGCGTGCGCTGGCAGGTGTCGGGCGACGAAGGCGTGGTCGAGCAGGTCGCGCCGCGCCGCAATCTGCTGTTCCGACAAGACGAGTGGAAGACCAAGTCGTTCGCCGCCAACCTCGATCAGATCATGGTGTTGGTCGCAGGCGAGCCGGTCTTCAGCGAATCGCAATTGGCTCGCGCGCTGATTGCGGCCGAGAGCGCCGGCATCCCGGCGCGCATCGTGCTGAACAAGGCCGACCTGCCCGTGATCGCGGCAGCGCGCGTGCGCTTGCAGCCGTATGTCGCAATGGGCATCGACGTCATCGAACTCGCGTTGAAGACGAAGCAAGAGGAAGCCCGCGCGATCCTGAATCCGCTGCTAGACGGCAAGGCCACGCTGGTGCTCGGCCCGAGCGGCACCGGTAAAAGCACGCTGATCAACCTGCTCGCGCCCGAGGCGAAGGCGCAGGTCGGCGAGATCTCGCAGGCACTCAACTCGGGCCGGCACACCACGACAAGCACGCAGTGGTACTGGATTGACGGCAGCGAGCGCCGCAGCGCGCTGATCGATTCACCCGGTTTTCAGGAGTTCGGCCTGCGCCAGATCGACGCGAACCAGTTGCCCTCGCTGATGCCCGACCTGCGCGCGCATGCATCGGTCTGCCGCTTCTACAACTGCACCCACTTACACGAACCCGGCTGTGGCGTGCGGGCAGCGCTGGCGCGGGGCGAAATCAGCGAATCGAGGTACAGGATCTACGGCGAGATCTTGAGCGAACTGGTCGACCGGCGTTAGGGTTGACCCTAACCCACCAGGTTAGCGAGCGACAGCAGCGCGAGCAGCATCATCCACAACACCACCGAGCGCCAAACCAGCCCGACCACGCTGCGCAGGTGGCCGATGACCGGCAGGAGCCCCGGTGTCGAGCCCTCAGCGACCACGGCATCCGGCAAAACACCGGCCTCGAAGGTCTGCGAGCGATCGGGTGTCACGCCCGGCGCCGCACTCCCGCCCAGTTGCACGCCGACGGCGCCCGAAGCCGCGGCGAGGATGATCCCCTCGTTGGGCTGCTTCCAGAGGCCTGCGTCGCGGCGCCAGACGGTGATCGCCTCCTCGAAGTTACCGACCACCGCGAAGCCGAATGCGGTCATCCGCGCGGGCACGAAATCGAGCACGTTGAACAGCCTTTGCGACAGGTTCGACAAACGGTCGTTCACCGGCGCATCGATGGTGCGGCTCTTGAAGGCCCAGTAACGGCTCGCCAACTCGGCCATGCGGTACAGCACCGCGCCCGCCGGCCCGAGGCCGAACGACGACAGCAGCACGAACCAGAAAAACACACCGAACACATGGCGGTGTGCGGCGAGCAGCGACTGTTCGATCACATGGCGCAGCAACTCGGTGCGCGGCAACTCGCTCGCATCCAGATGGCGCCACTCCGAGAGCAGGCGGCGTGCCTCGGTTTCATCACGGCGGTCGAGCGCGTCACGGATGTCGGTGAAGTAGTGGCTGAACTGTCGAAAGCCGAGCGTCAGGTACAGCACCGCGACGTTCCATGCAAGCGCGAGCAGCGCACTGAAGTGCGCGAGGCCGAAGTAAATGCCCCACGCGACCAGCGCAGGAAACACGCAGGTGATGCCCCACACCACCCACGCGTGGTGATCGCGCCCGGCGTCGAAGTTGCGTCCGGTCCAGTGCATCCAGCCGGTCAACGAGTCGTGCACCACGTTGCCGCGCGGCAGTGGTTTGAGTTGCTCGATCAGCAGCGCGAACAGAACGGCAAAGAAACTCATGCCCCCCGATGATACCGACGCAGACCGACGCTCAAGCCGCGAGAAATCGATAGAGGTTGCGCAGCATTGCCGCAGTGGCACCCCAGATAAAGTGGCGGCGCGGCAAGCCTTGCGCGTCGACGCCGTCGTAAGGCATCGACAGAAACTCGCGATGCGCGCCGTTCATCTCGACGGCGTGGCGGCGGTGGTTGGCCGGGTTCATCAGAAAGGTCAGCGGCACCTCGAACACGTCGGCCACCTCGAACGGGTCGGCCGCGACCGTGAAGCCTGGGCGCACCAGCGCGACGACCGGCGTGACGATGAAGCCGCTGCCCGTGGTGTAGGTCGGCATCGCGCCTAGCACGTCGACGAACGATGCTTCGAGGCCGATCTCTTCGTGTGCTTCGCGCAGCGCCGTGGCGGCAGCATCGGTATCGGTCGGCTCGACGCGGCCGCCGGCGAAGCTCACCTGCCCGGGGTGATCGTTCAGGTGCTCGGTGCGCTGGGTGAGCAGCACGGTCAACTCATCGCGTTCGACGAGTGCGACCAACACCGACGCATGCGTTGGCGAGCGGTCGTTGAAGCGCGGCTCGTTCTTGACCTCGGGCGCCCAAACCGGCGGCACCAGAAAGCGCTGGCGCACCGCGGCCGAACCCAACGCCTCGGCAGTCAACGCTGGGAGGTGATCGTCGATGCCGGTGATAAGAAACGCCTGCGGGTCGAAACCGATGGCCATGGTGGTGTAGAGATCTGCAACGAAAAAGGCCGCCCTGAAGAGGCGGCCCCTGATTCAAGGCAGCGAACTGCCTCGAGGCGTTCATCCCAACTTTTCTTTGATTCGAGCCGACTTGCCCGAGCGGCTGCGCAGGTAGTACAGCTTGGCACGGCGTACATCGCCGCGGCGCTTGACTTCGATCGACGCGATCAGCGGGCTGTACAGCTGGAATGTGCGTTCCACGCCCTCGCCGCTGGAGATCTTGCGCACGATGAAGCTGGAGTTCAAGCTGCGGTTGCGCTTAGCAATCACGACACCCTCGAACGCCTGGACCCGCTTGCGCGTGCCCTCGACGACCTTGACGCTGACGATCACGGTGTCACCCGGCGCGAACGGCGGAATGGTCTTGTTCAGCCGAGCGATTTCCTCGTGCTCGAGGGTTTGGATCAGGTCCATGGATAGCTCCTAAGTGATCTTGCCAGCGCGCGTTGATGGATTTGGGTGAAGCGGTGAGGCCGCTGACCTGGGTCAGGCGGGTCGGTGCTTCGGCGGAGCAGAGGATCGAACAACCGCAAATTATCGCACGAGGCTCGCCAAGTACATCTCGTCGGCGGGGGTCAGCCGATCCGATGCGCGCGCTGCTGCGAGCAGATCGGGGCGTCGGCTTGCAGTGAGCGCGAGAGACTGCTCGCGGCGCCAGCGGGCGATGTCGGCATGGTGGCCCGACAGCAGCACCGCGGGAACGGGGCGCTCGCCATCGCCCGAGTCCAACACCTCGGGCCGGGAATAGTGCGGGCAGTCGAGCAGGCCGTTCTCAAAGCTGTCTTGCTGGTGCGATTGCGCATCGCCGAGCACGCCGTGCTGCAGCCGCGCGACGCCATCAAGCAGCGCGAGTGCCGGCAACTCGCCGCCCGACAGCACGAAATCGCCGAGGCTTAGTTCGATGTGGACATGCCGCTCGATGAAACGATGGTCGATGCCTTCATAGCGCCCGCACAGCAACAGCGCACCGGGCGATGCCGCGAACTCACGCACCACGGCTTGATCGATGCGGCGCCCGGTCGGCGTGAAGTGCACGACCGGAGCGGGCGTCGCATCCGCGCGCGCTTCGCGCACCGCTGCGAGCGCGCGCGCCAGTGGCTCGACCAGCATCACCATGCCCGGCCCGCCGCCATACGGGCGGTCGTCGACCCGGCGATAGGCGTTGTCGGCGAAGTCACGCAGCGGCCAGAGGTGAACGTCGACCTGCCCCGACTCGAACGCCCGCCGCGTGACGCCCTGCGTCAGGTGCGGCGCGAACAAGTCGGGGAACAGCGTGATGATGTCGAAGCGCATACGGCTTCAGCCGGCGCCGGGCCGCCCCAAGGCGGCTGACTGTCCCCACGGGGGGCAGGAGCGAAGCGACGTGGGGGTTGTCATCGTTAGATCAGTAGTCCAAGCCCCAGTCGACGGTCATCAACTTGTTTTCCAGGCTGACCGCATCGACATACGCGCCGACGAACGGGATCAGCCGCTCAGCCTCCTGCGCGCTCATGCCAGCGGGTAAGACCTCGGGCGCCACGCGCAACACGCTGTGCGGCCCGGTGTCGATCAGCCCAGCAACGATGCCGAGTTTCTCGCCGTCGCGATTGACCACGTTCAAGCCGATCAAATCGACCCAATAGAACTCGTCCGGATCGGGCGTCGGAAAACTGCTGCGGCCAATGAACACGCGCGCACCACGCAGCGACTCGGCCGTATTCCGGTCAGGCACTTCCTGCGCGAGGGCCACGACCACGTCGCCGTGGTCTTTGACTTGCGTAATTTTGAGAAGCGATGGGATCGCTGCGGTGCCGGCAGCAGGCCGCAACGGGCCTGCCTTCTCGGACGGCAGCAGGAACCAGGCGCGCGATGAAAACAATGCCTGTGGGTCGGCTGCAAAAGGCTGGACCTTGACCCAGCCTTTCAAACCCCAAGGCTCGCCAATGCGACCGACTTCGATCGCGTCGTCAGGCCAGGCGGCGTCTGCGCCGGCAGGTCGAACAGCGGCATTCACCGCCGATGACCCACCCAACGCATCGAGCCGCAACTCAGACCGCGGTCTTGGCTTGCGCGACCAGGCGCATCACCGTCGGCGACATCTGCGCGCCGGTGCTGGTCCAGTGCTCGATGCGGTCGAACGCGACGCGCAACGGCTGCTCGCCACCCGAAGCGACGGGGTTGTAAAACCCCACGCGTTCGATGAAACGGCCGTCGCGGCGGGTGCGCGAGTCGGCGACGACGATGTTGAAAAACGGGCGCTTCTTGGCACCACCACGAGCAAGACGAATCACAACCATGACATTTCCTTGAGTATCGAACGACCCGCCTCGTCGAGGCAGATCTCCCTTGTGAATCAATGGCTGCATCCCAACCATCGACCACAAGCTCGTCGGTGCGGCGTTTTTCAGGTCACCTAAACCATCCGAACCACCACTGAGTCGACCACCCGGCCGGCCACCCACGAAAGCGCGCATTGTAAACTGAGGGGGTTGAACCCCGCGGTATACCGATGAACACGCCTGCCCTGTTGATCCGCCCCAGCACCCCCGCCGACCTGCCTGCGATCACTGCGATCTACGGCCGCAACGTACTCAACGGCACCGGTACCTTCGAGCTCGATGCGCCTGACAAGGCCGAGATGGCGCGTCGTCGCGACGACGTTCTTTCGAAGGCCCTGCCGTGGATCGTCATCGAGCGCGGCGGCGAGGTGCTGGGCTTTGCCTACGCCAACCACTTTCGCCCGCGCAAGGCCTATCGCTTCTGTCTCGAGGACTCGCTCTACCTGGCTGACGACGCGAAAGGCCAAGGCCTCGGCCGGCTACTCCTAGCCGAACTCATGGCGCGCTGCGAAGCGCTCGGCGCACGCCAGATGCTGGCCGTGATCGGTGACTCGACCAACCTCGGCTCGATCGGTGTGCACCGCACGCTCGGCTTCGGACATGTTGGCGTAGTGAAGTCGGCGGGCTGGAAGTTCAACCGCTGGCTCGACGTGGTGATCATGCAAAAGGCGCTCGGCCAAGGCGATGCGGCCGACGCCAGGGATCTCGCATGACGACCGGCACCGTCATCGGCAGTCAGCAGGGTTATAAGTCCAAGACCCTTGCAACCTGGCTCGCATTGATCGGCGGCAGCGTCGGGTTGCACCGCTTCTACCTCCACGGTTTTCGCGATCCGTGGGGCTGGCTGTTCATCGTGCCGAGCACGGTCGGCCTGTACGGCGTGCAACGCATGCGCCATCTGGGCACCGACGACCACCTGGCATGGGTGCTGATTCCGTTGCTGGGCGTGACGCTCTCCATCGCGATGCTGAGCGCCATCGTCCACGGCCTCACGTCCGACGAAAAGTGGAACGCTCGCTTCAACCCGAACGGCCCCGATCACCGCATGAACTGGGGCACCGTGATCGGTATCGGCGCCGCGCTGATCATCGGCGGCGGTGTCCTGATGGCCACCCTCGCGTTCAGCGCCCAGCGCTACTTCGAGTACGCCGCCGAGACAAATCAGGGCAAGACCACCCGTCCGATCCAGTAGAAGACTCCGGCCACCAACGCCGAGGCCGGTATCGTGAAGGCCCATGCCCACACGATGTTGCCCGCCACGCCCCACCGCACCGCCGACGCGCGCTGCACCGAACCCACACCGACGATTGCGCCGGTGATCGTGTGCGTGGTCGAGACCGGCACGCCGAGAGCGGTCGCGAGGAACAGCGTGATCGCCCCACCCGCTTCGGCGCAGAAGCCGCCAACGGGTTTGAGCTTGGTGATCTTCTGGCCCATCGTCTTGACGATGCGCCAGCCGCCGAACATCGTGCCGGCGCCGATCGCGAGGTAGCAGGCCCAGATCACCCAGCCGGGCGGCAACGCGTCGCTCGCATTCGAGTAGCCGCTCGCGATCAATAGCATCCAGATGATGCCAATGGTTTTCTGCGCGTCGTTGCCACCGTGACCGAGGCTGTACAGGCCGGCCGACACGAGCTGCAAACGGCGGAACAGGTTGTCGACCCGCAGCGGCGAGGTGCGCCGGCACAGGTTCGCCACGAGCACCATCAGCAGCGAGCCGAGCAGGAAGCCGAGCAACGGTGAAAGAAAGATGAACAGCACGGTCTTCCAGAGTCCGGCGGCGATCAGCGGGCCCGCGCCGGCCTTCGCGATCACCGCACCGACGATGCCGCCGATCAGCGCATGCGACGAGCTCGACGGAATGCCGTACCACCAGGTCACGACGTTCCAGAAGATCGCACCGATCAATGCGCCGAACACCACATGGTGATCGACGACACCCGGCATCACGATGCCTTTGCCAATCGTCGCCGCGACGTTCAGGTGAAAGATGGCGATCGCCAGCACGTTGAAAAATGCTGCGAAAACGATCGCCTGCTGGGGCTTGAGCACGCCGGTCGAAACGACGGTCGCGATCGCGTTGGCAGCGTCGTGAAAACCGTTCATGAAATCGAACGCGACCGCCAGCACGACCAGCAACACGACGACCCAGAACGCGGTTTGAACAGCGGTCATGGATCAGGAGTTCTCGAGGACCACGCCTTCGATCAGGTTGGCCACGTCTTCGCAGCGGTCGGAGATCGACTCCAGCAACTCGTAGATCGCCTTCAGCTTGATCAGCTCGCGCACATCGTTCTCTTCGCGGAAAAGTTTCGACATCGCCGATCGCATCACGCGGTCGGCATCGGATTCGAGTTTGTCGATTTCTTCACAGGTCTTGATCGCCGCCTCGGCCACGTCGGCCCGGCTGATCTTGGGCAGCAGCGAAACCGCGTGCTGCACCCGCTCGCAGCACTTGGCGCTGATGTCGCCGAGGCGCAGGATGTCCTCGGTCATCGCGCGCACGTCGTAGAGCGACATGGTTTCCGATGCGTCTTGCAACAGGTCGAGGATGTCGTCCATCGCGTTGATCAGGCCGTGGATCTGCTCGCGGTCGATCGGCGTGATGAAGGTCTTGTGCAGCAGCCGGTTCACCTCGGCGGTGATACGGTCGGCACCACGCTCGGCTGTGCCGACTTCGTTCGCGTACTTCTCGCGCAACGCGGGGTCGGCATAGTTCTGGATCAGCAAGATGAACGAACGCGCGCCCGAGACGATGAAGTCACCGTGCTGGTTGAACAACTCGAAAAAATTGCCTTCACGCGGCAGCAGCTTGCCGAACAGCATGGTGCACTCCCGTTCCGCGAAACCGCGAGCACTGCGGTTCCGTCGTCAATTTAGTCCGGCGGGAGTGTAAGCGCCGTACGTCAGCCGAACGGGATCTCGACGTGCGAATTGAAGAACTCACGCCGCCCGCGAAAAGCAGCCAGCCGCTCAAGAAACACCGCGAAATCGGCATCGCTGTCGACCGGGTCGAAATGCTCGGTGCCGACCGCGAAAACCGGTGCACCCTCATAGCCGTGGAAGTACTCGACATAAGCGTCGCAAAGCCGCTGCAGGTAGTCGGGCGCGATGCCTTGTTCCATCGGGATTGCTCGGCGGTGAATGCGCCCCAGCAGCGTCGGCGGTGCGGCCTGCAGCCAGATCACGAGGTCGGGCTCGCGCACTTGCGGCGCCACCTGGTCGTACATCTGCATGTACAGACGGAATTCGTCGTCGCTGAGGTTGAGCCGCGCGAAGATGGCGTCCTTCGCGAACAGGAAATCAGCGATCACCGCGTTTGCGAACATGCTCGGCTGCGCCACGGCCTGCATCTGCTTGACGCGCTGGAACAGGAACGCGAGCTGGGTCTGGAACGCGTAGCCCGGCATGTCTTTGTAGAAACGATCGAGAAACGGGTTTTCGTGCCCTTGTTCCAGCAGCAGATCGGCACCAAGGTGCGCCGCGAGCTTGCGCGCGAGCGTGCTCTTGCCAACGCCGATCGGGCCCTCGATCGCGATGTAGCGAAAGCGATGCAGCGGCGAGGTGTTCGGCATCAGCTGCGAAAGGTGAAGTAGACCGCGCCCACCATGCACAGGCCCGCCCAAACGAAATCGAGCTTTAAGGGCTGGTCCATGTAGAGCATCGCGAACGGTACAAAGACCGCGAGCGTGATCACCTCCTGCGTGATCTTCAACTGCGCCAGGCTCATGCCGCCCGCGAAGCCGATGCGGTTGCCCGGCACCTGCAGCAGGTACTCGAACAATGCGATGCCCCAGCTGATGATGGCGGCCCGGTACCAGGGCTTGTCGGCGAGGTTTTTCAGGTGGCCGTACCAGGCAAACGTCATGAAGACATTCGAGGCGGCGAGCAGCAGCACGGTCTGCAGCGAAACGGGCAAGGTGTTCAGCATGGCGCCAGTTTATCGATGCGTTGGCCGGCCACCTGCGGCAGCAGATCGGCCACCGCGCCGAGGCCCGGTATCGACAGGCACGGCGCGATTTCGGCCAACGGCAACAGCACGAAAGCGCGCTGCTGCAGGCGCGGGTGCGGCACGTTCAGGGCCTTCGTCGCGATGTGCCGCCGGCCGTACAACAGCAGGTCGAGATCGAGCGTGCGCGGCGCGTTGCGGTACGGACGCTCGCGGCCGTGGGCGAGCTCGATGCGTTGCAATTCGGCCAGCAGCGCGACAGGCGCGAGGCGCGTGTCGAGCCTGACGACGGCGTTCAAGTAGTCGGGGCCGCTCGAATCGATCGGCGCGGTGCGGTAGAGCGATGACGCGGCGTGCAGCGTCGTGCCGGGCAGCGACGCGAGGGCGACGAAGGCGGCGTCTAGCGCGGCGCGCGCATCGCCGAGATTGGCGCCGAGCGCGATGTACGAGACGTCACTCGATCGCCGCATACACCGATTGCCGGAACAGCTCGCGCACATCGTCGAGCAAGCCCGGCGCTTGCGTCAGGATGATCGCGAACATGCGCTCCGCAGGGTCGACGAAAAATGCCGTGCCGGCCGCGCCGCTCCAGCCATAACTGCCGACCGAACCCGGCTCGGTGTGCTCGCCCAGCGCCGTTTTCACAGCGAAGCCGAGGCCGAAGCCGTGGCCGGGCGGCAGCAGGTCGTTGGCGCGCGGGATCGGGCCGAGGTGGTCGGCGGTCATGAACTCGACGGTCTTGCGGCCGAGCAGGCGCGCGCCGCCCAAGTGGCCGCCGTTGGCGAGCATGCGCACGAAACGCGCGTAGTCCGCCGCAGTCGACATCAACCCGCCGCCGCCGTTCTGCGACGGCACCACCACACGCGGGTCGAACACCGGCACCAGCGGCATGCCATCGGGCGGCGTGGCCAGCGGCTCGGCGAGGCGATGGTGCTTGTCGGCCGGTACCGAGAAGCCGGTGTCGACCATGCCGAGCGGCTCAAAAACCGCGGCCTTCAGGTGCACCCCGAGCGGCGCTCCGGCGATCACTTCGACGAGGCGGCCCAACACATCGGTCGCGCGGCTGTAGTCCCAGACCGAGCCCGGCTCGTGCGCGAGCGGCAGGCTCGCGAGCAGCGCCACGTGCTCGGCGTTGCTCCGTTGGCGCGAGTAGAGCTTCGCCTCGGTGTAGCGCCTGCGCACCGCCGATGGCGGGTGAAACTCGTAGGTCAGCCCGGCGGTGTGGCGCAGCAGGTCATGGACTGTCATGGCGCGCTTCGGTGCGCTGGCGCGCAGCCCGACCTTTGTCTTTGCGAACTCGGGCAGGTACTTCGCGATCGGTTCGCGCAGCAGCACCTCGCCGCGCTCGGCGAGTTGCATTAGCGCGACCGAAACGATCGGCTTGGTCATCGAGTAGATGCGGAAAATCGAATCGGTGCGCATCGCGATGCCGCGCGCCGGGTCTTGCGCGCCGACCGCCTCGAACAGCCCGACCACGCCGTTGCGCTCGACCATCACGACCGCGCCGGCAATGCGGCCGGCCGCGATCCACGCATTCAGCGCAGTCTTGATGTTTGCAACGGCCGGGGCGTTCAAGCCGGCGGATTCGGGCTCGCTCACACGCGACCTCCGGTTCAAAAGTCGCGCGACGGATTCGGCGGATTGACGTCGACCGGTGTGGCCGAATCGTTGCCCTCGGCGCCGGCCAGCTTGCGGCGACGCCGACGGCGCTTCTTCGGCGCATCGCCTTCAACGGTCGCTGCGGATTCGTCCGACTCGACATCCGGCGCATGGCCGGTGTCGGCATCGGCATCCACGGCGGTCGCGACCCTCGGCGTGCTGCTGCGCACGCGGCGCGGCGCGCCTTGCGTGCGCGCGGCATCAAGCAGCGCGCGCCGGCCTTCGTCATCGGCGAGCGAGAAGTCTTCCCACCAGTTCGCGAGCTCGGCGTCGATCTCGCCGGCATCACCGCGCAGCCGCAAAAAGTCGAAGCCGGCGCGAAAGCGTGGTTGCTCGATCAGCGTGGCCACGCTGTTGCCCTGGCGGCGCTCGAAGCGCGTTTGCATCAACCAGATCTCCCGCATGTCCGCAGCGAGCTTGCCGCGGCCGGAGATGTCGCCGATGCGCGCATCGAACACGGTGTCGACGGCCTGCTGCAGCGCGGGGAACGGTGACTCGCCTTTGGCCTTGAGCTTCTGCCAACCATCGAGCACGTCATGCCACAACATGCACGCGAGCATGAAGCTCGGCGCGACCGATTTGCCTTCGCCCACGCGGCGGTCGGTGTCGGCAAGCGCGAGTTGCACGAACTTTTCGCGGCCATCGTGGCGCTGCGATTCGTCGAGCGCGACATCGAGCACCGGGAACACGCCGCGGTGCAGGCCTTGCTTACGCAGCTCGCTGATGCTCGCCAGCGCGTGGCCGGTCTGCAGCAGTTTGATCATTTCGTCGAAGGTGCGCGAGGCCGGCACGTTGTCGAGCAGCGCGGCCATTTCCTTGATCGGCGCGCGTGTCTTGGCCTCGATCTCGAAGCCGAGCTTCGCCGCGAAACGCACGACGCGGATGATGCGCACCGGGTCTTCGCGGTAGCGCGTAACCGGGTCGCCGATCATGCGCAGCAGCTTGCGCTGAACGTCCTTGATGCCGCCGTGGTAATCGACCACGATCTCTTTGACCGGGTCGTAGTACATCGCGTTGATCGTGAAATCACGGCGCGCAGCGTCGTCGATCTGCGGGCCCCAGACGTTGTCGCGCAGCACCCGGCCTTCGGCATCGACCACATGACTCTTGCCGGCGAGGTCGCTTTTCGACGTCTTCTCGTTGCCTGTCACCTGTTCCGCAGCCGCGTTGTCGACTATCGCGCGGAAGGTCGAGACCTCGATCACTTCAGAGAGGCCGCGATCCTGCCGGCCGCGGCCGAACACCACGTGCACGATGCGAAAGCGCCGGCCGATGATGAAGGCGCGGCGAAAGCAGGCTTTCACCTGCTCGGGCGTCGCGTTGGTCGCCACGTCGAAATCCTTTGGCCGCATGCCGACCAGCAAATCACGCACGGCGCCGCCAACGATATAGGCAACGTAGCCCGCGTCGGCCAGCGTGCTGACGACCTTGACCGCGCGTTCGTCGACCAGCGACGGGTCGATCTGGTGCTCGCTCTTGGGCACCTCGACGCGCTTGCCCGCAGGTGCGGCGCCGCTGTCTTTGTTGACGGTCACTTTGGGCGCCTTGCCGAGCAACTTGTCGATGAATTTCTTGATCATTGCGAGTCGGGGTCCGTTCTCGATCAGTCGAACAACTTCAGCACGCGCCAGCCGCGCGCCTCGGCGATTTGCAGCAGTGCCGGCGTCGGGTTGGTGGCGACCGGATCGGTCGCGCGTTCGAGCAGCGGCAGGTCGTTCACGGAGTCGCTGTAGACGCTGATTCGCTCGAAGTCGGCCCAGGTTTTGCCGCGCTCGGCCAACCACGCCTGCACCCGCGTCACCTTGCCTTCGCGGTAGCTTGGCGTGCCGTCGATGCCGCCTGTGATCGTACCCCCGGCGTCCCGGGCGAGCCGCACGGCCAGCAGATCGGCGATGCCGAAGGCTTGCGCGATCGGCGTGGTGACGAAGTCGTTGGTCGCGGTGACGAGGGCCACCAGATCGCCGCGCGACTGGTGCTCACGCACGAGCTCCAAGGCCTGAGGGCGCATCTTCGGTGTGATCACTTCGGCCATGAACCGGCGGTGTGCGGCATCGATCTCTGCGCGGGTGCGCGCGCGCAGCGGCGTGGTGGCGAACGCGATGTACGCGTAGATGTCGAGTTCTCCAGCCTGGTACTGCGCATAGAACGCGTCGTTGCGTCGCGCGAACTCGGCTGCGTCGACCCAACCGGCGCGGACCATGAACTCGCCCCACGCATGGTCCGAATCCATCGGCAGCAGCGTCTCGTCGAGATCGAAAAGGCAGAGTGAGAGCCCCTCGTCCGACGGGTACGTCGGTCGATCCCCCGGGGGAATCCGGGCCGGCTTGGGACGGCCCGGCGCTCGGCCCGGCGCTTCGTTCACCGCACGCCCTCTTCGAACAGCATCTGCTTGAGCAGCGGCACGGTGATCTGCCGCTTGGTCGAAAGCGAGAACGCATCGAGCCGGTCGAGTTGCGCGACGAGGTGCTTGAGGTCACGGGCGAAACGAGTCAACAGGTAGTCCATCACGTCGTCGGACAGAAAGATGCCGCGCTGGTCGGCCACGCGGCGCAGCGTGGCCCGCGCTTCGGCTTCGCCGAGGGGTTGCACAGCAAACACATGGCCCCAGCCGAGCCGCGTGCGCAGGTCTTCGCGCACGGCCAGGTCGACCGGCGGCACCCGGCCGGCGGCCACCAACGGCACGCCACGCGTGGTCGCCTCGACGAAGACCGAAAACGCAGCATGCTGCTGCTCGGCATCGAGTTCGTCGGCGCGGTCCACCACGATCAGCGACCAGGATTCATCGAAGTTCCAAGGTGCCGGATCGGCCGCGCTGAACCAGCCGGCGCGCAAGCCTTGGGCGTGGAGGCGATGCACGAGCGCTTCGAGCAAGTGTGTTTTGCCCGCGCCGCTGGCTCCCCACAAATACACAGGCGCCGCCTGCCCGCCGAGCGCCTGCAGGTGCACGATCACCAACGCGTTCGCGCCGGGCACGAACGTCTCGAACGTGCGCGGCGCCTCGATGCCGATGGCGAGCGGGATTTGCCTCATCCCTTGAACAGCTCGCTTTCGACGTAAGCCACGCGCATGCGCCGCACCGCGACGACCAAAACCGCGCTGACCGGCAATGCGATCAACACGCCGACGAAGCCGAACAAGTGGCCGAAAGCGAGCAACGCGAAGATGACCGTCAGCGGGCTCATGCCGATGCGCTCACCTACCAGCCGCGGTGTCAGCACGAAGCTCTCCAACAGCTGCCCGACGCCGAACACCACCGCCACGCCGATCAGCCCGTGCCAGCCGGTGAACTGCAGCACCGCCGAGATCAGCGCGAGTACCAGCCCCAGGCCGAAGCCCACGTACGGTATGAAGACCGCCAGGCCCGTGAACACGCCCACCGGCACGGCCAGATCGAACCCGAACAACGCCAGGCCCGCGCTGTAGTACGCCGCCAGCACCACCATCACCAGCAGCTGCCCGCGCAAATACTGGCCGAGCGTGCTGTCGCATTCGTCGATGAAGCTGTGGGTGCGCTCGCGTGCGCGCGGCGGGATCAGGCTGGCGATGCGCGCGACCAGGTTGTTCCAGTCCATCAACAGGTAGAACAGCACCATCGGGATCAGGAACGCGTTGCCGACGACTGCCAGCAGAATGCTGCCGCCGATGCGGGCCGAGCTCAGCGCGGTTGCAGTCCAGTCTTCGAGGTTGGTGTTGAGGTACTTGAGGACGAACTCCTTGATGCTGGCGGTGTCGAGCGCGACATCGATGCCGAAGCGCGCGAGCCACGGCGCGAGTTGGGTGTTCGCGCGATCCGCCAGCAGCGGGATCTGCTCACGCAGCAGCGGCAATTGCTTGGACAGGATCGGCACGATCAGCAGCACCACCGCCAGCACGATCACGATCGCGGCGATTTCGACGATGGTTGCCGCCACGACCCGCGGCACGCGCCGACGCGCGAGCCGCTCGACCAACGGGTGCAGCACATAAGCCAGCACGGCAGCGACGATGAACGGCGTGAGCACCGGGCCGAGCAGCCACACCAACACGGCGAGCGCAGCGCTGAGAGCGATCCAGGTCAGGGTTTGACGTTGCGCAGAGGTGAAAGTCATGGTGAGGCGTGGGGTGGCGCGTACCCGGTGGAGGCTTCGCGAATTCTACGGGTCACCGATGGCGCAACCGATGCGCCTTGCCGCTTCAGTGCAGTCGCGTCGACCCGGCGCCGCCACCGAGCGCGGCCAGGCGTTCGGCGACGCGGGCACGGTCGCTCGCATCGGGCGCGTGTTCGAGGTAGGCCGACAGGTCGCGTGCCGCCGCTGCGTCGTTGCCGAGTTGCGCGCACACGAGCCCGCGGTCGCGCCGCTCTTCCCATGCCTGCGGCAGCAACACGACCAAGCGCTCCTGCACCTGCAGCAGGCGCCGCCAGTCTTGTGCGCCGCGGTGGATTTCTTTCAGATTGCGCAGCATGCGCGCGATCACTTCGCGCGCCGTCGCGGCCTGCAGGAACAGGCCGAGCGGGACGTCGGACTCGTCTTGCAGCCCGCCGCTGCGCTTGTACGGCGCGAGCAACTCGTCGAGCTCGCCGCGCGAGAGCGAGTGGCCGGTGAACGGGTCGATCACGACCTCGCCCTGCTGGATGCCGGTGGTCATGCGCAGCTTGACCAAAAAGTGACCGGGGAACGAGACGCCTCGCGCCGTCAGGCCGATTTGCGACGCCAGCTCGATGTACAGGATCGCCAACGTGATCGGGATGCCGCGGCGCGTTTCGAGCACGCGGTGCAGGTAGCTGTTGTCGGCATCGTAGAAGTCGTTGACGTTGCCGGCGAAGCCGAGCTCTTGAAAGAAGAAGCGGTTCAGCCAGCGCAGGCGCTGCACCGGCGCGGCATCGATCGGGAACCGCTTTTTCAGCCGAACTGCCAGCGTGTCGATCTCGGCCAGCACGGCTTGGGTGTCGAGCTGCGCGAAGTCATCTTGTGCGATCGCGGCCGCAGCCTCGACCAGCGACAGACTCGCGTCGTCGGCAACGAGGGAGGCGAAGTACTCGAGCGCGGTCGGCGTCTCGAATTTCATGGGGCCCGGCATAGGTCGAATTTTATCCGCGGCGCATAAATTGCCGAGGCTTCAGGCCACTGGCGAACAGCACGCTGAAGTACAGCAATGCGGCACCGCCTAGGCACAGCGCGAGCCAGCCGATGCGCTGTGCTTGCTGGTTCGCCATGCCGATCCAGTCGATGTGGCGTTCGGCCCAGAACAGCAGCGCGCCCAGCAACGCGGTGGCGCCGAACACGCGCAGCGAAAAACCCCACCACCCCGGCTCCGGCACATAGGCCCCCGAGCGCTTGAGCCCGATGAACAGCCAAAACGCATTGACCATCGCGCCCAGGCTGATCGACAGTGCCAGCCCGGCGTGGCCGATCAGGGGCACGAAGATCGCGTTCATCACTTGCGTCAGCACCAGCACCGCGATCGCGATCTTCACCGGCGTGCGGATGTCCTGCCGTGCGTAGTAACCGGGCGCGAGGATCTTCACGCCGACGAGCCCCATCAGGCCGACGCCATAGCCCATCAGCGCGCTCGCCGTCTGGTGCACCGCTGCTGCATCGAACGCGCCGCGCTGGAACAACACGGCCAGCAACGCGTTCGGGAACACCAGCAGCGCGACGGCACACGGCAGCGCCAGCATCAGCACGAGGCGCAGGCCCCAATCGAGCAGACCCGAGTAGGCGACCGCGTCTTTGCGGCCGTTCGCAGCCGAGAGTTGCGGGATCAACACCACGCCGAGCGCCACGCCGAGCAGCGCGGTCGGAAACTCCATCAGCCGCGACGCCCAGTCGAGCGATGAGACCGCGCCGACACCTTGATGCGACGCGATCTGCGTGTTGATCACGACCGAGATCTGCGCCACCGACACGCCGAGCAGCGCCGGCGCCATCTGCCGCATCACCCGGCCGACGCCCGGGTGCGCCCAGGCCGCGCGGATCTTGGCCGGCATCAGCCCGATTTTCGGCAGCGCGCCGACGCGTTTGAGCGCCGGGATTTGGATTGCCAACTGCAGCACGCCGCCGACCATCACGCCGACCGCCTGCGCGTACATCGGCGGGTAGCCCCAGCGTTCGAACTGCGGGCCGAGCCAAAGCGCAGCGCCGATCGACGCGAGGTTGAGCAGCACCGGCGTGGCCGCGGGCACGACGAAGCGCTTCCAGGTGTTCAGCACACCCGCGGCGAGCGAGACCATCGATATCAGCCCGATGTAGGGGAACATGATTTGCGTCATCACGACTGCGCCATCGAATTGCTGCAGCCCCGAGGCCATCGCCCAGACCATCAGCGGCGCGCCGACGACGCCGACGATGCAGGTCACGACCAGCGCCCAGAACAGAATGGTCGCCACGGCGTCGATCAGCAGCCGCGTGACGTCATCGCCTTCGCGGGCCCGTGTGTCGCCGAGCACCGGCACGAACGCCTGCTGGAACGCGCCCTCGCCGAAAAGGCGGCGCAAAAAGTTCGGAATGCGGAAGGCGACGTTATAGGCGTCCATCCACGCGCTGTTGCCGAACGCGCCAGCGACGACCACGTCGCGGGCGAGCCCCGAAATGCGAGAAACCAGCGTGAGCAGCGAGATGGTGGATGCGGCCCGAAGCAGGTTCATGGGTGGTCGGAAGGTACCGCCGGGGCGGTCGCAGGGCCAAGGTGGAAAGGACCAAGCAGATTATAGGTAGCGCCTGCTTACCGGCCGGGCGTCGGTTTCGGCGTTGCCGCGTTCATTGCTATACTCGCGGGCTGTACCCACACTCAGAAGCTACACCGCCATGGCAACGACCTCCAAAGCCAAGAAGAAAACAGTTCGCATCGCTTCGGGCCTGAAGCGCGTGCGCCAAGACGTAAAGCTCAATGCTGCCAACACCGCCCTGCGTTCGAAGTTCCGCACCGTGATCAAAAACGTGCAGAAGGCGGTCGTCGCGGGCGACAAGGTCAAAGCTGCCGATCTGTTCAAGACGGCTCAGGCTGTGATCGATTCGGTCGCCGACAAGGGCCTGTTCCACAAGAACAAGGCCGCTCGCCACAAGAGTCGCCTCTCGGCCAAGGTCAAGGCGCTCGCCGCTCCAGCCGCCTGATCGAAGCGATCGTGTTACCCAAAGGGCTCGCCAGGCGAGCCCTTTTGCATTGGCGGGCACGACACCCGATCAGCCGGTTTTCTTGATGACTGGCGGCACGAAGCACACCTCGGTTGTCTGCAATTGATTGTCGCGGGCGAAGTTCATCACGAAGTCCCAGGCCATCGGCTCCACGTCGCGTAACGCCTCACTGACGATCACGCACTTCACGCCGTTGATCAGCCGCGGCGCGCACAGAGGCGAGTAGCCGATGAACGAACCGATGCCGCCATGCACGCCGTCGGGCCGAAAGCACGACATCGCGCCCGCCAGCCTTTCGGCCCAATCGCTGGGACGGAAAGTCTGCCCGTCCAGGGTGATGCCCCGGATGAAAAGTTCTCGTGGGAGTGGGTCGGTCATCGGTTCGGTGCGCCCGAAATGGCTCGGCCATGCAGGGCGCTCGCGCCACAACGGCCACCGCGCCAAACATGCGACTGTGCCGCGACATTGCTGCGGTGCAGCATGCGTTGTGGTCTCGGGCTGGGCTTGCATCGCGTTTCTTCGGCATTCGACAGCGCAGATTTAGAATTCTCGGCAATGGATCGCCGAATATTCGAGACGCCGAAATGCGCGCGCTGACCCGCTTCTTCCTTTTTCTTTCGGAGTGACACGACGATGAATGCCCCGGACAAGCTGCCCGCTTCCTTCGAACCCCACGTAATGAAAACCTACGGCCGTCTGCCGATCGCGTTGTCGCATGGCCGAGGCTGCTGGCTCTGGGACACCGACGGCAAGAAGTACCTCGACGGCCTCGGCGGCATCGCGGTCAACACGCTCGGCCACGCGCATCCGAAACTGGTGCCGGCGCTCACCGACCAGATCGGCAAGATCATCCACAGTTCGAACTACTACCTCGTGCCGTTGCAGGAAAAACTCGCCGCGAAACTGTGCGAGCTTTCGGGCTTGACCAACGTGTTTTTCTGCAGTACCGGGCTCGAAGCCAACGAGGCCGCGCTGAAGATCGCGCGCAAGTTCGGGCATGACAAAGGCATCGACCGCCCCGAAATCATCGTCTATGAAGGCGCGTTTCACGGCCGCTCGATCGCGACGCTCTCGGCCACTGGCAACCCGAAGGTGCAAGCCGGTTTCGGCCCGCTGGTCGAAGGCTTCGTGCGCGTGCCGCTGAACGACGCGGCAGCGATCGAGAAAATCGCGGCGACGAACAAGAACGTGGTCGCCGTCTTCCTCGAAGTGATCCAGGGCGAAGGCGGCGTGCGGCCGGCAACGGTTCAGTACCTGCGCGACGCGCGACGCATCTGCGACGCGAACGGCTGGCTGCTGATGCTCGACGAAGTGCAGTGCGGCATGGGCCGCACCGGCAAGTGGTTCGCTCACCAATGGGCCGGCATCCTGCCCGACGTGATGCCGCTTGCCAAAGGCCTGGGTTCGGGCGTGCCGGTGGGCGCGATCGTCTGCGGGCCGAAGGCCGCGAACGTGTTCGGGCCGGGCAACCACGGCACGACCTTCGGCGGCAACCCGCTGGCGATGCGCGCGGGCGTCGAGACGATTCGCATCATGGAAGAAGAAGGCGTGCTCGCGAACGCCGCAACCGTCGGCGCAGCACTGATGACCGGCCTGAAGCGCGAACTCGAAGGCGTGGCGGGCGTGGCCGACATCCGCGGCCAAGGCTTGATGATCGGCATCGAACTCGACCGGCCCTGCGGCGTGATCTTGAACCGCGCAGCCGAGGCCGGGCTGATGCTCAGCGTCACCGCCGACAAGGTGATCCGCCTGGTGCCGCCGTTGATCCTGAGCGCGGACGAGGCCGCCCAGATCGTCGCGATCCTGTGCCCGATCATCAAAGGCTTCCTCGCCGAGCCGTTCCCGAATTCAAGCGCGTCATGAAGCCCGGCATGAGCCTGATCAAACACTACCTGCAGTTCAAGGACCTTCGCGCAGAGGAGTACGCCTACCTGTTCGAGCGCGCCGCAACCATCAAGAAGCGCTTCAAGAACTACGAGAAGTACACGCCACTGGTCGACCGCACGTTGGCGATGATCTTCGAGAAGGCGAGCACGCGCACCCGCGTGAGCTTCGAGGCCGGCATGTACCAGATGGGTGGCTCGGTCGTTCACCTCACCACCGGCGACAGCCACCTGGGCCGCGCCGAGCCGGTCGAAGACACGGCCAAAGTCATCAGCCGCATGGTCGACATCGTGATGATCCGCACCTTCGAGCAGGCCAAGCTCGACGCGTTCGCGGCGAACTCGCGCGTGCCGGTGATCAACGGCCTGACGAACGAGTACCACCCGTGCCAGATCCTGGCCGACATCTTCACCTTCCTCGAGCACCGCGGCGAGATCAAGGGCAAGGTGGTCGCATGGGTCGGTGACGGCAACAACATGGCCAACACCTGGCTGCAGGCCGCCGACATCCTCGGCTTCACGCTGCACGTGAGCACGCCGAGCGGCTACGAGATCGACCCGCTGATGGCCGGCGTGAAGAACCCCGGATGCGTGAAAGTCTTCAACCACCCGATGGAGGCCTGCGCCGGCGCGCACCTCGTCACGACCGACGTGTGGACCAGCATGGGCTTCGAGGAAGAGAACGAAGCGCGCATGAAGGCCTTCGTGGACTGGTGCGTCGACGCCGACATGATGGCCGCCGCCCAGCCCGATGCCCTCTTCATGCACTGCCTGCCCGCGCACCGCGGCGAAGAGGTCGAGGCCGAGGTAATCGACGGCCCGCAGTCGGTCGTGTGGGACGAAGCCGAGAACCGGTTGCATGCCCAGAAGGCGCTGATGGAGTACCTGGTGCTGGGGCGCATCGGCTGAAAGCGCAGCCTCGCCCGCGGCAACAGCGCTGTCAAGCTGGCGCGAAGACAAGGTCGGGCATCACGACCTCCCACTCCTCGCAACGCACGCTGCTCAGGTAGTCCTCGGCAGTGTCTTGCCGGCGCCGCACGATCACTGCCGCCACGCTGGCGTGCAGGCATCGGTGGTTCGCCGGTACCTGGAATGCCCGCGCGAACCGCCCGACGGTCCTTCCGCTGCGGTCGACCAGTTCCCAATGGCCGGCGGTATTTCGAAGATCGAGCGGTTCGCCGATCCGCAGTGAGGCGATCGCACCGTGCACCGGGTTGGCCGCGACAAACCGACCTGCAAAGCCGATGTCGATGTCGCTCAGCGGCGGACGCCGATACAGGCGAGACACCTCGGCCGACAGTTCGGCCCGAGCGCCATCGGTTCGCGCTTGTGCGCAGAGCGAGCCGATCAAGGCGTCCCACAGGCGGCCACCCGCGCCGCAACGTGCGAGTGCCAAGGTTTGGCGGGCGCGCGTCATCGCGACGTAGTGCAGCCGACGCGGGGCATTGGCGTCGCTGGCGGCATCGCGCTTGTCCCAGTCGCCGTCGAGCACGACCACATGATCGAACTCGAGTCCTTTGGCGCGGTGCGCGGTGAGAAGCAGCAATCCGGTCTGCCGACGGCGCGCTTCGCGGGCCCATTCGGCGAGCCAGTCGAAAAAGTGGGCGAGTGGCGTTGCGCCCCCGCCGTCTCGATGTCGTACTCGCCGACAGCCTCCGACAGCAACACCCACCAGGGGCCACTGTCTTGCGTCAGAAGCCAGCGCCGCAGCACCGCGGTATCGGCCAGCGCGCCGGACTGCTGGCGCGCCCAGCGCACGAAGGCTTGGGTCTCACGCAGTCGCCAAACCGGCGGCAACACTTCGCCGGCGTGCTGAACCGGGACGTTCAACATTTCGCATCAGGCACGCACCGGCTCCAGAGTGCGCCAGTTGTGGGCGATGACTGCCGTGCGCGCCCAGTCCCAATCAACGTCGAGCGCAGCCAGGCGCCGCAACTCATCGACGGCCATCAGCGCCTGCCCGGCGGGAGAAGCAGCCGCCGACAACAGTTGCACCCGCCCGCGACCGACGGGATCGCGCGCCTGCCACGCTCCGCCCGGCGGGTCGGCGCGACGCGCTCGATCCACGGTGATCGGGTGGTCGGCTTTGATGCGATCGCGCGCCGACACGATCAGCGAGTTCGACGCTGTGACGATGTGCGCGGTGGATCGGTAGTTCTCCGTCAGGAACGCCAACCTCGCCGAGTAGTCGATCTCGAACTTGCGGATGAACTCTACCGATGCACCGCTGAATGCATAGATGTTCTGGTCATCGTCACCGACGGCGAACAAGGTCAGCTTGCCTTCGTCGTCGCGCTGCGTGCGACCGGCGAGCGCAGACACGAGGCGGTATTGCGCCGGGCCGATGTCCTGGTATTCGTCGACCAAAATTCACCGGAAGCCGGCGAGCAGACGCTCGCGCTGCTCGTCCGCCTCGTCGGGCGGCAAGCCCTTGCCTTCCAGCAGATCCACGGCCTGCTGCATGGCGCGCTCGAACGGATCGTCGCCATCGCGTGCCAACAGGCTCTCGAAGCTCACGCCGGCCAGCCGCATCGCCAGCGCATGGCAGGTGAGCACGGTGACGCCGTTGGCGTCGTCGCCGATCAACGCCCGCAGCCGGCTGCGGATTTGCACCGCGGCATGTCGGTTGTACGCGAGGGCCAGGATGCCCCTCGGGTTTTCGCGACGCGCACGCACGAGGTAGGCGATCCGGTGCACGAGCACCCGTGTCTTGCCCGAGCCCGGACCGGCCAGCGCCAGCACATTGGTCGTGTCGCGATCGTCGGAAACGATGCGCTGCTGGACCGGATTGGCCAGCACTTCGACGATGGCGCGCCACGACTGCGGCGTGATTTGGCGCGCCACTTCCTTGCCGCGATCGGGCATCCAGCGCTGCATGAACTCGTCCTGTCTCAGCAAAAAATAGTCCATCGTCAGCCGCAGGGCCTCGGTCATCCTGAGCAAGCCGCGTTGCGCGTACTCGGCCATCACGTGGATCTGCAACACCAACTCGTCGTAGTGAAATTGGAGCGGTGCGAAATCGCTTCGTTCGAAGCGGCGCTTGCCGGCACCCAGCCGGATGGTCATCGCCGGGCGGAACACCGCGAGGCCCTTGTTCAGCCGGATCACACCCTGATCGTGCAACCAGAGCAGCGCGTGATCGCGCAGCTTGTCGGCATCCTTGACCTCGGCCATCAACAGCATGTCACCCTGGATCGCCGACAGCAGTTGACCCAACGTGGTCGTCACCAGAAGGTCGGCACCACGTGTGCCGCCGGGCAAGCCCGCCACCAGGCGATCGAGCAAGCGCGCCGCCGCCGCGCGCCGGAGCGAGCCCGTGCGCTCGATGGCTTGCCAGGAGCGCTGCAGGCGCAGTTCGATCACCTCGGGATCGAGTCTTCGAAGACCCAGGCTCGAGATGCCGTTGCCGTCGATGCGCCCGTCTGCCGCGAGGCTGCGCACACTGCGCCACAGCACATCGGGCAGTGCATGGGCGTGGCCCGCGTCCTTGAGCCGCTGCGTCGCGTGACGCAGATTGGGCAGCGACGCATCGCCGACGGCGAGATCGGGCGCGGGGCCAGCCGCAGTTCATCGATCAGCGCAGCCTCGAGCGCCTGCGCCCGTTCGAGGCGCCGCGCTGACGATCGCTCGACGCCGACGTGCACGAACGCCGTCAATGCCAGGTCGTTGCTGGCGATGCCGAACGCTTCGAGGTCGGACATGGCCCGGCGCACGTCCTGGGCGTCGAGCCGCGCGGCCATCATCAACTCATCGGTCGAGATGCCTTCGTCAGCGCGAGCTGCCAGCAAAGCATCCACGATCGCGAGCAGCTTCAGGCGGTAGGCCGGCCGCATCGTCGAGCGCTCCAGCAGCACGCGTGCTTCGTCGATCGATCCGACACGCAAGGACGATGGAAAGATCTGCACGACGTTTTCTTCGCGCGTGAGCAACTTCGACTCCTCGAGCCACGCGATGGCCGTGCGCACGCGGGTGTCGTCGGTGACGCTGTCGCGATCGAAGGCACCATCGTGTTCGTCGAGCAAAATCTCGCCCGCCGTCGCGACCACCTCGCCACCGAGACGCTTGCGCCGATCGAGGTTGCGCAGCGACTTGAGGATCGCCTGGATCTCGTGCTGCTTCAGCCGCGACCGCGCGGACAGCCCGAACTGCCGTTCGACGTCGTCCGGGGCGTACATCAGCACGCAGCGCGCCGCTGCACGATCACCACTGGCACGGCCGGCCTCCTGGAGGTAGTTCTCCAGCGAGCCCGGCACGTCGGCGTGGATGACCAGCCGCACGTCGGGCTTGTCGATGCCCATGCCGAACGCATTCGTGGCCACCATGACCCGCAGCTCGCCGTCGATAAAGCGCTGCTGCGTGTCCTTCTTGCTCTGCGGCGGTAGGCCCGCATGAAAGTGCCCGGCGGCGAGCCCCTTCTCGCGCAGGAATGCTGCAATCTCTTTGATACGCACCCGCGACGAGCAGTAGACGATGGCGCCGCCGGGTGCCGCCTCGGGCAGCGTCGCCGTGAGCACCTGTTGGGAACTCGGCGCCCTGCGCGAACGTGTCGAGCCGCGCCAGCGCTTCGCCGACTTGAGCCTTGCCGCGGTGAACGAAGCCCTGGCCGCTGTCGCCTCGCACTGCTGCGAACCTGTCGATGCGCCGATCATTCACGCCGACTTCGATGTCGATCGACAGGCAGCGTGCTGCCACGCTCCAAAGCGAGGTGTCAACTCGCTGCTTGCGATCCGGCGCGCCCGTCAAGGGTTGGGTATCCGATCTCGATCGAGGGTGATCTGTGAACCCGCAACATGCTGAAGCTCTGTCGAGAAGTGTCGTCGACAGGCATGCCGAAACACCTCGGGCCGCCGGGCGATGCGAGTGTGCGAATTTACCGACACCGCGCGCTTTGGGCCGGTGCTACCTTTGCGATCGCCATGAACAGACAACTCTGGGACATCTCCCCGCCGATCGCGCCCGACTCGCCGCTCTTTCCCGGTGACACTGGCTACTCGCAACTGTGGACCGCGCAGATCGGCCCGGGCTGCCCGGTCAACTTGAGTGCGATCACGATGTCGCCGCACATCGGCGCGCATGCCGACGCGCCGCTGCACTACGGCCCCGGCGCGCAGACGATCGGCGAGGTCGATCTGGCGCCCTACCTCGGGCCGTGCCGCGTGATCCATGTGATCGGTTGCGGGCCGCTGGTTCGGCCCGAGCACCTCGCCCACGCCATCGACCGGTTGCCGCCGCGCGTGCTCGTGCGCACCTGCACGACCGCGCCGACGCGGTGGTCGGCCGAGTTCGCTGCGTTCGCGCCCGAGACCATTGCTTGGCTCGCGTCGCTCGGTGTGCGGCTCGTCGGCATCGACAGCCAATCGGTCGACCCGGCCGACAGCAAATCGCTCGACAGCCACCACCTGCTGCTGAAGCACGACCTGCGCGTGCTCGAGAACCTCGTGCTCGACGACGTGCCTGCCGGCGACTACGAGTTGATCGCGCTGCCTTTGAAACTGACGATGGCCGACGCATCTCCCGTGCGCGCCGTGTTGCGAGAATTGTGAGTACTCCGATGACCACCACCCGACAAGACTGCGTCGCACTTGACGCCGCCGACGCCCTCGCTCCGCTGCGCGACGCGTTCGAACTGCCCGACGGCGTGATCTACCTCGACGGCAACTCGCTCGGCGCGCTGCCGAAGGCAACCGCCGCACGCGTGCAGCAGGTCGTGCGCAACGAATGGGGCGTCGGCCTGATCCGCAGTTGGAACAGCGCCGGCTGGATCGATCTCGCGCAGCGCATCGGCAACCAGATCGCCGGACTCGTCGGCGCGGGCGCGAACGAACTGATCGTCGCCGATTCGACCTCGGTCAACCTGTACAAGGTGCTCAGCACGGCGATCGCGATGCAGAAAGTCGACACACCCGCGCGCCGCACCATCGTCTCGGAGCGCAGCAACTTTCCAACCGACCTCTACATCGCCGAAACGCTCGCCTGCGAGCACGGCATGACGCTGGTGCTGATCGACGCCGACGACCTCCCCGCGCACCTCGACGACAAGCTCGCCGTGCTGATGCTCACCCACGTCAACTACCGCACCGGCCGCATGTTCGACATGGCGCAGGTCACGCACGACGCGCATGCCGCCGGCGCGCTCGTGGTCTGGGATCTCGCGCATTCGGCCGGTGCCGTGCCCGTCGATCTGACCGGCGCCGATGCCGATTTCGCGGTCGGTTGCGGCTACAAGTACCTCAACGGCGGCCCCGGCGCGCCGGCCTTCGTGTGGGCGCACCCGCGCCAGACCGCGCGCATGGACCGCGAGCAATTGCGCCAGCCGCTCGCCGGTTGGCTCGGCCACGCTGCGCCGTTCGAGTTCGCGGCCGACTACCGGCCCGCGCTCGGCATTCAGCGCTTCGTGTGCGGCACACCGGCGCTGCTGTCGATGTCGGCGCTCGCCTGCGGGCTCGATGTGTTCGGGCAGGCCGAACGGTTCGGTGGCTTGTTGGCGCTGCGGCGCAAATCGCTCGCGCTGACCGAGCTTTTCATTGCGTTGGTCGAAGCACGTTGTGCTGGCCACGGCCTCAAGCTCGTCACGCCGCGGGAACGCGAACAGCGCGGCAGCCAAGCGAGTTTCGCGCACCAGGATCAGGACGGCGCGATTGGCGGCTATGCCGTCATGCAGGCGCTGATTGCGCGCGGTGTGATCGGTGACTTTCGCTCGCCCGATCTGCTGCGCTTCGGCTTCACGCCGCTGTACACGCGCTTCGTCGATGTGTTCGACGCGGCCGAGCACCTGCACGCCGTGCTGGCGAGCGGCGAGTGGCGCGAGGCGCGCTTCAACGAACGCGCAGCGGTGACCTGATGCGCGGCCATTCGCCCGACAAGATCGTCGCCAACGACAGCGCGCAGCTTGATTTCTCGAAGGACATGAGCTACGGCGACTACCTGCACCTCGACGAAATTTTGAACGCGCAGCACCCGCTTTCGCCCTCGCACGACGAGATGCTGTTCATCGTGCAGCACCAGACCAGCGAGCTGTGGATGAAGCTGCTGCTGCACGAGCTCACCGCGGCAGTGAAGTGCGTCGCGGCCGACGATCTCGGCAGCGCCTTCAAGATGCTCGCGCGCGTCAGCAAAATCATGGAGCAGCTGGTGCACGCGTGGGATGTGCTCGCGACGATGACCCCGCCCGAATACTCCGCGATCCGCCCCTACCTGAGCGCCAGCAGCGGCTTTCAGAGCGCGCAGTACCGCTGCATCGAGTTCATGCTCGGCAACAAGAACGCCGCGATGTTGAAGCCGCACGCGCACCGGTCCGACCTGCTCGCGCGTGTCGACGCAGCCTGGCGCGCACCTTCGCTGTACGACGAAGCGCTGCGCCTGCTCGCGCGCCGCGGCTTTGGCGTGCCAACCTCTCACACCGAGCGCGACTGGATCCGACCCTACGAACCGAACGATGCCGTCGAGCAAGCCTGGCTCATCGCCTACCGCGACCCGAAAACGCACTGGGATTTGTACCAGCTCGGCGAGGAACTCACCGACCTGGAAGACGCGTTTCGACTCTGGCGCTTTCGCCACGTGACGACGGTCGAACGCATCATCGGCTTCAAGCGCGGCACCGGCGGCACCTCGGGCGTCGGCTACCTGCGCAAGATGCTAGACGTGGTGCTGTTCCCCGAAATCTGGAAGCTGCGCACCGACCTCTGACCCAGCGCGTCGATCGCACCCAGCGCGCTGGCCTCCCGATTCACCCCAAATTCACCGGCACGAAAATCTTGTCGCCGTCGCGTTGCACCAGCAGTGCCACGCTCTTTGGTTTGCCTTGCAGCACGAGCTTGACGGTCTCCATCGACTGCACCGGCTTGCCGTTGATCGCGAGCAGCACGTCGCCCGGCTGGATGCCGGCCTTCTCGGCCGGGCCAGTGACTTGCTCTATCACCAGGCCCGCCTCGATCTTCGACTGATTGCGTTCTTCGCGGGTCAGCGGGCGCATGCTCAAACCGAGTTGGCCCGGCTTGACGGCACCGTCGGCATCGGCCACTTGCGTGCCCTCCGCTTCAGCGCCGCCGAGCTTGGCCTGAACCTCGCGCGCGGCATGATCGCGCCACACCTTGAACGTGACCTTCTCGCCCGGTGCCGACAAGCCGATCAGGCTCGACAACTCACCCGAGCGCACGACCGGCTGGCCGTTGACCTCGGTGATCACGTCACCCGACTTCAAACCGGCAGCCGCCGCGGCGCTGTTCGGCGCCACGTTGGCAACGAGCGCGCCGTCGGGCTTTTTCAAACCGAACGAATCGGCGAGCGCCTGGTTCAGGTCCTGGATCGTCACGCCGAGCTTGGCGTGGCTCGCCTTGCCGGTCGCGACGATCTGGTCTTTGACCTTCATCGCCACGTTGATCGGGATCGAGAAACTCAGGCCCTGGAAGCCGCCGCTCTGCGAGTAGATCTGTGCGTTGATGCCGACCACCGCACCACTGCCGTCGAACAGCGGGCCACCCGAATTGCCGGGGTTGACCGCCGCATCGGTTTGGATGAACGGCACGACCGTGTTGTCGCCCGGCAGCGAGCGGCCCTTGGCGCTGACGATGCCTTGCGTGGCGGTTTGCTCCAGGCCGTAGGGTGCGCCGATCGCGAGCACTGGGTCGCCGACTTCGAGATTGCGCACGTCGCCGATGCGCACGGTCGGCAAGTCTTTTGCGTCGATGCGCAGCACGGCGATGTCGGTGGTCGGGTCGGAGCCGAGCACTTTCGCGGTGAACTCGCGTCGATCGCTGAGCTTGACCGTCACGTCCTTCGCTTCTCGAACCACGTGGGCATTGGTCAGGATCAGGCCATCAGCGCTGATGATGAAGCCCGAGCCCAGGCCCTTGAACGGCACCTGCCCGCCTTGGGGGCCGCGCTGCTGAAAACCCGGCATGCCGCGGAAGAATTTGAAGAACGGGTCGTTCTCCATCCCCGGCGGCAGCCCGCCCTGCTCTTCGGCCGAGGCCTTGTGCATGCCAGCGACCGTGACGCCGACGACAGCCGGCCCGAACTGCTTGACGATGCCGCGGTAGTTCGGCGTGCCTTGTGCCGGCAGCATCGCAACAAGCGGCGGCGCCGAGGCGTCGGAGACGGCCTTGTAGCTGGGCAACGAAGCCTGTTGTGGCTCGCTCGATTTGCCTTTGAGCCACGCTGGCATCTCGATCGCGCCGGCGGTGCCGACAACCAGCACGCCGGCTGTGATCAGCGCTGCGGCCAGGGGTTTGAATTTCAACATGCTCGCTCCAGCCTTCAGGGTCCGCGGAACATTCCGCATGTAGCAGAGGGTAGGCGCAGCCGGTTAACGCTCGGTTAGCGCGGGGTTAAGCGAAGGTTAGGAGACGGCGCGAGAACACGCGCCGATGGGCCCTAAGGCGTCAACGTCACGTCGCCGAAATACGCCAGCCCGTGACCGTGCGTGTTGTCGGCATCGGCCGACACCGCCACGCCGACCACCTCGGGCACCTTGCCCTCCGCTTCGTCGGCAAACATGCGCAGGTAGTCGGCCACCAGGTTGCGGCGCTGCGAAACCCACTGCGCGAGCTTGGCCGTGCCGCTCTGCAACACGATGAACCGAATGCGCTTGGTGAACGCGTTGGGCAGGCCGGTGTCGATCGGGAGCTTGTTATCCCACACGTAGCAGAGCGTTTCGGTCGGCACGTCTTGCCCGGTCGTGCTGTGCGCGATCGCGAGTTTGGTGCGTTCGCCGAGCGAAAGCCGCGCGGCATCGAACGCGAAGAACACGCACAGCTTGGCCGGCGCATCGTCACCGGCGCGGGTCTTGATGTCGGCCTCTTCGATCAGCTTGTCGACGCGCCAGCGCCATGCCAGCGTGCTGCGCTCATTCACCTGCACGTGCAGGCCGTGCACCAGGTTGCCGTACGACTCGTCGGCCTCGACCTTCAGCACCCGCGCGCCGCCGAGATCGACGACAGTGAACTTCGTGGGCACTTTGTTGGGCAGGCTCGCAAACTTCCAAGCCGCTGGCGGTTCGCCCGCCGCGGCGACTGAAAACGGCGCGATCGATGCGTCGTCTGCGGCCCGGGCTGCGCCGCTTGCGAAGACAGCGGCAACCAGTGCGCCGCACGCTGTGATCACGGCGAGTCGATGGGCGCGGCATAAAGTGTGCATCCGCGCTGTTGTACCCGAGATGGCCGATTTGCGCAGCAAAATACGCGCTGCGCAGCACAATGATGAGCGCTCGATCAAGCGCGGGTTCGGTCGTGCGATTCGCCCGTCGGGTTCATGGAAAGGGCAGAAGCTTGTTCGCAGAACTGATTTCCGAGTCGAGCCGCTACGCCGCACAGGCGTTGGAGTCGCCGAGCGAAATGCTGGCCGTGATCTCTGTGATCGTCGCAGCCGCGTCCGTGCTCGTCAGCTCCTTCGTGAAGACGATGATCCCGCTGCGCTGGCTCGCGATCGGCAGCAACATCGGCTTCGTCGCCTACGGCGCGATCCACCCTTCGTACCCGATGCTGTTGCTTCACGCGGCGCTGCTGCCGATCAACGTGTACCGGCTGGCCGAGATGATGCGGCTGACCCGGCGCGTTAGGGCGGTACGCAGCGACGGCGCGCTCTCGGCGATCTGGTTGCGGCCCTACATGCGCAGCGCCAAGCTGCGTGCCGGCACGGTGCTGTTCAACAAGGGCGACCTCGGCGACCGGCTCTACCTGCTGGCCGACGGCCGCATCGAGCTGGTCGAGATCGCGAGCAGCATCATCCCTGGCCAGATCTTCGGCGAGATCGCATTCTTCGCACCCGACCGGCGCCGCCGCATGACGGCGCGCTGCGCCGAGAACAGCACCGTGCTCTCGATCGACGAGAGCACGGTCAAGCAGCTGTACTACCAGAACCCGGCGTTCGGATTCAAGATGATCGAGCTGGTCGCGGCGCGGTTTTCAGCCGACGTCGACCGCGTCAACGCCGAGTTGCGGACTGCACGCTCGCAACTCGAGCAAGCGCGCGCTCAGCTCGCGGCCAAGGCCGACATGACCGACTGAATCGCTTCTTTCAGCTTGGCGTGGGCGAGCTCTTGGCATTGCTCGCGGCTCAGGCTAGGCACCGCATCGAAGGCGGTCGCCGACTTGATCGGCGCGTAGACCACCTTGCTGCCCTGCACCGGCAGCATCACCACTGGCAACAGCATCGCACGGGCGGTGACCACGCAGGTCTTGCCTTCGTTGAAGCCGCCGGTCACTTCACTGACGAAGCGAAATTTTTTCGTCGGGTAGAGCTTGGCAACGCGCGCCAGGGTGTTTTCTTTCCAGATCGCCTCGGCGGTCGGCGCATCGATCAGGAAGTTCGCCGAGCGGTCGATGCTGATGGGCTTCGCAGGCTTCGGAGGTTTCGTGTCGGCGGCGAACGCACTCGTCGCCAGCATCAGGGCCACAGCCAAACTCACAACGCCAGGTTTCATGAATCGCCTCGGAAAGAATTGTCGTGATGACGAGAAGTGGTGCCGGCCGGCGCCAAGCCGGGTAGTGTAGGCAGAGCCGGTGCGGGCGGCCCCCTTCTGTCGACGGATGTCGGCGCGAATCGAACCTCGACGCGCAAGCCGCCCAACGGCGAATCGCCGAGCGCGACGGTGGCGCCGTGCCGATCGGCCACGCTGCGCACGATCGCAAGGCCCAGACCGGTGCCGACCTCGTCGCCCGCCGCGTGGCGGTAGAAACGGTCGAACACGCGGGCGCGCTCTTCCGGCGGGATGCCCGGGCCTGCGTCGTCCACACGCAACAGCGCAGCGCCGCCATCTTCGAGCACGCGCAGCTCGACCCGCGCGCCACGCGGGGCGTAGCGCACCGCGTTGTCGGCAAGGTTGCGCGCCAGCACCACGAGCGTGGCGGCATCGCCGCGCAGCGGCACCGGCGCGTCGGCAAACAATTCGATCGTGGTGCCGCGCGAGTGCGCGAGCGGCACGGTGTCGGCGACGGCAGCGCGCACCAGTTCGCTCAGGTCAAGATCAGCGGCCGCCGCCAGCGGGGCGCCCGGCTCGGCACGGGCGAGTGCCAGCAGTTGCTCGACGAGCCGGGCAGCACGGTCGATGCCGGCGCTCAGTGCCTCGACCGCTTCGGTGCGCGCGGCTTCGTCGGGCGCGCGCTTGAACAATTGCATCTGCAACTTCAGCGCGGTCAGTGGCGAGCGGAGTTCGTGGGCGGCATCGGCGACGAACGCACGCTGCGCGCCGAGCGACGTGCCGAGCCGCTGCAGCAGGCCGTTGAGCGCACCGACGATCGGCGCGACCTCGGCGGGCAGCCCTGCCAGCGGCAGCGGCTGCAACGACTGCTCATCGCGGGCGCGCACGCCGTCGGCCACACGCTTCAGCGGCGCGAGCGTCTGCGCCGCCAGCCACCAAATCAGTACCGCCATCACCGGCGCGATGAACAGCAGCGGCGCCACGCTGCGCAGCGCCGCGCCGGCCGCGAGCTGCTGGCGTATCTGCAGCGGCTGCGCGACCTGGATCACGCGGTCGCGGCTCGCGACGCTGAAGGCGCGCCAGGTTTTGCCGTTGACCGTCACGTCGGCCAGGCCGAGCACGGCGCGCGTCGGCAGGTCGTCACGCAAGCGCGGCGGATAAATGATGCGGCCGTCGACGGTCCAGATCTGCACGACGAAATCGAGCTCTTCGTCGGCCAGCGTGCTCGCCTGCGCCGCCGCGATCTCGCCCTGATCGCGCAGCGAGAACGCCATCTGCCGCAACTGGTAGTCGAACAGCGATTCGGTCTCGGCGAGCACGTTGCGGTAGGTCAGCGCACCCATCACCACGGCCGTGATCACGAGCATGCCGAGCAACGAGAGCAGAACGCGAACGCGGATCGAATTCATGGTGCCCCCACGTCGCTTCGCTCTTGCCCCCCGAGGGGGCGTCCCCCGGCAAGGCCATGAAGGGGCCCCGGTGTGGCCCTTGGCGGCCCGGCGCTCGGGCTGTGGATCATGCCGCCCTCGGCTTGTCGTTGACGAAGTAGCCGACACCCCGAACGTTCTGAATGAACTCGGCACCGAGCTTGCGGCGCAACTGGTGGATGTAGACCGAGACCGCGTTGCTCTCGATCTCTTCGCCCCAGCCGTAGAGCCGGTCTTCGAGTTGGGCGCGCGACAGCAGCGCGCCCGGCCGCAGCATCAATGCCTCGAGCACCGCGAACTCGCGCGCCGACAACAGCACCGGCGCGCCATTCGAGCTCACCTGCCGCGTGGCCGGATCGAGCGTGACGCCGCCGAACGCGAGCGCTGGCTGCGCACGCCCGCTGTGCCGGCGCAGCACGGCGCGGATGCGCGCGGCCAGCTCGTCGAGGTCGAACGGTTTGACAAGGTAGTCGTCGGCACCGGCGTCGAGGCCGGCGACCTTGTCACCGGGGCCGTCGCGCGCGGTCAGCACGATCACCGGCGTGGCGTCTTGCCGCGCACGCACCGCGCGCAGCACCTCGAGCCCGCCGCTCGCATGCGACTCGGCGCCGGGCGCACCACTCGCCGGCAGGCCGAGGTCGAGCAGCACGAGGTCGAAACGTTCGCTCGCCAGCGTCGAATGCGCCGCCGCCACATCGCGCACCCAATCGACCGCATGCCCTTCGAGCCGCAACGCGCCGCGCAGGCTCTCGCCGATCATCCTGTCGTCCTCCACCAGCAGCAGTCGCATCCGAAAAGCATACCTTGCGCTTCGAGCGCGGTCGGCGTGCCGGCAGGAACGGGTATCGTGGCTGCCATGCCGAACGCCCTTCGCCACACACTGCTTTCCTTCCGCGACCTGCTGGCGACCTTCGGCCCGTTCATCGTGCTGGTGATCGTGTTGCTGGCGCTGGCCTACTGGGTGCTCGACCCGACGCCGCCGAAGAAGGTCGTGCTCGCGACCGGCACCGATCAAGGCGCCTACGCCGAGTTCGGCAAGCGCTACGCGCAGATCCTCAAAAGCTACGGCATCACGGTCGAGTTGCGTTCGACCGAAGGCGCGGCCGAGAACCTGCGCTTGCTGCACGACGCCGCATCGGGCGTCGACATTGCCTTCGTGCAAGGCGGTGCCGGCGAGCGCTTGCGACAGGAGGCGAACTCGGTCGCGCCTGCAGACGCAGACGACGACGCCGCCGGTTTGGTCTCGCTCGGCAGCCTGTTCGTCGAACCGGTGTGGCTGTTCTATCGCACCGACTCGGCTGAGCGGCTGCTCAAAGCGCCGGCTCTCACGAGCCTGTCGCAGTTGCCTGGCTGGCGCCTCAACGTCGGCGCCCCCGGCAGCGGCGCGCCGAATTTGATGTTCAAGCTGATCGACGCCAACAAGCTCGACGCCAAGGCGCTCACCATCGCCCGCAAATCGCAGACGCCCGCCACCGTCGACCTGATCGGCGGTGACATCGACGCGCTGGTGTTCGCCTCGGCGCCCGAATCGCTGATCGTGCAGATGCTGCTGCAAACGCCCGGCATCGCGCTCTACGACTTCGCGCAGGCCGATGCGTACTCGCGCCGCTTCCCGTTCCTGAGCCCGGTGACGCTGCCGCGCGGCGTGGTCGATCTGGCCGGTGACGTGCCCTCGCGCGACGTGCACCTGATCGCGCCGACCGCCACGCTGCTGGCGCGCGCCGGCACCCACCCCGCGCTGCTGCAGCTCTTCATGCAGGCCGCGCAACAGGTGCACGGCGGCGCAGGCTGGTTTCAGCACAAGGGTGATTTTCCGAAGGCCGGCGGCACCGAGCAGCCGCTCGCGAAAGAGGCGCAGCGCTTCTACGCCAGCGGCACGCCGGTGCTGCAGCGCTACCTGCCGTTCTGGTTCGCAAACCTGATCGAGCGCATGTGGCCGGTGCTGGTGACGATCATCGCAATCCTGATCCCGCTCTCGCGCATGCTGCCTCCGCTCTACCAGTTTCGCATCCGCTCGCGCATCTTTCGCTGGTACGCGCAGCTGCGCGAGGTGGAAGACGCGGTCGGCAAGCGGCCGGCAGGTGAATTGCTCGCCGAGCTCGAAGGCATCGAGTCGCATGTCGAGGGCGTGAACGTGCCGCTGAGTTATGCCGACGAGCTCTACTCGCTGCGCAGCCACATCCAGATGGTCGGCAACCGGCTGCGGGCCGCGCCGACGGAGGCCGCCGCATGAGCGAAAAAACGGCGGGCAACAAACCGAAGGTCGTGATCATCGGCTGCGGTTTCGGCGGCATCGAGGCGGTGCGCATCCTCTCGACGTCGTCGGTCGAAATCACGATGGTCGACCGCACCAACCACCACTTGTTTCAGCCGCTGCTGTACCAGGTCGCGACTGCGGGCCTGAGTGCGCCGGCGGTCAGCGCGCCGATCCGCCACACGCTGCGAACCGAGATGAAACGCGGCAACCTGACAGTGCTGCAAGCCGAGGTCACGGGCATCGATGCAGCATCGAAGCGCGTGCTGCTTGACGGCGATCAATCGCTGCCCTACGACCACCTGATCGTCGCCGCGGGCGCGACCCACAGCTACTTCGGCCATGACGACTGGGCGCCGTTCGCGCCGGGCCTGAAAACACTCGACGATGCTTTCAAGATTCGTGCGCGCGTGATCGGCGCCTTCGAGCGTGCCGAGCGCCTCGACGACGCGCAGGCGCGCGAACCGTGGATGACCTTCGTGGTGATCGGCGGCGGGCCCACCGGTGTCGAGATGGCCGGCACGATGACCGAGATTGCGCAGCACACGCTGCCGCAGGAATTTCGCCGCATCGACTCGACCCGCGCCCACGTCGTGCTGCTCGAAGGCTCCGAGCGCGTGCTCGGCGCGTTCGTGCCGCAACTCTCGCAACGGGCGCGCGAGCAACTCGTCAAGCTCGGCGTCGACGTGCGCACCGGCTGCAAGGTGATTGGTATCGATGCCGAGGGCGTCGACTACGAGACCACCGCCGGCAGCGGAGGCTCAAACGGCGTTGGCGGCGGAGCCCGCGACGGCAAGGTCGTCTCGCGCCATCGCCTGTCGAGCAAGACCGTGATTTGGGCCGCCGGCGTGGCCGGCTCGGCGCTCGGCAAGTCGCTCGCCGCCAGCGCCGGCGCAACGCTCGACCGCGCTGGCCGCGTCATCGTGCTACCCGACCTGAGCCTCACCGATCATCCCGAAATCGCGGTGATCGGCGACCTGGCGTCGGCAATGAGCCACCCGGCCGACCCGAGACAAGGCAAGCCCACGCCGGTGCCCGGTGTCAGCCCCGGCGCGAAGCAGATGGGACGCGCGGCGGCCGCGAACCTGCTTCGCCGGCTCGCGGGCCGGGCGACTGAGCCGTTTCGCTATGTCGACTACGGCAACCTCGCTACCGTCGGCCGCAAGGCCGCTGTCGTCGACCTGACCGTGCCGTACTTCGGCTCGCTGCGCTTCTCGGGCTACTTCGCGTGGTTGTTCTGGCTGTTCGCGCACATCTACTTTTTGATCGGTTTTCGCAACCGCCTGATCGTGATGCTCGACTGGGCCTGGGCCTACTGGACCTATGAGCGCTCGGCGAGGGTGGTCGCCGAACCGCCTTCGGTGCGACACGTGCCACGGACACCCTGATTCGCCAGCGCGATGTGGGCTTGCCGACTCCAGTCGGATCCAACCGCCGACAACCGACCGGACTGCTGCTGACCAACCCGGCAGCGGCCGGCGTGCGCCCGACAGAAGATGTCGACGCGATCGTCGAGGTCACCACGCTCGCCGCCCACCACGCGCGGCGGCCGCTGCTGGCCGAGCGCGGTTTCATACAGACGATGGCCGACAACACGCCGCCGTTCCGCTGGTTCTGGAACTGGCTGCAGCTCGATCCGGTGCGGGTCGATGCCCACGTGCTCGGGTTCGCGAACCGCTGGCACCGGGCAGGCTTTGCGGCGGCCGCCAGCACCGCGCTGGGCGGGAGCGTCGGCCTGCGCCACCTCGATGTACCGCACTTCCTCGCGACCAAGTTCGAGGCCTACAACGACCGCGGCGGGCGCAACATCTACCTGGGCCACGACCTCGAAGACATCGTCACCGTGATCGACGGCCGCGCCGAGCTGGCCGAGGAACTGCTTCAAGCCGAGCCCGAGCTGCGCGCCCATGTGGTCGAGCAGACACGAGCGCTGCTGGCGCACCCGGAACTGCCGAACGCCTTGCCTGGCATCGTGGCCCAACCGATCCGCGCGGGCATCGTGCTCGAACGCCTGCAACGCATCGCCTCGCTGAATTCCGACGAACGCATCCGCCCTCGGTGACGGCCGCCCTGCAATTCAACCCGAACTCTCAGACAATCCGACCACCCGACCGACTGGATGCACACCCATGGACACCCGCACCTCCACTCACCGCCTGCGCATCGAGCGCGTGCGCGACGAGCTCACGCGGCAGCACCTCGCGGCCGTGCTGGTGCCCTCGAGCGACCCGCACCTGAGCGAGTACTTGCCCGAGCGCTGGCAAGGTCGGCAGTGGCTCTCGGGCTTCACCGGTTCGATGGGCACGCTGGTCGTCACGACCGACACCGCCGTGCTGTTCGCCGACAGCCGCTACTGGGTGCAGGCCGAGGCCGAACTCGCAGGCACCGGCACCGAACTCGTGAGAATAGCGACCGGCAACGCGAGCGACCACGTCGAGTGGCTCGCGCGCCATGTGCCGGCGGGCGCGACGGTCGGGGTCGACGGCAGCGTGCTCGGCCTCGCAGCGGCGCAGTTGCTGCAGGCCACGCTCACGAAAGCCGGCATCACATTGCGCACCGATTTCGACGCGCTCGCCGCCGCCTGGCCCGAGCGCCCCGGCCTGCCGGGCGCGGCTGTCTACGAGCACCTCGCACCGCAGGCGCCGCTGGCGCGTGCCGCCAAGCTCGCAAAGGTGCGTGAAGTGGTCGCGCAGCGCGGCGCCACGCACCACTTCATCTCGACCGTCGACGACATCGCGTGGCTTTTCAACCTGCGCGGCGCCGACGTGAGCTTCAACCCGGTGTTCCTCGCGCATGCATTGCTCGACGTGAACGGTGTGACGCTCTTCGTCGCCGAGGGCAAGGTCGGCGCGCCGTTGCAGGCCACGCTCTCGCGAGACGGCGTGTGCGTCGCACCCTACGCCGAGGCCGGCGCGGCGCTGGCGGCATTGCCCACCGACGCGGTGCTGCTGATCGACCCGAAGCGCGTCACCTTCGGGTTGCGGGCCAACGTGACCGCGCGCGTGGTCGAAGCGATCAATCCGAGCACGCTGTTCAAGAGCCGCAAGACCGACGCCGAGGCCGCTCGTGTGCGCGAGGCGATGGCGCAAGACGGCGCCGCGATGTGCGAGTTCTATGCGTGGTTCGAGGCCGCGCTCGGGAAGCAAAGAATCACCGAGCTGACGATCGACCAGCAACTCAGCGCCGCCCGCGCCAAGCGCCCCGGCTTCAAGGGCCTGAGCTTCAACACGATCGCCGCCTACAACCCGAACGGCGCGATGCCGCACTACCACGCGACGCCCGAGTCGCACGCGGTCATCGAAGGCGATGGATTGCTGTTGATCGATTCCGGCGGCCAGTACCTCGGGGGCACGACCGACATCACCCGCGTTTGGCCGATCGGCACCATCACCGCACAGCATCGCCGCGACTACACGCTGGTGCTCAAGGGCACGATCGCACTCAGCCGCACGCGCTTTCCGCGCGGCACGCTCTCGCCGATGCTGGACGCGATCGCGCGTGCGCCGCTGTGGCAACACGGGCTCGACTACGGCCACGGCACCGGCCACGGCGTGGGCTACTTTCTCAACGTGCACG
>ENA-OFCD01000086-OFCD01000086.1-metagenomes-genome-assembly--contig:-NODE-86-length-58792-cov-6.133357_pt1 | contig 58792 bp, 49 predicted proteins | sample MGYA00153392_OFCD01 | MGnify analysis MGYA00153392 | reverse complement strand
TCGATGATCGCGATACTTTCTACGTTTGCCTCGATTTCGGTTGTTAGTCATGCGCAACCCCTGCCACCAAAAGCAGTTCCAGGCGATCTCGTGACCGATTATTTCGGCACGAAAGTGGCCGATCCCTATCGCGCATTAGAAGATCGCACATCACCCACCACTCAGGAATGGGCGAAGGAAAACGCTGACTACACGCGCGCCCAGCTCGATCAGTTGCCCGGGCTTAAGGCGATGCACGAACGCATCAACGCGCTGGATGCTGACCAATCTCCCCTTATCCGCCGCCTACAGGTAACGCCGCGTGGTCAATGGCTTTATTTGAAGCGGATGCCGGGCGAGAATTTTACCAAGCTGTACATCCGCGATTCCGTAGCAGGTAAAGAACGCCTGCTGCTGGACCCGGAAGTATTGAAAAAAACCACGGGCAGCAATTATTCAATCAACAATTTCACCGCTTCGCCTAATGGAGATTTCATCGCAACGGTGATCGCGAAAGCAGATGCCGAACTGGGCGAATTGCAGATCATCAGCACTAAAACAGGCAAACAGGTTTTGCCGGCGGTTCCGCGCATTTGGGGCGAAACGTTGGCGCTTTGGAACCGGGACGGAAAATCGCTCGTCTACATTCAGCAGCCACAAGCAGAAAATGTAGATACCCCGTTTGGCAAAATGCAAATCTATGTTCGCAAGCTCGATGGCAGCCCCGATCAAAAGCTGATGGGATTTGGCGCAACATTCGGACCCGAGATCCGGGCCAAAGACTGGGTGTACGTCGAGCCCGCCAGCAGCCCTAAATATACGGTGGCTGCGGTAGCCGAAGGGATTGGCAGCAATGGTCGCGTATTATTTGCGCTGACCGCTGACGTGGCAGAGGACCCAACCACCACTCAATGGCGTGAGCTATTCGGCGTGGATGCGGACGTGAGAGGAGGTGGCGCGCATGGTCATTATTTTTACACCCGGACATTCAAGGGTGCGTCGCGCTATCGCATCATGCGTTACGATTTGGACAATCCGGCTGCACCAGCGATCGAAGTCGCGGCTCAGCAAAAAGGTGTCATTGACGACATGACCATTGCCGCCGATGGCGTGTACTTCGTGGTGCGCGAGGGTTCGGTGACAGATTTGTACCGTTTGCGTCACACAGACAAGCCAACACCACCAGAAAAGGTGGCGCTGCCGTTTGTGGGTGCGGTAACCATGTTTGACGCGGATCCGAATTTGGCCGGTTTGGTGTTCAGGCTGGAAGGTTGGACGCGTGAATCACAAATGTATCGCATTGATGCAAAGCCGGGCGGTATCAATGTTATGGCCGCAGGCATCGTACCCGTTAGCACAAGCAAGGTGGGACAAGACTGGGTGGCAGAAGAATCCACCTGCGTAAGCCACGACGGCGTTGAAGTACCCATGTCCATTATTTATAAGCGCGGACTGGTAAAAGATGGCTCGCATTCCACCTTAATTGATGGTTATGGCGGCTATGGCTATGCAGAACCGGCCTATTTCAATCGCAAACTCGACCCGTGGTTGCAGCGAGGCGGAATCTACGTCGACGTAAAGCCACGCGGTGGCGGTGCCTATGGGCGTGATTGGTATCAGGCAGGCGTGGGCGCAACTAAAGCCAACACTTGGAAAGATATGATTGCGTGCGGCCAAACATTGGTGCAGCGTGGCTACACGTCGCCGCAGAAACTGGCGATTGAAGGCACCAGCATGGGCGGCGTTGCCGTGGGTCGTGCGATCACGGAGCGCCCCGACCTGTTCGCGGCTGCGCTTGTGCGAGTGGGTATCACCGACACGTTGCGATTTATTGAAGCATCAAATAATGGACCCAATCATGAGTCGGAAATGGGCAGCGCGAAAACTGCCGAGGGCGTCAAACAATTGCTGGCGATGAGCACTTACCACAACATCAAGGCAGGCGAGAAATATCCTGCCGTGCTGTTCACCGCGGGCTTCAACGACAATCGCGTCGCACCTTGGATTGTCTACAAATCATTCGCGCGTATGGCGGCGGCCACCGGTTCTGGCAAACCGGTGTTGATGCGCGTGGAATTTGAAGGCGGGCATGGCGTGACGACCACCGCAAGCCAACGTAACGCTGAGCTCGCGGACCAATTTGCGTTCGTGCTGTGGAACACCGGCGCAGCTGATTTTCAGCCGGTGGCCGCTCCAAAATAATGAGCAATAAGCGCAAATAAATTTATATATTTCGGCCCGGAATCTGATGTGATTCCGGGCGGCTGGCCGACGATTAGGGGTATAACTTATTCCTGTAACCTATCGCGCCTAGCCAGCGCAGGAAACCAGCGCATCCACAGCGCTGCCACCAGCAATGTGCCCAGTCCACCCAGCACCACCGAGCCCACCGGGCCCAGCAACGCAGCAGTCGCACCAGATTCAAATTCGCCCAACTGGTTGGACGCGCCGATAAAAATCGAATTCACCGCGCTCACTCGACCGCGCATCTCATCCGGCGTATCGAGCTGCACCAACGATTGGCGAATCACCACGCTCACCATATCGGCCGATCCACTCACAGCAAGGGCCAGCAGTGAAATTGCGAATACCGTGGACAGACCAAACACGATCATGCACACGCCATAGACCGCGACGGCCGTAAACATGTGGCGTCCGGCACGACGTTGAATCGGCCAGCGCGTGAGCACAATCGACATCATCAATGCGCCAATCGCAGGCGCACCCCGCAACACGCCAAGACCCCATGGGCCGACATGCAACACATCTTTAGCGAACATCGGCAACAGCGCCGTAGCCCCGCCCAGCAGTACCGCAAACAAATCAAGCGAGATAGCCCCCAGAATTTGTGGCCGCTGGCCGATGAAATGAAAACCGGCGAATACCGTGGCCCAAGTATGCGGCTGCTCAGACCGTGGCGCTCGCGTATGGCGCACACTCATAAACAAGCCCGCCGCCGCCACGAACAAGCACGCGCAAACGATGTACACCACGTGTGCGCCAGCGACATAAATAAAACCGCCCAAGGCCGGTCCCCCAATGATGGCTACCTGCATCCCGCCAGAGCTGAAGGCGAGTGCGCGCGGCAGCATCGCTTGCGGCACCAGCAGCGGCACCAATGCTTGTTGTGCAGGCATCTGAAATGCCTTGGCCATGCCCAGCCCAACCGACATGACTAACAACAAATTACGATCCGTCCAATGGCCCAACTCTGCGGCGGTCAGCACCATTGCGATCACCGCCTCGACTGCCATGCATAGCGCCAAAATTCGCGCGCGATGCCCGTGGTCGGCGGCGTGCCCTGCGGGCAGCGTTAGCAGCAACGCAGGCAGAAATTGGCACAAGCCCACCAGACCCAAATCCCATGCACTGCTGGTGAGGGTGTACATATGCCAGCCAATCGCCACCATCAACATCTGATTGCCTGCAGCACCGGTCAGCCGCCCGCTCCAGAAACGCATGAAGATAGGCAGCTGCAACGGTGAAGTAACAAAGGCAGTGGCGGGGCTGTTCATTCGTGCATGGCGGGACACCAGAGGGGACAGAGATTTATCGGAACGTGCAAACTTCGTTATTGCGGTGCGCTAAATAGTGGCGTTACTGACGGACTGATAATCGAATCACAACAAAGCCTCAGAAAATTCGAGTGCGACTTTTGCCTACTGACTGCGCTACAAATATAAAACTTATAAAAATCTGACTCTAGCACTAGCAGACAGTTCACCGCAAAAAATTCTTGTGCATATCCACTAGCGCTGAAGTTTCCGTGCCGCCAAACCGAATTATTTAGCCACCCAAAACGCTTCAGACAAAATCGGCTGCGGCTGCCGGCGATTGTGCCCAAATAGCCTTCAATCAAAAACTTGCCGGTCGATCCAAATCCCTATAAAAATGACAGATGAATAAATGTTGCGCGGTTGTTGAACGTTATGACTTCAAGCATGATGCGATAGTCGCAGGTGCTGAGCGGCCCTGAATCCGCCGACAAATTAAATTGCAGAAAATCAGCTCTGCATTGCGTGGCCTTCCAGCTAAATGCAACTGGAAATGCTCCAGCAACCGGTTCAGGCAAGACGCTCACCACGCTGAGAGATTTGTGCTGCACAGGAAGGTTTTTATATGGCTTGTCTGGGCGACGTTGCGTGGCTCATCACTTCACGCTCGGTTTGATATGCGAAAAGCGAAAACAGTTTTACCGATTCATGACTGTTCGACGCGATCGGCTGGCGCCGTACCAACGCCTCTGGTCCGCCGAACACATCAACACCAAACAGCGCCAGCCCTTGATGCTCAGAAATAGTGAAACACCATTATTGGCGATGCTTTTCGAGCATTTATGCTTGTAAAACTGCTCCAGCGCTGGGGTTTTGAATAATGAAATTCACTGAAATCCAAAAGTTGCTTTGTTCCGGTTAATGGAAACAATAGTCGGTGCGCGGCAACGACTTAATGTTCAATCAGCAAGCAAGGCAATTCGTATTACCTCGATGCGTCATTCAGCTCGTAGCTGGTGCTGCGTCCGCCCTTGTCTGATTTTCGCAATAAGCCTCGGGCGAGCAGATCGGTGATGTCGCGCAGGGCAGTATCGGGCGAGCACTTCGCGATCACCGCCCATTTGCTGCTCGTTAGCTTGCCCTCGAAGCCATCGAGCAAGCGGTTAACCAGCTTCGCCTGCCGTTCGTTCAACGGTGCCAGACTGGCCGCAGAAACGCGTTGCCAGAACAGCGTCTTGGCTAGCACGGCATCGAGCGTGTGCTGGGCCTGATCGACCGCGCTATGCAGCATATCGAGGAACCAAGCGAGCCACTCAGTGACATCCAGTGATTGCTTCTGGGTGTGCTCCAGAATATCGTAATACGCTTTGCGCTCACGCTGAATCTGCGCCGACAGGCTGTAGAAGCGCTGCGGGCTTCCATCGGCACGAGCCAAGAACAGATCGCCAATGGCGCGTGCGATGCGACCGTTGCCATCATCAAACGGATGCAAGGTTACGATCCACAAGTGGGCGAGCCCGGCTTTAATCAGAAGTGGCTCGCCCGAGCCACGGTTCGCCCAAGCCAAAAAGCGGCCGGCCTCGTTCACCAGCCGGTTTGCTGGTGGCGCCTCAAAATGTACGCGTTGCTTCCCCAACGGGCCAGAGACCACCTGCATAGGACCAGTGGCGTCAATGCGCCATTTGCCCACGTAATTTGGACGAGTCCCGAATAACGCGAGGGGAACAGAGCGGCGTGCCAATCGAACAGGCGATCCGGGGTAACCGTGGCATGGCAGTTGGCGGTAGCGTCGAGCACCATTTCAACCACGCCGTCGATCTGACGATCAACCGGAGCCAGCGCGCCGATGTCGATGCCCATTCGCCTCGCGATAGACGAGCGCACCGACAGTGCGCTGAGCTTCTCGCCTTCGATCTCGCTGGTCTTGATGACATCTTCGGTCAGTGCCGACAGGCTGGCTTGGTCGCGCAAAGTTAAACCGACATCGGCTGGTCGGCCTATCAACAAGCCCTGAGCGCGGCTAACATCGGCCATTGGCTGCGCCAACGCAGCTAGGTCGAAGCGCCAATTTGGCCAATCGCGGGCTTGCCATATGTAAGTGTAATCGCCGCTATTCATGCGGAGATTATCGCGTATGTTACCGCGCGAGCAAGCTATTCACCGCATAAATAGCGGCGATTGAGGGCGGCATTCGCCGCAAGCGCTGAATAGGGCAAAAAAGGCGAAGATACATCGCGTTATCGAGGTCTAGTCAATGCGCGAGAACGACTTCTTTTTCCGCCATATCAGCGCGCAGATAAACCAACATTACCCAACCAAGCCACAATCTTAGCCATAATCTGTCTACCCCGTTTGCATCTGCATCCGCAATAAAAATCTCATGCTCAACCAAACCGCCCTCACCTTAAACAACATCACGTGGCTGCTCGCAGCACTTGCGTTCGTCATCGCGCCGCACACGGCGCGTCTACCGATTTGGGTCACCGCGGTATGCCTGTCGGCGGGCGTGTGGCGCTGGTGGATTGCACGGCGCGGATTGCGCGCACCGGCGTGGTGGGTGATGGCGGCACTGGCGTTGGCGGTGACGGCGGGTGCGTATTTTGAATATAAGCGCCTGTTTGGCCGTGAAGTGGGCGTGACCTTGCTGGTGGTGATGCTGTGCCTGAAGGTATTGGAAATGAAAATGAAGCGCGATGCGATGCTGGTCGTATTTCTCGGCTTCTTTTTGGCGTTGACCAATTTCCTCTATTCACAGACCATTTTCATGGGCGCGTACATGCTGATTTGCGTATGGATTTTTGTGGCGACCTTGATCGGCTTTAATCGGATTGGTACGGAAGCCACGGTGCGCGAGCGCGTGGTGCCATCTGCATGGCTACTACTGCAGGCGGTGCCGATGATGTTTGTGCTGTTTTTTTTATTCCCGCGCATCTCGGGGCCGCTGTGGACGATGCCGCAGGAGAACCGCGCCATCTCCGGCTTGGGCGATAACATGTCGCCGGGCGACATCAGCAAATTATCGTTATCCGATGAAGTTGCATTCCGCGTCGATTTTGAAAACGCGGTGCCAGAAAATCAGGATCTGTATTGGCGTGGGCCGGTGCTGGGGCGGCAAGTCGGCAAATCCTGGCAGCCGCTACCAGTGGCCGAAACACCTAAACTTAATTACGAGCCACAAGGCGCGCTCACCAAATATCGGGTCACATTACAGCCGCATAACAAGCCGTGGTTATTCGCGCTGGATTTACCCAGCATGGCGGCACCCGATTCGGTATTTCTGGCCGATTTTCAGATGCGTGCGCGCTCCCCGGTGACAAGTCTGATGGCCTACGACATGGCTTCGTATTTGCGCTACCGCGCGGGTGCTGCGTTGCGTCCACGCGAGCGCAACGCCTATCTGGCTTACGACGACACGCTTAATCCGCGCACGATCGCATATGGGAAAAAACTCGCCGCTGAAAATAGCGATCCGAAAGTATTGGTCGATGCACTGCTGAAACTTTACAACGCGCAATTCACTTACACGTTAGAGCCGCCGCTATTAGGCGATAACCCGATGGATGAATTTTTATTCAATACCAAGCAGGGTTTTTGCGAGCATTACTCGTCGAGTTTTGTATTGCTGCTGCGCGCGGCGGGCATTCCGGCGCGTGTGGTCACCGGCTATCAAGGTGGCGAGGTGAATCCGATCACGCGCCAGCTGGTGGTGCGCCAGGCCGATGCACATGCCTGGTCGGAGGTGTGGTTTGACGATCTGGGCTGGCTGCGGGTTGATCCCACCTCGGCGGTTTCTCCGCTGCGCATAAACCGTGGCATGAGCGCGGCACTGGGGCCACAGGGCATATTCAATAACCTGATGGATGCCGACAAACTGGGGCTGCTAAGGCAGATGCGATTCTCGTGGGACGCGGTCAACAGCCAATGGAATAAATGGGTGGTGGGCTTTAATTCAGACAAGCAGCGCAGCATGTTTGAAAATCTCGGCATGCCAAATGTGGACTGGACGATGATGGTGCGCTGGCTGATTATTGGCGTGATGCTGACAAGCAGCAGCGTGGGATTATTTTTGTTATTGCGCATCTATCGCACCCGCAAAGACCCGGTGGTGGCGGCATATGAAAGACTCTGCACCAAGCTCGCCAAAATCGGCATCAGTCGAGCGCCAAACGAAGGTCCTGTGGATTTTTTGCGCCGCGTTGAAACCATCCAGCCAGCGCTTGGAGCGCAAGTGCGGCCCTTAATTGATGCCTATATTGCGTTGCGCTACGCGGCCCCACCGGCGCCAGCAACACCTGACCAAGCTGGCGTGCCAGGCACCGCCACTGCGCTGCGACAGTTCAGCGCGGCAATACGGCGTCTGCGGGTAGTCAAGGAATGAGCAGAACCGTGAGCATTGACCAGTAGGCCCTAGCGTTTCTGCCATAGCATCTGATCTTTAGCGGTTGTGCCTTGGCGTTCATCACTCATCAAAACCCTCGTCCGCGTGCGAGGGTTTTTTTACGCATAAACTACGACAACAAGACTAGCCCGAGGAGCGCCCGATGCAATCGATAAAAGACCGAGTTTCTGAACAAGAGTGGCAAACCCGCGTTGATCTTGCCGCCTGTTACCGACTGGTGGCCCAGTATGGCTGGGATGATCTGGTTTTTACGCATATCACCGCCAAAATCCACGGCGCTGACAACCAGTTCCTGATCAATCCTTACGGCATGATGTTTGAGGAAATCACCGCCTCAAGCCTGGTCAAAATTGATCGCGACGGCAATAAGCTGGATACCAACAATCCTTATTCGATCAACCCGGCGGGCTTTGTGATTCACAGCGCGATTCACGCGGCGCGAACCGATGCAAAATGCGTGCTGCATTTGCACACCCCGAATGGCGTGGCTGTCTCGGCGCAGAAACACGGACTTCTGCCGATTTCGCAGCAATCCATCTTTGTACTGTCGAGCCTGGCCTATCACGGCTACGAAGGGGTGGCGCTCAATGATGATGAAAAACCACGTCTGGTGCAGGATTTGGGTGACAAAACATTTTTTATGTTGCGTAATCACGGCTTGCTCACGGTAGGTCAATCAATCGCGGATGCATTTTTAGCGATGTATTTGTTCGAGACCAGCTGCATGATTCAAATCCGCGCACAGGCCGGCGGTGGCGAACTGATCAGCATCGCGCCGCCCATTTTAGTCGGCGCACAGATGCAGGCCGCGGCTGTAACCAAGGGCTTGGGCGGACAACTTGCGTGGCCGGGATTGTTGCGCAAGCTGGATCGGCTCGACACCGGCTACAAAACCTGACGCCAGATTGCGCTGACCAAACCTCAACATTATCGGAGTAATCGCTCATGACATCCCCACCCAACCCATCCAGCAACCCACCAGATATCCAGCGCTTCGCTAACTTTCGCGAGTTCTATGCTTTTTATCTGAGCGAACATGCGAACCTGACCTGTCGGAGATTGCATTTTTTGGGGACTTCCCTAGTGCTTGCGGTGGTGGGCTTTTCGATTTACACGGCAAATCCATACTGGTTATTGCTCGCGCTGTTTTGCGGTTATGGCTTTGCATGGGTCGGGCATTTTTTCTTTGAACATAATCGCCCCGCGACCTTTAAATATCCGCTGTATAGCTTTATTGGTGATTGGGTCATGTATGGACAGATACTTTTGGGGAAAGTCAAAATCTGATGATCCCCAAAGACGCCGATAGACGCCGCATTTTTTTAATGCGCCACGGTAGCGTGACCTATTTTGACCATGCTGGAAAGCCGCTGGCGCCGGATACCGTCCCATTGGATGAGCGGGGGATTGAACAAGCGAAAGGCGCGGGAGCGTTATTCGCCCAACATCAGATCAAATTCGATCGTGTGATCGTCAGCGGCTTGCTGCGCACCGTGCAAACAGCAGAACATATTCTGCGCAGCACCGGACAAAACATCGCCGTTGAAACCAAACCATCATTGCAGGAAATCAAAGGCGGCAAATTGAGCGAGATTCCAGCCTTGGAAATCCGTTCCGCTTTTCAAGGTGCATTCGATGGCAACGTGAACGAGAGCACGCGATTCCTGGGCGGCGAATCAGTCGGCGAATTACTGGATCGGGTGATTCCGGAAATCGATCAATTACGCGCAGATAGCCATTGGGACATCGCACTGTTGGTGCTGCACGGCGGCGTGAATCGGGCTATTTTGTCGTATCTGATTTCGGGGCAGCGCCTGATGCTGGGCAGTCTGGCGCAGTCACCGGCATGCATCAACGCGATTGATATTGGCTCGGCGCGCGGCGACGTGGTGATGCGCGCGATGAATATTTCCCCCACCGATTATTTACAAACCGAGACGCGTAAAACGACGATGGAAGCGCTGTACGAACAATATGAAAAATACCGCAATAAAGTCGGAGAAAAAGCAGATGTCAGATAAAAATAGCGAAGCGCAAAATTTTGATCATTTTAAAGGCACCAAAGCCGTATCCAAACAGCATGCATTTGATATTGATGCGCTAACAGCATGGCTTAACACGAGCACTGGCGTGGCGTTTGGGCCGATTGCAGTAGAGCAATTCAAAGGCGGTCAGTCCAATCCAACATTCAAATTAACAACACCATCGACGCCTGGCCGCTCGTTTGTGATGCGTACCAAGCCCGGGCCGGCAGCGAAGTTATTGCCCTCTGCGCATGCCATCGAGCGTGAATATGAGGTCATGACTGCGCTCGCCAAAGCCAATATTCCGGTGCCGAAAACAGTCGCGCTCTGCACCGACGAATCAGTGATTGGCAGAGCGTTCTTCATCATGGAGATGGTCGAAGGTCGGGTGCTGTGGGACCCCTCTCTGCCGAACATGAGTAGCCACGAACGCGGCGCTATTTTTGATGAAATGAATTCAGTGATTGCGCGCTTGCATCAGGTGGACTATGCGGCCATCGGTTTGGCGGACTATGGCCGTGCGGGCAATTATTTTGAAAGGCAGATTGCGCGTTGGACCAAGCAATATCGTGCGTCTGAAACCGAAAAAATCGAGGCTATGGATTTTTTAATTGACTGGCTGCCGCAGCATATTCCAGCCGGCGATGAAACCAGTATTGTGCATGGCGATTACCGGCTCGATAACCTGATTCTGCACCCCACCGAGCCGCGTATTTTGGCGATTCTTGATTGGGAGCTTTCCACGCTCGGTCATCCGCTCGCCGATTTTGCCTATCATTGCATGACGTGGCATGTGCCACCCGATGCATTTCGCGGATTGGCGGGGCTGGATTTGAACGCATTGGGCATTCCGTCAGTCAAAAACTATATCGCAAAGTATTGCGAGCGCACGGGTCGCGTTGAGCCAAATGAGGGTATTGAAAATTTTGATTATTATTTGGCCTACAACATGTTTCGCATGGCGGGAATTTTGCAGGGCATTATGAAGCGCGTGGTCGACGGGACGGCGGCTTCAGAGCAAGCAGTGGTGATGGGAAAAGCCGCACGGCCACTGGCCGAATTAGGCTATGCAGTTGCCAAAAAATTGGCTCACTTGTAACTTAGAAAGCATTCAAATGGATTTCAACTATTCCCCTAAAACCATCGCGCTGCAAGCCCGCATGGAAGCGTTTTACGCCGAACATATTTTGCCCAACGAGCAACGTTTTCATGACGATATCGCGGCCAACACCAGAGCCGGTAAACGCTGGACGCCCGTGCAATTACTGGATGAATTAAAGCCCAAAGCAAAGGCGGCCGAACTATGGAATTTATTCATGCCGGGCAAGCATGGCGCAGGATTAACCAATCTGGAATACGCACCACTCGCCGAGATTACGGGCCGTGTGCACTGGGCGCCCGAGGTGTTTAATTGCTCCGCGCCGGACACGGGCAACATGGAAGTGCTGACCCAATACGGCACACCGGAACAGCAGGAGCAATGGTTGACGCCGCTATTGAATGGCGAAATTCGCTCTGCATTTGCAATGACCGAGCCCGATGTGGCTTCATCAGACGCCACCAATATCGCCACCCGCATTACCCGAGATGGCGACGATTACGTGATCAATGGCCGTAAATGGTGGATTTCTGGCGCGGGCGATCCTCGCTGCAAAATCTATATCGTGATGGGAAAAACCAGTCCGGATGCCAAACCCCATTCGCAACAATCGATGATTCTGGTGCCGGCGGATGCAGCGGGTGTGAAGGTCATACGCCCGCTTCCAGTATTCGGTTATGACGATGCCCCGCACGGTCATTGCGAAATTAATTTTGACAATGTGCGGGTGTCGGCCTCAAACATGTTGCTCGGTGAAGGCCGCGGATTTGAAATCGCGCAAGGCCGTCTGGGACCTGGCCGCATTCATCACTGCATGCGTTTGATAGGCTTGGCCGAGCGCGCGCTGCAACTCATGTGCGTTCGTCTATCGTCGCGAGTGGCGTTTGGCAAACCGATTGCCGCACAAAGTGTTTGGCATGAGCGCATCGCCGAATCCCGCTGCATGATCGATCAGGCGCGTTTACTTACACTAAAAGCCGCGCACACCATGGACGTCGCCGGCAACAAGGTCGCGAAAGCAGAAATTGCGATGATCAAGATTGTGGCGCCCACCATGGCGCAACAGGTTATCGATTGGGCGATGCAGGCGCACGGCGGTGCCGGACTGACCGAAGACTTCCCGCTCGCTTATGCCTATACCTGGGCGCGAATTTTGCGGCTGGCCGATGGTCCCGATGAAGTACATCGCGCGTCACTTGCAAAAATGGAACTGGGCAAATATCTGCCCCGCAAAATGTAGCGCAATGACGAATTGGCGGCCTTCGAAATTCATTAAGCATGACCCGTTTATAAAAAAATAAAAATCTGGAGGATTCAATGAACACCGTCATAAACGAGCGCAGCCTCGAACCAAAATGGTGGCTGAAGTACTATCCGCACGGAGTCGCTCACGACATTAATCTGACCCGCTATACCTCGCTCCCCGCGATGGCCGAGGAGTGCTTTCAGAAATACCCTGATCATCCTGCCTACACGTGCATGGATAAAACGCTGACCTACCGCGAAGTGGATAGCTTGTCGACCGCATTTGGCGCATGGCTGCAATCGAAGGGCCTCAAAAAAGGTGCGCGCGTAGCCTTGATGATGCCCAACGTATTGCAATACCCGGTCGCGATTCTGGCAGTGTTACGAGCCGGGTTCGTAGTGGTGAATATCAATCCGCTCTACACGCCGCGCGAGCTGGAGCATCAGCTCAACGATTCGGGTGCCGAGATCATCGTTATCCTTGAAAATTTTGCGCCTACGCTAGAAGCTGTGTTGCCCAAGACAAAAATCAAACAGGTGGTGCTGGCCTCGATCGGCGACCTGCTCGGTTTTCCAAAAGGCCTCATCACCAATTTTGTTTTACGCAAAATAAAAAAAATCGTGCCATCGTTCAGTCTGCACGGATCAGTGCGCTTTAACGAAGCCGTTCGCGAAGGCAAAAGCCTGAATCTGGTCAAGCCGCAACTGGGTCCCGAAGAAATTGCATTCCTGCAATACACCGGCGGCACTACGGGTGTTTCAAAAGGCGCGGTATTGGTTCATGCGAATATTTTCGGCAACGCAATGGTGTCGGAAGAATGGCTCAAACCCGCGATGGAAGATACCAGCAAAGGCCCGCCGCCTGATTCGCCTATTGTCATTTGTGCGCTGCCGATGTATCACATTTTTTGTCTGGTGACCTGCATGTGGCTGTCGATCAAGCTGGGCGGCCATTGCGTGCTCATCACCAACCCGCGCGATATCGACGGCATTGTTGAAACCATGCGCAAATACAAGTTTCATGTCTTTCCCGCCGTCAACACGATGTTTAATTCGCTCATCAATCATCCTGCATTTGCCGCCCTCGATTTCAGCCAGCTGCGCGTTTCAAACGGTGGCGGCATGGCGGTGCAGCGGGCGGTGGCAGAAAAATGGCTCAGCATCACCGGCGTGCCAATCGTGGAAGGCTACGGCCTAACTGAAACGTCATCGGGTGCCACCTGTAACGAAGTCATGAATAAAAGCTTCACCGGCGATGTCGGCATGCCGATGCCCGGCACCGAAGTCTCGATCCGCGACGACGCCGAAGCCGAAGTGGCATTAGGCCAGCCCGGTGAAATCTGCCTTCGCGGGCCACAAGTGATGCGCGGCTACTGGCAGCGCCCGGACGAAACCGCGAAAGTCATGACCCGGGACGGCTTCTTCAAATCAGGCGATATCGGCATCATGCTGCCGAACGGCCACGTCAAAATTGTTGACCGCAAAAAGGACATGATTTTAGTCTCTGGTTTCAATGTGTATCCGAACGAAATTGAAGATGTCGTTGCTTCGCTGCCCGGCGTGATGGAATGTGCGGTGATTGGTGTAGCAGATGAAAAAACAGGCGAGGCCGTCAAACTTTTTATCGTCAAAAAAGATCCCGCGCTAACCGAGGCGGCAGTCATGGAATACTGCCGAAAGAATCTGACCGGCTACAAATGCCCGCGAACGATCGTGTTTCGCGAATCCCTGCCGAAGAGCAATGTAGGGAAGATATTGAGGCGGGAATTGCGGGATAAAACGTAAGATTTTCGCCGGGATGCTTGTTTGGTCTCTATTAGGCAAATAAAAACACTCTTATTGTGCGATTGACGCACTTTTTCTCTACAGCGTGAGGTAAACCGGGCGTTCTTATTTTCCGAGTTGCATCGGCTAAATCGCCGTTCATTCACGGTCACGGTTTAAACCGTTGAATATTAATTACCTTGGGTGCCTGACCTTTGAGCGTTACGGTAAATGTATAAGGCCCAATTCCTGGAGTGAGCAGATCATTAAAATTAAGCGTGGCAGTTCCTGCTACTGCACTGCTGGTCGGATTAGGCGGTGGAACAGTGGCACTAGGTGGACGGCTAGTTTCAAGTAGGTCCGCTGTCAATGTGCTGTACGCGGTGTTAAATTTAGGTTGAAAAACATACCACTTGGCTATGCCGTCTGCCGAATAGGTAAACCAAGCCGCCAGTAGCGCATCATTCGGATCACATGCATTTTGCCAGATAAAGAGGCCTGATCCGGAGTCCCTTGGATCCCACCATTGACCGGTGTAATCAAAAGCAACCCAAGGTTTTTGTTTAACCGCGCGAGCATCTGCGATTGAAAAAGGAACGTTCTCAAAATAAGTTTTTTTCGCGCTCGTGACAATATCGAAACCAAACGCAGTGATCGTATAGTCCCCTGCGGGCAGCTTGCCTAAATCAAACTCCTCTCGAGCTTTACTCGCGCATGGGGGCGATGACGTGTTTATTTTTTCACCTAATTGGACCGTGATGTTGTTTGACACCATCGTCACCCGATAAGGATCTGCCTTGTTTGGCCGATTACAGGCAGGGTCAGACATGCTCAGTTTTAGCGTATCGGCAGAGGTCGCGCCCGCTGGCAGCAGCGCATGCTCCGAGGGCAGAACTTGTGCGAATACCGCGCACATACTAGCGCTGCTGGCGGCCGCCAAAATCAAACGTTTAAACAGCTTTTTCATATTCATATTTGCTTTCATGCTGATCATTCCAATGAAGGCGTATTCAAGGTCTAAAACGCTGAATTTTTATGACTTGGGTCGCGCCACCTTTAAGGGTCACCGTAAACACCCCCTCGTCGCCTGTACCAAAATTAGTAAAGTCGAGGCTTGCAGTTCCCGACGCCGTGGTCGTCGTCGGATTCGGCGGCGGAATGGTGAGGCTGGGCATCCTGCTTGTTTGCAGCAAATCCGCAGGGAGAGTGCTTGTACTCGACGCCCATTTAGGCTGAAACACAAACCACTGCGGTTTGCCGTCCCCAGAATAGGTAAACCATGCCGCCAGTACTGCATCATTTGGATCACGTGCATCTTGCCAAACGAACAATCCAGAGCCAGGGTCGGCTGGGTTCCACCATTGCCCGGTGTAATCAAGTCGCACGGATGGCGGCGGTTTTATGGCTCTCGCGTTTGCGATGGTGAAAGGCGCGCTATTCACTAGGGTCACGCTTGGAGACGTCCCTGCCGCGCCCTTGATGACGGTAAGCGTGTAGTTACCTACGGGTAGCCTGCCGATTTCAAGTTCCTCAGCCAGCTGAAGCGGGCAAGTTGCGGGAAAAACAAGGTCGGTGCGACGCTCACCGAGCCTCACAATAATATTGTTTTGCACCATGTTTACCCGATATGAATTGCCAATGTATCCCTTTTCATCACATCGAAGATCCACCCCTAAGGTGAGGGTATCTGCGGATGTAGGATTGGCGGGATACAGGCGAGCGGCGCCTAGGATAAGCTGTGCATTCGCCTCGCCAACGCTGAACAGCGTAACGGCTGCAACCGCGATCCATGCAATTGGTGATTTCATATTGGTTCCTCCAGCGCAACGGTTATGTGTGAAATACTTTCTTGCAGTCCGGTATCAACCTCACGCCGTTTAATTCAGTTGTCTCGTGTTTGCGGACTGCAGCCGCATTTGCCCGCGATCGATTCGATCGTGACCCAGTGTGCGCCATATTTCTTGGGTTACTAATACGCCACCCGCACGATACGCTCGGCCGACTCCGGAGAAAATCTCGTTTTTGTTGTTTTTATCGTGTTCATCAAGGCTCCAGTTTCTCAAATTTAGGAGCATCCGCAAAACTCAGAGCGATTCAATTTTTTGGATATTTTAAGGTTTGAACCGCTGGATTTTTATAACCCTCGACGCTTGCCCCTTGACCATAATCGTAAACAAGCAGGGGTCATAAACAAGTAGGGGTCACAAGTAGGAGTCAGGTCTTTTTATTATCACATTTGATGTTTATGTTAGCCTTGATATTTTTGAGAAATATGATAATAAAAGACCTGACCCCTATGCCCCCTGACCCCTATGCCCCCGCATGGCTTTCCCAAGCCCGCATATGCGGTGTTAATCTTATTTGAGGAGCGTATCGGAAAAGAAAATCCCCAATCAGCCGCGCTGGCGGGCTACATGCATGCATTGTCAGTGTCCCCATATCAAAAAGATGGCGCTGGTCTGATTGGTGGGGCAGCACTTGCCGCGCAAATGGGCAATCCACTGTTAGCACATCGCCTAAACAGAGACCCGGTTGTTAATGAGGAGCAGGGGCAATTTGGCGTTCCCGGCATTCTTCAATCTATTTACGGCAACGGTATTGCTTTGCGTCGATGGCAAACTGAAGCCGGTGTTTACAACGGTCGGCCGTTCGCAATAGATTAGCAATAGTTATGTGTTCACTCTGCATAACTATTTTTGCGGAGTGAACACAGGGCGTGGAATGGGGTTGCGGTGAGAAGCGTAAGAATTCGTTTGACCCAACTTAATCAAACATGCTTTCACGCCATCATCGTAAACCCGGCAGATTTTGCAAGTCCTGCCAAACGTTCCGCAGCACGCAGCGTATTACCGAGCAGCATCGTAATCGTCATCGGTCCGACGCCACCGGGCACCGGCGTGATCGCCGAAGCCACTAATTTTGCGGATTCAAAATCGACGTCACCGCACAATTTGCCAGACGGCAAGCGGTTGATGCCGACGTCCATCACCACCGCTCCGGGCTTGATCATATCGCCGGTCACCATATTCGCACGGCCTACAGCGGCAATGAGAATATCGGCATCGCGCGTGAATTTATTCAGGTCTTTCGTTTTGGAATGACACACCGTGACCGTCGCACCGGCTTTAAGCAACAGCATCGCCTGTGGCTTGCCGACGATGTTTGAGCGGCCAATCACGACCGCGTGTTTGCCTTCAATTTCAATGCCTTCATGCGCCAGCATTTGCATCACGCCAAACGGCGTGCACGGCGGGAACCAGCTTTCGTCAATCACCAGCGCGCCCATGTTGGCATAGTGAAATCCATCCACATCTTTCATCGGGTGAATCGCCTCAATCACGGCCCGATCATCCATGTGTTTGGGCAACGGTAGCTGTACCAGAATGCCGTGAATCGCGGCGTTGTCGTTGAGCTTATTTACCCAAACAAGTAACTCATCCTGCGAGGTATCCGCGGGCAGCGCATGAACTTCCGAATGCATGCCAATCGCTTCACAGGCCTTGGCCTTGTTGCGCACATAAACCTGCGACGCCGCATCGTCGCCCACGATAATGACGGCCAGACCAGGCCGAATACCTTGCTCGATCAGCCGATCCACGCGCACCTTGTATTCAGCACGAAAAATGTCGGAGATTACTTTGCCATCAATGATTTTTGCGGTCATGGGAGATTAGTATTTTCTGGGTGGGAGTAATGATAATGTCGACGCGTTGATCATGCGCCTCGTTGGGTACTGCGTCGATAATCTGACACTCAAATGCGGCTGAAAGGCGCGTGGATGCTGGGTTTGCAGCAGATAACAGTTTATCGTAAAAGCCTTTGCCATAGCCAATACGATAGCCCGCGCGGTCAAACGCCACGCCGGGCACGATGATCAACTCTATCGCGTTGGGAAGTACGATCTCCAACGCGGCGCCCGGTTCGCGAATGCCCCACACGCCAGCGACCAGCTCATCGAGATGACGAACACAGTGTAGCTGCAATCGCTGCGACGCCTTGTCCACGCGCGGCATGACCAGATTTTTTTTGTCCGCCAATGTACGTTCGATCAGCCTGGCAGTATCGAGCTCGCTTCCAAAGCTTGCGTAAGCCAGCACGGTGGAGGACTTTTTATAGGGCGTCGAGGCAATAATCGCTTCGCACACGCGTGACGCCCCCGCCGCACGCTGATCTAACGGCATCGCATCGCGTGCGGCGATCGCCTGAATTCGGATGGCTTTCTTCTCTGCTTGCAAGTTGTTCATCACGTTATTATCGCCGAGTACGCTGGCGTGAGCCTGATTAAGACCACGACCGAAAATCAAAGTCGCTTATATTCATCCGCCAGTGCGTGCCAGACTTTAATATCAAAAAAGCGCGTCGCCAGACCAGAGGGCGATGGCAGCACAAACAATCTCGACGTGCCTAACCGAATCGATTGCTCACCGTAAGCAACCGCTTTTTGTAGATAGGATTGCGCGGCGTTTTTGCTGGTGAAGGCAATCATCCGCGGACGGTGTTGCTGCATTTTTTGCTCAAACGCGGCACAGTCAAATGCATCATCAGGCAGGTCAGCATCGACGCCTGAATGAATTTTGCAGAGGTCGGTGAGACCAAGGCCGAGCGTAAGTAATTGCGGGTAATCCTGCGGCGCGTAGCGGTGCGGCGTGATGCCAACCGTATGCAGGCTAGGCCAAAACCGATTGCCGGGCTTGGCGTAATACGCAGCGGCAGCCACCGATGCACGCGACGGTGCCGTGCCGCAAAAGACGAGTTTTAATTCGGGCGCGAGTAAATCGGGGACCAGATAATGAGTGTCGTTCACATCATTTTTCATAGGACGCTTTTCATGCCACGCTATGTTAAAACGCTATTTCAGGCGGGCATCCTCAGGCACTATGCCTCAAAGCCTAATATCGGCGAGCGTTCTGGCTTGGTATGCCTCAAGATGCGCGCCAATATTGACTTTCAGGGCATATGATTTTATCAAATAGCCTATTTATGGATTTAACCTACTGCCGCCCTCACCTGCTCTAAGGCCAGCGGATCTTCAATCGTGGTCAGATCGCCCGGATCACGTTTTTCGCAGAGCGCTTGGATTGATCGGCGCAGTAATTTACCGGAACGTGTTTTTGGCAACAAGGTTACAAAATGCACGCGCGACGGCCGCGCGATCGCACCGAGCTGTTTATCCACCGTCGCCATCACTTCCTTTTCGTGCGCAGCCGCCAGCTCAGGTGTGGCGACTCTGGATTGATCTTTCACCACCGCGAAGGCAATCGGCACCTGGCCCTTTAGCGTATCGGCCACGCCCACCACTGCCACCTCGGCGATATTGCTATGCGCTTGAATCGCTTCTTCAATTTCGCGCGTGCCGAGGCGATGTCCAGCGACATTGATGACATCATCGGTGCGACCCATGATGAAATAGTAACCATCTTCATCGCGTATCGCCCAGTCAAACGTGGTGTAAACCTGTTCATCCTTGAAGCTTGCGAAATAGGTTTTGACAAAACGCGCATCGTCGCGCCAGATGGTGCTCATGCAGCCCGGCGGCAGCGGCGCTTCGATGCACAGAACGCCTTTTTCATTTGCACCCACCGACGCACCGGTTTCTTCATGTTTCAATTTTATCTTGTAGCCATAGTTGGCAAAACTCGGCGAACCGAGCTTGCGCGGCGTGACTTCGATACCCGGCTCGGCCGATAAAATAGGCCAGCCACTTTCGGTCTGCCAGTAGTTATCAATAACTTTTACACCAAGCCCTTTTTCGATCCAGTCACTGGTCGGCTGATCGAGCGGCTCACCGGCCAAAAACAAATAGCGCAGGCTCGATACATCAAATTTTTTCAGCCACGCCGGATCTTGTTTTTTCAATACACGAATCGCGGTTGGCGAGGAAGACATCACCGAGACCTTGTAATCCTCAACAATTTTCCACCAGATACCCGCATCCGGTCGAATCGGCAGGCCGTCATACATGATCGTGTTTGAACCGTTTATCAGCGGCGCATAAATGATGTAGGAGTGGCCGACGACCCAGCCAATATCGGACGTACAAAAAAACGTTTCACCGGGCGCGTTTGCCTTCATGTCAAAAATATTTGGCATGGATGCCGCCAGCGCGACCGCATAGCCGCCGGTATCGCGTTGCACGCCTTTGGGTTTGCCAGTCGTACCGCTGGTATACAAAATGTAGCTTGGGTGCGATGACTCCACCCATTCGCAAGGCACGATTTCGTTGTTGTGCCGGTGACATAAGGCGAGGTAATCCATATCACGACCGGGCAGTGTTTCCATCTCCTTATCCAGACCACGATTCACTATGACCACATGTTTCGGCGGATGCTGAGCGAGCTTGAGAGATTCGTCAGTCAACGGTTTTAGCGGAATTATTTTGCCGGCGCGAGAGCCAGCATCGGCCGTAATTAGCACCTTAGGCTCGGCATCATCTATGCGCGCCGCCAGCGATGCTGCTGCGAATCCACCAAACACCACGGAATGAATTGCGCCGATCCGAACCGTGGCAAGCATCGCAAATACAGCTTCAGGAATCATCGGCATGTAAATCAACACTCGATCGCCTTTAGCCACCCCGAGCGACTTTAAAATCGCCGCAAACCGGTTAACCTCAACAAATAATTCGCGGTAGGTGAAGGTGCGGGTTTGCTCGACTTCGGACGAAATCCACGTCAGCGCATTTTGATCAGCGCGGGTTGCCAAATGACGATCCACCGCGTTATAGCAAAGATTGGTCTCACCCCCCACAAACCATTTTGCGAACGGTGGATTTGAAAAGTCGCAAACGCTGCTAAACGGCTTTACCCAATCTATACGCGCCGCTTGCTGCGTCCAGAATTCATCGCGGTGAGTGAATGACCGATCGTAAAAATCCTGGTAAGCGCCCATCGATAGCCTCGCGTAAACGGGGTGGATATAAAGTGGTGAAACTAACTAATGAAATGCGGTCCGAGCGTGGATAAGAACTGGCGGGTAGGAATCCAGATTAATCGCGAACTATGACAGCACTTGCTTGATGGCATTGAGCAGCGCCTTTGATTTGGCGGGCTTGGTGAGATAGCCGTTCGCGCCCAGCTTAAGGCCTTTCAGTATGTCATCCAGCGCGCCCAGACTGGTCAGCATCAACACGGGAGTATCGGCAAAATCACGGGCCCCTCGCATACGGGCGAGCACATCGAAGCCATTTGCATCCGGAAGCATCACATCCAGCAATACCAAATCAGGCGACATCTTCATTCCGTCAACAATTTGTTGGCGATTTGCGGCGCGGGTGACATGGTATTGGTTTGCCTCGAGCGCGCCGACGATGACCGCTGCGGTGGTGTCGTCATCTTCAATGACGAGAATAACGGGCGGCGTGTTACGGGGCTTGCGGCGTGGTGCAGCTTCATTGATACGCACAAAAAAACCATTACTGGTGAGTTTGGATTCTCCAATCACGGCTTCCTCACTTAATTTCAGTTCCTGCTGGGGCGTGGTGACGTCCACTACGCTTGAAGGCGCGATTGGCTCAAGAGACGCAAAGTAACTGGTAAGGTCGAGATCAAGCACCGGTAATCCGGATTTGTCTGCGTCAGTGTTCATGGCGTTTCCCAACAAAAGTTTTTTTATCTAATGGTAAAAGCACAAAATCGTGCCATTTCGCGCCTACCCAGCTATATTTTAACGCTCATTAAGGCTATACGGATAAAGCGTCAAAAGGATGTGGGGTCGCTAAGCCCGGCAAACTCGCCGTAAATAATATCGTTGTCGCCGCTTTTGATGTCGGGGCACGGCGGGATTATTGATTTACATCCACTACCAGCCGCCCACGTATTTTTGCCGCCAATACATCATCTGCGGCGGCAATTGCGTCCGCGAGTTTGATCGTGGTGGTGATGGCGTCCAGTTTTTTCAGGTCCAGATCACTTGCCAGTCGAGCCCATGCATCCAGGCGCGTTACCATCGGTTGAACCACGCTATCCACCCCCGCAAGCACCACACCGCGCAAAATAAACGGCATCACGGTGGCTGGGAAATCTGCGCCCTGCGCGAGCCCGCAGGCCGCCACCACGCCACGGTATTTGGTCTGCGCTACCGCATTGACCAGAGTGTGCGAGCCGACCGAATCGACCACGCCTGCCCAGCGTTCTTTTTGCAGCGGTTTGCCCACCGTGGAAAGCGTGGCGCGATCAATCACTTCTTTTGCACCCAGCGATTTCAGATAATCGGTCTCATTTAGTTTTCCAGTCGAGACCACGACTTCGTAGCCCCACGACGACAAAATCGCAATCGCCACGCTGCCTACGCCGCCCGATGCGCCGGTGACCAAAATTTCGCCTTGCGATTTATTTACGCCATGGCGTTCCAGCGCCAAACAACACAGCATCGCCGTGTAGCCCGCGGTGCCAATTGCCATCGCCTGCTGGGTGGTGAATGCGTCGGGCAAACGCACCAGCCAATCGCCTTTGAGCTTCGCGCGCTGACCTAAACACCCCCAGTGATTTTCACCCACACCCCAGCCGTTCAAAATGACTTTATCACCTGCTTTCCAAGCGGGGTGCGTGCTCGATTCGACCATGCCGGCGCCGTCAATTCCCGCCACCATCGGCCATTTGCGCACCACCGGCGATTTATTCGCGATCGCTAAACCGTCTTTGTAATTGAGCGTGGAATATTCAATGCGCACGACAACATCACCATCACTAGGCAGATCAGCGAGTGGAATATCAGTGACGTTCGCGCTGAATTTAGCACCGTCAGCAGCATCCGATTTTGAGAGCAACAAACCGCGGAATGTAGACATATTTTCTTTCAGTCAAACGTAAAAAATTATCTTTCCCCGGAGGTCGCTGGAGGCACCATTGGCTGTGCCGGAGAAGGGAAGGGACGCACCACAGGTAACGGTAAACTTCTAACCGATCTTCATGACCGCCGGATTATCCGCCGATGCATGTTTGCGCGAAAAGTATTCGCGCGATTGCATCTCTCGCAAACGTGATGCTGTGCGGCCAAATTCTGCCGACACCATGTGCGTTGCATCGCCCGCATCAGCATTGGATTTTGCCGCCTTTAATAACTTCACACTCGTTACGCGATCATCCACCACCAATAATTCAGGCTCCACTTCCGCGCTGCAAATCAGCTTGACGCGCTGGTCATAAAACACGTCAACCAACCAGGTAAATCGCCGCACCACGTCAGCGCGATACTTGGCATGGAGCTGTGGGATATTTGAAATCAGCACCGTGTGATATTGATTCGCAAGTGCCAAATAATCGATCTGCGAACGTGGCTTCACGCACAGCTCATCGAACTCAAACCAGATCACACCCTTCGCTCTTCGCACATACGCCATTTCACGACCACCGATGGAGATGGTGCCACCACTCATAAAGCTTGCGCGCGACATGGCCTCGAAGGCCCGCGCCAGCGCTTGCTCTCCAGCCAGTGACAAAGGTGAATGATAGACCGACATCGATTCCAGAATGCGCCGCCGGTGATCGCGCGCACCGGCAATCTCAATAACTTCCAACTCGCGCTTCATGATTTCAATTGCCGGCAAAAAACGTGAGCGCTGCAATCCATTCGGATACAAATCATCGGGCGGATAGTTGGAGGTCATCACCAACACCACGCCTTTGTCGGTCAGCAGCTCCAGCAAGCGGCCCAGGATCATCGCGTCTGCAATATCGCTGACGTGGAATTCATCGAAGCACAGTAGTCGCAATTGATGCGAAATCGTCGTTGAGATAGCATCGAGCGGATCGGTTTCGCCAGCGTGCTTTTGCAGCTCGCCATGCAATTCGCGCATGAACTCATGAAAATGTACACGACGTTTTCGCTTGAGTGTACAGACGTTGTAAAACGCATCCATCATCAGCGATTTACCGCGCCCAACGCTACCCCAGATATAAAGACCGCGCGGTGGCTTTTTGCCGCCACCAAAATTGGTCACGAGTCGATTGACCGGGCCCTGGCGATATTGCCGATACTTTTCCAAATCGCCATACAACCGATCCAGATGCTGCAACACCACCAGCTGGGCAGGGTCAGATTCAAAATCACTTGCCTGCGAAAATTTCCAATACCATTCCAGCGGATTGCCCGCTTCGATCAGGCCTGATTCGAGTGTTTCGCCGGAGATGTTGGGGAGGGGTTGCGTGGGCATGTTTCTATCGACGGGAAGGATTAGGCAATAGGATCGGCCGGGCGTTTCGATGGAGACCACCGTTCGGTGGTTGAGCGGATTCGGCTGAAAATGCGCATGGATAATAGAGTTTTGTTTTGGTGAAATGACTCTGGGCCATCCCGTAAGCGAGGCGCATTGCACCGGATGTTTATGTGCAACGAACGCCCCAGAATACGCTTCGTTGCTTCCCGGCTACATCCTTTGCATTTCATAAACAATCATGAAGCGCCAATACCTGCGTGGTGCTCAAAGCAAAAACGCCCAAACCCGAGCCCATACTAGATTTGGCCATTCCAGCCTTACATATTTAAAGCCCGTTTATCCACCGCCAATGCCGCTTCCCGCACCACTTCCGATAACGTCGGATGTCCGTGCACAATTCTGGCGATATCTTCCGATGCCGCCTTGAATTCCATTGCGGTCACTAGCTCTTGAATCAATTCAGACGCATGGGCATGAATGATGTGGGCACCCAGGATGCGGTCGGTTTTGGCATCGGCAATAATTTTGACAAACCCACCGGGCTCACCCATGCCAAGCGCTCGCCCGTTGGCGGCGAATGGGAATTGGCCTGATTTGGTTTCAATGCCTTCGGCTTTTAGCTGCTGCTCGTTTTTTCCCACCCAGGCGACTTCGGGCGAGGTGTAGATAATCCACGGAATCGTATTGAAATCGATATGCGGTTTTTGTCCCGCAATCATTTCAGCAACGGCGACACCTTCGTCTTCCGCCTTGTGTGCCAGCATCGGACCGCGCACCACATCGCCAATCGCATATACATTCGGCAGATTGGTTTTGCAGTGATCGTCGACTTCAATCAAACCACGGTCGGTCATTTTCAAGCCGACTGCATCGCCGCCTAAAATATCGGTATTCGCCACGCGCCCGACCGAAATAATCAATTTGTCGCACTCGAGCTTTTGCGCCAGGTTCTGCTCGTCGGTATATTCAACGGTGATGCTGGTTTTTTTCACGCTCACTTTGCCGATCTTCACACCGAGCTTGATATTCATACCCTGCTCTTTGGTGAATGATTTCCAGGCTTCTTTCTGGATTGATTCATCCGTCACGGCGAGAAACGACGGCATCGCTTCCAGTAACGTCACGTCGGCACCCAAACGCCGCCACACGCTGCCCAGCTCCAGCCCCACCACACCTGCTCCAATCACACCGAGGCGCTTGGGCACGGCAGAAAACATCAGTGCACCTTCGTTGTCGCACACGTTTACGTTGTCAACGGGAATGCCCGGCAAATGCCGCGCCTTGGAGCCCGTCGCGATAATGACGTGCTTGGCGTCGATCAACTCTTTAACATCGCCGTTCGCGACTTCAAGCGTGTAAACATCGCCACCTGCCATGAATTTGCCGAACCCTTTTAACCACGTAATTTTATTTTTGCGAAACAGGAATTCGACGCCTTTTGTCATCTTGCCGACGATGGCGTCTTTACGATTTTGCATCTTCAACACGTCCATTCTCACGCCGCCGGTGGAGATGCCGTGATCTCCAAATTTATGTTCAATTTTTTCAAAATTTTCTGAGGATTCCAGCAATGCCTTCGACGGAATGCAGCCGACGTTCAGGCAGGTGCCGCCAAGCATCATTTCGCCCTTGGGGTTTTTCCAGCCTTCGATACAGGCCACGCTAAACCCAAGCTGGGCAGCGCGAATCGAAGCGATATAGCCGCCGGGGCCGGCACCAATGATAACGACGTCGAATTGCTTATTCATGACTGAAACCCTGTATCAAAATGAAGCTGCTTACGATAGCCAGACCCGGGAAACGTGAACCCCCAGCGCGGCGCAAAATCCAGCAATAAAAGGCGATGTGCCCGAGATAATAAATGGCGGTTGCTTAATCAATTGCGAGAGCCAGAGGGTTAGCGCCACCGCGGTGCCCACGCCGACGGGAACAGCAATAGTTTGTGGAATAAAGTGACCCAGAAATTTTGCAAAAAACACCGTCAAAAAACCTGTCAGCAATGCACCAAAAATAAAAAAGAAAATTTGCTTGAGCCATTGCTGCGGCCTTAGTTTTGATTTCGCCATTTAAATGTTTTGTTTGATGCCAATTTTTCGTGGCCCGGAGTGAGCACCGCGACTTCCAAGAAATGATTTGCATGCGTTAAATTCCCGGGATACCCCTGGCTTAAAACATCCCGGTTGCCTCCGGGCTACGGCATTCAGATTTAAATATCCAACAACAATCTTGCCGGATCTTCCAGCGCTTCTTTCATCGCGACCAGCGCCAGCACGGCTTCGCGACCATCAATGATGCGATGGTCGTAGCTCATGGCGAGGTAATTCATCGGGCGAATTACGATTTGGCCGTTCTCGACGACTGCACGATCCTTCGTTGCATGTACGCCCAGAATTGCGGACTGCGGTGGGTTGATAATGGGCGTGGAAAGCATCGAACCAAATACACCGCCATTTGAAATCGAGAAGGTGCCGCCGGTCAAATCTTCAATCGTGAGTTTGCCGTCTTTGCCTTTTTGCCCGAATTCACCGATTTTTTTCTCGATGCCAGCAATCGATAATTGATCTGCATCGCGCAGCACCGGCACCACCAGGCCGCGCTCGGTACCGACGGCGATACCGATGTCGTAGAAGCCGTGGTAAACAATATCATTGCCATCCACCGAGGCGTTGACGATAGGATACTTTTTCAGCGCATGTACTGCGGCCTTGACAAAGAACGACATGAAGCCCAGCTTGACGCCATGTTCTTTTTCAAACTTTTCTTTGTAGGTGTTGCGCAACGCAATCACCGGACCCATATTGACTTCATTAAACGTCGTCAAAATTGCGGCGGTGGACTGCGATTGCAGCAAACGCTCGGCGATACGGGCACGCAGGCGCGACATCGGCACGCGCTGCTCTGAACGCGCATTTGCCACGCCGCCTTGCGAAATCACTACAGTCGGTGCTGCTGGTTTGGCGACGGGGGCAGCAATAGGGGCAGGCGCGCCAGAAACCTTATTGACCACATCCTCTTTTGTCACGCGTCCACCACGGCCTGTGCCCGCCACATCGGCTGCGCTGACATTATTCTCGGCAGCGATTTTGGCGGCGGCTGGACTCATCGCGTTCGTGCTGGCGGAAGTGGCTGCGGGCGTCGAGGCGGGAGTAGCAGGGGCAGCAGGAGCGGAAACCGGCGCAGCCGCGCGCTCGACAACAGCAGTGGGTGCAGCAGCGGCGCTTGCCTTGGCTTCGGTATCAATCACCGCAATGACTTCGCCCGAAGTGACTGTGGCAGCATCGAGCTGAATAATCTTGGTCAGCACTCCATCAGCGGGTGCAGGTAGTTCCATCACCACTTTATCAGTTTCGATATCGATCAAGTTTTCGTCGCGCTTGACCGCTTCGCCAACTTTCTTGTGCCATGTGACGAGTGTGGCTTCGGAAACGGATTCTGAGAGCGTGGGAACTTTGACTTCGATTAACATTTTTAACTTCCTTCGAGCTTATTTTTGTGTGCTGACGCCCATGAAATATTTAGCCATCGCTAGCGTTTCATCACGTCAAAAGATTATTTTTTTGCTACCGTTTTTAGCGGCATGGTCTTGTTCAGCGAATCGTCAATTTTAGTTTCAAGACTCAGCGCCGCGTCAACCAATGTTTTTTGCTGCTCGGTACTCTTTGCCAAATAACCTACCGCAGGCGAAGCGGATGAAGGACGCAGCGAGTTGGTTAATGTTTGATCGGGCCGCAAGCCGCGCTTCAGGTAATGCTGGATACGATGCCACGCGCCCTGATTGCCAGGCTCTTCCTGTACCCAGACGACTGATTTGGCGTTGGGATAAAGTCCAATTTGCTCGGCAAATTCTTCGTGTGGAAACGGATAAAGCTGCTCGATACGGACTACTGCGATATCATCAATCACGCGCTTTTGACGCTCGGCAATGATATCGAAATAGACTTTTCCCGAACAGAAAATAACGCGCTTCACGTTTTTCATGTTCTGCTTTTCGACTTCACCGATGACGACTTCAAATTTGCCATTCACGAGATCTTCAATCGGTGACGTAGCTTCTTTCTTGCGTAACAACGATTTCGGCATCATCACGATCAGCGGCTTGCGCATTTGACGCAGCGCCTGGCGGCGGATCATATGAAACAGCTGTCCCGCCGTGGATGGCATCACCACTTGCATATTGTGCTCGGCACATAACTGCAGGAAGCGCTCAGGACGCGCCGAAGAGTGCTCCGGACCCTGGCCCTCATAGCCATGCGGCAGGAACATGGTGAGGCCACACAGGCGACCCCATTTCGATTCACCAGAGGAAATAAATTGGTCAATCACGACCTGCGCACCATTGGCGAAATCGCCAAACTGCGCTTCCCAAATCACCAACTCGAAGGGCTGGGCAGACGCGTAGCCGTATTCAAATCCAAGCACCGCTTCTTCAGACAACAGCGAATCGATTACCAAAAACGTGGCCTGCTTTTCCTGAATATTTTGCAGCGGCACGTAAATGCCCGAATCCCATTTTTCGCGGTTCTGATCATGCAACACGACGTGGCGATGGGCGAATGTGCCACGACCACAATCCTGCCCCGACAAACGAATCGGATGGCCGCTCGCGACCAGCGAGGCATACGCCAGATTTTCGGCCATGCCCCAATCCAGCGGTTGCTCGCCACGGCCCATTTTGCGGCGCACTTCGAGCAGCTTATCGACCGACATATGGCACTTGAAATCGGACGGTGGTTGCGTCAAACGCTCCGCATACATTTGCAGCTGCGCCAGCGGTACGCGGGTATCGACCGGCTGACGCCAATCTTTACCGAGGTAGGGCGCCCAATCCACCGCCAGCGGCGGCTTGATGCCATACAAAATTTTGGTGTTGGTGCTTTTGCCTGCGTCGAGACGCGCGCGGATGTTGGTGACCAGATCATCACCCTGCGTCGCGCTCACCGTACCGGCTGTCGTCAAACGATCTGCGTACAGTTTGCGAGTACCAGGATGCTGGGCGATTTTCTTGTACATTAATGGCTGCGTGACGAATGGCTCGTCCTGCTCGTTGTGGCCTAGTTTGCGGAAACAAACCAGATCAATCACCACGTCCTTGTGAAATTTCATCCGATATTCAAGCGCGATACGACCCACCAGCAACACCGATTCGGGATCGTCGGCATTGACATGAAACACCGGTGCCTCAATCATTTTTGCAATGTCGGTGCAATACAAAGAAGAGCGCGTATCGCGGGTGTCTGAAGTGGTAAAACCGACTTGGTTGTTGATGACAATATGCACCGTGCCGCCGGTTTTGTAGCCCCGCGTTTGCGATAGCGCCATTGTCTCCATGACCACGCCCTGTCCGGCAAATGCTGCATCACCGTGGATCAGAATCGGCATCACTTCTTTGCCTTCAATATCGTTGCGGCGCACTTGGCGAGCACGCACCGAGCCCTCAACCACCGGATTTACAATTTCAAGATGCGAGGGATTAAACGCCAGCGTTAAGTGAACCGCGCCGCCTTTGGTTTGAATATCGCTGGAAAAACCCTGATGATATTTCACGTCGCCCGAACCCAGCTCGTGTGCATGTTTGCCTTCAAATTCACTGAACAAATCCGCGGGCAATTTACCGAGGCTGTTGACCAATACATTCAAGCGACCACGATGCGCCATGCCAAGGACGACTTCACGCACGCCTTTTTCGCCTGCGCCTTGAATGATGTCATCGAGCAGCGGAATAGTGCTTTCGCCGCCTTCAAGCGAAAATCGCTTTTGGCCGACGTAGCGGGTATGCAGATATTTTTCGAGCGTTTCTGCCGCGCTTAAACGCTCCAGTAAAAATTGTTTTTCTTCCGTCGATAAACTCGGCTGCGATTGAATCGATTCAAAATTCCCCTGCACCCAGCGCTTCTGCTCGGTGGACGAGATATACATATATTCGACGCCGACGTAGCTGCAATAGGTGCGCTTCACGGCCGCAACAATATCTTTCAGCTTGGCTTTTTCAGTGCTGCCTGCAATCTTGCCCTGCCATGAGCCAAATCCGTACTCGGTTTCAAGATCAGCCTCATCCAAGCCGTAGTGGCTCAACTCCAATTCTGGAACCGGCATGCGCTCGCTGCGCTTCAAGGGGTCCAACGACGAGTGGCGCGAACCCAGCACGCGATGCGCACGAATGAACTGTAAAACCTTGAACGACTTTTTATATTCGCTGGTGGTCAAGCCTGCTACTGCATTGACACTAACGCTGCCAGCTTCGTTGGAAGCGTCTTTGGCCGCACTGACGTAAACCACGCGCGCGCCGCCGCCCTTTGCGCGCTCTGCGAATGCCGCAATAACCGGCGAGTGCGCCACATCTTTTGCGTTATTGCCGGCGACGTTGGGCAATGCGTCGAATTGCTTGCGCCAGCTTTCGGGAACGGCAACAGGATCAAGCAGATATTGCTCGTAAAGTTGTTCTACATAAGGCGCGTTCGCACCAAAAAAAAGGGAGGATTGCTGGAAATCACGCATCATGATGGAACCTCGTTCGCTGCGGCTTTAAAAATCAGCCGTCCGCTAAAAATGCCGTAAAACTTTTAAAGTCGTTTTTTGGCGGGGGTTTTGAGCCAAAAATTGCTCATAATCAACGCCAATGCTGGGGGTTATAATTTGCTTTTGTCGATGTCACGACGTGGCGCACCAACGTATAACTGGCGTGGACGACCAATTTTTTGCTCAGGATCAGCAATCATTTCGTTAAGCTGGGCAATCCAGCCCACTGTCCGGGCCAGCGCGAAAATCGCGGTAAACAACGGCACTGGAATGCCAATCGCTTTCTGCACAATGCCCGAGTAAAAATCAACGTTCGGATATAGTTTGCGACTCACAAAATAATCATCTTCCAGCGCAATTTTTTCCAGCCCCATCGCGAGTTTAAATAGTGGGTCTTCCTGCAGCCCCAATTCATTCAGTACTTCATAACAGGTTTCGCGCATCAGCTTGGCGCGGGGATCGTAGTTTTTATAGACACGATGGCCAAAACCCATCAGGCGAACGTTTGAATCTTTATCTTTAACCTTGGCAATAAATTCACCAATTTTTGGCAACCCGCCCTCGCGCTGAATGTCGTAAAGCATGTTGAGCGCCGCCTCATTTGCGCCGCCGTGTGCCGGACCCCACAGACACGCCACGCCAGCTGCAATCGCGGCAAATGGGTTGGTGCCGCTGGATGCACATAAACGCACGGTCGAAGTGGAGGCATTTTGTTCATGGTCGGCATGCAGAATGAAAATGCGATCCAGCGCGCGGGTCAGCACTTCATTTACTTTATATTCTTCGGCAGGTACCGCGAACATCATGCGCATGAAATTCGAGGTGTACGATAGATTATTGCTCGGGTAAACCAACGGCTGGCCGACCGTGTATTTGTACGCCATCGCGGTCAGGGTGGGCAGCTTCGCAATTAACCGAATTGCCGAGATATCGCGTTGCTGCGCATCATGCAAATTCATCGAATCCGGATAAAACGACGACATTGCGCCAACCAATCCGGTCATGACCGCCATCGGATGCGCATCACGACGGAAGCCGCGCAGAAAAAACTGCATTTGTTCATGAACCATGGTGTGATTGGTCACGCGGCTGACAAAATCGAGGCGTTGCGCCGGGTTAGGCAAATCCCCATAAAGCAGCAAATGGCATACCTGCATGAAATCACATTGCGTTGCCAGCTGTTCAATCGGATAACCGCGATACAGAAGCTCACCTTTGTCGCCATCAATAAAGGTGATGTTCGAATTACAGGATGCCGTGGACATAAAGCCAGGGTCGTAGGTGAACATACCCGTCTGGGCGTAAAGCTTGCGTATGTCCAGCACATCTGGACCGTGGGAGCCACCGAATACCGGCAGATCAAAGGATCTGCCATCCGCCAACGTCAGAACTGCTTTGCCTTTTGCGTCCATGCTTTTATTCTCCGAAAAAGTTTATCCGCCCAAGCTACAAAATTGACTGCATTTACGCTCCTAGGCGCTTTGAATGCGGGCCACTAACGCCGCTATCGCCACGTTGGAAGTTGGCTTCCGCCCCATCAATGTGTCAAGCAAATCGTTATCACCCAACTGCAGCAGCTGATCCAGCGCGCTCAGCTCGATCTCACTCAAGCTGGTTAATTCCGCATTCAAAAACTTGGTCAACAATAAATCGTTTTCCAATAGACCCCTCCGCGCCTTCCAGCGCAGGCGATCGAGGCGACGATCGTCAATTACCGTCGCATTCATAGCAATTTCCTAAACACCGCGCTTCACCATCATCTCTTTAATCTTGCCGATAGCGAGTGATGGATTCAAACCTTTCGGGCAGACATCGACGCAATTCATGATCGTATGGCAACGGAATAAACGGTACGGATCTTCAAGATTGTCGAGGCGTTCGTTGGTTGCCTGATCGCGAGTATCGGCAATAAAACGATAGGCCGTTAATAGTCCTGCGGGGCCAACAAATTTATCCGGATTCCACCAGAACGATGGGCACGCGGTAGAGCAGCAGGCGCACAAAATACATTCATACAAACCATCCAATTCCAAACGATCTGTCGGGCTTTGCAGGCGCTCGGTTTCGGGCGGCGTGTCGTGATTGATGAGGAACGGTTTGACCGAATTATACTGTTTGAAAAACTGCGTCATATCGACGATTAAATCGCGAATGATGGGCAGGCCGGGCAACGGCTTCAATACCACCGGCTCTTTGAGATCAGAAATTTTGGTGACGCATGCCAAACCGTTTTTACCGTTGATATTCATGGCGTCCGAGCCACACACACCTTCCCGGCAAGAGCGGCGCAGCGCAAGCGTATCGTCAATCGATTTAATGCGAATCAGCGCGTCAAGCAGCATGCGGTCGGTTGGTTCGAGTACCAAATCATATTCTTTGAAATACGGCTTCGGGTCTTGATCAGGATCGTAGCGAAGAATTTTGAATTTCATTGGGTGATGCCTATCTAATTTTTTGTCGATTGGTTTATCGAAAACTAATATCGGGGCTAGTGGTCGCGTTTGTGGCAGTGCGTTAATAGGTGCGTGCTTTAGGCGCAAACGACTCCACCGTCAGTGGGTTCAAATTCACCGGCTTGTACTCGATCTTATCGGTCCCTTTATACCAGAGCGAATGCTTGAGCCAATTCGCGTCGTCGCGACCATTTACGAAGCCGGGCCGGTCATGGAAATCAGCGCGATCGTGAGCCCCGCGCGTTTCTTTGCGATTCTCGGCGGACACCATCGTCGCCACCGCGACTTCAATCAGATTTTGCAGTTCCAACGCTTCGATTCGCGCAGTATTGAAAACTTTGCTCTTGTCTTTGATTTCCAAACGCTCGGCGCGCAAAGCGATTTTCTTGATTTTCTCGACCCCCTCAATGAGCATGTCCGGGAAACGGAACACACCACAATGGGCCTGCATGGTTTGGCGCATTGCGTCACCTACCGCATAAACATTTTCGCCATTGCTTTGATTCTCAAGTTTCGCCAAGCGATCAAGCGATGATTGTCCCGCATTCGCGGGCAGCTCTTTATGATTCGGATTTTGTTTGATGAATTCGATCATCGAGTCGCCCGCTGATTTGCCCATCACCAGCAAGTCGGTCAAGGAATTTGTGCCGAGACGGTTCGCACCATGAATCGACGCACAACCGACTTCGCCTGCCGCATAAAAACCGGGCACCACCGCACTTGAATTACCGTCTTTCGGCACGACCACTTCACCCAAATAATTGGTTGGAATACCGCCCATTTGGTAGTGGCAAGTTGGCACCACCGGAATTGGTTCCTTAATCGGATCCACGTTTGCGAATTTAACCGCGATTTCACGAATGCCCGGCAGACGCTTATTAATAACTTCGGGGCCCAGATGATCGAGTTTCAGCAAAATATAATCTTTGTTCGGGCCCGCGCCGCGACCTTCTTTGATCTCGGTCGCCATGGCGCGCGAAACCACATCGCGCGAAGCCAGATCTTTCATGGTGGGCGCATATCGCTCCATGAAGCGTTCGCCGTTACCATTCAACAAAATCCCGCCTTCCCCGCGCACACCTTCAGTGATGAGCACGCCGGCCCCCGCCACGCCGGTCGGGTGAAATTGCCAGAATTCCATATCTTCCAGTGGAATGCCGGCGCGTGCCGCCATGCCGAGGCCGTCACCGGTATTGATAAATGCATTGGTCGATGACGCGTAAATCCGCCCTGCTCCGCCCGTCGCAAATACGGTTGCCTTGGCTTGGAAAATCATGGTCTCGCCAGTTTCCATTTCCATCGCCGTCACGCCCAGCACATCACCTGCTTCGTTACGAATCAAGTCGAGGGCCATCCACTCCACAAAAAATTGCGTGTTCGCAAATACGTTGCGCTGATACAGTGTGTGCAACATCGCGTGGCCGGTACGATCCGCGGCGCAGCATGATCGCTGCACAGGTTTCTCACCGAAATTTTGTGAGTGGCCGCCGAACGGACGCTGATAAATCGTACCATTTTCATTACGATCAAACGGCATCCCGAAATGCTCAAGTTCACGCACCGCTTCGGGCGCTTTTTTGCACATGAATTCAATCGCATCCTGGTCACCCAGCCAGTCAGAACCTTTAATGGTGTCATACATATGCCAGTGCCAATTATCCTCGCCCATATTGCCGAGTGATGCCCCGACTCCGCCCTGCGCGGCAACCGTGTGCGAGCGCGTGGGAAACACTTTTGACAGCACTGCGACTTTCAAACCCGCTGTGGAAAGTTGCAACGCGGCGCGCAGTCCCGAACCACCCGCGCCCACCACCACTGCATCATATTTTCGTACTGGAATAGCCATTTGAAAATGCCTCAATATTGAAAGGGAGAAAGCAACAGCACCATAGACGTTACTGCCCCCAAAGAATTGCAATCGACCAAATCGTGAATGCAAACAGCACCAGAATAACAAGCACCTGCAGCGACAGCCTGAGCGACACGGGTTTGATGTAATCCATCAGCACATCGCGAATGCCAATCCATGCGTGGTAGTAAACCGAAATCAAAAACAGCAGCGCCAGAACGCGGAATAATTGCGAGCCAAAAAGGTCTTTCCAGTCGTTATAACTAACGTCGCTCTTAAATATGAAATAAGAAAAAATGACCACAGCAAAGGCCGCCATGATGACCGCCGTGACCCGCTGCGCCAGCCACTCTCGCCAACCATAATGCGCGCCGACCGGCTGCATATCTGTTTTGTTGAGGTCTACCATAGCCGCACTCCGATAATGGCTATGGTGACCACACCCAAAATCAGCACCGTGATTGATGATGTGCGCGCTGCTGCCTTGCTGGTGCCGACATGCAGATCAAGCAGCAAATAGCGCAGCCCCGCATAAAAATGATGCACAAATGCCCATACGAACGCGAGCATGATGAGCTTGACGAGCGGGAACGTCGTCAGTACGTTTTTCCAGAAATTGAAGCCGGACTCAGATTTCAAACTGCCTTGCAATAAATACAAAGTCGCCGGAATTAAAAACAAAAACATCACCACGCCCGTGATCCGATGAAAGATCGACACCAATGCGGGCAACGGCAGATTGAGAAGGTTAAGGTCGTAGTACTTCGGGCGGGCTTTGGGCGTGGCTGGCATTTTTGAAACCTTAAGGTTGACCTTGCGGGCTGATATTTATTTGGGACTTACTTGTAGCTGCGTGTTGTACGAAAGGTATAAAAGTGTTTCATGTGCGCGCAGGTGCGATTGCAATGGAGTTACTGAGCTGTATCAAAATCGCAAGCGTGTAAAAAGTTATGGTGGCGTTAAAGTATGTTGATGGTGCACCGCAATACTTTCAATTATTTTAATCCCTAAATTTGAATGTTGCACTAGCTGGAAAAAGCCACGCCCACCGCATTTCATCTATTTTATTTCGGGCACCATTCTTGACAGATATATCTATTTCAGCGCCTAAATTATTGAATAAATTAAGAAATATTTATGGCTGCCGTGGGCAATAGCCTAATTTAATCTGTCCAATTACATAATAAATTTAGTAGTATCATATACTGATATCATTTATTTATTCGGTTTCAACAATACGATTAAAAAGTTGCTTTAAAAATACCGAAAGCGGGAATTTATTGAACAGCATGGAATATCGTGGCTATACCGCGCGCATAGATTACGACGCCAAAGATAATATTCTCATTGGCGTGGTCTTCGGTATGAAAGAACAACTTCGCTTTCACGGTGCCAGCGTGGACGAGCTCCGCGCCGATTTTGAATTCGCGGTCGACCATTATCTAGCGTCATGCGCGGCCGAGGGCGTCAAGCCAGAGCGACAAGCATCTGGTCGCTTACTGATTCGGATCCCTCCTGAAGTCCATGCTGCCGCGGCGATTGCCGCTGCTGCCGAATCAATTAGCTTAAATAAATGGATCGCTAGATCGCTGGCAAAAAGCACCGCCGTTGATATATTAGATTGAATAAGCGCTTGAATTGATTGTAGGTGCATCACAGATAGGACGCTATTGGTAGCATCGCCGATAGCGTATTTTAAAAAAATTACATTGCAACACAGTTTTTACACCTCTTTTTACATGTACTTTAAATAAGTGTTTTTACACTCGCCTTTAAATTCTTGTGGACAATCAGCGTTCATTTCCATAAAATATTACAAATAATGCGAATGATTCGTATTTGCGTCATTGCCTCTTTTATGCATCGCTTAACTCCTACGCTACCCATCATTAAGGTTGCCGTTCGTTAAAAATGCAAATTGAATCATTGTTTGTATTGCCCGGAACAACGTCGAAAGCTCATCTGACAAAGTCGAAACTATCGTATCGCCGCAATTTCCTGATGGCATCATCCGCCACCGCGGTTGCCGCCCCTCTATCGGCAGTCCTGCCTGCAACAGCGCACACCGCACGAATCAGCGTCGTGCCAGCCTTGGCGCGCCGCAACACCTATCAGCAAACCAATCTCGCGGCGAGCACCGCCAAGTGCAACGCACAATTCACGTTTAAAGGCACGGTTGACGCATGGGGGATTGCGATCCGCCCCGCTGGGGCTGGTGGGCATTTTTGGGTAACGGCAGGTGGGACTTCATATCAATTTGTTGGTGACGTCACTGCCTCCGCCACGCCCGGCTTGCGTAAATTATTTCAGGATGGTCTGGCCGAAGTTTATCTGCCGTGCGCCGACGCGCTCTCCACCAAATACAGCATTTGCAAAGTTACGGGCACGGTATTTGATGGTGCACCGATTGATTCACAAAACTTTCGGATCAACCACCAAACCGCCACGGCGAACGGGTCAACCGTTCAATTTGTTGGCTCGGCAAGATTTTTATTCGTCACTGATTCCGGCACCATTTCTGCATGGACAGACCGAACTGTCAGCGGCGCTGCGATGCGCGTGAATGGGCCATCACAGCTGGTTTTTAAAGGGGCGGATCAAGGCATGTCGTTTTTTGGCGTGGCTGTAAAAACTGATACTTGGGATGTCTTGTGGACGGCGAATTTTGGGATTGACCCGCAAATTTGCCAGTTTGATAAAAACTTTAAATTGGTCCCGACACAGGGTTTCATAAACCCGTTTGCGACCGGCGAAGCGAGCGATCCTGCTGCACAGGATTGCGATAGAAAGGCACGCCTAGGCGATCCGGTGCCATTTAATATTCAGGTGGTGAATGGCCGGGCATTTGTGATGTATTGCGTAAGCCAGGTACTGCGCAACGAGGCGGGTTTTATCGCTGATGCACGCCAGTTCTTTTCCTCCGAGGAAGATTCGCTCGACGCCGCCGGTGAAGACAAAGTCAGCGGATTTCCAAATCGCGGTAAATTGATTGAATACACTTTGGCTGGTGACATGGTTCGTATTTATGAAGATCTCGGTCGCCTAAACGCGCCTTGGGGCGTGGCGATCGCACCCGCGAATTTTGGTTTGCTATCGAACATGCTCTTGGTGGGCAACTTCGGTGGCGCCGCAAAAATCGCCGCGTTCAACCAAACTACCGGCCGCCTTATCGATTTCATGCGCGATGCCAGCAACAACGTGATCGGCCTTGATGGCACCTGGGGGCTCATCTTTGGTAACGGTGTCAGCCTAGGCGACACCAATGCGCCTTATTTTGCAGCGGGTACCGATGGCGAAGTCGCTGGGCTATTTGGCTCGATACGCGACGTCGGCAAGCCAAAAAACAGCCACAACAATTATTTGTCGGTGATAGAAAGTCCAACATGCAAGTAACAACAAAACGAAATATCCCTACCGCCATCGCCATGAGTTTGGCACTTGCCCTGGGCGGCGCTGGTAGCGCATTTGCCCAGAGCAATGAAACCCAATTACTGAATCGCCTCGAGCAATTAGCGGGCGAGCTGGAAAAAGTCAAAGCTGAATTGAAGCAGATGAAGCAAAAGCAGGATGCTGCACCGGCTCCTGCGGTGGTGATCGCAGCTACACCCTCAACAACACCAGCCAGCATGGGCGCCGACACGCAGTTAAGTTCATATGGCGAAATTACTTATGCTCGCCCGCGCAGCGATTCATCCGCAACGCAGGCTGACATTGCGCGTTTTGTTCTCGGCTATCAACACCGCTTTGACTCAAAAACCAAAGTCGTTGCCGAGCTCGAAGTTGAGCATGCCGTCACTTCATCGACGGATGCGGGCGAGGTCGCGGTTGAGCAAGTTTATGTGGAGCACCGCTTGAACGACACTTATGGTCTGCGTGCCGGTGTGTTTTTAATGCCGTTGGGACTTATCAATCAAAATCATGAGCCAAATACGTTTTACAGCGTAAATCGGCCCTTGGTTGAAACCGCCATCATCCCGTCTACTCTGCGCGAAGCGGGCATTCAGATATTCGGTGAACACGATAACGGTATTTCATGGAGCGCCGGTATTACTACTGGCTACGATCTCACCAAATGGGATCCGCTGAATGGCGAAAGTGTCGAATCACCATTGCGCACGCTGCATCAGGAAGGCCAACTGGCGCGCGCGAAGGACTTATCATTGTTCGCCGCCGTTGACTGGCGCGGCATCCCAGGATTGCGTGTAGGCGCAGGCCTTACCAGCGGCAAAGCTAGCCACGGCATCAAGGACTTTTTGGCACCTGACGCGCGCGTCACGCTTGCGGATATTCATGCGCAATGGACACCCGGCGCCTGGGACTTTTCTGCGGTTTATGCGCGCGGCTCCATTTCTGGTGCCGGCAGGCTTAACGCCAGTTTCGCCGGCGCGCCCTACTTGGTGCCAAAATCATTTGATGGTTACTATGCGCAGGCTGCTTATAAAATCCCGCTGGGCGACGACTACCGCATTTCACCATTCACACGTATTGAACGCATTAACACTGGCCGTAGTTTTGATGGCGTCGTCGCAGGCTTGAACCCTACCGCCTACGATACTGAAACGGTCTGGACCACAGGCGTGAGTTTTAATATCGCGCCGACCGTCGTGCTCAAGGCGGATTACCAAAAATATAAAATTGTGAAAGACTCAGACCGCCTTGATCTGGGTCTTGGCTTTTCGTTTTAAGTGTCTCGGTCGTATTCAGTCCTTCACTATTATTGAGCGAAATGAAATCCGCACTGACTTGGTTACCCGCCGCCGCTATTGTCATGGTCGCACCCGTCTATGCGGGCCAGTATGCGACTGTGGACGAAGCGGCGAAACGCGGATTTCCCGAAGCCACTTCGTTTAAGGAAAGCGTATTCCAGCTCACTGCGGAGCAGGTCAGCGCCATCGCTACGACCACCGGTTTGCCTGCCAAATCGGTACTCTGGCGCTCATTAACGGCGATGAACGGTGATAAGCCTGTCGGCTTATTGGTACTTGATGGCGTAATCGGTAAATTCGAGTTGATCGACTACGCGGTAGGTATAGGCGCGGATGGCAAAATTCGCAACGTCGAAATTCTCGCTTATCGCGAAAGCCACGGCTATGAAGTCCGCCTGCCCGCTTGGCGCAAGCAATTTGTTGGCAAAGATAAATCAGACAAACTGCGTGTAAGCGAAGACATTGCGTCTATCAGCGGCGCGACCATGAGCGCCACACACATCACCGATGGTGTGCGCAGAATCGTTGCGGTGGTTGAGCAAATGAAGGCTGCAGGCAGGCTTTGATTGCTCCCTTCCCACAACGTTCTAGCGCAACGAAAGCATGGATCGCGTGAGAATAGCATCAAGCACGCTGGCGTCGACAACATCGACCACGATGCCGCCAGGGCCGGTGGCGGCAGGTAACCTGCGCAAGCGCGCCAAACCGTTGCTGGGCACGGTGGTGGAGATTGCTGTCCTTGCCGGCGATAACGCCACGTTTGTGGACGCAACCGATGCGGCATTTGCGCGCGTGGCTGACATTCATCGCGCGATGAGTTTTCACGAAGGCACCAGCGACCTGGCCGCTATCGCGAATGCCGAGGCCGGTGCCAAACTGCGAATTTTTAGCGACACTTGGAAAACATTATCGTTGGCGATTGAAGTTGAACGTTTGTCTAATGGCCTATTTAATCCAACCGTTGCGCCCACTCTGGTGCGACGTGGCGTGCTGCCGCGACCTGACGCCAGCAAATCTCTCAAAATTCCCGCAGTTCAATCAAGTCTCGGCGAAAGCATTGCGCTCGATGACGACAACCAGATTCGCATCCTTAAACGCGTCTGGATCGATTTAGGCGGCATTGCCAAAGGCTACGCTGTCGATGAAGCCGTTTTCACGCTGCAAGCCCATGGCATCCTGGCAGGGGTGGTAAATGCGGGCGGAGATTTGCGTGTTTTTGGCGATTTTGAACATACCATCGCGGTACGTGCACCATCGCAGCCGAACCAGGTATTCCCGATTGCAATCATCGAAAACTTGAGTTGCGCGACCACAGCGAGATATTACTCACTTGCCAAAACTATTGTCGAACCCGTTCCCGCCAGACGCAACGCGGCAACGAAAAAATATGAATCTATCAGCGTTTTGGCACCTTCTTGTGCGGTCGCCGATGCACTGACCAAAATTGTGTGGTTACAAGATCCTGACAGCGCGGCATGTCGTGCAACGCTGAATCATTTCAAGGCCTATGCTGCGTTGCTGGATGGCGCGGGAAAAATTACGCGGCTGTAAATTGCCGATAAAATCCGGCGTAAAAGTTGACCGAAAAGTTGATGCCCAAAAAACGCACTATTGATAATCGCCTCGGCCCTCTGCACCGCCGATGGCTGGCGATATGTTTCGCAATATTGTTTATGTCCGGCTTGCTGTGGCTGGGCTTTCACTATTTTGTGACCGTGAAAACTGATTTCGGTGAAGGCCCGCATCCATTGCAGCAATGGTGGCTCAAGCTGCATGGTTTGGCGGCCATGGCAACACTCGTTATCATCGGCTCGTTACTGCCCGGACATGTTCGGAAAGCGTGGCAGCATCATCAAAATCGTCTTTCCGGAGGCACCATGGTGGCATGGGCAACAACGCTAACGCTCACCGGCTACGCGCTCTATTATTTCGGCAGTGAAATGTCGCGACCCATCATCAGCGCGACGCATTGGGTGATGGGTATCGCCGCGTTGCCGCTATTAATCGCACATATTATTTCGGGACGGCGCACCCGTCAGCGTCAAATGGACAAACCCTGACAAGCATGCTTGATGAGCACGCATGTTTCAACCGCATGAAGTACCAAGCCCCCTGTCGGCGAGGCGCCGGAGCAATTTATATCCCGAACAGCGCGCTGGTGCCGGCTCCCACGTTTAGACTTGCTATTTAGCCTGAACGTAAACGGTGTTTCCAACATCACCTCTTGCCCTTGACCACGGCAACCGAATTGCTGCAACGCTTGAGTCACCACATTATTAAAAACTCAGTTTGAGCCGTTGATGACGGTGAGGTTTTTGATTTCACCCTCAATACCTTCGCGAATCGCCTACGTGGGATGGCGCATATTTGCTTGCACCAACGCCGCATTCAGGGATGCCATACCAAGCGTGGACGCGTTGAACACAGATGAAGCAGTGCCCGTGTGCTGCATGAAAGCTGCTCGGTTGAAAAAACGACAGGATCAAGATGCTCTGGTAACGGCTCTGACAAAGTTGCCGACAGCATACTTTTTCACAACACGGTTCACTAACGGTTAGCCGCATGGGATGCACTCCAGCCTCGCAGCACCACCTGAAATTCAAGACTGATGAGAGATTAAGCACATGAACGCAAATGAAAGGGTCAACTGCGAGTGGGGCTAACTGCAAGACAATTTTTGCACGCGCTACCATATCCCCGTATTCGGCATCGACTTCCACGGCTCCATCGGCGCAAGTGCAGCGCCGCGCTGTAAAAGCTCAATCGAAATATTATCCGGCGATCGTATAAACGCCATGCGGCCATCTCGCGGCGGGCGGTTAATCGTCACGCCAGCATCTTTCAGTTTTTGACACAACGCATAAATGTCGTCAACCGCATAGGCCACATGCCCAAAATTACGCGCCTGACCCAGCTCTTCTTTATCCCAGTTGTGGGTCAGTTCAATCGCGGCTGCCTCGTCACCTGGCGCACTCACAAAGGCCAGCGTAAAGCGGCCATTGGGATATTCGTTGCGACGGGTGAGCACCAACCCCAATTTATTACAGTAAAAATCGAGCGATGCATCCAGATCGTTCACGCGCACCATGGTGTGTAAATATTTCATTGCCGCTTCTTTGGTTGGTGGAAATTTGACAAGGATATTCTGGCACAATTCGGCACTCTAAAAGCCCTCGCTTGTGACCTCTCGGCCCATCATGACTATTATTGTTTTCGGCATTGCCAATTGCGATAGTGTAAAAAAAGCGCGTGCTTTGCTGGCGGAACGCAGCATTTCATACACATTTCACGACTACAAAAAACAAGGCGTTCCGGAGGCACGGCTTCGCCAATGGGTGGGCGCAAAAGGCTGGGAAGTGCTGCTAAATCGCAAAGGCACGACATGGCGCGCGCTGGATCAGAATATAAAAGCAAAGGTCGTCAACGCTGACTCCGCGATAGCCGCAATGCTGTCCAATTCCAGCACCATAAAACGGCCAGTGATCGTCTCCGGTGAGACAATAATAGTGGGGATAGATTTTGAAGAGATGGCAAAATTGTAGCGCGGTAAATGCAAAATTTAGCTAGCGGCATAAAGGCCAAGGCCGTTTACTGATGGGCGCTTAAGAGCATTTATGGTTGGCACTTCACGCCGAGTGACGGTCTACATATTGAGAATATGCACACCGCACGATGGCGGAGAGTTTCTTTGCCACTCTCGAATGCGCTTGGATTGACCATTGCGCCTGGCAAACCAAGACCGACGCGCGTTTGGCGATATTTACCTGAATAAAGAGTTGGTACAACCCGCGCCGTCGCTGCAGCGGGATTGGCCAACTGTCGCTTACAGATTTGAAAGGAAATAGGCCCCGCCTCGTACTGCTCCTCCCCGCGTTAGTGAGCCTGGACAACACATCGAACTCCTGACTGCATTGGGCGATCAAGATTCTCCGCGTCTTTTGTGATGAATCACTTCAGGCTTGAAATGCAGCGAAAAAGTCCGCTAGTCTAACTGCTCTTTTGTAATGCCTTCTCATACGGCAGCCTATTTGTCCTGCTTCATATTTTAACTTTCGTTGCGGACTCAAGGAAAAGCTGATAGAACCAGTTCACTATTTGGTCACGTGTTTCGGCCTTGTGTTTTCATCTCAGGCGCGACTGCGGCCTCTTATTCCGCGTCAACCATCGGCACCCTCGCCGTAATACCGCAAAAAAGCTCATACGCGATTGTGCCTGCCGCCGCCGCGACTTCATCTGCTGGCAAGCCCTCGCCCCATAGCGTGACCGGTGCGCCTTTGTGGATGTGGGACATTTCGGTGATGTCAACCGCCAACATGTCCATCGACACGCGGCCTATCGTGCGGGTACGTTTGCCGCTGACGTTCACCGGCGTACCTTGCGCGTTATCGCCAGGCGCGTGCCGCGGATAGCCATCCGCGTACCCGCAAGCAACGATGCCGATACGCATTTTTTTCTGTGCCACGTAGGTTGCCCCGTAGCCAACACTATCACCTGCCTGCAATGCTTGCACACCGATAATTTCGCTGCGCAATGCCATCACCGGCTTTAAATCGAGCGATGCGGCGGACTTGTCCGCGAATGGTGATGAGCCGTAAAGCATGATGCCTGGCCGCACCCAATCGCGATGGGTTTCGGGGTAGCGAAATGTTGCGGCGGAGTTCGAGAGGCTTTGCGCGAAGGCTTTGGCTTTGAATATTGCGGTTGCTGATTTTGTGATTTCTTCAAAGCGGCGAAGCTGTGCTGCAATCCCGAGTTTGCCGTCAGCGGTAGCGAAATGCGTCATCAATGTGACCGCGTCGATATTGCGATGATTTGCTGCCGTGTTAAGCGCAAAACCCACCGCCCCACCCTGCAAGCCCAAGCGATTCATACCGGTATTAAATTTCAAAAATACATCCAGCGGGCGGGTTAAATCGGCGGCGGCAAGTTGGTTAATTTGTTCCATGTCGCGGATCACAGGCATTAAATCGTGCCGCGAAAAATACGGCAATTCTTTGTCGTCAAAAAATCCCTCGAGCATAAGGATCGGTGCACGCAGGCCGAGTTCGCGCAGCTTGATGGCGGAATCCAACTCAAGCGTGGCGAAGCCGTCGGCATCGCTTAATGCACGCGCAACCCGCTCTAGGCCATGACCGTACGCATTGGCTTTGACAACGGCGAATGCCTGCGACTCAGGTGCGAGTTTTTTTGCGAGCGCGTAATTGTGCTTGAGGGCCGAGAGGGAGATTTCGGCGCGGATCGGGCGAAGGGAAAGCATAGGCCTAAAGCGTTAGTTTTGATTGTGCATTCTAAGGTGAGTCGATTGGCGCTTTCACCCGGCGACGGGAGAAGGAAAGGTTAGTACCCACTCTGCCCACCTGCATAATTCACGAACCTTGTATTTTGCCCCAAGAAAGTCAATTTCACCGTGCCAATCGGGCCATTACGTTGTTTGCCGATGATGATCTCCGCTGAGCCTTTGTCGGCACTTTCGGGGTTATAAACTTCATCGCGATAGATAAATAAAATCACGTCTGCATCTTGCTCGATCGCGCCCGATTCGCGCAAATCGCTCATCACCGGACGTTTGTTCGGACGTTGCTCGAGCGAGCGGTTGAGCTGCGAGAGTGCGACGACGGGAACTTTCAATTCTTTGGCAAGCGCTTTGAGTGATCGCGAAATTTCGGAGATTTCAGTTGCACGATTTTCACCCGAACCGGTAGCCGACATGAGCTGCAAATAATCCACTACGATCAGTCCCAAACCCATGTATTGACGCCACATCCGGCGGGCGCGGGCGCGGAGTTCAAGTGCATTGAGCGCAGGCGTTTCGTCGATGTGAATGGGCGCATCGTTGAGCTTTACCATCGCCTGATTGATTGCATCCCAATCACGCGCTTCGAGGCGACCGGTGCGCAGGCGCTGTTGATCAACTTTCGAAATCGAGCTTAAAAAACGTCCTGCGATTTGTGTGCCGCCCATCTCCATCGAATAAATCAACACGGGCAGGCCAAGATTGAGTGCGACATGTTCGGCGAGGTTCAATGCGAACGCGGTTTTACCCATCGACGGGCGACCCGCAACAATCACCAGATCACCGTCCTGCATGCCGGAGGTCATTTCGTCCAGATCAACAAAGCCGGTGGCCTTGCCAGTAACGGCATTGGGATTCGCGGAGAGCTCGTCCAGGCGTGTCATCACCTCGGATAGCAGCGTGGACATGGATGTGAAGCCTTGACCGCCTTTGCGGCCCATTTCAGCAATATCGAAGACTTTTTTCTCGGCCTCATCCAGCAAATGCCGTGCCTCGCGGCCATTCGGTGAATACGACGAATCCGCAATTTCCTCACCCGCCCGCGCGAGGCGGCGCATCACCGCGCGCTCGCGCACGATTTCGGAATAGAGGCGAATATTGGCGGCTGATGGCGTGCCCTCAGCCAAGCTGTGCAAATACGCCATGCCGCCGATGTTTTGCAAATCACCCGCCATTTGCAATGCTTCAGCGACCGTGAGCACGTCGGCGGCGCGATTGTCCGCGATGAGCTTGGATATGGCGTGATAAATGCGGCGATGATCGTCGCGGTAAAAATCTTCTTCCGCGATGATGTCGCCGATGCGATCCCATGCCTCGTTGTTGAGCAGCAAGCCCCCCAGCACCGATTGCTCGGCCTCGATGGAGTGCGGAGGTAGCTTCAACGCGGAGACGGCGCTATCAGTGGCGTAGACGGGAAGCGGTGAAAACGAATTGGGGTTGGCGGCCATTTATTTATTTATCCGGTGGGGTGTGGGTGCGGCGGTGATGGCAAGTTAGCAGCTCAACATCCTCCGTCATCCTGGCGGCATGAAAACGGTTCGATCCTTTATTTTGCGCCCGCATTTATCCACAGGCAACGCACAACTTGGTGTGTATATTGTGGATAACTGGTGCATAAAACAGTCCTCATCAGTCAAAATGCACAAACAAAAGCGCCGCCTTTTGCAAGGCGGCGCTTCGAAACAGACTTGATGAATTTGTGTTGCCCTAAGCTAACTTAAGCGTGTTCACCCAAAACAGACACAGTGATTTGTGCTTTTACATCGGTATGCAGATTAAGCATCAGTGGAAAATCACCGACAATCTTTAGCGGGCCATTCGGCATCACGATTTCGCCTTTTTTCACGTCAAAACCTTGTTTGGTCAACGCTTCAGCGATATCGTGATTGGTCACAGAGCCGAACAAGCGGCCATCCACACCGGCCTTTTGCGTTACCTGCACCATGTAGCCTTCGAGCTTTTCGCCGCGCGCTTGCGCTGTGAGCAAGATTTCGTTGGCTTTGGCTTCGAGCTCAGCGCGCTTCGCTTCAAACTCGGCTTTATTCGCATCGGTGGCCCTCTTGGCCTTGCGTTGCGGGATCAGGAAGTTACGTGCATAACCATCCTTGACCTTCACCACGTCGCCCAACTGGCCGAGATTTACAACTTTTTCCATCAAAATAATTTGCATGATTTTGTCCTTATCCGATCTTTAAATTAATGCAGATCGGTGTAATGGATCAGCGCCAGGAAACGGGCGCGCTTGATCGCTACATCCAATTGACGTTGATATTTGGCTTTGGTACCGGTAATACGTGCCGGAATAATCTTGCCGTTTTCGTTTACAAATTCTTTCAGGATGCCGATGTCCTTGTAATCAATTTGAACGACTTTTTCAGCTGTGAAGCGGCAAAATTTCTTACGACGGAATAAACCGCGATTAGGATTGCGTGTGTCTTTTTTGTTCTTGTCGAACTTTTTACCGCGTGGGCCTGGACGGGGCATGATTCACCTCAGAAATAAATTAGTTTGAATACTTGAATTGGGTTATGTGCAAAACCAGCATTAAGTTGTAACGATTCTTTTGGCTTAAAAAGCCTTTTACCGTGAGCGCATCAGAAACCTTGACGTTATTCAACGCCTCAGCCACTTCACCAAACGCCACCGCATTTATTTCAGCTTCAACTTGCACGAAAGAATTTCCTTCCGCCTGTTGAGACTGATGCGTTAGCACCAGATTGAGTGCCGCGAGGCCACCGGGAGTTACCCGAATCACATCGCGTGTTGCCACTACACCCTCAAGAACCACCGTATTGGTTGTCGGTTTCATGGCTTCAAAAACCGGACGACCAACCAACTCAAATTACTGTTTTTACGCAGCAACCACGTATTACTACGCGGCGACCTTAACGTCATCTTTCAGATCATGTGATCTGGATTTCTCTTCTTTCATCATTGGCGACGGTGCCGTTTCAGCCGCGTCGGTCTTGACGATCAAATGACGCAAAACTGCATCGTTGAACTTGAATGCGTGCTCAAGTTCATCGAGCGTGGTCTGGGCCACTTCAATATTCATCAGCACGTAATGTGCTTTGAAAATTTTCTGGATCGGGTAAGTCATCTGACGACGACCCCAATCTTCGATGCGATGCACCTTACCCGCGGCAGCAGCAATGGTTGCCTTGTAACGATCAATCATCGCGGGCACTTGTTCACTCTGATCCGGGTGAACGATAAAAACGATTTCATAATGGCGCATAAATTCTCCTTATGGATTAAGACCTTACGGCCAGTTGAGCTTCCCCACATGCGCACGTGGGTGAAGCAAGGGTTGATGATCGCCACGTCTGGTTTTAAATCAAACCCAATGCCAGACGTGACCAAGCCGCAGATTATGCGGGAAAACGTCAATTAAATCAAGCGCTTTCGCGGTTTGCGAATGAGCGGCAAGCGCAGGCTGCTTGGGCCGTGCCGAGCCGCGCGAGGCAGCTACCTGACAATCGTAGATGAACAATACCGGCGTTGGTAGGGTCGTTAGCCGAACCCGAGCGTGACCGCATATAAATCAAAACCCTAGCATTGGCAGGTGTTTCAAAGCATTTATGGCTTGAAATACCCGCCGATGCTGGGGTTTATAATTTTTACTAGAATTACTTGGTTGCGGTACTTGCGGCTGGCACCACCGCATTCCCGGCCTTCGCCACCTTCGCAAAATCACCCGCCTTCACAAACGTAATCTTATTCGGGTCAATAAATTTGCGCATCGCGGCTTGCACATCTTCGGGTTTTAGCGCGGCGATCTTGTCTTCAAACTGTTTCGACCAAACAAAACTTCTGCCAAGATATGAATTATTCGATAACGCACCAGCAAGGGCATCGTCCTGAGCGCGCTGCTGCAAACGTTGCTGCAATGCGCCCGATTTTGCCGCGGCCAGTTCAACCGTCGTGAAACCATCCTTTAACGCCTTGGCAACTTCTTCTTTAAATGCAACTTCGACCTTACCAATGTTCTGCGGTGCGGCAATGGCGTACGCCCCCCACGAACCACCGCGATCTGACGAACTCACACTCAGTCGCGAGCCTACGCCGTAGCTAAGACCATCTTTTACTCGAATACGGGCCATCAACCGCGAGTCAAAACCTGCTGCGCCACCCATGATGTAGTTCGCAATATACAGCGCCGGGTAATCAACATCGGTGTCCTGTACATCGACGTTGATACGCGCCGTGAAAAATGCATTCTCCTTGTCTGGCGTTTCGAGCGCGCGGTTCACAGGGGGAATATCTTTGTACGGGGTTGATATCAGCACATAGGGCACGCCGCCTTTCCAATCGCCAAACGCTTCGCGGATCGCCTGGGTGACGGCTGCTTCATCGAAGTCACCGACGATGGCAATATCGCCTTTGGCGGCAGCATAGAACGTCTTGTGAAAATCGCGCAGATCACTTAATTTAATCGCTTTTAAATCTTCTTCGGTCTCTTCAAAGCTATTGGCATAGCGCACGTCACCACGCGGAAAGGTATTGAAGTGTTTGCTCAGCGCAACACTCGCAAGCGCCTGCGGGTCACTCTTTTGCGATTCAATTTGCGTCAAAGTCTGTTTACGCAATTGCTCGAATTCACTTTCCGGAAATGATGGCTCGCGCATTAGCTGTGCCGCGAGCTTGATGGCCGCAACGATATTAGTGCGATTGGTCTGGAAGCTTGCAGACAAGCCACTCACACCGCCCGACATTTTCAGCTTTTCAAACTCGTCAGCGATCTGCGCGCGGGTTAACTTCGTGCTGCCACGCGACAACATTTGCCCGGTCATTTGCGCAGTCATCGCTTTGCCAAACAATGACTTTTCGTCACCACTACGAAGCCGCATATTGAAGTTGGCAACTTCACCGCGATTCTTTTTCGACAGTAGCGAAATGGTCAGGCCACCCACTTCAATTTTCTTGGTGCGTTTGTCAATATTAGCGTTGTCAGGATCGAACGCTTCGGCCACTGAAGTCACTTCCTTGCCTTTGAAATCCTTCATCACGTCGGCGATTGTGGGCGGCCCGGCGATTTCAGCGCGCTGAGGGGAATCTTCGGGCTGGAATAAACCGACCACGCGATTGTCACGACGATAATATTTTGCCGCTGCTGCTTTCACTTCTTCCGAGGTTACTTTTTCAGCACGATCACGCGATTGAAAAAACAGACGCCAGTCGCCGAGCGCAATATATTCAGACAACTGAACACCAATATTTTCATGATTGTTTAACACCCGCTCGGCATCATTCGCAAAATTTTTGCGCGCACGTTCCATTTCTTCTGCGGTGGGCGGATTTTTATAAAAGTCTTCAACGATTTTCGTCAGCGCAGCCTGAACAGGCTCGATCGGCTCGCCTTTTTTTACGACCGCACCAATGATATGCAAGCCACCGTCACTGGCCAGCAATGGGAAGCCGATAATTTGCGCGGCTTTGCCGGTCTCGACCAAGGCTTTATGCAAACGGCCTGAAGGGGAATCAGTCAACACAAAATTGAAAAATCCCAATGCATCGGCATCGGCGTTCAATGCTGATGGCACTTTATAACCAAGCGCGACGATCTGGATATCACCCTTGCGGCGTACTGCGAAGCTGCGCTCACCATCCTGTGTTGGCTCTACCGTCCAGAGCTTGGGCAATACACGCGTTGGCTTCGGAATAGCACCCAAATATTTACCCACCCAACCCAATACTTTTGCCTCATCAAACTTGCCCGCAATGAGTAGCACCGCGTTATCCGGCTGATAGTACATGCGATAAAAAGCCTGCAGATTTTCAATCTTTACATTTTCGATATCGCTGCGATTACCGATCGTCGAATTGCCGTAATTGTGCCAATCGTAGGCGATGCTTTGCATGCGCTTTAACAACACGCCAAACGGCTGGTTTTCGCCATTCTCGTATTCATTGCGAACCACCGTCATTTCGGAATCAAGATCTTTTTTGGCGATAAACGAATTCACCATGCGGTCTGCTTCCATCTGCAGTGCCCATTCAAGGTTCTCGTCGCTCGACTGAAAAAGCTCAAAATAATTGGTGCGATCTAGCCAGGTTGAACCATTAAAACGCATTCCACGCTTGTTGAAATTCTTGTCGATATCCGGGTTTTTTGGCGTCCCTTTAAAAACCAGGTGCTCCAGCAAATGCGCCATGCCGGTTTCGCCGTAGTTTTCCTGGCGCGAGCCCACCAAGTAAGTCATGTTGACCGTCACCGTGGGTTTGGACGCATCGGGAAAGAGCAACACTTTGAGACCGTTTGGCAGACGATATTCAGTAATGCCTTCAACCGAGGTAAATTTCTGTGGAACCACCGGCGAGGCCATTATCTTTGTCGGCACCGTCGCCTTGGCACGCGCTACTACAGGTGAAGGTGCTGCATCTTTCGCATTAACAGTACCGGCGTTTAGCAGCAGCACAAGCGCGGTACTAAAACCAGCAATTGCGTTTTGAATATTCAGGGAATTCCGGATCATGGTACGTTGCCTTTATGCAGATGTTTACGAATTTACGCGAACCTTGCGTAGATCTTATGTGAACCCTAGGTAAATCTTATATGAACCTTATCTGGGTGTTACGAAAACCAAACGGTCAATGTCATTGTTCAGGCTAAGGATTCAGACAAGCTGGAGCCGCGTTTAAGAATTTGCGCACTTAAGACGCGCGCTCACATGCTGAGAAATCCCGATGTTAGCGCCAAAACGAATCCATCAACACTTGGCGCGATGAAACCCCGTTTTTTTCAGATAAAGCCGATCAAGCAAGGCACGGAGCCGGTGGCGTCTTTCATCAATATATGCGCCCTGCGTTGCCCGCTTAGACCTTTTTGCGCCCTGTTAAATTTTATTGGACTTTCTCTGAACCCACCTTCTTAGCAAAATCACCCGCGTTAATCAATGTCATCTGGCCCAAATTGAGATGTTTTTGCATGGCAGCTAATACATCGGCGACTTTGACAGCCTCCACCTTTCTAGCAAATGCGGCATTCCAACGCATGTCACGGCCCAAATAAAGCTGCGACGCCAACATCGCGGCGAGCGTCGGATCGCTCGCGCGTGAAAGTTGCTGGGACTGTGCATAGCCGGATTGGGAGGCCACCAGTTCGGCAACCGAAAATCCATCGTTTGTTAATTTCGCCATTTCATCCATAAATGCGTTGATCACCTTCTCGCGGTTCTGCGGCGCATATTGGACCTGCGCGCTCCAGTCACCTGCACGATCGACCGGGCCCACGTCGAGACCCGAGCCCACCGAGTAGCTCAGACCTTCTTTGACCCGAATGCGCGCGACCAGCCTTGCCGAAAACCCCGCGCCGCCGCCCAGCATCCAATCGGCCATGGTGAGTGCCGCGTAATCAGGGTCTTCATCCTGCATATTCACATTTAACCTGGCAATAAAAGTAGCACTTTCTTTATCCGGCGTCTCAATGGCTTTCGAGATCGGCGCAACCGCTTTGAAATCCGAAACGATGAGCTTGAAGTTTTTTCTCGACGCCCAGTTACCGATAATTTGCGGCAACATCGGCTCAATGAACTTATCGTCAAAATCACCCACAATCGACAGCTGGCCGTGATTGCTGCCGTAGAAATCCGCATAAAAACGTTTTAAATCATCCAGCTTAACCGCTTTGGTTTGGGCAATGCTGTCTTTTAAGCTCGATACAAAACGCACATCATCGCTCGCAAAAACATTGAAGTGACTCGCCATCGCTTCTTCAGCCAACGACGCGGGATCAGACAGCGAGCGTTCCAGATCGGCGAGTATTTCCTGACGCACCAATTCAAATTCGGATTCTGGGAGCACCGATTCGCGCAGCATTTCAACCGCCAGTTTCAGCGCGGGTGCCAGAGTTTGCCGCGTCGCGGTAATGCTTGCCGAAGCGCGCGTCGGTGTGCCAGAAACCGAAATGCTGGCTTTCAAATTATCAATCGCATCGCGTAATTGTTCGCGGGTTTTCATTTTGGTGCCGCGCATCAACATCTGACCCAGCATTTGCGCCGCAACCCGCTGACCTTTTAAATTCGCTTCGTCACCAAAGCGCAAAATGATCTGCGCGCTGACGCTTTCACCACGCGTTTTCTTCGGCAAGAGTGCTGTTTTCATGCCGCCTGCGATCTCGCCGCGCTTGACCCGTTTTTCAATATTTTCAGTGGTGGCGGCAAACGCTTCGCCTGGCGCAATGGGCGCATCGCCTTTAAAGTTTTTGAGTACGGCACTAACGTCGGCCACAACCGGCACCTCGGTTCGGTCTGGCTTGGCGTTCGGCACAAACTCACCCAGCGTGCGGTTGCTCGGCTTCAAATACTTCAGTGCGGCGGCTTGTATGTCGGTCGCCGTTGCATTGCGAATTTGATCACGATTCAGGAAAAACAACTGCCAATCGCCCGCACCAATGGCCTCGGACAATTGCACACCGAGCCGCTCGGAAGAATTCATGGTCAGCTCAAAATTTTTCAAGGCCGCCGCTTTGGCGCGTGCGACCTCTTCCGCTGTGACCGGCGCGGCTGCAAAGCCATCCACAGTACTCAAAAAAATTTGTTTCGCCTCCGCCCGTGATTGCTCTTTGCGTAATTCCGCCCACACTAGCATTGCTGAGGGATCACGATTCTCGAAGTTCTGACTTGACACACTCGTCGCTTTTTTTGTTTCCACCAGCGCCTTTTGCAAGCGGCCGGATGTCGCATTGGCGAGAACATCCGTCAGCAGCAGCGTGTGCGCGTATTCTGGGTGCGCCATCGGCGGCACATGGAATCCGGCACCCACCGCTTGCACGTCACCGACGCGCTCAAGCGTCACGCTGCGCTCGCCGTCCTGGATGGGCTCCTGGGTATAAAGCGCTTGCAGTTTGCGCTCTGGCTTGGGAATTTTGCCGAAATATTTTTGCACCATTGCGAGGGTTTTGGCTTCGTCAAATTGCCCGCCAATCAGCAGCACCGCGTTGTCGGGTTGGTAGTGTTGACGATAAAAAGCCTGCAAACGCGGCACCGGCACATTTTCGATATCGGAGCGCGCGCCAATGGTCGATTTACCGTAGTTGTGCCAGAGGAACATGGTCGAGACAATCCGTTCAGTCATGATGTCAACCGGGCTATTCTCACCAATCTCGAATTCATTACGCACCACCGGCATTTCACTTGCCAAATCAGCCGCTCGAATAGCGGAATTCACCATGCGATCCGCTTCCAGCGACAGCGCCCAATCGAGGTATTTTTCACTGGCGGTGAAGACTTCGTAATAGTTGGTGCGATCTGTCCAAGTTGACGCATTCCATTGGGCGCCGCGCTGGGTGAATTCCTCGGTAATTTTCGGATGATTTTTGCTGCCTTTAAACAGCATGTGCTCGAGCAAATGCGCCATTCCGGTTTCGCCATAATTTTCGTGGCGCGAGCCGACAAGGTAGGTGATGTTGACCACCATGGTTGGTTTGGAAGGATCAGGCGCTAGCAGCACCTTGAGGCCGTTAGCGAGACGGTATTCGGTGATGCCCTCGACCGAGGTGGTGAGCGTAATGCCGGATGGTAGACGAGCTGTGTTCGCCGCTCCAGCAGAGGCGACCGGGGTGGCGGATGTGGCAGAAGCGGCGGCAGCGGTGGCAGCGGCGGCATTAAACCCGCAGGACAGAAAAATCGTGGCAATCAATGTTGAGACATTCATACATCAAACCCGCGCAAATGAAGATCCCGGATTGTAATGCAAGCGGCGTCGTGGAGTGGCAATTTTGCGTAGTGTTGGGTTTGGTACGCGTGCTGTCCAACATGACGACAGATTTGGCAGCAAATGTGACACAAAATCTGATGCCAAACCCAGGCGCTCAGACTATTTCAAATCCAGTGTGTTGTAGGCCAAAAACGGTTTTTCAGTGCTTCGGGAAAACAATCCTGCACCAAAGCTGGTCTGTGAAAAATATAAACTCTAGCACTGGCGAGCCTCTTGGAACAAAACATCTCTCCGTGCCGCGCCCATAATAGAGTTTCATGAGAAGCTATTTGCTCGCGGCTTCCCGCTGTCGGCGTGCTTCAAACAAGCACACCCCACTTGCCACCGAGACATTCAAACTCTCGACCGAGCCGAACATGGGGATACTGATAACCTGGTCACAGCCTTCACGCGTGAGACGGCGCAGGCCTTCGTCTTCCGCTCCTAACACCATTGCGAGCGGGCCGCTGAGACCGGCGGCATATAGGTCGGTTGCACCGTCTTCGTCCGCACCGACAATCCAGATGTCACGTTCTTTGATTTCACGCAATGTGCGGGCAAGATTGGTCACCGTGATGTAGGGAACATTCTCTGCCGCACCCGAAGCAACTTTCATGACGGTAGACGTAAGGCCTACGCTGCGATCTTTTGGCGCGATGACGGCATGAACACCGGCCGCATCCGCCACCCGTAAACATGCGCCTAAATTATGCGGATCGGTAACGCCGTCGAGCAGCAATAAAAATGGCGGGCCTTCAATGGTTTCCAGCACGTCTTCCACAAACTGCGGCAACTTGGTTGGCTCCGCTAACGCGACTACGCCTTGGTGACGCGCGTGTCCGGTCATGCCGTCAAGCCTCGCGCCATCGACTTGCATGACACGAACGTTTTTGCCTTTTGCGTTATCCAGCAAATCCTGCATGCGTTTGTCGATCCGCTTCGCGTCAACATAAAGATCGCGAACGCTCTCGGCTCTGGCGCGCAGGCGCGAGGTCACCGCATGAAAACCAAACACCACTTGTGGCTTCATTTCTCGTTGCTTTTTGTTTTCTTGCTTGCGGCTTTAATCGTGACTTTCTTGCTCAACAATGCACCTGTTGACTTCGCTTTTCCTTGCGCCTGTTTTGCTGTCGCAGGAGCAGGTTTGGCTTTTTTTACTAGCTTGGATTTGCGAAGTGTCGCTGGCTCAAGCACCGCGACCGGCTTGATCGGCTTTTGGCGGGCCTTCACCGCCGTTTTTTCTTTACCCGTTGCAAATCCTGCCACGGGCGTGGTCGGCGGATTGGCGCTGGTGAAAGTAACAATCGTTTTTTGCTTGACCGCTGCCGACTCAACTGCAAGGCCTTGCTGGGCAGAAAATTTGTTCGCGTTCTTGCCAGCGGCTTTTGGCAATGGCGCAGTGCGTACAGCAGTGGCCGCAGCCGTCGATTGCATCGGCGCCGATGGCCTGACGACGCCCGCCGGCAAGGTAGTTTCAACTTTATCCACTGGCACAACCGCCTTCGGCGCATCGCCAGCCAATGCAAAATCGATTTTGCTGGTTTCAATATCAACGCGAACTACTTTAATGTTCACGCGATCCGCGAGCTGATACTTCTTGCGTGTGCGCTCGCCCAGGATCATGTGTTTGTCCTGATCGAAATGGAAATAGTCTTTGCCCAATTCTGAAATATGTACCAAGCCCTCGACATAAACTTCGTCGAGCGTGACAAAAATACCAAAACTGGTGACGCCCGAGATGGTGCCGACAAATTCGTCACCCACGCGATCTTTCATGTAGAAGCACTTCAGCCATGCGTTGACATCACGGGTGGCTTCATCAGCTCGTCGCTCGGTTGCAGAGCACTGCATGCCCAGCTCTTCCCATGATGCTTTCGGATCGTAGGTTTCGCCCCGCAAAACTGCCTTGATCGCGCGGTGAGTGAGCAGATCGGGATAGCGCCTGATCGGCGACGTGAAGTGGGCATAGGCGTCGTACGCCAGCCCAAAATGGCCTTGATTATCCGGGCTGTAGACGGCCTGCTTCATGGACCGCAGCATTACAGTTTGCAACAGCGGCGCATCAGGGCGCGGCTTGATTTTCGCCAGCACATCGGCATAATCGCTCGGCGCGGGCTTCTTGCCACCCATGAGTTGCAGACCAAAATCTTTCAGCATCGCGCGCAACGCGACCAGTTTTTCTTCTGACGGCCCTTCATGGACGCGGAACAGCGTAACGTGTTCATGCTCCACCAGATAATTGGCCGCACAGACGTTGGCCGCCAACATACATTCTTCGATCAAACGATGGGCGTCGTTGCGAGTGGTTTTAATGATGCGTTCAATCTTGCCGCCTTCATCAAAAATCATCATCGTTTCGTTGCCTTCAAAATCAATTGCGCCACGCTTGCCACGCGCAGCCAGCAGGCTCTGGAACACCGCATCCAGCATTTTTAAGTGCGGAAATAATTTGGGCTCGATGCCGTGATCGTCTTCGTTCGCGTAGAGCAATTTCGCGACATTGGTATAAGTCAGCCGCGCCGCCGAATGGAAAACGACTTCCATGAATTTGTATTGCTTGACTTCACCCATCGGCGAAATTTGCATCTCACACACCAGCGCCAGGCGATCCACGTCCGGCTTTAATGAACACATTTCGTTTGATAACGCTTCCGGCAGCATCGGAATCACGCGGCGCGGGAAATAAACAGAATTGCCGCGAAGACGTGCTTCGCGATCTAGTGCGTCGCCGGTTTTGACATAGTGCGACACATCGGCAATCGCCACCAGCAAACGAAATCCCTTGCCCTGTTTTTCACAATACACCGCGTCATCAAAATCGCGCGCGGTTTCGCCGTCAATCGTCACAAAAGGAAGCTTCCGCAAATCTTCGCGGCCCTGCATATCTTTGGCTGTGACTTTTTTCGGAATTTTCTTTTCCAGCGCTTCAATCTCGGCGGGCCATTCGTGCGGCAAATCGTGCTTACGCAGCGCGATTTCGATTTCCATCCCCGGATCGGCGTAATTGCCCAAAATTTCCAGCACGCGTGCCACCGGTTCGGCATTTTTTGACGGTTGCGCGACCAACTCGACCACCACCACCTGCCCTGCTTTAGCGCCTCGGTCATAGCCGGGTTCGACCAGAATGTCCTGGCTGATGCGTTTATTTTCCGCAATCACAAAGAACACGCCATGCTCCACAAACAAACGGCCCACTACTTTGCTGTTGGCATGCTCCAGCACTTCTACAATGGCCGCTTCGCGCCGTCCTTTCCGGTCCAGCCCAATTTCACGCACCACGACACGATCACCATGCAACACGCGATGCATTTGTTTAGGCCCCAGGAATAAATCGTCAGAGCCGTTATCGGGCACCAAAAAACCGAATCCATCGGGATGGCCCTGAACTTTGCCGGCGATGAGATCGAGCTTCGTGACCAGGCAAATATCGCCTTTACGATTGCGCATTACCTGCCCGTCGCGCTCCATCGCATTCAAGCGGCGAACAAACCCATCTTGCTCACTATCTGCAATTTCCAGCTTGTTTGCAATATCGTCGGGATGGGTGGGAACGCCAACTTCGGTGAGAACCTCCAGAATCAACTCTCGGCTCGGGATAGGGTTTTCATATTTCGCGCGTTCGCGCTCAATATGCGGGTCAAGGGATCGCACCAACGGCCTGGGCTCATTCACCTTGGAGGCGGGCGATTTTTGGCTGGCGCTAGGGTGGGCCATTTGGCTGGCGACTTTAAAGCCCGCTGCGCTAGGTTTACTTTTTACATTCTTTGATCGTGTAGACAATTTAGCTCTTCTCAGATAATATCTACCCTCATTTTACGCGACTCGCTTGTAGGTGTGTCGCTAATTTGCCCGGATGGCGGAATTGGTAGACGCACTAGGTTCAGGTCCTAGCGGTGGCAACACCGTGGAAGTTCGAGTCTTCTTTCGGGCACCAAACAAAAAAAGCCGCAAAAGCGGCTTTTTTTGTTTTTATTCTCTTGAGCTAAAGATCGCGCAAGCGGTCTTTTTCGTTTGATGGCTGACGAATACACAAAAAACGAGACCCGCGTTCGCGGGCCTCGTTATTAAAGCGTCCTGGAAAAAAGCGCAATGCAATCACGACGCAGTTGCGAGCGATCCCAT
>ENA-OFCD01000085-OFCD01000085.1-metagenomes-genome-assembly--contig:-NODE-85-length-59191-cov-16.263105_pt1 | contig 59191 bp, 54 predicted proteins | sample MGYA00153392_OFCD01 | MGnify analysis MGYA00153392 | reverse complement strand
CCGCCCCGCGGAGCGAGAAGCGCAAGGAACCCGCAGCGAAGCGGAGGGCGCCGCCGCTGCGACTGGGCGCCCATCCGCCCCGGCCTTGCCGCGCAGATCTCCGCGTGCGAGCCGCGAAAAACACTGAGATGCGCAACCCATCTCTCATCCCCATCGTCGCGGCAGCCGTCCTCCTCGCCCTGCCGCCCGTCCTATCACCCTACCTCCAAGACCTCGTCGTGAAAATCGCGATCTACGCGGTGTTCGCGCTGAGCCTCGAACTGCTCGTCGGCGTGACCGGCCTCGTGAGCCTCGGCCACGCGGCGTTCCTCGGCATCGGCGCCTACGTGACCGTGCTCGCATCGGGTGACAGCGGCGGCTCGATCGCGTCGACTTTGCCGCTCGCGGTCCTCGTGTCTGCCGCCTACGCGCTCTTCGTCGGCGCGCTCAGCCTGCGCACGAAGGGCGTGTACTTCATCATGGTCACGCTCGCGTTCGCGCAGATGGCGTACTTCGTGTTCCACGACACCAAGTTCGCGGGCGGCAGCGATGGTCTGTTCCTCTACGTGAAGCCGACGCTCGGCGCGCTGACCCTCGACGACAAGCGCACGCTTTACTACGCGGTGATGCTCGCGCTGATCGGCACCTACGCACTGCTCGCGGTGTTGATGCGCTCGCGCTTCGGCCACGCGCTCGCGGGCATTCGCGTGAACGAGCAGCGCATGCGCGCGGCCGGGTACCCGACCTATTGGTACAAGCTCGCGGCGTTCGTGATCGCGGGCGCGCTCGCCGGCCTTGCGGGCTTTTTGCTCGCGGTGAAAGACGGCACCGTGAACCCCGAGTTGCTGAGCTGGCATGAGTCGGGCGCGGTGTTGTTGATGCTGATCCTCGGTGGCATCGGCCACCTGCGTGGCGCGGTGATCGGGGCGATCGCGTTCACGTTGTTGAAGGAACTCTTTCAACTCGAAGCGCTGCTCGGGCCGCTCGCGAGCCACTGGCAGATGACGCTGGGGCTGACGATCATCGCGTTCGTTGCGCTGCTGCCGAAAGGCCTGATCGGGCTGCGGCAGCGCGTCACGGGAGCCACGCGTGGCTGAGCCCTTGCTGCGCGCGAGCGGCCTGACGCGCCGCTTCGGCGGCCTCATCGCCGTCGACCAGGTTTCGCTCGACCTGCACATCGGCGAAGTGCACGCGGTGATCGGCACGAACGGCGCGGGCAAGTCGACCTTGATCAACATGCTCTCGGGCGAATTGCCGGCCAGCAGCGGCACGATCACCCTCGACGGCCACGACATCGGCGTGTGGCCGCAACCGAAGCGCGCGCGCGCCGGCATCGGCCGCAGCTACCAGCGCACCACGATCTTCCCGAGCTTCAGCGTGCTCGAGAACTGCCGCCTCAGCGCGCAGGCCGCGCAGCCGCGCGCTTGGGCCGTGTGGCAAGCGGCGCAGCGCTGCGCGCAGAGCACGCAGGCCGCGCGCGCTGCGCTCGAAGCCGCTGGCTTGGCGAACGAAGCGAATCGTCCCGCCGGCCTGCTGAGCCACGGCGGCCAGCGGCAGTTGGAGATCGCGATGTGCCTCGCGACGAACCCGCGCGTGCTGCTGCTCGACGAGCCACTCGCGGGCATGGGCGCCGAAGAGACCGAGCGCATGCTCGCGCTGCTCGGCGCGTTGAAACGCAGCCACGCGGTGCTGCTGGTCGAGCACGACATGGATGCGGTGTTCCGCATCGCCGACCGCATCACCGTGATGGTCAACGGCACGGTGATCGCGAGCGATGTGCCCGAGCGCATCCGCACGAATCCGGAGGTGCGCGTGGCCTATTTGGGGGATGACGAAAGAGCGGACGAAAGAGCGGATCAAAGCGCGGATCAAAGAGCGGCCCATTGAGATGCTGAAGCTCGACAGCATCAACACCTACTACGGCCACAGCCACACGCTGCGCGGCGTGAGCCTCGAACTGCCGACCGGTACTGCACTCGGCCTGCTAGGGCGCAATGGCATGGGCAAGACGACGCTGATGCGCGCACTGATGGGCTACGTGCGCGTTGCGAAAGGCAGCGTGCAATGGCACGGCAGCGACATGACGAATGCGCCGCCCGAACGCATGGCCCGCCTCGGCATCGGCTACGTGCCCGAAGGCCGCGGCATCTTCCCGAATTTGTCGGTGCGCGAGAACCTCGTGATGACGGCACGCGCGGGCCTTGACGGCCAGCGAGCCTGGACCTTCGAGCGTGTGCTTGCGACCTTTCCGCGGCTGGCCGAGCGGCTCGGGCACGGCGGGCAGCAGCTCTCGGGCGGCGAGCAGCAGATGCTCTCGATCGGCCGCGCGTTGATGACGAACCCGACGCTGCTGATCCTCGACGAAGCCACCGAAGGCCTCGCGCCGCTGATCGTCGCCGAGATCTGGCGCGTGATCGGCGCGATCCGCGCGACCGGCATCGCCACGCTGATCGTCGACCGCAACCACCGCGCGGTGCTCGCACACACCGACCTTGCGGTGGTGTTGGAAAAGGGGTTGATCGTCGCAGCGGGTGCTTCGGCCGAACTCGCGGCCGACCATGACTCGCTGGCGCGCTACCTCGGCGTGTAAAGAACTCGCCGATTCGCACGCGCTTGTAGACTGGCCGGCTGATTACCGCCGTTGAAAGCCCCTGCATGATTCTCGAAATCGCCGACATCCGCATCCCGCCCGGCCAGCAAGCCGAGTTCGAGGTCGCGATCCAGCTGGGTGTCACGACCGTGGCCGCCAAAGCCAAAGGCTTTCGCGGCTTCAAGATTCAGAAGGGCCTCGACTCACCCGAGCGCTACCTGCTGATGATTTACTGGGAGACGCTCGAAAACCACACGGTCGACTTTCGCACCGGCCCGCTGTTCCCGCAGTGGCGCGCGATCGTCGGGCCGTTCTTCGTGGTGCCGCCAGTGGTCGAGCACTTCACGCTGCTGGCCGAATCGGCCTGAGGTGCATCCGATGGGTTTGAAAACGCTGCGGCGCGTGGCCGCGTCGATCGTGTGTGTGTCTGCATCGTTCGCGGCGTTCGCGTTCGCCGCCAATCCGGCCGCAGTCAACGCGCCATTGAAGATCGCGCCGATTGCGTTCACCGAACGCACGCTCGCCAACGGCCTGCAAGTGATCGCGGTGCCGAGCGCTGCCAGCCCGACGGTGAGCGTGCAGGTCTGGTACCACGTCGGCTCGAAAGACGACCCGGCGGGCCGCTCCGGTTTCGCGCACCTGTTCGAGCACCTGATGTTCAAGGGCAGCGCGCACCTCAAGGCCGAGCAGTTCGACCGCATGACCGAAGATGTGGGCGGCTCGAACAACGCCTTCACCAGCAACGACGTGACCGGCTACACCGACCTCGTGCCATCGAACCACATCGAGGTGTTGCTGTGGGCCGAGGCCGAGCGCATGTCGAATCTGAATGTGGTGCAAGACAACTTCGTTTCGGAGCGCGCGGTCGTCGAAGAAGAGTACCGCCAGCGCATCCTCGCGTCGCCTTACGGTCGGTTCGGCAATGCGATCCCGCAGGCGGCCTACCAGGTGCACCCGTACAAGCGCTCCAGCATCGGCAGCATCGAAGACCTCGAGGCCGCCACGCTTGCCGACGTGGTCGCGTTCCACGCCACCCACTACCGGCCCGACAACGCGACGCTCGTGGTCGCCGGTGATTTCGACCCGAAGCAGCTCGATGCGTGGGTCGATAAATACTTCGCGCGGGTGCCGAAGCCGGCCTTGCCGCTGCTTGCCGTCAGCGCCACCGAACCGGCTTGGCCGGCCGACCGCAGCGTCACCGTGACCGGCCCGCAGGTGCCGCTGCCGGCGGTCGCGCTGGTCTGGCTCGCGCCGCCGGTGACGAGCGCCGATGCACCGGCGTTGCAGGTCGCAGCGGCGCTGCTGAGCGGCGGTGAGTCGTCGCGCTTGAACCAATCGCTCGTGTACCGCCAGCAGGTCGCCGGGCAGGCCAGTTTCGAGGCCGACTTGCGCGCCGGGCCGGGCCTGCTGATCGCAAGTGCGATCGCGGCGAGCGGCAAATCGCTCGCGGCCGTGCAGCAGGCCTTGCTCGCTGAGTTGACGAGGCTCGCGAAGCAGGCGCCGAGTGCCGCCGAACTCGCGAAGGTCAAGACGCAGATCGTCACCAGCGCATTGCTGAGCCGCCAAACACCCGAAGGCCTGGCCTCGGCCGTGGCCGATGCAGCCGTGCTCGGCGGCGGCGCCGAGCACGTCAACACCGACATCGTGGCGTTGCAAAACGTCAGTGCGGCCGACGTGCGGCGCGTGATGCAGCGCTACCTGCTCGGCGCGCGCAAGTTGGCGCTGCAGTACGTTCAGGAAGGTGCGGCGAAATGAGCGTGGCAATAAAACAATCGGCTCTGGCGCTCGCGATGTTCGCGCTGAGCCTCGCCGGCAGCGCGCACGCGCAAACCTTTGACCCGGCCCCGCAGCCCGGCGCGCCGCGGCCGCTGGCGATCGCCGCACCGATCGAGCAGCGCTTGCCGAACGGGCTGCGCGTGGTGCTGGCCGAGCGCCGTGGCGTGCAACTGGTGACGGCGCAACTGGTGGTGCTTTCGGGCAGCGAGGTCGACCCGCCCACGCGCGCCGGGCTCGCATCGATGACCGCCGGCCTGCTGACCAAGGGCACGCGTCGACACAGCGCGACCCAGCTCGCGCAAGCCGCCGAATCGCTCGGCGGCGCGCTCGAAAGCGGCGCCGGCTGGCATCAGTCCGGCGTTGCGATCACGGTCACGGTGCCGCAACTCGACTCAGCGCTCGCGCTCGTCGGCGAGGTCGTGCGACAGCCCACGTTCGCACAAGGCGAGCTCGACCGCTTGCGCGCGCAGTCGCTCGACGAGTTGAAGGTCGCGTACAGCCAACCCGGCACGCTGGCCGCGCTGGCGTCGCAGCGGCTGTTGTTCGGCGCCGGTGCCTATGGCCACCCGGCGGGCGGCACGCCGGCCTCGCTGGCAAGCATCACGCGCGACGAGCTCGTCGGCCTGCACGCCGCGCGCTTTCGGCCCGACAACGCGGTGCTGATCTTGGCCGGCGACCTCGATGCCGAGACCGCGCTGCAACTCGCGCGCCGCCATTTCGGCGCGTGGCGAGCCGCCGGCACCGCGTCTGTTGCGAGCGCGATGCCGGCCAACGCGGCACTGCCGCAAACCGCCGCCGTGATCGACATGCCGCAGTCCGGCCAGGCCGCGGTGATCGTCGCCGCACCGCTGCCGCCGCTGGGCGCTGACCGCGCGACCGCCGCGGTGATGAACTCGGTGCTGGGTGCCGGCTTCTCGTCGCGCTTGAATCAGGAAATTCGCATCCGGCGCGGCCTGAGCTACTCGGCCGGCAGCGCGCTGGACGCCCGGCCGGGCGGCGGCTCGCTACGCACCGTGGTGCAGACCAAAAACGAATCGGCTGCCGAGGTCGTGGCGCTGGTGCAGGCCGAGCTCGACCGGCTCGCTGCGACGAAGGTCGGTGACGACGAACTCGCGGCGCGCAAGGCCACGCTGATCGGTGACTTCAGCCGCAGCGTCGAGACGACCGCCGGGCTCGGCGCGGCCGTCAAGTCACTGATCGTCGCCGGGCTGCCGCCGGGCGAACTGCGCACCCGCATCCAGGCGCTCTCGGCCGTCAGCGCCGGCGATGTGCAGCGCTATGCCACAGCGAATTTGGCCGCAGCGGGCCGGCGCGTGGTGGTGGCGGGCGACGTGTCGAAGTTCACCGATGCGTTGAGCGCAGCGTCACCGGGCCTCGTGGTCGTGCCCGCTGCGAGGCTCGACCTCGACCGGGGCAACGGGTTGACTGTGCTGCCGTGAGCATCTGCGAATCGTGGGCCGTGTGACGATCGGAAACACAATCCCTCGAACGCCTTCGGCATTGAATTGCACGCAAAAACCGGAATGCGCCGACAATCGAGAGGTTGCCCGTGATTGGCGTCAAGCCCCACGGTCGTCCGCACCTCTTTTTCCAGGACCGCCAATGGCCACCCGTCGTTCCCCTGCTTCTGCCGCCTCCCCCGCTGCTTCAGACACCACGCAAAAACTGCGTCAAACGCAGGCCGAATACGTCGCCGCGCGACCGGCCGGCGAACCCGGCGTCAAGCCGATGATGTCAAGCTCGAAGATGTACGTCTGCCGCCGCTGCCAGGCCAATTTCAAGACCGGCGACGGCAAACCCGACGCTCGCCTGCCAGGCCTCGGCAAGTGCAACAAGTGCCTCGCCGCCGCCACGGCCGCCCTCGCCGCCTGAGCTAACCTCGACGGATCAGCGCCGGGCAAGGGCCACGCAGTGGCTCTTCGTGGCCCCGCCAAGCAGGCCCGCACCCCTCGGGGGATCGACGACTGACGTATCCGTCGGTCGAGGGGCTTCAGGCACTGCGCCCCATGCGCTTGAGCACGTGCCCGGCCATGCCGTGCGCCAGTTCGTGCTCGCCCATGAAGACCCGGCCGACGTGCTCGGCCTCCAGCAGCTTGGTTCTTCCTCGTTGTGGCTGCGCACGACGACCTCGATGCCCGGGTTCAGCGCCCGTGCCACCTCGACCATCTTGCGCACGCCGAGCGTGTCGGGCGTGGCGATCACCGGCATGGCTGCGTTCGCGATGTGCGCCTGGATCAGCACGGCTGGCTCGGTGGCGTCGCCGCTCACCGCCGGCACGCCTTGCGAGCGCCGCTTCTCGACGAACTCGCGGTTCTGCTCGGCGACCACGAAAGCAATGCGCTGCGCCGCCAACGCCTGCGCGATCCGCTTGCCGACACGGCCGTAGCCGAACAGCACGACCTGGCCGGTGAGCAGCGTCTCGTCGGTGCCCGTCGGCAATTCGGCAAGCGGATCGTCGGGCCGTTCGAGACGCCGCGCCAAGGCGGAGCGCTTGCGCAGCCAGGCTTGCACCGGCAGGGTCGCGCTGAACAGCAACGAGTTGAGCGCGATCGAGATCAGCGCGCCGGCCAGGATCAGGCTTTGCCCTCTGATCGGCAACAGCTTGAGGGCGACACCCAGGCCAGCGAGGATGAACGAGAACTCGCCGATCTGCGCGAGGCTCGCGCCGACGGTCAGCCCGCTGTTCAGCGGGTAGCGCAATGCGACCACCAGCACCACCGCCGCGATCGTCTTGCCCACCATGATGATCGCGACCACAGCGAGCACCTTGAGCGGTTCGTCGATCAGCACTTGTGGGTCGAACAACATGCCGACCGAGACGAAGAAAAGCACCGAGAACGCATCGCGCAGCGGCAGCGATTCTTCGGCCGCACGGTGGCTGAACTCCGACTCGCGCATCATCGTCCCGGCAAAAAAGCGCCGAGCGCGAACGACACGTCGAACAGCTTCGCCGAGGCATAGGCGACGCTGACCGCACCGGCGATCACGCACAGCGTGAACAGCTCACGCGAACCGGTGCGCGCGACCAACCACAGCAGCTTCGGAAACACGCGCCGGCCAACCACCAGCATCAACGCGATGAAAGCTCCGACCTTGGCGAGCGTGATGCCGAACGTGGCCCAGATGTTCTGGTCCGGCGCGGCGTTCTCGGTGCCCATGCCGCCGAGCAATGGTGAAAGAGCAGGCAGCAACACCAGCACCAGCACCAGGTCTTCGACGATCAGCCAGCCGACTGCTATCTGGCCGTTCATCGATTCGAGCACGCCACGTGACTCCAATGCCCGCAGCAGCACGACCGTGCTCGCGACCGAGAGCGCCAGACCGAAGACGAGCGAAGCCCCGAGATTCCAGCCCCAAAGCGCGGCCGTACCCATGCCGAGCGCGGTGGCTACAGCGATTTGCAGCAACGCACCGGGAATCGCGATGCGCTTGACCGCGAGCAGATCCTTCAACGAAAAATGCAGCCCGACGCCGAGCATCAGCAGCATCACGCCGATCTCGGCGAGTTGCCCGGCGAGGTCGACATCGGCCACGAACCCCGGCGTGGCCGGCCCGACAGGATGCCGACGGCGAGGTAGCCGACCAGCGGTGGCACCTTCAGACGGGCGGCGATGTAGCCGAACACCAAGGCCAAACCGAACCCCGCGGCAATCGTGGAGATCAGGCTGACGTTATGAGGCATCGGGCAGAGACTTCCTGCGCGGCTGCAAGTTTGCACAGAGTCTAAAGGCAGCCCTCACGGGCGCACTGGGCGGCGGCCGGCTTCGACGCCAGGCCTGAGGCGGCCCGGCGCGGGGGCTGGCTCAGCAGGTGAGCGTCGGCGCCTGCTTGCGGATCGCGTCTTGCGCCTTGGTCATCGCGTAGGCGAGCGCGGCGTCGGGCGATGGCCAGCGGTGGCCGCAAGCGAGGCTCTCGTCGCGCAGGATTTCGCGCGGCGAGCCGCCCTGCTCGCGCTGCACGATCAGCGCGGCGATGTAGCCATCGCCCCGTGGGCCTTCGAGCGCGCCCGTGTAGACGCGGTAGTCACCAATCTTGCGTTCGTCGAAGTGCATGTGATCTGCTCCGGCTGGCATCCATGCCCGCCAAGGCCTGGATCATCGACAGTTCGCGCGCGGCGCGCCATCCACCAAAGGGGGGAAAAGATCACGCCGGGCGTTTACCGCGTCGTCACTCGGCGACACCCCAGGCCAACCTTGCCGCAGCGTAGATGTCGCTGGCCGGATCGACCGCGCCAGCGATGCCGCAGACCGCCGAGGCGTACTCGCCGGCCCGCTGCAAGGTGGTCGGCAAGGCCCAGCCGAGCAATTCGCCGAGCAGCAGCACCGAGGCGAACGCGTCGCCTGCGCCCACGGTGTCGCGCACCACGACCGCCGGTGTCGCGCCTTCGAGCCAGCCTTGCGTGCGGTCGAGGCAGGCCCAGCCGTCACCGCCGCGCGTGATCGTCAGGCGTTGCAAATCGAAGTGCTCGAGCAACGACTCGGCGGCTTCGCGCAGCGTCGGCTTCTGCGCTGGCACGAACCACGCGGTCAACTGGTCGAGCTCGTCTTCGTTGACCTTGACGAGTTGCGCGCGCATCAACGAGTCTTCAGCGCGACTGCGGTTGTCGGGGCCGTCGCGCAGGTTCAGGTCCAGAAAGAGAACGGCACCCGAGGAGCCGAGCGCGGCGTGAATCGCCGCGCGCGAGACCGCGCCGCGCTGCGCCAGCGTGCCGAAGTAGACGACCGCCGGTGCGCTCGCGCGAATCACCTGTGCGGCTTCGTTCGCATCGAGGTGGTCCCAAGCCGCATCGGCGTCGATCTCGAACGTGTGCTGCGTGCCGCTCATGTGAATCGCGACGGTGCCGGTCGCATGCGCCGGGTCGCGTTGCAAACCGCACGTGTCCATCTGCAAACGCGCGAAGTCGGCAGCGATCGTGTCGCCGAGCGCATCGGCGCCGATGCGCGTGATCATCACCGGCGCAGCCCCCAACAGTGCCAGGTTGCGCGCGACGTTGAACGGCGCGCCGCCGATCACGTCGGCATCGGAAAAGCGGTCGATCAGCGCCTCGCCGATCACGGCGACGCGCGGTGGGTTCGGCTCAGTCATGGGCGGGCTTGATGGCAACGGTGCGGTGCGCCTCGGCGGCGCGCACGCCGAAGCGGGCCTCGCCCAGGCGCCGGTATTCTTTCGGTGTCATGCCTTTGATCTCGAGAAACCGCCGGTTGAAATTGGCGACATTGTTGTAGCCGCAGTCGTAGCAGACATTGCTGATGTAGCGGTCGGTCTCCATCAGCAACTGGCAGGCGCGTGCGATGCGCAAGCGGTTGACGAAGTCGGTGAAGGTGTTGCCGGTGGCACGGCGAAAGTAGCGCGAGAACTGGCTCTCGCTCATGCCGACACGCTTGCTCAGCTCGGCCATCGAGAACGACTCGGTCGCGTTCTCGGTGATGTAGTCGACGATGGTGCTGATCTGCGCGAGCGAGTTGTCGTCGTCGAAGCTTTGCAGCGGCGTGCTCGACAGCAGCCGGTAGTCGGTGCATTCGGCCAACTCGCCGAGGAACTTCAGGAACTCGCTGAAGCGCTTGACGCCGTGCAGGCGCTTGATGGTTTGCAGGTACTCGCTGGCGCGCTCGGCCATGCCGAAGAATTCGATGCCGAGCCGCGCGCGGTCGAGCAGCGGCAGCACATCACGCAAGTCGCTGATCAATTCCGACGCACGCGTGAGCGGCTCGCCTGAGAACTGCAGCACCCTGTCGCGCAGCGCCACGCCTTCGGGGCCGACATCGGTCGAGATCCAGTTGTGCGGCAGGCGCGGGCCGGTCAGCACCAGGTGGCCGGGCTCGAAGTGGCCGATGTAGTCGCCCACGAACACCTTGCCGCGCGTCTGGAGGATCAAATGCAGTTCGTACTCTTCGTGGTAATGCCAGCGCACCAGCGGGTTCGGGTAGCCGTGCTCCAGGCAGCGCACGTAGCCGCAGCTGCCCGCGGGCTCGTAGCCGAGCGTCGGGTCACGGATGAAATCGTGCTCCAGCTCCGGGGTGCGTGCGCGCTTGAGGCTCATGGTCGTCATTGTCCGGCTTGGCTCGATGCTGCGATCAGCTCATCACGTTGCCGCCGTCGACGTTCAAGGTCTGCGCGGTGATGTAGGCCGCGGCATCGCTCGCCAAAAAAACGGCCGCGCCGGCGATGTCTTCGGGCGTGCCCATGCGGCCCATCGGCACGGCCAGCCCGACCTGCTTTTTCTTCTCGCCGAGCGGCAGCCCTTCGGCCTTCGCGAACAGCGCATCCACGTGCGCCCACATCGGCGTGTCGACCACGCCGGGCGAGATGCCGTTGACGCGGATGCCGTGCGGCGCCATCGCGAGCGCGGCCGATTGCGTGTAGCTGATCACCGCCGCCTTGCTCGCGCAATAGTGCGCGACCAGCGCCTCGCCGCGGCGCCCGGCCTGCGACGCGAGGTTGATGATGCTGCCGGTCTTGCCATCGGCCACGAGTTGCTTGAGCACCGCCTGCATCGTGAAGAACAAGCCCTTGACGTTGACGTCGAAGATGCGTTGGTATTGCGAGACGTCAGCTTCGAGCAGCGGCGCCAGATCGAACACCGCGGCGTTGTTGAAAAGCACGGTGATGGTGCCGAACTTCGCGCGCGCGGCGGTGACCATTGCAGCGATGCTGTCGGCACTCACCACGTCGGCGGCGACGTAGTGCAGCCTCTCAGGATGACGCGCGATCAGCGCCGCCAGCTCGGTTGGCGGCGATGCCCCGAGGTCGACCGCGGTGCAGCGCGCGCCTTCGTCGAGATAGGCCTTCGTCACGGCCAAGCCGATGCCGCCGCCAGCGCCGGTGATCAGCGCGTGGTGTGTCTTCAATTGCTCAGCCATGCGTGTTTTCCTCGATGAACTGCAGCACCTCGGTATGTGCCGTCTTCAACGCCACGACCAGGCGCGCATCACCCGCCAGCGGCCCCCAGAGAATCGGGTCGCGGCCGAACGCGGAGAACGGGTCGCCGCTCTCGAAAATCGCGTGTGCGCTCGCCGCGTTCATTCCCTGATCCTGGTACGCATACGGCAACTCGCCGCGGTGCCAGCGGCCGAGGAACTCGAAGAACAGCGCCGGCAGTTTCGCGGTCGATGCGATCGATGCGCCGCGCGCCAGGCACTCGCGAAACGTCGGCCACAAGAAGCCCGGGATCTTCGCGAAGCCATCGGCCGCAACGCGCTGGTTCGTGTCTTGAATGTGCGGGTTGCTGAAGCGGTCGAGCACGACATCGCGGTACGCGGCGAGGGCCAGCGGGTACGGCGTGGTCTCGCCTTCGAGCGACGGGATCACGTCGTCGGTAACGTAGTCAAATGCCATTTTACGGATCGCCGCGTGCGCCACGCCTTCGTGGATGTAGGTCAACCCGATCAGCGTGCCGGCCCACGCGAAGCAACTGTGGCTCGCGTTCAGGATGCGGATCTTCGCTTCTTCATACGGGAGCACCGACTCGACCATCTCGGCACCTGCTTTCTCCCACGCCGGGCGGCCAGCGATGAAGTGGTCTTCGATGACCCACTGTATGAATTTTTCGCCCATCACCGGCGCGCCGTCATCGACGCCGGTCGCGGCTTTCACGCGCACGGCCACGTCGGGCAACGGGCGCGGCGTGATGCGGTCGACCATGTCGTTGGGCGAGCTTGTGCTGACCTCGACCCAGGCGCGCAGCGCCTCGTCACCCCGGCGGCTCAGGAAGTCGATGAAGCCGAGCCGAAAGCGCTCGCCGTTGCTGCGCAGGTTGTCGCAGTTCAGCAGGGTGACGGGCCCGCTGCCGCGCTTCATGCGCTCGCTCAGGATCGCGGCGAGCGCGCCGTAGATCGTGCCGCGCGTGGTGCCTGCGATGTCCGACGCGACATCGGCGTAGGTGGTGTCGAGCCGGTTGTCGCTGTCGAGGTAGTAGCCGGCCTCGGTGACGGTGAACGAGATGATGCGGGTGTTCGCATCGGCACCCACCTCGATCAAACCGGCCAGCGACGGCTCGTAGGCGATGACCTGGCGGATCGACTCGATGCGTTCGTAATGGCGCTCGCCGCCAGGCGTGACGGTCTCGAGCGTGTACGCGCCGCCCTGCTTTTGCAGCGCAGCGATCGTCTCCTGCATGTCGCCGCGCAAGTTACCGCCGGCGAGCACCCAACCGGTCTTGCCCTGCGCGATCAGATGATTCAGGTAGACGGCTTGGTGCGCGCGGTGGAACGAGCCCAGACCCAGGTGGAGGATGACGAACGGCTTGGCAGACATGGTGCTCACGCGGCCTTTTCAAGCTCGCGAATCGCGCGGCCTTGCTTGTCGAAAAACAGCAGCGCATTCGCGTCGATTTCGACGCCGACCGCGTCACCGACCTTGAGCGTTGTGCGCTCGCTTTGGCGCGAGACCAGTCCGACGTCGGCGCCGACCCGGGTGTGGATCAGCGTGTCGGAGCCGAGCGACTCGACCAGCTCGACCTTGCCGGCAATGCCCTGCCCCGCCGCAACGATGCGCACATATTCCGGCCGCACGCCGACCGAACCGTCGGTCGGCAACCGGTTGCCTGCGATGCGCGTGAGTTCGGGCAGGGCAGCGGCCGACAGCACGTTCATCTGCGGTGTCCCGATGAATTGCGCGACGAACTGGTTGGCCGGCCGGTCGTACAACTCAAGCGGCGAGCCGACCTGCTCGATCAGGCCGTCACGCAGCACGACGACGCGGTCGGCCAGCGTCATCGCCTCGATCTGGTCGTGCGTGACGTAGACGGTGGTCGCGCCCAAGTCACGGTGCAGGTTCGCGATCTCGACGCGCGTTTGCCCACGCAGCGCGGCATCGAGGTTCGAGAGTGGCTCGTCGAACAAGAACACCTTCGGCGCACGCACGATCGCGCGGCCGATCGCGACGCGCTGGCGCTGGCCGCCGGAGAGTTCCTTCGGCGTGCGCTGCAGGTAGTCGGTGAGATTCAGGATCTTCGCGGCGCGTTCGACCTTCTCCTTGCGCAGCTTCACATCGACCTTGGCGAGCTTCAGCGCGAACGACATGTTGTCGAACACCGTCATGTGCGGGTAGAGCGCATACGACTGGAACACCATCGCCAGATCGCGCTTGCTCGACGGCACCTCGGTGATGTCGCGCCCGTCGAGGTGCAGCGAGCCTTCGGTGGTCGACTCCAACCCGGCAATGAGCCGCAGCAGCGTCGACTTGCCGCAGCCCGAGGGCCCGACGAAGACGATGAACTCGCCTTTGTCGATTTTCAGATCGATGCCCTTGATGGTGCGCACCGGCCCGAATTCTTTGACGATGTTTTTGAGTTCGAGGAAGGCCATTTGTCTTGCTCCTTACTTCACTGCGCCGAAGGTCAGGCCTTGGACGAGTTGCTTCTGGCTGAACCAGCCGAACACGATGATCGGCGCGATGGCGAGCAACGAGGCCGCCGACAACTTGGCCCAGAACAGGCCTTCGGGGCTGCTGTACTGCGCGATCAGCGCGGCCAGCGTGCCGGCGTTGGCGGAAGTGAGCGTGAGCGACCAGAACGCTTCGTTCCACGTGAGCACGAGGCACAACAGAGCGGTCGACGCGATGCCGCCCATCGTCAACGGCAGGATCGCGTGGCGGAACTCGTCCCACAACGTTGCGCCGTCGAGGCGCACGGCCTCGAGAATGTCGATCGGCACTTCCTTGAACGCGCTGTAAAGCATCCACACCATGATCGGCAGGTTCGACAGCGTGAAGACGATCACCAGCGCAGGGATCGAGTCGAGCATGCCGGTGGTCTGCGCCATCACGTAGATCGGCATCAGCGCGCCGACGGCCGGCATCATCTTGGTCGAGAGCATCCACATGAGGATGTCGCGCGTCTTGCGGGTGCGGAAGAAGGCCATCGAATACGCCGCGGGTGCCGCGATCAACAGGCCGAGCACGGTCGAGACGACGCTCGTGACCAACGAGTTTTTGGCGTAGTGCAGGTAGTCGCTGCGGGTCTGCACTTCGACGAAGCTGTCGAGCGTCGGCGTGAAGATCAGGTGCCCGGCGATCGCCTGCCCTTCGGTCTTGAATGCGGTGATACCGAGCCAGAACAGCGGGAAGAAGATCAGCAGCGACAGGAACCAGGCGAAGAAGGTTCGGACGTATGGAAAAGGTGCTTTCTTGGCCATGGGATCAGTCCAGGTGTCAGTCGAGGCGTCAGTCGAGGTTCTTGCCGACCATGCGGATCAGGAACACCGCCGCGATGTTGGCGAGTACCACCGCGAACAGCGCGCCGGCCGAGGCCACACCCACATCGAAATTCATCAGCGCCTGCTTGTAGATCAGGAACGCAAGGTTGGTGCTTTCGTTGCCGGGGCCGCCGCTCGTGGTCGTGAAGATCTCGGCGAACACGCTCATCAGAAAAATCATCTCGATCATCACGACGACCGCGATCGAGCGGCCGAGGTGCGGCAGCGTCAGGTACCAGAACTGATGGAACGCATTCGCGCCATCCATGCGCGCGGCCTCCATCTGCTCACGGTCGAGCGACTGCAGCGCGGTGATGAAAATCAAGCACGCGAACGGCAGCCACTGCCAGCTCAGGATGATGACCACCGAGAGCAACGGCCAGTCGGTCATCCAGTCGACCGGCGTCGCGCCGAAGAACGCCCAGACCTTGCCGAGCACCCCGTAGATCGGGTTCATCATCATGTGCTTCCACAGCAGCGCGTTCACGGTGGGCATCACGAAGAACGGCGAGATCAGCAGCACGCGCACGATGGCCTGGCCGGGGAACGGATCGTTGATCAGCAAGGCCAGGCCCACGCCGAGCACCACCGTGATGACGATCACCCAGCCGAGCAACTCGATCGTCTGCAGCACCGAGGGCCAGAAATCGGGGTCGGTGATGAAGTACTTGAAGTTCTCCAGGCCCACGAAACCGTGCTCGCCGGGCTGGTTCAAGTTGTACTGGATGAGCGAAAAATAGATCGTCATCACCAGCGGCACGATCATCCACGCGAAAAGCGTGACGACCGCCGGCGCGAGCAAGGCGCGGGGCAGGAATTTGGACATGGTGGAGATGCTCCCTGGTCTTTCTCCCTCTCCCAAAAGGAGAGGGGACAACGCAACCAACCTACTTCTTGTAGTAGCCGCCTTTGGTCATCTCACGCTCCGCCGCCGTCTGCGCGGTCTTCAGCGCCGCGTCGACCGTGACCTTGCCGGCAAGCGCCGCGCTCATCTGCTGGCCCACCGCCAACCCGATCGCCTGGAACTCGGGAATCGCCGCGTACTGCACACCCACGTAGGGCGACTTCGGCAAGGTGCTGTCGTTCGGGTTCGCACTGTCGATCGCCTTCTTCTCTTCGACGGCGAACTTCGCGACCTTCTGGAACTCCGGGTTCGCGTAGGTCGACTTGCGCGTGCCGGTCGGCACCGTGGCCCAGCCGCCGCTCTTGGCGATCAGGGCGATGTACTCCTTCGAGGTCGCCCAGGTGATGAACTTCTGCGCCGCAGCAGGCTGCTTCGACGACGCCGGAATCGCCAGATTCCACGACCACAGCCAGTTCGCACCCTTGTTCGTCACCGCCGTCGGCGCAGCCGCATAGGCCACCTTGTCGGCCACCTTCGATTGCTTCGGGTCGCTGATGAACGAGGCCGCGATCGTCGCGTCGATCCACACGCCGCACTTGCCTTCGTTGAACAGCGCGAGGTTCTCGTTGAAGCTGTTGGCCGAGGCGCCGGGCGGGCCGTATTTCTTCATCAGGTCGACGTACTGGGTGATCGCGTCTTTCCAGGGCTTGGTGTCGATCTGCGGCTTCCAGGCCATGTCGAACCACTGGCCGCCGTAGGCATTGACCATCGTCGTCAGGAACGCCATGTTGTCGCCCCAGCCCGGCTTGCCGCGCAGGCACAGGCCATACACGCCCTTTGCCGGGTCGTGGATCTTGCCGACGATGTCGGCCATCTGCGCCCAGGTCGGGTTCGGCGGCATCGTCAGGCCCTTGGCCTTGACCAAATCTTCGCGGTACATCGTCATCGAGCTTTCGCCGTAGAACGGCGCGGCGTAGAGCTTGCCGCCTTGCGAGAGGCCGCTGCGGATCGCCGGCAGGATGTCGTCGACGTCATATGCGGCGTCGGTCTTGATCTCGGTGAGCCAACCTTTCTTGCTCCAGATCGGCGCTTCGTACAGGCCGATGGTCATCACGTCGAACTGGCCGCCTTTGGTCGCGATGTCGGTCGTCACGCGCTGGCGCAGCACGCCTTCTTCGAGCGTGACCCACTTGAGCGTGATGCCGGGGTTCGCAGCCTCGAATTCCTTCGTGTGCTTCTGCATTTCGATCATGTGGCCGTTGTTGACGGTCGCGATGACGAGGTCGACCGCGTGCGCGGAGGCGGCGGCGATCACACTGAGTCCGAAGGCGAAGGCGGTCTTGAGTTTCATGGGTCTTGTCTCCTGTTGTTCGATAAAGACGTGCGGCGCGGTCAGTAGCCGACACCGGAAGATAGGCGTATGGAGTTGTTCGATTCGGTATCACTCTGGCTAGTACTGGTACTCTGTTGCGCTGGACGACTGGGGGTTTCCTGCATCCCCGGGATATTTCACCAACGTGTGCCGCTCCCCAGCAAAAAGGATGCGCGCCGGGATGTATCTGCTTACCGTCGCGGCTCCAGAAGGGCCAAGCCACCATGCAACAAGACCTTGTCGTGAAGACCAAGACCCTCGGCGGCGTCAGCGACCTCACGCTGTTCGCGCCGATCCGGCAGGGCTTCGTGCCGTCGCTCGAATCGGTGACTTACAAGACGCGCCTGAAGACGCTGCTGCGCACGCTCAGCGGCGCGCGCACCACCTCCGTCGAGTACGCGTTGACGCGGGCTTTCTCCGACAGCGTGCAACGCGTCAACGCGATCCACTCGGTGCGCGTCGTGATCCGCGAGCCCGAGAACATCGTGATGCTGGCCGCCACGTTCGACGGTGCCTGGGAAACGTACATCCGGGTGCTGTGGCAAAAGGTCGGCACGCTGCTCGACGTGATCTTCTGCAACACCGAAGGCTATGTCGGCAGCTGGGATCACAGCTACGACGAATGGGCCGCGTGGGCGAAGCGGGTCCAGGTCGAGACCGAGTTTTTCTACAGCACGCCCGGCCTGACCGTGCCAGACACCGCCTACCTGCGCGGCGAGGAGGCGCTCCACCGCGAGCTTCCGCCGCCCGGCTCGGATTCGGCTGCTGCCATCTACACCGTGACCAGCCCGGAGCTGCAGGCCTGGCAGCAGGCGACCGGGCTCGGCACGGCTGCACCGCCGATCCCGATGCCGATGAACGCCAACATCGCCGAGACGCTGACGCAGGGCCTGCAGGCGCTGGCCGTCGTCTACCGCCTGACCGATCTCTACCTGCCCGGCACCGACGACGGCGGCTACCTGCAGCGCGCCGCGCCCGACCTGCTGCTCGAATTCCACAAGCTCGACGCGCTGAACCCGCTGCGCTTCATGCCGGAAGGTTCACCGCCCCGCCTGCGCTTCGCCAAACAGCTCGCGTGGTTCGAGGCGGCGCGTAGCACGGTGCACACGCCGCCGGCGCCCGCCGGCTGGCCGATCGCGGGGGGCGACGTGCAGGGCGGCATCGTCAACGAATACATCGACACCAGCCACGGCGCGCTGCTGCTGATCGCGCTCGACAGTGCCGCGGCGTGGGCCGATTTCCTGACCCGCATCGGTGCCTTGCTGACGCTCGACAACAGCCCGGTCGCCCCCGGCCCCGTGTTCGTCAACCTCGCGTTCACGCCCGAGGGCCTGCGCGCGATCGGCGTGCCCGAGGCCGAGCTGGCGCGCTTTCCGGCCGAGTTTCGCGAGGGCATGGCGGCGCGCGCCAGCGTGCTCGGTGACCTGCGCATCAACCACCCGCGGCGCTGGCACCTGCCGCAGCGCGACTGGCGCGCGGAGCCGGCCGCGCGTGGCGGCGCACGCGTGCTGACGCGGTGGGCGGGCACGGGCGCGGGCGCCGAGGTCGAGCTGTCATCGGTGCACGTCGTCGTGCAGTTGCGCGTGGCCAGCGCGAGCGTCGAGTTCGACGACATCGGCAGTGCCACGCACCCGCTGAACGCGTCCGCGCTCGCCGTGCTTGGCCCGGCCGACTCGGGCGCCGAGTTGTTGTCGGTGCAGTCGATGCGGCGCCACTTCAAGGCGCCGCATGTCGCCTGGGAACACTTCGGCTTCGTCGACGGCATCGGCCAGCCCGTGCTCGACCCCGCAGCCGCCGGCACGGTCTACCCGAACGTGGTGCCGCTCGGCGATCTGCTGCTCGGCCACGCGAACGGCGCCGACGAATCCGCGGTGGCCTGCGGCGACCTGCAACACAACGGCAGCTTTCTCGTCGTGCGCAAGCTGCGCCAGGACGTGGCCGCGTTCGAACACGTGCTTGACCACGCGACCGCTGACGGCACGAAGACGCGCGATGACGTGCTGACGCGCCTGATGGGCCGCACGCCCGACGGCACGTCGCCGCTCGCGGCGCCCAAGGCGCCCGCGCGTTCGAACGACTTCGACTACGCGGCCGACCCGACCGGCGCCCGGTGCCCGTTCCACGCCCACGCCCGCCGCGCCAACCCGCGCGCCCATCCGCTGACGCACGAGCCAGCCGGCGGGCGCCTGCCGCGCATCGTGCGGCGCGGCATGTCGTACGGGCCGCGCTACGACGCGAGCGACGCTTCGGCGCCGGTCAACCTCGAAGAACGCGGCATTGTCTTCATGGCGTTCAACGCCAGCATCGGCGAGCAGTTCGAAACCATCCAGCGCTGGATCAGCGGCGGCAACGCGGCCAGCGGCGACACGGCCGGCACCCACTCGACCCAAAGCGATCCCTTCCTCGGCGTGCCGCTTGCCGGGCGCGCGCGCACGTTTCGCTACGTCGACCGCAGCGGCGTGCAACGCATCGAGCTCAACACCGCCGCCGACCCCACGCCGCTGGTGCGGCTCGAATGGGGCGCGTACCTGTTCGCGCCCTCGAAGACTGCACTGAACACTTTGCAGGCGATCGCTGCAGCCACCGTGCGGCCCGCGCCTGCCTGGTCGGTCAGCGAGGGGCTGGCGTTGCTCGAACAACTCGAAGCGGCCGACCGGCGCCTCGGCGACGCCGCCGCCACGCTCTGGAAGGCCGCACTCGAAGACCCGGAAGAACGCCGGCTGTTCCGCAGCGCCGCGATCTGGGCCGCGATTCGCGCGCACCGCGGCGGCGTGCTGCGCACCTCGTTCGGCGTGCTCGTGGCCGACCGCGAGCGCGTGATGGAGGTCTTCGGCGACCGCGACCAGCGCTACACGGTCAGCGGCTACCGCGAGCGAATGGAAAGATCGTTCGGGTCGATCTTTCTCGGCCTCGACCGCGCGGCCTCGGGCGCGTGCCCCTACGACGAACAATCGCGACGCACCAACGTCGCGATCCAGGCGGTGCCGCTCGACCAGGCATTCGACGACGCGCGCAAGTTCACGCACCAGCGGCTCGACCAGATGACGGCCGTCACGATGGCGCAGGCCCGGGCCGGCGCGCGCCCGACCTGGGAGCTGACCTTTGACGTGAAAGAAGTCGGCGACGACGTGCTCGCCTGCCTCTGCGAAGAGTGGTTCGGCCTGCCCGGCACGGGCCGCCACCTGATGCCTGGCGGCTGGCGCTGGGATTGGGCCGACGGCAGCGCCCCGCTCTACCCGGGCCACTTCACCGCGCCCTCGCGCTACCTGTTCCAACCCGCACCGGGGCCGAGCGCCGAGCGCATCGGCCAGCACCACGGCCAGGTGCTGCTCACGGCGATGCGCGCCTTCGTCGCCGAGGCCGGAACGGCCGGGCCCGAATCGCCCGCCGGCAGCCCGGCGCCGATCGGCGCGGCCATCTTCGCGGCCGGCACCGACCTGTTCGGCCGCGCCGGCCAGGCCGACGCGCGCGAGCGCTGGATCGCCAGCACGATGATCGGCGTGATGGTGGGCTTCTTGCCATCGGTCGACGGCAACCTGCGCGCGAGCCTGAACGAGTGGCTCAAGGACGGCACCTTCTGGCGCCTGCGCACCGCAATCCGCGCGTTGCCGGCCGCGCCCGACCGCGACACCCGCATCCGCGCGCTGATGCGGCCCGAGCTGGTGCGGGCAATGCAATTGCGGCCGGCACCCGAGACCGTCTGGCGCATCGCGGCGAAGAACCACCGGCTCGGCCCGGTCGACGTCCGGCGCGGCGAGCTGGTCGTGCCGGCGATCGTCTCGGCGACCCAGCAGGATCTCGACGAAACCGGTGGCGGCGGGTACGACAGCGCGATGCCGATTTTCGGCGGCGCGCGCGACAGCTCGCCCCACCAGCCGGTGCACGCCTGCCCGGGCTACGCCTGCGGCATGGGCGCGCTGCTCGGCATGGTCGCAGCGCTGCTCGACCGGCCCGAGACGCTGCGCCCGACGCCAGCGCCGCTTTCATTTGCGCTGAGCGGCCCGGTTCCGAAGGCGACCGCGGCCACGAGCTGAGAGTTTGAGAGTTTGAGAGTTTTTCGCGCAGTACCTGCAAGGTCCGTTCGGGCCGAGCCCTTCGACAAGCTCAGGACAGGCTTGTCGAAGCCTCGCCACTCGGTGTGCAGGCACTTCGACAAGCTCAGTGCGAACGGGTGCGGAATCGGCAATCGAAAAACTCTCACACTCTGAGAGGCGATCGAAACGGCGCTCACAGCCCCCGACGCAGCGCCTGCGCTTCGGCCAAGTGCCATTGCATGTCGAGCCGGGTGAAGGCTTCTTCAGCGCCGTCGAGCGCGGCGCGCGCGTCGTGGCGCAAGCCCCGCTCGGCCGCGATGCGTGCGCGCAGCAATGTCGTGACAGCTGCCTCGTGCGCCGAACCCCGCAACGCCGCCGAGCGGTCGGCCGCACGAAGGTGGCGTTCGACGGCAGGCCGGTCATCCGCCTGCAGGGCCGCGAGTGCGAGCGCACGCCGCGCCATCGCCTCGCCGATGCGCTCGCCCTCACGCCCGCGCACGATTGCCTGCGCGCCGCGGTGGCGCGCGGCGGCCGTGTTGCCCTGCGCCACCAGCGCGTCCACCAGCCAGCCATAGATCAGCGACGTGAACAGCCGGCCGCCGCGCGCTTCGGTCCAGGCGGCGGCGTCCTGGATCGCGGCCAGCGCTTGGGGGCGGCGCGTCAGCATCCAGTCGGCATACCCCGCCAGTGCCTGGCTGATCGCGAACATGTGGCTGCTTTTCACGTGGGCCGCGATGCGCGTCGCCTCCTGGCCTGCCGCCAGCGCCTCTTGCCAGCGGCCCTGCCACTGGTAGACCGTGCAGATCCAGCCCAGCACCGAGCAGCGGACGTGGTGCGTGCCCTCGCTGGCGAGTTGCAGCGCCTCGGCCAGGCACTCGTGGGCGAGTGCGAAGGCGCCGCGGTCGCCGAGGATGCTGCCTTTGCAGGCGAGCGCGTAGGCCGAGCCGACGGCCACGCTGCCGCTGCGCGGTACGTTGCGGCGCTTGGCGTCGATCGCGACGTCGAGCAGCAGGAGCGCGCGGTCGTACCCGCCGGCCGTCGCAAGCGCCTGGCCGAGCGCGGCGCGCACCTGCGCCACGAGGCGCGCGTCGCCGACGTGTTCGGCGCGCGCCAGCGCCCGCTCGCCGTGCAGCACGGCCTCGCGCGCCAACCCCTTGGCGTAGCAGATGTAGCAAAGCCAGTATTCGGCGCGGGCGAGGGTTGCCGCGTCGCCGTCGATGTGCGCCAGCTCCACGCCGCGCTCGAACAGCGCCACGCCGTCTTCGAGGCCGAGCGGGTCGAACACCGACGCCAGCCCGAGCCGTTGCACGATCGCGATCCAGCGCTGGCGCCGCTCCGGCCGGTCGACGCCGAGCGCATCGAGCGCCGTGAGCGCGGCCCGGTACTGGGTGCGCGCGCGGTCGAGTGCGGAGGCGCGCATGGCCTTGTCGCCGGCCAGTTCGGCGTGCAGCGCGGCGTCGGCCGGCTGACCGCCGGCGCCGTAGTGGTAGGCGAGCGATTCGTGCGCGTCGTCGACCGTGGAGGCATCGCCCTCGGCGAGCGCGGCGGCCACGCGCAGGTGCATCGCGCGGCGCTCGTCGAAGCCGACGGCGTCGTAGATCACGTCACGCGTGATGCCGTGCTTGAAGCGCAGTGTGCCGGCCTGCCCGCCCGGAAAGATGAAGTCGTGCTCGGCGAGCGCGTGCAATACCGGGTCGTCGGCGGCGTGGCCGCTGATGCGCTCGAGCAGCCACGCCGGGAACACGTTGCCGAGCACGGCCGCGACCTTGACCACCTGCGCCTGCGCCGGCGGCAAACGCGCGACGCGCGATTCGATCAGCGTGTCGAGCCACGCCGCACCGGCGTGTACGCGGCCGACGCGCGTGCCCGCCCCGTCGACCGCGGCACTGTGGCAAAGCTCTTCGATGAAGAGCGGGTTGCCACCGGCGTAGCGGTGAATCTCTTCGGCCAGGAACGGCGCCGGGCTCACCAGCAGGCGCTCGATGGTGCGCGCCGACTCTTCGGCATTGAGCGGCTCGAGCGGCAGAATCTCGGCGCCGCGTGCTGCGGCCGCGTCGCGGGTCGAAACGAGCACGAAGATCGGGCAAGGCAACGTGCGGATTGCCTCGAGCACTTGGTGGCTCGCGTCGTCGGCCCATTGCCAGTCGTCGATGAAGAGGAGCAGCGGGCGCCGCGCGGCCAGCGTGTCGAACACCTTGCACAGGGCCGCGACCACCTGCGGCGAGCCCGGCGGCGCTGCCGGGCCCGGCAGCGCGAGCGACAGCGCGTGCAGCAACGCCTCGCGGTAGGCCGAAGCCGCCGGGCCGAGGGCCTGCAGCCCGGTCTCGACCGCCAGCGCGGCGCGCGGCGCAGGCGTCTCGTGGACGATGCCGAAGTGCGCGCGCAGCATCTGCACGAACGGCTGCAACGGCAGGGCGCCGAGGTAGTTCTCGCAATAGCCGCGACACACCGTCCAGCCGGCCGCGCCGGCGAGCTGCAGCAGCTGCTCGATCAGGCGCGTCTTGCCCAGGCCGGGCCCGCCTGCCACTGCGACGAACTGCGGCACGGCCGCTGCCGCCGCGTGCAAGTGACGCTCGAGCGCCAGCATCTCGGCGTGCCGTCCGACGAAGGGCGCCAGCCCGCGCATCGAGCGCACCGCGGGGAGCGCCTGCGGCGCGGCGCGGCGCCGCACCGCGTAGGCACGCAGCGGCTGGGCGCGGCCGCGCAGTGCGAGCGCGCGGCACTCGCTGGTCTCGAAGTAGCGGGCCTGCGGGCCGAGGGTTTCTTCGCTGACGAACAACTCGTCGGCACCGGCCTGGTCTGACAGGCGCGCGGCGATGTTGGGCACGCTGCCGAGCAGCTCGAAGCGGCCGAGCTCCATGTCGCCGTCGGCCACGAGCACCAGCCCGGCATGCACGCCGCTGTGCAGCGAGAGCGTGCGTCCTCCGGGGAGCTTGCCCGCAACGCGCAGGCCGCGCACGGCCTCGTGCAGTTCGAGCGCGGCCTCGGTGGCGCGGCGGCCGTCGTCTTCGCGTGCATCGGGGTAGCCGAACATGGCCAAGATGCCGTCGCCCTGCGCGCGCACCAACATGCCGCCGTGGCGCGGAATCACTTCACGAAAGATGCGGCGCAACTCGCCGAGCATCTCGCCGTAGCGCTCTGCCTCCATCAGGTCGGCGAGCGCGGTCGATTCGGAGAGGTCCGCGAACAGCAGCGTCAGATACCGGCGCCGCGCGGACGGCACCGCTGCCGTGGCTCCCGCTTCATGCGCTGTCCCCATCGGCCGGGCCCCCATGGCTTGTTGTTCGCGCTCGGGTCGCAGTGTATTTGACGCCTGTGACATGGCGCCAACGCAGCAAGGGCAACAACGGCAGCACCAGGCGCGCCAGCAGCAGGCAAAGCGCCAGGCCGGCCAGCGCAGCGCGCAACTCGACCCGCACCGGCGTCAGCCGGGCGAGCGGCGCGGCTGCCAACGCAGCGGCCAGCCCCTTCGTCGACTCCAACCGATGAAACGCGAAGCCCTGCTCGCCTGCCAACAGGCGCAAATAGCCCTCGCGCAGCGACGACAAATGCTCGGCGCCCGGCGTCGCGCCGAGGACCGGCGCGACGTCACCTGCACGGTCGTCGACCAGCGATTCGTTGCCCACGCTACCGCCGCGGCCCTGGCTGCGCGGGTCGGTCTGCGCCACGTCGTCCGCGCGCCAGAAGCCGATCGGTCGGCCCTCGGGGTCGGTCTTCGGAATCGGCGACGGCACCGGGTCACCAACGCCGACGAGCAGCCCCGCCACCTCGCCCGGCTTGTCGTCGAAGGCCGGGCGGTAACGTGGGTTGAGCGGCGGCGCCTCCTGCCCATCGGTGATGAAGACGAGCGAGGGCGTGCCCGGCAGCACCTTGGCAATGCCGATGCCGCTGTGCACGCCCTTGGCGATCTCGCTGTTGCCCGACCACGCCATGCGGCCGTCGATTTGCGCCAGCGTCGCGCGCAGCTCGCTCAGGTTCGCACACACCTCGACCGGTGCGAGCAACAGGTACGACCGGTATTCGGTAAAGATGGCCCAACCGAGCTTGGAGCCGCACGGCAACGTCAACAGCGACTCGCGCAACGCGTGCTTCGCGAGCGCCAGGCGCGAGACCGGTTTGCCGTCGAGGCGCACGTCGGTGACGTTCATGCTCTGCGTCACGTCGATCACCACCATATGCTCGAAGCGCGCACGCTGCGAGGTGACGCCCGGGTTCATGAAGCTGCCGGCGAGCGCGAGGGCGACGGCGCCGAGCAGCCAGCGATCAGCGTCTTCGCGGAACGACGCGCGCAACGACGCGTACGGAGCGCGCCAGCGGCTCACGGCAGCCCCGGCGAGTAGCCGCGCATCGTCGTCGCGGCGCGTTCGGCGTCGCGCTTCGTTTCGGGCGGTGCGCCCTCGAGAGCTTCTTCGGGATCGGGCAGCAGGCGCTGCGCGCGCTCCAGGTTGTAGCGCGCGTTCCAGTGCTGCGGATCGTCGCGCAGCACGTCGCGGTACATCTCTTTGGCGAGCTCGATCAGCGCGATCGCCTGCCCAGGCTGCGCGCTGGCGCGCACGACGAGCGCCTGGCGCATCAGCAAGTTCGCGCTGTTGTAGCGCGCGGCCAAGCCGAGCGGCGTTTCGCCCTGCAGCGGCCGATAGCGACGCAGTGCGTCGTCTTCGGCGCCGCGCGCGGCAGCGGCATGGGCGAGCGCAAAGCGCAGTTCGGCGGGCAGGGCCTCGGCGGCTCGGGTGGCCTCGGGCAGCTCACCCGAGACGATCTGCGCGTTCCAGCGCGCTTGCCGCCAGCCGTGCGCAGCGTCGACTCCCGCGCCGATCGCGACCAGCGCCATCAGCACCAGCACCACGCGGGTCCGCGCGCGGGTCGCGCCTCTCTTCGTGCCTGCGTTCATGCCGTTCTTTATGCCTGTCATTCCCATCGGCGAATCTCCAGCAGGCTCGCCGCCAGCAGCACCAACACCGCGGCGAGCGCCGTGCCGAAGCACAGCGGCGCGAGGTCGCGCCGCGGCACCGTGTCGAGGTAGGTGATCGGCAGGTTCTCGAGCTGGCTGACGGCCTCGATCGCCTGTTGCAGCGCGTCGCTGTTGCTGGCCTCGTAGGCGCGGTACGGCGTGCCGATCGATTCGAAGAAGCGGTGCAGCAGGTACTCGGGCACGGTGTCGGCGTTCGCCGCCGCTTCGCCGGCTTCGAGCGTCAGGCCGGGGCTGTTGCCCGAGCGCAGGTAGAGCCAGTAGATCGCGGCGCGCTGCTTGCGCACTTGGTACGCGATGCGCTCGCGGGTGTCGTCGTCGAGCCGGTCTCCGCCGTCGGACACCAGCATGACGATGCGCGAGCCGGTGTACGGCCGGTCTGCGAACGACGACAGCGCCGATTCGAGCGCCAGGCCGATGTTGGTTTCCGAGAGGCCGCGGCCGATGTTGCCGGCAGCGATCGCGGCCTGGATCACTTCTTCCTTCTGCGTGAACTCGAGCACCCGGATCGGCAAGGTGCTGAAGACGATCATGCCGAAGCGGTCGCTCGGCCGCTTGGCGGCGAAGTCGGCCAGCAGTTGCCGCGCGACCTTGCCCTTGGAGTCACGCAGCCGCGCAGGCGACTGGCTTGCGTAATAGTCGATCGCCTCGGCCGACGTGCCCTTCGGCGCGGCACCGGCCCGGCGCGCGCCGGCAAAGCCCTGGTCCATGCTGCGGCTGCGGTCGAGCACGAGCACGATCTCGGCGCCCTGCCCGACCCGCTCGACCTCGTACTCCGGCCGGTGCGGCCCCGCCAGGCCGAACCCGAGCGCGGCGAGCGCGAGCACCCCGGCGCCGCGCAGCACCCAGGCGAGCGCGTTCGACAACCGGTCGCGCGGCATGAAGCTGGGCCAGGCGTGGTCGAGCGCCCTGCCCTGCGGCGCCCACAGCGGCAGCAACGCGAGCGGCAGCAACCACAACAGCCACGGCTGGTCGAAGCTCATGCGGCGCCTCGCTCGGCATCGCGACAGCGGCGGCACAACGCGATGAGCCACGGCATCGGGTCGACTGCGGGCGCAGGTGGTTTGGCTCCCGATGCAGCGGTCGCAAAAAACGCGCGGTTCGAGAGCCGAAGAAAGGCGACGAGGTCGTCACGCAAATGCGCGAAGCGAGGCTGCGCGATGACGAAGCGATCGACGCCGGCCTCGAACACGACCTCGCCGGCCGATGCGTTCAAGGCCTCGTGAAGGCGTCGAATCGCAGCGCGCGACGGCGACTGCGCGCCTTGCGAACCCTGCACCCGCCGCGCCCGCAAATCGCGCCAGGCCAGATTGAACGGCCGCCGCGAACGCGCCCACCACGGCGCCCCGAGGTAGACGTGTGCAAGGTAGCCGAGCAGCAGCAATGCAGCGACGCCCTCGGCCGCCAAACGCCAGCGCACCGCGGTGGTCGAGACCAATGGCGGCGCAGCGTCGGGCTGCAGTTCACCCAGACCGCGGCGCGACGACACATCGGCCGGCGCGAGTGGCGCCACCGTGATCGGCCACGGCTCGATGCGCAGCACCTGTTCGCGCGGCTGGCCGGTGAAGCGCAGGTTCAGGGTCGGCGTCTCTAACGTGCGGGTCTGGGTGGGCGCGAGGAACACTTGGTAGTCCAGCTCTAGCGCGAGGTCTCGACCGCCCGGCGCCACCCAACTGCTGCGAATGACGCTGCGCAGCTCGAGCGCCTTGCCGCGCGCACCGGTTTTCGGCACGCTGGCCTCATCGAGCACGAGGCCGTTCGGGATGTGAATCAGCACCGTGCCCGACACGACATCGCCCACCTGGTAGCCGAACGCGCGCGGCGCGGTCGTCGTAACGGTCAGGCCGGGTTGAGCGTCGATCGCCCAAGCGGCGGCAGCGACCCAAGCCAACAGCGCGCACGCACGCGCAGCGCCGCGGCGAAGGCGGGCGCCGAACAGCGATGTCGACACGCTCATGAATGAAAGTGCCGGGTCACCGCGTCGGCGTCGAACCCGGTTTCGATGAACAGCGGCCGCAGCCGGTGCGCGCGGAACAATTGCAGCAACGACTCACGGCGGCGTTGCAGCGCCTCGCGCCACTGCTCGCGCAGGGCAGCGCGCCACCACACGAGCCGGCGCTGGCCGGTCTCCAGGTCGACGACATGGGCCAGGCCCGAGCGCGCTGTCAACCTGAATTCGGCCGCATCCCAGACCACCACCGGCACCAGATCGTGGTGCGCCATCGACGCGAGCGCGGCTTCGATTTCAGCCAACGGCAGGTGAAAATCAGAGACTAAAAACACCAGCGCGCGCTGCCGGCCGAGGTGCCGGTGGGCCAGCGCCAAGCCGCGCGCCGAGGTGGCGGAGCCACCCGGTGGGCCACCGAGCCGCAGCGACCGCAGCGTCTGCGCGAGCCGCATGCCGGCGCCGCGTGCACGCGTGGGCGGCAGCAGCAGATCGCTGCGCACGGCGGCGTCGCAGCCGACGAAGCCGAAACTGTCGCCATTGCGCCAGGCCGACGTGCCCAGGCTCTCAGCGAAGTCGGCGACGACATCGAGCTTGCGGCGTGCGCCGACGAACCCCATCGACGCCGACAGGTCCGCCACCATCACGACCGGCACCGCCTTGCGCTGGCTGTAGACGCGCACTTTCCAGTCGCCGAACGGGTCGCGCAGGCTCGCGTGCAGGTCGAGTCGGCGCGGGTCGGGCGCGTCGAGCAAGTTGGCCTGGCCGCGGTACTCGAAGCCGCTTTCCCCACGCGAGCTGCGGTGCCGGCCGGGAAAGTGCCCGAGCACGGCCGCGCCGATGCGGTAGTGCAGCTCGGACACGCGGAGCGCAGGCGCCAACGGGTTTTCCTCGCCTGCGTTCATCGGTTGCATTGCCAGCATCGGACCCGCCACATCGGTGACTCAGGGCGCCGCCACGCGAGCCAAGATGGCGCTCATCAACGGGCCCGAGATCTCGTGCCGGCGCATCTCGTAGACGGGCTGGTAGCAAAGCCGGTGCGCGATCGTCTCGACGAACACGGCCTGCACGTCTTCTGGCGTCACGTGGTCGCGGCCATCGAGCCAGGCGGCCACGCGCGCGGCGCGCAGCAGCAAGCTCATGCCGCGCGGACTGGCGCCGGCCAGCATCAATTGCGTGATGTCGATGTCGGGCAAACGCACCCCGAATTCGGCCGGCGCGGCGGTGGCGCGCCACAGTGCGAGCGCGTAACTTTGCAGTGCCTCGGAGGCCTGCACGTGTTGCTGGACCACGGCCGCCACGTCGTTCAACTCTTGATGCGCGACCATCGCGCTGGCGAGCGTTCCGACGAGCCGGTCGGCATCGTGAAAGCGCGGGTCGAACATCAGTTGGCGGCGATCAGCGTCGGTCGTGGGCGCGTCGATCGTCACCTCCATCATGAAGCGGTCGCGCGCGGCCGACGAGATCTCGAACGTCTCTTCGCGCTCGACCCGGTTGCGGTCGGCGAACACCAGCAGGTGCGGAAACCGGTGCTCGCGGTTAAAGGCCGAAACGCTGCGCTCGGCCATCACGCGCAGCAGCAGCGAATGCACCTGCGGGCGCGCGCGGTTTATTTCGTTGAAGAAGAAGATCGCGAGGCTCTCGCCATGCCGGATCAGCGGGCCGGGGTCGACCGCGGGCCGGCCTTCGGCGCTGATGTAGGTGTAGTAGATCAGGTCGTTCGGCATCAGGTCGATCGTGCCCTCGGTGCGCGCGAAGTCACCGCCCAGCACCTGCGCGAACGCGCGCAGCAAGGTCGTCTTGCCGACGCCGACATCGCCTTGCAGCAGCACATGGCCGCGCGCGAACACCGCCGTGTTGACGAGCCGGATGACGCGCGCCTGGCCGATCACGGCGCGGCCCACCTCGGCTTCGATGGCGAGCGCACGTTGGCGCCAGTCGCTCAGCAGTGCGTCGTTGCGATCCATGCCAAACCTTTCATCAGTCGAACGCGTACTGGACGCCTGCCCACGCCCCGCGCGGCGTGCCGTTGCCGCGGAACTGCTCGGCGCGCGCGTTCGCCGGGTCGAAGCCTTGCCCAGCGCCGGTGAACACGTTGTGGCCGAGCACGCCGAAGTTGGCGTAGCGGCGGTTGAAGACGTTGTCGACGCGCGCGAAGAGCTGCAGCTTCGCGGTGATCTGGTACCGCGTGTCGATGTTGAGCAGCGCATAGCCCGGCACGCGGCCGTTCGCGTCGAGGTTGTTTTCGTCACCGCGCGCGTACTGCTGGCTGGCGATTTGCAGGTTGGCCGCGATGCGCCACGGCGCCGTCAGGTTCAGCTCGCCGCGCACCTTGAGCGCATGGCGCGGAATCGACGGGAAGCGGTCGCCGCGCTTCACCGTGATGGCGCCGTTCGCATCGGCGGTCGAGTTGCTCGGGCTGTTCTCGACGAAGCCGGTGCGGTAGCTTGCATCGATGAAGTTGTAGCGCAGCGTCAGCGTGGCCGGGCCGAGGCGGGTGCTGGCGCCGGCCTCGAAACCCTGGCGGCGCGTCGTGCCGACGTTCTGAAAGTAGCCTGCGTTCAACGCCACGCCGTTGCTGCTGACGAATTGCAGGTCGTCGTGCAGGTCGGTGCGAAACAGCGCCAGGCTCCAGGTCGTCGTGTCACTGAGTTTGCCGCGGCCGCCGACTTCGAAGGTCTTGGAGACGATCTTCTTCAGCGGTGGGTCGGCCAAAAAACTGTTCGGCAGCTTGCACGGTGCGTTCGGGTCGGCGCAGGTGAGTTCGATCGCGGTCGGCGCGCGCATGCCTTCGTTGTAGCCGGCGTACAGCGTCAGCGCCCGGCTCGGGTTGAAGTTCAGGCCGATGGCAGGGTTCAAGCGCGTGAAGCGGTGCGCGCCCTCGAGCTCGGGCGCGGTGCCGCTGCGGTCTTCGATGCGAACGTCGGCGCGGTTGAAACGACCGGCCAGCGTCAGCGTCCAGCGCTCGTCGAGGTCGAACGAATCGGAGACGAAGGCGCCGAGGTGGCGGGTGGTCGAGCCGGCGTCGGTCTCGGTCTCGAAATCACCAGTGGCGGTAACGCCGCGGTCGGCGCCGAAGGCCGCGGTTTGCGATGCGCGGGTGAAACGCGCGCGGCCGGCGTCGAGGCTCGCGCCGATCACCAGCTTGTTCGCGTGGCCTGCGATCGGCGCCGAGTCGGTCAGCTGCACGCCGAGGCCGTGGCTGCGCTGCGCGATGGTCGACGCATCGTTGAACGCCTGCACCGGATTGCTCGGCCCGAAATCGGCGTTGACGTTGCTGCTCACGCTGCGGTTGGTGTAGTCGCGCCAGTAGGCGTTGCCGCTGAGCAGCAGCGCGGTCGAGAGCGCGTGGCTCGCCTTGAGCGAGACAAGCGCAGCGCGGTTGATGTTCTGGTCAGGGTAGGTGTAGGCCTCGCGGATGTCGGTGAAGCTGAGCGGCAATGTTTGCGTCGCGGCCAGGCGGTTGTCGGCGCCGCTGACGCTAAGCTCGACATCGCTGCGCTCGTCTTGCCAGCCGGCCTTCGCGAACAGCTGCCGCACGCGGCTCGCGTTGTGTTCGGCCCAGCCGTGGTCGCGCGCGTCGTTGCCGTTGACGAACCAGTCCCAGGCGCCTTGCTTGCCGCCGGCATCGACCGTGACCGTGCGGCGCCCGAACGAGCCGCCCGAGAGCGCGACCGTGCCACCGGGAGCGTCCGGGTATTCGGTCGCGCCGCGCTTGCTGAACAGCGCGATGGCGCCGCCCAGCGTGTTCAAGCCGAAGGCCGGGTTCGAGCCGGGAATCAGCTGGATGCCGGCGATTGCGGACTGTGGCAGCAGGTCCCAGTTGACGGCGTCACCGAAGGGCTCGTTGACGCGCACGCCGTCGAAGAAGACCGAGATCGCCTGCGGCGTGCCGAGCAGCGGCGAGGCGGTGAAGCCGCGGAAGTTGATGTCGGGCTGGAACGGGTTGCCCTGCGCCGCGTTGACGGTGATGCCGGTGGCGTTTTGCTCGAGAAACTCGGTCAGGTTGCCGGCGCGTTGCTCGCGCAGCTCGCGGCCGGTGAAGACCTGCGCGTTCGCCGGCAATTTGCTCAGCGAAACGCCCGAACCGGGCAGCGGCGTGGTGGCGATGATTTCGACGTCTGGCAACTTGATGTCGGGCGCGGCGGTCGCCGGCTCTGCGCTGTGGGCGGCCGCCGCACACGCGGCCCATGCCGCTGCGAGCAGCTGCCATCTGGGGCGCGCATGCAGCGTGGGCTCGTGGCCCATCGGAAAGCGAGTCTTTGACATCGATTGGGGCCGACTCGCGGCTCGGGAAGTGATCGTCGCGATGCAGTGTGAGGCCGGCAATGGCGATCGGGCCTCGGTGCTTCACCTCATCGGCAGGCTGGCCGCATCGCGAGCGTGGACCAATGTTCGGTGCCGCGTGACGCGACACTGAAACACTGTGTGCCAAAACCGATCGCCACAGTTTTGGCGCAGCGGTTGCGCTGGCTCTCGGCTGCGAATTGACACTTGGTTACCATATCCGGACTGACCCTAATGCGGCGCTCGGATGCATGTCAAAAGACGCATCGCAATTTCATCGACCGGCAGAAACGATCGGGTTTTTCCTTAGAGTTTTTGGCGTAAAAAAGAGGACGAATCGCAAGTGAATCGGTGTTGTCGAACGGCATGCCGATACCGCCTGCGAACAGGCTCGCAACTTGCAATTGCGGGCATGCCGGCACCAGCGAATTGGCGCGGCCGTCGTCCTCTCAGCGGTTCAAGTTGAGGGGCTGTGGTCATTTCAAATTATGGAGACTTCAATGCAAATTTCGGGGCAACAACTCGGGCGCCCATGGCGCTTCGTGGCAGCAGCGCTGCTCGCGGTCCCGGTGCTGGCATTCGCCAATCCGGACGTCGAGAAAAACATCGCCAACTCAAAGAATTGGGCGATGCAAGCGGGTGACATGTTCAACCAGCGCTACACCAAGCTGAACCAGATCAACACCACCAACGTCGCCAAGATGCAGGTCGCGTGGACCTTCTCGACCGGTGTGCTGCGTGGCCATGAAGGCTCGCCGCTGGTGATCGACGGCAAGATGTATTTGCACTCGCCGTTTCCGAACAAGGTCTTCGCGATCGATCTCGACACCCAGAAGATCCTGTGGAAGTACGAGCCGAAGCAAGACCCGGCCGTGATCCCGCAAATGTGCTGCGACACCGTGAACCGCGGCCTGGCCTACGCCGAGGGCAAAATTTTTCTGCAGCAGGCCGACAGCATGCTGCTCGCGCTCGACGCCAAGACCGGCAAGGTGATCTGGAGCGTCAAAAACGGTGACCCGAAGCTCGGCGCCGTGAATACCAACGCACCGCACGTCTTCAAAGACAAGGTCATCACTGGCATCAGCGGCGGCGAATGGGGCGTGCGCGGCTTCTTGGCGGCCTACGACATCAACACCGGCAAGCCGGTCTGGAAGGGTTACAGCGTCGGCCCCGATGCCGAGATGCTGATCGACCCCGAGAAGACCATGACCTGGACCAACGGTGCGATGGCGCCCGTCGGCAAAGATTCGTCGCTCAAGACCTGGAAGGGCGACCAATGGAAGACCGGCGGCGGCACCACTTGGGGCTGGTTCAGCTACGACAAGGCGACCAACGCGGTGTACTACGGCACCGGCAACCCGTCGACCTGGAACCCGTCGCAGCGTCCGGGCGACAACAAATGGTCGATGACGATCTTCGCTCGTGACGTCGACACCGGCATGGCGAAATGGGTCTATCAAATGACGCCGTTCGACGAGTGGGATTTCGACGGCATCAACGAGATGATCCTCGCAGACATCGATGTGAAGGGCAAGCCGACCAAGGCGCTCGTGCACTTCGACCGTAACGGCTTCGGCTACACGCTCGACCGCGTGACCGGCGCGCTGCTTGTCGCCGAAAAGTACGATCCGAAGGTCAACTGGGCCACCCACGTCGACATGAAAACCGGCCGGCCGCAAGTGGTTTCGAAGTACTCCACCGCACAAGCCGGTCCTGACGTGAACAGCAAGGGCATCTGCCCTGCTGCGCTCGGCAGCAAGGACCAGCAGCCTGCATCGTACGACCCGGAGACCAAGCTCTTCTACGTGCCGACGAACCACGTCTGCATGGACTACGAGCCGTTCAAGGTCGAGTACACCGCCGGTCAGCCGTATGTGGGTGCGACGCTGTCGATGTACCCGGCGCCGGGCAGTCACGGTGGCATGGGCAACTTCATTGCGTGGAACGCCGGCACCGGCAAGATCGAGCAGAGCCATCCAGAGAAGTTCTCTGTCTGGAGCGGCTCGCTCAACACCGCGGGTGGCTTGTCTTGCTACGGCACGCTCGAGGGCTACCTGAAGTGCGTCGACAAGAAGGACATCAACAAGGAGTTGTTCAAGTTCAAGACGCCATCGGGGATCATCGGCAACGTGTTCTCGTACGAGCACAAGGGCAAGCAGTACATCGGCGTGTTCTCGGGCATTGGCGGCTGGGCCGGCATCGGCATGGCGGCTGGCCTCGAGAAAGACGCCGACGGCCTGGGCGCCGTGGGCGGCTACAAAGAACTGAGCCAGTACACCGAACTCGGCGGCTCGCTGACCGTGTTCGCTCTGCCCAACTGAAATCAGGGCGCATGAGAGGTCGAGCCTTCGCCGGCATCGACCCAAGGCCGAAACGGGAGGTGGCCGCCTCAAGGAGGCCGTCTCCCTTTTTCGATTCGACAAAGGATTCCGAAGCCATGAGAGTGAAGATGTTTGTGTTGCCGGCGCTGCTGTGTTTGCTAAGCACCGCCCAGTCTGCCGACGCGCCGGCCACGCCGGCCGCACCTGCTTCAGCGGACACGCCGATCCAGGTGGTCGACGGTTACAAGGTCGACATGGAGACCATGAAAGGTTTTCGCACCTGGCGCGCTGCCGCCTGCGACCGATGCCACGGCGCCAACCAAGAAGGCCTGGTCGGCCCGTCGTTGGTCAATAGCTTGAAGACACTTTCCAAAGCCGAGTTCGTCACCACCGTCACGAACGGCCGGCTCGAGAAAGGGATGCAGAGCTTCAGCGGCAGCCCCGTGGTGATGGAAAACATCAACCAACTTTACGCGTACCTCAAAGGGCGCTCCGACGGCGTGATCACGCGCGCCAAGGTCGAGCCGATCGCGCCATGAGCACCACGCAGGCCGGCCCCGCCGCCACCCGCCGCGCCTTGTCGGCGCGCTTGGCAGTCGCCGTGGCGTTCGTCGGCTCGGCGATGTGTGCACTTTCGTTGAGCGCGATGGCCCAAGACAAACCGGCCGAGCGCACCGCGTTGCGCGTGTGCCAGGACCCGAACAACCTGCCATTCTCGAACGTGGCTGGCGAAGGCATCGAAAACCGCATCGCCGAGGTCTTCGGCAAGGCGATGGGCTTGCCCGTCACCTACTTTTCGTTTCCGCAGCGGCTCGCGTTTATCCGCAACACGTTGAAGTTCAAGTTGCCCGGCGAAGACTATCCGTGCGATATCGTCATGGGCGTGCCCGCGGGCTACGACCAGGTCTCGGTCACCAAGCCCTATTACCACTCGACCTACGCGTTGGTGTTCGCCAAGGGCAAGGGCATGGACCAGGTGAAGTCCGGAGACGACTTCTTGAAGATCGACCCCACCAGGCTGGCGCAATTGCGCATCGGCATCTACGACCGTTCACCGGCGTCCGATTGGCTCAGTCGCCACAAGCTCGTCGATCAGGGCGTGCCTTACCAAATCATGAATGCCGACCCGAAGCAGTACCCGGGCGAGATCATCGAGAACGACCTCGTCTCCGGCAAGCTCGATGCGGCCATCGTTTGGGGGCCCATCGCAGGCTACTTCGCGCAGCGCGTCAAGACCGCGGCGCTGGTGGTCGTGCCGTTGAAGTCGGAACCGGGGGTGCGTTTCGACTACCCGATGGCGATGGGCGTGCGCTACGGCGAGCGTGAATGGAAGCAGCAGATCGAAGCGCTGATCGAATCGAAGCACCCCGAGATTGAGTCTATCTTGAAAGAGTACGGGGTGCCGGTGGTCGATGCCTCGTTCGAGGCACCGAAGCCTTGAACCCAGGCGCTCGGCGATCCCGATGAAGCGCCTCGTGGTTCTGTTCGCGGTCTGGGCCTTCGCTGCAACGGCGGCTCGGGCCGAGATGGATCGTGCCGCGTTCTTCAAATTGAGTGCGAGCGTGCTGAAGATCGAGGCGCGCCGTGCGCAAGGTGGCTATTCGCTCGGGTCGGGCGTGGTGGTGGCAGCAGAGACCATCGTCACCAACTGCCATGTGACCCACGACGCGTTGAGCGTCAGCGTGCTGCGCGGCAGTGCGCGATGGGCCGCCGACCTGCAACGCACCGACGCCGACCACGACCTGTGCGTGCTGCATGTGCCGGGGCTCGAAGGCGATGTCGTCCCGCTGGGTCGCGCCGAACGCCTCGCCGCCGGGCAAACCGTGACCGCACTCGGCTACACCGGCGGCTTGGGCATCCAGAACAGCGTGGGTGAGGTGCTCGGCCTGCACCGCTTCGACGGCTCGCACGTGATCCGCAGCTCCAACTGGTTCAGCTCCGGCGCCAGTGGCGGCGGACTGTTCGACGCTGACCTGCAGCTCGTCGGCATCCTGACCTTTCGCCTGCGGGGTGGCGAGGCGCACTACTTCTCTGCCCCCGCCGAGTGGGTGCAGGCGCTGCTCGCCGGGCCGCCCGGTGAAGGCTTTCGCGCCATCGAGCCCGACCGTTCTTCGACGCTGGCGTACTGGCAAAAGCCAATCGCCGAACAGCCGCGGTTTCTGAAGGCAGCGCTGTTGCAGCACGACGACCGATGGCCCGAGTTGGCAACCTTGTCCGACGAATGGACGCGCGCCGACGCGACCGACCCCGAGCCCTGGTTTCTGCTGGGCGTGGCGTTCGACCAAATGGACCAACTGCCGCAAGCGCAACGCGCGCTCGAGTGCTCGCTCGCGATGGAGCCCGGCTCGGTCGCAGCGCGAGAACGCTTGGCGCCGCTCTACCTTCGCCAACAAGCGGCCGACCCACCGCGCCGAACGGCAGCGGCGGCCGGTGCAGCGCCTGATCTCCGCGCGGCGTGCACGGCAAACTCTGCGAGCTTGCGAAAGCCATGACTGACTTCCATTTCACGGCAGCCCGAGCCTGGCTTCGTGTGGCCTCCAGCGGAGCGACCATCCTTGCGATCGCGTTGGTGTGGGCGTTGTCGTCGCCCGCACCCGCGGCGGCCGCAAACGATTTTTCCGCTGCCGAGCAGGCGATTTTTATCGACAACCAAATGGCTGCGCTGCGCCCGCCGGCCAACTTGCGCTACGCCTACCGCAAGACCGGCAGCCTCGAGGAGCCGTTCGACGACAACGTCGACGTGGTGCTCGTGGCCCAGCCCGACGGCAGCTGCTGCGCGGCTAGCGCCAAATTCTTCAGTGGTGCGCGCCAAGTTCCCCAACCGGAAGTCGAGGGCGTGCAGGGCAATCCGGCGATCTTCTACTTCCTCGAGCGCGACATCAAAGAGATGGAGCGCCTGACAAAAGGCAAGGCCAACTATTTCAGAAAGCGCATCCGCATGGCCGTGTACCAAAGCGCGGTGATTCGCGACATCACGCTGCCCTACCGCGGCCAAAACGTCGCGGTGCGCGAGATCAGCATTTCGCCCTACCTCGACGACCCGAACCGCTCGCGCTACGAGAAGCTCGCCAACAAAAACTATGTGTTCCTGATGGCCAAGGCGGTGCCGGGCGGCCTCTACGGCATTCGCACCCGGATCGAAGCCGGCTCCGCCACACAGCCCCCGTTGATGGCAGAAGAGATGCTGCTCCAGGGCATCGAACCCGCGCCGGCCCGGCGCCAACCTTGATCGCTTCGACCCCCTCCCATGAAACCTCTCGCCATTGCTTCGTTCCTCACCGCGCTGTGCGCCTTGCTGCTGGTGTGCAGCACGGCACGCGCGAACGATTTTCCGACGGCCGACCGCGTGCTCTACGTGCAGGAGTGCATGCGCGCCCACCCCGGCCCGCAGTTCGAGATGATCCATAAGTGCTCGTGCGTGCTCGACACCCTGGCCACCGAGCTCAAGTTCGACGACTACGTGACCCTCAGCACGCTCGACAAAGCCATGTCGATCGGCGGTGAGCGCGGCGGTTCGATCCGCGACGCGCCCTCGCTCGAAACGCAGGCCAAGCGCTACCGCGAGATGCGGACCAAGACCGAAGCCACCTGCTTCATCGGCACCGGGCCGAGGTAAGACCCGATGGCCTCGGTGGCCTCGGTCGTCGTCAAGGTCGCGCTCAGCGGGCTGATCGCCTGCGCCTGCGCCTGCGCGAAAGCCGCGACCACGACCGAGACAGAGACCTTTCGCGTCGACGAAATCAAGCCCGGGGTGTTCGTGCACGTCGGCGCGATCGAAGACTGGGAGCCCGCCAACGGCGGCGATGTCGCGAACCTTGGCTTCGTCGTCGGCCGCCGCTGTGTGGCCGTGATCGACACCGGCGGCACACCGGCCATCGGGCAGGCGTTGCGCGCGGCGATCGAACGCGCCACGCCGCTGCCGATCTGCTACGTCATCCTCACCCACGCCCACCCCGACCACTTGCTGGGCAGCGTCGCCTTCGTCGCACCGAACCGCGCGCAGCCTGCATCCGCGTCCCTGCCGGCGACCACGCCCGTCCCGGTTTTCGTGGCCAGTGCCCGCTACCCGCGCACACTGACAGCCCGCGCGCCTTTCTACCTCAACGCGCTCAAGCGCGATTTCGGCATCGCGCTCACCCCCGCCGACATCGTTTACCCAAGCGTCACGGTCGACAAAACACTGACGCTCGACCTCGGCGACCGCACGCTGACCCTGCAGGCCTGGCCGACCGCGCACACCGACAACGACTTGACCGTCTACGACACGCTGACCCGTACGCTGTTCGCCTCCGACCTGCTCTTCGTCTCGCACCTGCCGGCGCTCGACGGCAGCCTGCGCGGCTGGCTCGGCGTGATGGCCGACCTGCGGCGGCTCGACGTGGCCAGCGTCGTTCCCGGCCACGGCGCTGTCGGAAACGACTGGCCGGTCACGATGAACGCGCAAGCCGCATACCTGAACGGCCTGCTGGGCGACACGCGCGCGGCTGTGCGCGCGCCGCTGACGATCCAGCAAGCCATCGACCGCATCCCTGTCGGCGGGCCCGCGAACTGGCGCTTGACCGATCGCTTTCATCGGCGCAACGTCACGTCTGCATTTGTCGAACTCGAGTGGGAAGACGAACCGCCTCCCACTGCCGGCGCGGCGCCTGCCAAGGCGGCTGCGCAAAGCCCGCCGAGCCCATCGAGCCGGGGCGCTTCAGCGGTTCCAACCCGATCGGACCGAACACCATGAAGCACGACAGCCCGCCCTCGATAGCCGCCCGCCGCTCGGCCCTCGGCGTCGCCCTTCTGGCCGGTCTGGGGCCTTCGGCCTGGGCGCAATTGAAGACGGGAGAGAATCCCGAGGCGAACCCGATCTGGCAGAAGGTGCGGGCCAACCTGTTCCAGTCGCGCCCGATCACCGCAGCGGCCGCGGACATGCTCTCACTCGATGCGCCGGTGCGTGCCGACGATGCCGCGGTGGTGCCGATCGCAATCCGCACGCGCGCGCCTCAGACCGGCGGCAAGCGCATCGACAAGGTCTACCTGGTCATCGACAACAACCCCTCGCCGATCTCGGCGATCTTCCAGTTCACGCCGCTCGCCGGCCGTGCCGACATCGAGACCCGCGTGCGCATCGACGAGTACACGCATGTGCGCGCCATCGCCGAAACCAGCGACGGCCAGCTCCTGATGGCAACGCGGTTTCTAAAGGCCGCGGGCGGTTGTTCCGCGCCGCCGGGCAAAGACGCGCAAGCTGCACTCGCGACGCTCGGGCGCATGAAGTTTCGCGTCGAGACCGACCCCGCCGCCGACCCGAAAGGCGATCGCCCCGTGCTGGCGCAACTGATGATCAGCCACCCGAACAACTCGGGCCTGGCGATGGACCAGGTCTCGCGCCTGTTCACGCCGGCGCACTTCGTGCGGCAGCTGCGTGTGACCTACGGCGGCGAACTGGTGATGTCGGCCGATGTCGATTTTTCGATCAGCGAGAACCCGAACTTTCGCTTCTACTTTTTGCCCAAAGGCGGTGGCGAGTTGAAGGCCGAAGTGATCGACTCGAACGACTTGAAGTTCGAAACGGCATTGAGCTATCGGCGGCCCGATTGAAGACGGCGTGGTTCGCGGTGCTTCGAAGAACCGGGCCGTTCACCGCGCTGACCGTGGCGCTGCTCGGCGGCGCCACGGCCAGCGCGACGCCGTTCGCCTACATCACGAACCAGGGCAGCCACGATGTCTCGGTGATCGACCTGGCCACGCAGCGAGTCGTCGCCCTCGTGCCTGTCGGGCGTTCGCCGGCCGGCGTGGTGGCGGCCAGCCGCACCGGCCGCGTGTTCGTCTCCAACCCCGACAGCAAAACGATCTCGGTGATCGACATGCGCACGCAGCAGGTTGTCGCGACGCTCGCCGCCGGTGACGGTCCGGTCGGCATCGACGCCTCACCCGACGGTGCGCGTGTGTACGCGGCCGACTGGTTCGCGAATCGACTGCTGGTGTTCGACGGGGCGGTCGCAACCCGGTCTTCCGGCATTGCCGACAAGCAGCCTCCGCTGGCCAGCATCGCCGTCGGCAAGGCACCGGCCGGCGTCGCCGCGAGTGACCGGCCCGGCATCGTGTTCGTCGCCGAGCGCGACGACGACAGCGTCGCACTCGTCGACACCGCAACCGCCAGCGTGCGCTTGCGCACCCGTGTCGGCAGCCATCCGTTCGCGCTGCTGTTCGATGCGCCGCGCCAGCGCCTCTACGCGCTCAACGTGCTGAGCGACGATGTCTCGGTGCTCGACACCGCGCGGCCCGACCAGCTCGAACTGATCGCGACCGTCAAGGTCGGCAAGGCACCTTACGGCGCCGCGCTCGCCGCCAACGGCAGCCTGCTGTACGTGACGAACCAGCACGACGACAGCGTCAGCGTGATCGACGCGACCTCGCTCACCGTGCTGCGCACGCTCCCCGGCTTCGGCTACCCTGAAGGCGTGGCCGCGCACGGTGACCGCGTCTACGTCGTCAATTGGATGAACGACGAGGTCAGCGTGCTCGACGCCCGCAGCGGCAACGCGCTGGCCACGGTTGCGACCGGCAAAAACAGTCGCGGGTTCGGTGCCTTCATCGGCGCGCCCGCGACCCCTTGAATTTTCCAATGCCTCAGGAATTTTTTTCATGATGAATTTCGCCCCAATTCACCGCGCACTCCCCGCCCTCGCGCTCGTGCTCACAGCCGCGCTCGCCGCCGTGGCCACGAACGACAGCCGCGCCCACGGCCCGACGCGCCAGAAGGCGATCGAGAAAATAACCATCGACGCGCCACCCGCCGCGGTGTGGGCGCGCATCAAGAATTTCGGGGCGCTGCAGGACTGGCACCCGGCGGTCGCCGAGAGCCCGGCCGACAACGGCAATACCGTCGGTTCGGTGCGTCGAATCAAACTCAAGGGCGGCGGCGCGCTGACCGAAACGCTCGAAAACTTCGACGACGCGAAGATGAAATACAGCTACCGCGCGCAAGACGGCGGCGCACTGCCGGTGACCAACTACACCTCGACGATCAGCGTCAGTGGCGAAGGAAATCAATCGGTCGTCGAATGGCGCGGTGCGTTCTACCGCGGCCACCCGAACAACGACCCGCCGGCCGACCAGAACGACGAAGCCGCGGTGAACGCGATCACCGGCGTCTACAAGTCCGGCCTCGCGAACGTGAAGAAGCTCGCCGAGAGTCGCTGAGTGGCCGGGTTGCGCAAACTCCTGACGGCCTGGGGCAGCGCAGCCGCCCTGCTGCCATTTGCCGGCTGCGCGGCTGGGGTGGGTGACGCCGCGGCCCTGTCACCGCGAGCCGTGCAGGTCGCCGAGGGCGTCTACATGGTGCAAGGCATGCCGGGCGAGGTCGATGCGCAAACGCTCGGGCGCATCGGCAACAGCGGCTTCATCGTCGGCGCAACCGGGGTGTTGGCGATCGACACCGGCACGTCCCATCGGCACGGCCTGGCGCTGCTCGCCGAGATCCGCCGCGTGACCGACAAACCGGTGCGGCTAGCGCTCGTCACGCACGCGCGCCAGGAGTTTCTGTTCGGCGCCACCGCCTACCGCGAGCGCGGCATCGCGATCGGCATGCAGCGCAAGACGGCGGGCCTGATGCAGTCGCGCTGCGACCGCTGTCTCAAGACACTGCACCAGGTGCTCGGCGACGATGTCATGCAAGGCACCGCGATGTTCAAACCCGACCAGGCGTTCGACGACTCCTACACGCTCGACACGCTCGGCACCGGCTCGCCGATCGGCCGCCGCATCCGAGTGCTGTACTTCGGCCACTCCAGCGGCCCCGGCGACGTGGCGGTGCTCGACGTGCAGACGGGCGTGCTATTCGCCGGCGGCCTGCTCGATCACCTGCGCATTCCCGATGTGCAAGACAGCGACCTCGACCACTGGACCGAAGCGCTGCAGGCGCTGCGCACGCTGCCGTTGCGCGCCATCGTGCCGGGCCACGGCCCGCTCGCGCCGCCGTCGACCATCGACACCGAGCAGCGCTACCTGGCGCAGTTGCGCACGCGGCTCGCGGCGCTGCTGAAGGCCGGCACCGCGCTCAGCGACGTGCCCGACGCGAGCGCGTTGCCCGAGTTCGCGCACTGGGATCAGTACGACACCATCCACCGGCGCAATGCGTCGGTGCTCTTCGTCCGCTTCGAACGCGAACAGATGTTCAAGCAGGCGAGTTCGCCGAACCAGTGAGCGTTTTAGGAGACCCGCATGCGCAGGAAGACATTCATCGGCCATTTGTTTGGCACAAGCGTCGGCCTCGGTTTCAGCGCCGGTGGCCTGCTGGCCGGCGCGCGGGTCGCGAACGCCGCGGTGGGCGGTCTGCCGGCGGCGGCCACGCACGCCGATTCATCGCCCGAGTGGGAGAAGCTGCGCGAGAGCCTGTTTCAATCGCGCCCGGTCGATTCCACGCCTGGCACGGTGCAAATCATCGCGCCGCTGCGCGCCGCGTACGGTGCGTCGGTGCCGGTCAAGATCGTCTCGAAGCTGGCGCAAACGCCGGAGCTGTACGTCAAGCGCATCTACCTGCTGGTCGACAAGAACCCGTCGCCGATCGCCGCTGTGATCGACCTGACGCTCGAAGTCGGCCAGGCCGATTTCGAGACCCGGTTGCGGGTCGACGAGTACAGCCATGTGCGGGTCGTGGCCGAACTGTCGAACGGCCGGCTGCACACCGATTCGCGCTACGTCAAAACCTCCGGCGGTTGCTCGGCGCCGCCGAATCGCGAGGCGCTCGACCTGATCGGCAAGACCGTGTTGAAGCTCCCCGAACCGGCCACGATGAACCGGCCGACCACCGCCGACGTGACCGTGCTGCACCCGAACGACACCGGCTTCGAGCTGAACCAGATCACGGTGATGTACATCCCGGCGCACTTCGTCCGCTCAATCAAGGTGAGCTATGCCGACCGCAAGGTGTTCGACGCCGAACTCGACTTTTCGCTGAGCGAGAACCCGACGCTGCGTTTCAACTTCGTGCCGCACGGCGGCGGCCAATTGAAGGCCGAAGTCGAAGACTCGAAAGACGGCCATTGGGTCGGCACACTGGCGGTGGGATAGGCCTAGCCCGCAACCCATCACAGGGCCTTTGCACCATGCACTCTCTCGTCACTGCAAGCTGCCTCGCCATCGGCATCGCCTTCACGACGATCGCCTCGGCGCTCGGCATTCCAGCGCCTTATGCGGCCATCGTGGTCCAGCCGAGCGGCCTGCCCGCGCGCCATGAGTTCGACCTGACCGAGGCACTCGCCCGCGCCCGGCGCGAGAACAAGCGGCTCTATGTTTACCTCGGCGCGAGCGACTGCCCGTACTGCCGCAAGTACGAGGCTTTTCTGGAGAAGAACGCGGTGGCGCTGGTGCCGAAGTTCGCACCGCAATACATCGTCGTCGACCTGCGCAGCGCGTTGACGGCGACAGCTGCGCAACTCTTCATCCGCATCCGCGACAAGAGCCTGCCCTACGCCGATTTCCAGCGCGCCATCGGCGACGAGCGCGCCCGCATGCTGGTCTACCCGAGCGTGTGGCTGCTCGATGCCGACGCGAAACCACTGATGCAGATGCCGGCTGGCACCGGCACGTTTCAGACGGTGGACGAGCAGTTGGAGATCTTGCGGTTGGAGCAGTAGCCGAGGGCTACGTCTTCGCGGGCTCGGCGCTCAGCCGCCGCGAATTGGCAGGCTCGCGGAACACGAGTGGATGCTCGACCACGCGCGCCGGTTCGATGCTCGCGGCGCGCGCCACCGCCTCTTGAACCAGATGATGCTGCGGGCTTTTCACGCAGACCGGGTCGGCCGCGGCGGGGTCGTTGGCGAGCATGAACGCCTGGCAGCGGCAGCCGCCGAGGTCTTGCTCTTTGAACTCGCAACTCGAACACGGCTCCTTCATCCAGCCGGTGCCGCGGTAGCGGTTGAAGCCTTCGGAGTCGAACCAGATGTCGCGCAGGCTGTGCTCGCGCACGTTCGGAAACGTGAGGCCGGGCAGCATCTTCGCAGTGTGGCAGGGCAAGGCCGTGCCGTCGGGCGCGACCGTCAGGAACATGCTGCCCCAACCGTTCACGCACTTCTTCGCCTTGCCTTCGTGGTAGTCGGGCGCGACGAAGAAGATGCGCATCGCGTTTCCGAGCTTCGCGCGCCAAGCGTCTGTCGTGCGCTCGGCGGCGCGCAGCTGCGCGTGCGTCGGCAGCAACTGGTCGCGGTTGAGAAAGGCCCAGGAGTAGTACTGCGTGTTCGCGAGTTCGAGATACTCGGCGCCCAACTCGGCGGCCATGCCGATGATGCGGTCGATGTGGTCGATGTTCATGCGGTGGATCACCACGTTCATGACCATCGGCCAGCCCTGGTCCTTGATGACCCTAGCGACCCGGTTCTTCAGCTCGAAGGTCTTGGTGTGCGAGAGGAAATCGTTCATCTCCTGGGTCGAATCCTGGAACGACAGCTGCACGTGCTCCAGGCCCGCAGCCTTCAACGACGCGGCGCGCGCGGCAGTGAGGCCGACGCCGGAGGTCAGCAGGTTGGTGTAGTAGCCCAGGCGGCTCGCCTCGGCGATGATCACTTCGAGGTCGTCGCGCACCAGCGGCTCGCCGCCGGAGAGGCCGAGCTGCACCGCACCAAGCTCGCGGCCCTGGCGCAGCACACGCAGCCAGTCGTCGGTGCTCAGCTCTTCGGTCTGGCGCGCGAAATCGACCGGGTTGTAGCAAAACACGCAGTGCAGCGGGCAACGGTAGGTCAGCTCGGCGAGCAGCCAGAGCGGCGGGCCAGGAACGGCGCTGGCGGGCGGGCCCATCAGTCCCATGCGAGCCATCGTTGTTTGCCGGCCATCTCGACGAAGGCGAGCACATCGGGGCCGAGGTCGGGTGCGGAAAAAGCCTGCTCGAGTTCACGCGCGATGCCGGCGAGGCTGCGCTGCCCGTCGCAGCGTTTCATGATCTCGCCACCGCTTTCGTTGAGCTTGACCATGCCTTCGGGGTAGAGCAGCACGTGGCAGTTCTGCACCGGCTCCCACTGCAACCGAAAGCCGCTGCCGACGCGCGGCTGCGTGGCCGCATTCAATGGCGCTGTCACGGGTTCACGCCGTACTTGAGCGCCATCGCATCGTTCAGCGCCCACAGAATGTCGAGCTTGAACTGCAGCACCTCGAGCGCCCGCTCCTGCAACGGCCGGGTCGCGAAGTGCGCGAGCGTGATCGCCAAACCCTGCTCGACATCGCGGCGCGCCTGGCTGATGCGGTTGCGAAAGTACGCCATGCCCTCGGCGTCGATCCACGGGTAGTGTTCAGGCCAGGTGGCGAGCCGCTGCTTGTGGATTTCCGGCGCGAAGAGCTCGGTCAGCGACGAGCAGACCGCTTCTTGCCACGGCGCGCGGCGCGCGAAGTTCACGTAGGCATCGACCGCGAAGCGCAGTGCCGGCGCCACATGCCGCAAGTCGAGCACCTCGGCGCGCGTCAGGCCCACCGCCTCGGCCAGGCGCAACCAAGCCTCGATGCCGCCTGCGTCGTGCACGCCGTTGAGCTCGAAGCCGTCGTGGTCGAGGATGCGCTGCACCCAGCCGCGCCGCACCTCGCCGTCGGGGCAGTTCGACAGCACCGCGGCGTCTTTGATCGGTATCGCGATCTGGTAGTAAAAGCGGTTCGCGACCCAGCCGCGCACCTGCTCGGGCGTGGCCCGGCCGCCGTTGAGCATCAGGTTGAACGGGTGGTGAATGTGGTACGAGCGGCCCCGCTCGCGCAGCTTGGCTTCAAACTCGAGCGGCGACCATGCAGCCGCTTCGCCATCGGCAACCTGTCTCGCGAGAATCATGTCGGCACGCATCGTCGTCAGGCCCGCAGTTCCATGCCGTCCTCGCAGACCTCGATGCCGGCGCGGGTGAGCACCGCGCGCTCGGCAGAGTCTTCGTCGAGGATCGGGTTCGTGTTGTTGATGTGGATCAGCATCCGCCGCACGCCGACCGGCAGCTTGGCCATCCACTCGATCATGCCGCCGGCACCCGACTGCGGCAGGTGGCCGATGGCGCGCGCGGTCTTCGAGCTCAGGCCCATGCGCGGCATTTCGTCGTCGGTCCAGAAAGTGCCGTCGACCAGCACGCAGTCGGCGCTGCACATCGCGTCGAACACCAGCGGCGTGATCTCGCCCAGGCCGGGCGCGTAGAACACGCTCCGGCCGCTCAGGGTGTCGGTGATCAGCATGCCGATGTTGTCGCCCGGCACTGGCCGCTCGCGGTGCGGTGAATACGGCGCGGCCTTGCTCGACAACGGCAGCGCGCGGAAGCCCAAGCCCGCCACGCCGGGCACTGTGAACGCCGCGCCGTCGAGCGCGATGGCGTGTCGGTCGACACCGCAGTAGTGGCCGAGCACGCGCAGCACCGGATTGCCCGTGCTCAGATCTTCGGCGACCGGGTCGGTGCACCACAGCGGCAGCGGTGCGCTGCGCTCGCGCAGCATGAAGAGGCCGGTGGCGTGGTCGATCTGGCCGTCCATCAGCACGACGCCGGCGATGGCCGTGTCACGCACCGCACGGGCCGGTTGCAGCGCGGGGTGGCTGCGAATCTGCTCGAGGATGTCGGGCGAGGCATTGAAGAGCACGCCATCTGCCGCGTCATCGGGCCGCACGAAGATCGACGACTGCGTACGCGCCTTCGCGTTCACGGTGCCGGCGCGCAGCCCGGCGCAGTTGCGGCAGTTGCAGTTCCACTGCGGGAACCCGCCGCCGGCGGCCGAGCCGAGGATGGTGATGCGCATGTCGCGAGGGTGAGGTCGGAATTCGGTGGTTGAGAAACCGGCACGCGTCAGGCGAACCTTCGGCGTGCCGGCATCGCGGCGCCTGGATCAGCGGGCGGCGACGTACATCGTGATTTCGAAGCCGAAGCGGAAGTCAATCGCGGTGGGGGTTTGCCATTGCATGGAAGGGTCTCCTGTCGGGTGGCACGGGCACCGACCGGCACCCGTGGGAACGCATGCGTCCCGTGGTGGATCGTCGGGCCTGCGGTCGCCGCGGCACAGCCGTCGCAACATGATTCGGCCCTCATGATTTTCATGAATCGAACTGCGGGTTCGTGCTGGGCAGTGGCTACCATCGGCGCTGTGTCGGCCCACCTGTTCGCCCATCCGATGAGCTTGCGGCTCAAGATCAATTCGATCGTCGCGGCGTTGACGCTGTCGTTCGCGGTCGCGGTGGTGGCGCTGCAGTTGCGCAGCCTGCGCGACTCGGTGCAAGAAGAAGTGGTGGCGGCCAACCGCGTCGCCGCGCAGTTGCTGCAGCGCACGGCGTGGCGCTATGCAGCCACCGGCAACTCGTCGTTGCTGGCGTTCCTGCAAGGCATCGGCCGGGTGCGCTCGAACGACATCACCTTGTTCGACGTGCAAGGTACCGAGCTCTACCGCTCACCGCCGCCGACCTACAAAGCCGGCCGCGACGCGCCCGACTGGTTCGCCGCGCTGATCGGCCCACCGCCCTCGGTGCAGGCGATCTCGTTTCCCGACGGCAAGCTCGTCATCCGCGCGAATGCCTCGCGCGCCGAGGTCGACGCCTGGGACAGCGTCGTCGCGATGACCGGTGGCGCGCTGGCGATGCTGATCGTTGTCAACACGCTGGTCTTCTGGCTGGTCGGGCGCGCAGTGCAGCCGTTCGGCCAGATCGTGCGGGCGTTGAACGAGCTGCAGGCCGGCCATTTCGATGCGGCGCTGCCGCCGCTGGCCGGGCTCGAAGCAGCGGCCATCGGCGCAGCCTTCAACCGCATGGTCGGCGAGCTGCAAGACCACATCGAGACCGAACGCCGCGCGGTGCGCGCCGAGCTGCAACTCTCCGACAGCCGCGAGCTCACGCGCTGGCTCGACCAACACATCGAAGCCGAGCGCCGCCTGATCGCGCGCGAGCTGCACGACGAGCTCGGCCAGTCGGTGACCGCGGTGCGCAGCATGGCGCTCTCGATCGCGCAGCGCGTGCAGTCGCTCGACCCGCAGGCCGAGGCCGCGGCGCGGCTCATCGCCGAAGAGTCGCTGCGCCTGTACGACGCGATGCACGGCATGATCCCTCGCCTCACGCCGCTGGTGCTCGACAACCTCGGCCTGGCCGACGCGCTCGCCGACCTCGTCGAGCGCACACGGCGCAGCCACGAGGATGTGCAGATCACGCTCGAGGTCGCGCTCGGCGCCGCGGTGATTCCGGCTGAAACATCGCTCGCGCTTTACCGCGCCGCGCAGGAGGGCCTGACCAACGCGATGCGCCACGGCCACGCGCACCGGCTCACGCTGGAGGTGCAGGGTCACGCCGATCACGTCATGCTGACGCTGACCGACGACGGCGTGGGGCTGGCGGCTGACTGGTCGCAGAAGACCGGCCACCACGGCCTGCGCTGGCTCGCCGAGCGCGCCGAATCGCTCGGCGGCAAGTTCGAGATCGCAGCCGCAGCGCCGCGCGGGGTGCGCCTGCAGGTGCGGCTGCCGCTGTCGGTGGGCGCGGCGGGGGCGTCGCCATGATCCGCGTGATGCTGGTCGACGACCACGCGCTGGTGCGCATGGGCTTTCGCATGCTGCTCGCCGATGCGCAGATCGAGGTCGTGGCCGAAGCCGAAAGTGGCGAAGAGGCGTGCGCGATGTACGCGCGCGTGATGCCCGACATTGTCGTGATGGACCTGTCGATGCCCGGCATGGGCGGCCTGGAGGCCGTGCGGCGCCTGCTCGCGCAAGACCCGAAGGCCCGCGTGCTGGCGCTCTCGGCATTCGAAGACACCGCCCACCCGCGGCGCGTGCTGCGCGCCGGCGCGCTCGGTTACCTCACCAAGCGCAGCGCGCCCGAGGCGTTGACCGCCGCCGTCAGTGCGGTTGCGCGCGGCCATCGCTACATCGACGCACAAACCGCGCAGGCGCTCGCGTTGGCGCAACTCGACGGCGACGCGAGCCCGGCCGAAACGCTGAGCGAACGCGAGTTCTCGGTCTTCATCCAACTCGCGCGCGGCCAGAGTGTGGCGCAGATCGCCGAGACGCTGAGCCTCTCGGCCAGCACCGTCGGCACGCACCTCTATCACGTCAAACAAAAGCTCGGAGCCAGCAACCAGTCGGAGCTGACGCTGGTGGCGTTGCGTTGGGGGTTGCTCCAGGCATAAGCCGCCCCCGCAATCAATCCAGCTCGATCACCGGCCAGCCCGCCGACGCGGCATGCACGCGCAACCGCGCATCGGGCCGCACCGCGACCGGGTTCGAGACGGCTTGGAGCAGCGGCAGGTCGCTGATCGAATCCGAATAGAACCAGCTGGTTTCGAAGCCGGCCAGACCCGTCGCCGTTGCGGCCGAATGCGTCGCCAGCCACGCGTTCACACGGCTCACCTTGTGGGCGCGAAAACACGGCTCGCCGTCGATCTCGCCGGTGAACGCCCCCTCCGGCGCACCCTCGACCGTGGCCGAGCGGGTCGCGACGAGGTGATCGACACCGAACAGCCGCGCGAACGGCTCGGCGACGAGTGTCGATGTGGCGGTGACGATGGCGCACAGGTGACCGGCATCGCGGTGGCGCCGCAACAGCGCCGAGGCTGACGCCGGCACGCGCGCGGCCACCTCGCGCTCGAACGCGTGCAGCCATTGCGCAAGCGTGGCGCGCGGCACGTGCAGCAGCGGCGCCAGGCCGGCGCGGTGCATCGCGTCGATGTCGAGCGTGCCGGCGACGTACTGGTGGCAGTAGCCGAGGTAGCGGCTTTCGTCGTCGGGGCCGAGCACGCCGCGGGTGACGAGAAAGCGCGTCCAGGCCAGGCCGCTGTCGAACGGGATCAGCGTGTGATCGAGGTCGAACAGTGCGAGCGTCGTGGCGCGGGCTGCGGTCACGGCCATCGATCTATTGGCCGTAGCGCGGATTGAGCGCGCGCTTGTCGGCCATGTCGCGCACGAGGAAACGCACCGCACGCATCCACGACACGTCGTCGTTGCCACGCATGTCGACCGACTTGGTGAACACGACCTGCTCGGTCTTGACGTCGAGGATTTGCACGTTGACGTTGAGGATCAGTTCGCTGACTTTTTGCACCCAGGTCACCATCACGAGGTCGACCGCCATCAGCTTGCCGACCTGCGCCGCGCAGTCGTCGCAGCGGTACAAGAACTCCTGCTGCTCGCGCAGTTTGGCCTGCAGTGCCTGCGACGGTGCGGGGTCGACGACGCGGTACAGGCCCTGCTCCGCAAGCTCGCGCTGGAGTTGCGCGGTGGCGTTGCGAAGCCGCACCACTTGCGCCGCTTTCGTCAGCGGGTTGTTCTGGTCGTCGACCAGTTCAAAGTCGAGCACCGCGAGGCTGCGCAGCATGGCGGTCTGCGCATCGGCCGCTTGCCAAGCCATCGTCAGGCCACCTGCCAGAACACCGATCAACCAACTTCTGCGATGCATGATCACTCCCGGATTCAGGTTCACGACGCCACCTTCATCAACGCGTCTTGCAACAGCCGCGCCGGCAGCACGCCGCGCAATGCGTTGCACACGACGATGGCCTCCGCACGCTGCAAGTCGAGTCGCGACAAGCTGCGCTCGGCGGCGGCCCACACCGGGTCGGCGAGCAGACAGGCGCGCATCACGCCCGGCAGCGCGCCGTCGGCGAGCGGCGGCGTGACCCAGCGGCCGTCGAGCTCGACGAACACCGAAGTGCGCCCGCCTTCGACCAGCCGGCCGTCGGCGGTAAAGAACAGGCTGTCGAACGCGCCCGCCGCTTCGGCCGCGCGCACGCCGTCGTCGTAGGCCGCGCGCAGCGTGGTCTTGTGGGCGGCAAGCGGGTTGGCATTGGGCAGGCGCACATTGGAGAGCAGCAGCGTGACCTTGCCGTCAGGCAGCGGCGCGAGTTGGGCGTGCGCGAGCGTGAGGCGCCCGTCGTGCGCCAACGCGAGCCGCAGGCGCCACGGCGCGCCGGGCGCGAGCGTGTACAGCCGCGTGTTCAGCAAATCGGTGGCGCTGCCGCGGTCGAAGCGGAAGCCGAGCACCTGCGCGCTCTGGGCGATGCGGTCGAGATGGCGTTCGAGGTGACGCACTGCCATCGGCGCTCCGCGATGTGGCGACGCACGCGGCGCGGCGAGCATGGTTTCGAACAGCTCGAAGCCCGGGTCGAGCCCGGTCAAAAAGCGCGCCTTGAGCCGGCACTCGTCGAACTCGTCGTCGGCGCGGCTGTCGGCCACGATGCCGGCGCCGATGCCGAGCCGCGCGGCGCGCGCGCCCTGCACTGGCGCGCCGAGCGTGAGCGTGCGGATCGCGACCGACAGGCAAAAATCACCGCAGCGCACCGCGCCCGGTACGGCATCGCGCGCCGCCGCATCGACCCAGCCGATCGCGCCGCAGTACAGGCCGCGCGGCGTGGTCTCGAGCGCGGCGATCAACTGCATCGTGTGGTGCTTCGGCGCGCCGGTGATCGAGCCGCACGGGAAGGCCGCGCGCAGCACGTCGGCAAAGCCGATGCCGGACCGCAAGCGCGCCTGCACGGTCGAGGTCATCTGGAACACCGTGCTGTACGGCTCGATCGCGAACAGCTCGGGCACCTCGACGCTGCCGGTCTGCGCGATGCGGCCGAGGTCGTTGCGCAGCAGGTCGACGATCATCAGGTTCTCGGCGCGGTTCTTGGTGTCGATCGACAGGTGGCGCGCGGTTTCGCTGTCGCCCTCGGCGCCCGGCGCGCGCGCGGCCGTGCCCTTCATCGGGCGCGCGGTGAGCCGCCCGTCCGCGTGGCGCAAGAACAGTTCGGGCGAGCACGACAACACATGCGTGGTGGCGTCGGGTGCAGCGCGGTCGGCGGGCAATGCGATGAACGCGCCGTAGGCCACCGGCTGGCGCTCGCGCAGCCGCCTGTACAGCGCGAGCGGCGAGCCGTAGGCCCGACCGTGCAAGCGGTAGGTGTAGTTGACCTGGTAGGTTTCGCCGGCGGCGATCAACGCCTGGATGCGGTCGATGGATCGCGTGAATTCGGCGTGATCGACGCTCGGCACCAAGTTCATCACGCCCGCGGCGCTCGCCGGGTTTGCCGTCTCGCGTGCGTCCAGCCAATCGCTCGCTTCGTCTGCCGACAAATGGCGCAGCTCGCGAAACATCAACACGCGCAACGCCGAAGCATCACCTTCGTCGAGCCGCTCATGGCCCGCCCGCAACAGCTTGGCGCCCCATTCGTAGTCGATCAGCAGCACCGCGTGCAAGCCAGCGCGTTGATCAGCCTCGACCTGCGCCCACACCGCATCGAGCGATACCGGGTCGACGCAACGGCGCTCGCGCTCGAAGCCCTCGTAAAGCCGGCTGGTGGGGCACGCGGCGGTCGCGCCCGCGTCGTCGAGCAGCGCGAAACAGTCGGGGTCGATGGCGGGGTCGATGTGGGGGTCAAACGCGCGCATCGGGCGTCAGCTCCAGTCGTCCATGTCGTGTTTGATCTTGTGGCGGTTGGCGATCAGTTCTTCGACGGTCGGCTCGTTGTTGAGCGCGCGTTTGATCGCCAACTTGGTCGCTTCGTAATTCGTGCGGTACATGTCCTTCTTGTCGAAGTTCGGGTCGGTGGCGCAGCGCGGGTCGATCCATACCAGGCTGATGATGCACAGCGCATTGGCCATGTCTTTCGGGATCGTGCCGTCGATCAGGCAGTCGACCACCGCGTCGGCCGTGGCGCCTTGCACCACACCGCCGAACAGGTCGATGTTCGCGAAGTTTTTAAGCGTCACCTTCGGCACGATGATGGTCGCCGGCCGCACGAGTTGGTTGCAGGCGCGGATCGCGAACATCGCGGTGTGGCCCTTGCTCTGCGCCATCATGTTGGCGAAGGCTTGGCCGACCGGGCCGGAGGTCAGGCCGATGAGGATCTCGGGCATCGCGTCGGTGAACTGGCCCTCGCGCGCGAAGACGGTGGCTTCGCCGGCGTGGAAGACGTATTTTTCGGTCATGGGTGGGCTCCGCAAAGGGTCGGGCAAACGATCGGGAAAAAAGAATTGTCGGGGCGCGGCGCGTGGCTTGGTGCAGTCAATGTGGAAGCTATCCGGCGAAGATCAGCTCGCCCTTGCCACCGGCCGCGAGGTCGCCGAGGTGGCGCTCGATCGGCTTCGACGCGAGTGCTGCGAACGGCCCGCCGTGGCGCGCTAGATCGCGCGCCAGCAATTGCCAGAACACCTGGGCTCCGGCGATGGCCGGAACGAAAGTCGGGTTGATGTCCGATGACGTTTGCGACGATGGCGGCGACGCGAACACCACGCTACCGCGCCGCATGCCGTAGCCCACATGCGCGCCCGCGCGGCCGCCCACACCGATCGTGCCGGCGACCATGCGCGACGCGAGAAAGTCGCCCACGTTGCCGAACACCAGCGCCGTACCGCGCCGCATGCGGTCGCCGAAGCGCGCACCGGCATGACCCTGCACGATGAAAGTGCCGCCGCGCATGCCGTCCATGCTGCCGGGCAAGGTGCTGGCGGCGAAGTCGTCGACGTTGCCTTGCACCGTCAACAAGCCGCCGGTCATTTCGCAGGCGGCCAGCAAGCCGGCGTCGCCCTTGATGTCGATTTCGCCCGCGCTCATGCAGCCGCCCGCGTAGTGGCCGACGTTGCCCTCGACCCGAATCCGCCCGCCCGACATTTGCCAGCCGACGCGGTCGAAGCGCGACAGGTCGGCATCGAAGACAAGCGCGTTTTCGTTGCCGGAATTCGAGTCGGCTTCGGCCTTGAAGAACTCCGCCAACGGCAGCATCGCGTTGCCGTAGCCGACCGGCAACCGCTCGATCTCGGCGAGCGACAAACCGGCCAGCGCGGCCGGCGTAATGCTGCGGAAATCGACCCGCAGCGCCGGTGCCTGTTTGACAGCGAAGCGCCAGCCGCTCACGCCGCACCGCCCGCGGCCAACAGCTTGTGCAGGTGAAAGTGAAACGGCCCCAGCTTGCCGCCGTAGTTGCCGGCCGAAATGCGCAGAAGCCCGCCTGCCGCCCCGATGGCGATGCCGGCCTGCATGCCCACGCGCATGGCCGCGCCGACATCGGCTTCGGTCAGGCCGTCGATCACGATTTCGAGCACGCAGCGCATTTGCGGCGTCAGCTCGCTGCGCGCAGCCAGGCCGAGCAGGCCGGGGCAGAAAGCGTCGTTCGTCGATGCGCTGAGTGCCGCGTATTTGCTGCCGACCTTCGAGCCCGATCGCACCACGCCGCCGGGGAACGGCATGATCACGTTCGGCAATTTTTTCATCGCTGCGACGGCGGCTTCGGCGACAGTCAGCGCGCGGTCGGTGTCGGTGCACAGCAGCAGCAGGTTGCCGCCGCCCACGCCTTTGACCATGGCCGTGGTTTCCTGCGCGACGAACTCGCCGTCCATCACCGGCACGCGCCAGTAGCGCACGCCGTCGATGACTTTCGAGATCTGCCAGCCGTCGCCGAAGAAGCGCAGGTTCTTGCCGAGCGCGATCACCTCGCCTTGCGTGATGCCGGCGAACACGGCCGTGGTCGGACACGTCAACACGCACTGGCCGACGCGACGCTCGACCTGCTTGGCCAGCTCCTTGCCCGACATCGAAAACACCAACACGGCGATGCCCGGTCGGCCGTCAGGCGTGTCGGTGGGCTCGAGCTCGCGTTCGATGCCGGCCTCGCAGCCGCAGGCGATCACCGAGGTCGCGAATCCGGTCATCGAGACCGCCGCGGTGCGCGCCCAGGCCAGCGTGTGGGCGGTGATGACGATGCGCGTCGCCTTCATCGGGAAAGCCTCGGCGAAGCCGTCGTCGATGGTCACGCCGTTGCGAACCAGGGGCGCGCTCATGGTGCCGATTCGAAGCAGGCGGTCGGCAGCAGCCGGCCGCCGTTGCAGCAACTGCACAACTCGTCGTGGCCGATGGCGATGTGATCGAAGTCGACCGACCCATGCGCGGACAGGTGCTTGCGCAAGGTCTTCTCGATGCCGCGGTCGTAGTCGGGCGCGACGAAGTGCGTGCCGCCGACGGGCACCGCGGTGATGCGCCCCGCGCGCGCCACCTGCACGCCGTCTTTGAACACGTAGTCAGGCGTCGTGAACATGGCCTCGCGATCGGCTTGCTCGCGGTAGACCGCGATATCGGCGGCAGCGCCTGCGCCCAGGTGACCGCGGTCGGTGAGGCCGAGCAGCCGGGCCGGCGCGGCGCGCGTCATGGTGGCGATTTCACGCAAGGTGAGTTCGCGCGTGATGGAGCTCAGGGCGCAATTCGCTGCGACCTCGGGGTGCAGCTTGGCGAGCTGCTCGGCGCGAAAGCTGCGGTCCATCAGCAGGCGGATCAAATGCGGGTAGCTGGTGAACGGCCCGCCGTTCGGGTGGTCGGTGGTGAGCACCACGCGCCACGGGTCGGTGACGAGCAAAAAAATCTCCAGGCCGATGACCCATTGCAACGCATTGACGAAGCTTTGCTCGCGGTAGCGGAACGGCACGACCCCGCAGCCGGCTTCGCATTCGATGTCGCCGACGCTCCACTTGCGCGGGCTCGCCAGGCCCGACTGCGCGTGCTGGCGCATCGTGTCGCCCGAGGCGGTGACGGTCTGGCCGAACATGATCTGGCCGACATCGATGCTGATGTTCGGGTGGGCGTTGACCGCCTCGGCCAGTTGCAACGCCGCCGACGAGAACCTCTTCGGCCCCTCGGTGCCGTAGGCGTGGAACTGGATATGCGTCAGGTGCGCGGGCAAACCTTCGAGTGCGCGGATGGTCTCGAGCGTCGACTCGATGTTGCCCGCCACGCCCAGGTTGCTGCCGTGGATGTGCAGCGGGTGCGGCACACCGAGCTCTCGCAACGCGCGCGCCAGCGTGTGCACCACCTGCCGTGGCGTGACCTGCCAGTGCACGTGGTTCTCGTCGACATCGAGCTTGCGCTGGTTGAACTTGAAGGCCGAGATGCCGGCTGGGTTGACCACCTTCACGCCCATCGCCTTGGTGGCGTTCAGCGTCCAGCCCATGTAGTCGCGGATGGTCTCGAAGTTGCGTCCACTCTCACCACCTTCGGACAGCAGTTTGAGGAAGAACTCGTCGTTGCCGAGCATCACGTAGGCGCCGTGGTCGAGGATCGGCGTGTCGCCCATTTCCATGTGCGCCTGGCGCGCGTTGCTGGCGATCATCGCTGGCTCGAAGGCCGCCGTGTAGCCCATCTCGACATAGCGGTAGCCAGTGGCCAGCGTGCCCGGCGCGCAGCCGCCGCACGAGGCGAGTTCGAGCGGGTTCGTCGGCAGCGCGATCGGGTTGCCGTTGGCGCGATGCGATTCGGGCAGCAGCAAGCGCGCGAGGTTCATCTTGCCGCCACCGATGTGGGTGTGCAGGTCGATGCCACCGGCCATCACGATGCAGCCGCCGATGTCGATCTCGGCATCGACCGTGTCGCGCGGGTCGAGTGTCGTGATGCGGCCGTCGCGCACACACAGGTCGCGCACGTCGTCCGTCGGTTGGGTCGGGTCGACGACGCGGCCACCGCGCAGGCGCAGCGTGGTCATGCGGTGGCTCCAGTGCGGATCGATCGCACGGTTGAGGTGATGCGGTCGAGCACTTCGGCGAGTGTCGGCAAGGTGTCGGTGTAGAGCGGCGTGAGGGGCAGCACCGCGCCACCGTCGGCGCGGAACAGGTGGCCGGGCGAGCCGATGCCGGGTGTCGACACCGGAATAAAGACCGCGCCGGGCCGCGCTGCAGCGGAAGCGAGTGCGGGATGGCCGAGCACGATGAGTGGCAGGTTGGAAGCCGACGTGAGCGTTTCTCGACTTGACTCCCTCTCCCTCTGGGAGAGGGCAGGGGTGAGGGTGTGTGAAGCGCCACGCTGCTCGCTAAAACCCCTCACCCCAGCCCTCTCCCCAAGGGGGCGAGGGAGCAATGCCGTAGAGCCATCGAAGCTCTCCGCGCAAGGGAGCAATGCGCCAGAGCCATCGAAGCTCGACACCCACAGCACGCTGTCGATCGCCGCATCACTTAGCAGCCGAGCGGCATCGAAGCACACGGGCTCGTGTTCCAACCCGAGCGGGCCGGCGCGCGAGCGCAGCGGCAGGCCCGAAAGCCAAGTGAAGACCTGGTTCACCGTGCCGGCGCCGTTGCCGCCACCGAGCCACATCGCACCCGCGCGCGTGGTTTCGTTCAGCGTACCGACGATGCGGTTCAACGTCTCGATGACCAGCGCGCCGTGCTCGGGCAAGCAGCGGGTCTCGCCGACGATGACGGCGTAGCTTGCCGCGCGCAGACGCTGCGCCAAATCCATCAACAACGGCGGCGCATCGCGCACGGCGCGCTGGGCAATCAAGGCCGCGAGCACGGCAACGGTCGCGAACACGTCGCCGTGCAGTGGCACCGATTCGGTGGTGACACCAGCGTGCCGACCGAGTGTCGCGAGCCCGACCTGATCGTCCGGCGAACCGCCGAGCACGACCACATGGTGCTTCGCGACCAAGCCCTCGCCCAGCCCACATCGCGCGAAAAAATTGCTCGCCTCGGACGACGGCAAGCCGCCGACGCAGACGATCACGTCGGCGCGCCCACGCACTTCGGCCAGTGTGGTCGTGAAGCTGCCGCGGTCCTGCAGCGCACGCACGCTGTGCATCAGCGCCGCGCCGCCCGCCGGGTCGCAGATGGCGCCGGTCGCGCAAGCCAGGCAGTAGAGCGCGCGCGCGCCGGCCACGTCGGTCCCCAGGCCGCCGAACAGCGGCTGGCAGCTGGCGGCGAGCGCGCGCGCGGCGCCTGCGGCCGCCAGGGCCAGTCCGGCCACGCTCGTGATGGCGGCAAAGTACGGAGCGACTAACGACACGAGCACGGCCGGATCATTGACGTGGCCGAAGCCGAGACCCATGTTGCGCAGGCTCACGTTGGGGATGGTCCCGTCGGTGAGCGCGGCGTCCAGCGCGGTCTTCTTGCCCTCGAGCGTCGAGATGGTGGCGCGGGCGCGAGCGGCAGCCTGCTGACCCTGCGAAGTGTTGTCGTTCTCGAGCGCGGCGGCGATCTCGTGCTCGCCCGCCTCGCCGACAAGCACGAGGCCCTCAAGCAGTTCCCAGGAGAAGTCGCTGTCGAGCTCGAGACCTGGCAGTGCTAGCGAGCCGTCGAGCAGGCCTCGCAGCGAGGCAACGTGCTCGGCTGTCGAGGGGATCGCGGCGAAGAACTTCACGAACTGGAACTGGGCATCGGAACCGGCGGCGGCCTCCGTCGCCAGTGTCCACAGGGTGTCGCCGACGCGGATCAGCGTCTCGGTGCGCCGCACGGGAGCCACGTACTGCTTGGTGACGAGGCCCAGCTGGCCGAGTGTGGTGCGGATGGTGGTTGACTCGGTCTCGCTCGCGATGTTGGCGAGTGCGAGGCGCACGTAGTCACCCGCGGAGCTCTCGCCGTCGCGAGTGGCATCCCACGCCGCTCCCCAGACGATCGCGCGGGCGAGCGGATTCTCGATGTCGGCCAGGCGGGCCAACGCCACACGGAAGCTCGCCTCATCCATGCGGATCTTCGCGTAGGCGAGGTCGTCGTCGTTGAGTAACACCAGCGCCGGCTTCGTCGTGCCGACGAGTTCCGGAACCTCTGTGCGCACACCGTCCACGTCGAGTTCCACCCGGTGCGTGCGCACGAGTGACCCGTCGAAGAGATCGTAGTATCCGACAGCCAGACGGTGCGGGCGGATGGTCGGGTAATCGGCCACGGCCGACTGCACGATGGCGAACGAGGTGATGACGCCGGTCGCATCCGTCACGATCTCAGGTGTCAGTGTATTGACACCAGCGGTCTCGAGCCAGAGTGCGGACCAGCCGCTGAGGTCACGGCCGCTGGTGATCTCGAGCTCGGCGAGCAGGTCGCTGAGCTCCGTGTTGCCGTACTCATGCTTGACGAAGTAGGCGGCGACCCCGGCGAAGAAGGCGTCGATGCCGACCCACGCCACGAGCTGCTTGAGTACCGATCCGCCCTTGGCGTAGGTGATGCCGTCGAAGTTCACCTTGACGGCC
>ENA-OFCD01000084-OFCD01000084.1-metagenomes-genome-assembly--contig:-NODE-84-length-59409-cov-12.799154_pt1 | contig 59409 bp, 52 predicted proteins | sample MGYA00153392_OFCD01 | MGnify analysis MGYA00153392 | reverse complement strand
CGTTGATGTCGGTGCGTGTCGCCGGATCGACGTTCGACACTTCCTTGAAGATGGCGAGCTTGACGGTCCCGTTCTCGTTGATCTGCGGCCGCACGCGCAAGGTCAGGCCAACGTCCTTTCGCTCGACTGTCGTAAACGGATTGATCGTTGAGGTATTGCCGTTGGTGCTAGCGTATTGCCCGGTCACGAAAGGCACGTTTTGGCCAATCACGATCTTGGCTTCCTCGTTGTCGAGTGTCAGCAGGTTGGGCGTCGAAAGCGTGTTGCCTTCGCCATTGTTTTCAAGAAAGCGCGCGAGGAAGCCGAGTACGTACTTCCCATTGATCTTGTGGCCGATGCCGAAGTTGAGGCCAGTCGAAGGCCGTGTGGCCGGGTTCTTCGTGGCGATCCCAATGGCCAGGTCGATGATGTTCTGACCGCCCAAGCTCGAGTTGGTGCCAATTGCGCCCACGTTGGTGCCGCTGCCGCCCAGCGCGCTTTGCCACTGCACGCCGAACTCCGCCGCCTTGGTGGCGCTCACTTCGATGATCAGGCTTTCGATCATGACCTGTGCACGACGGCTGTCGAGCTTGTCGATCACCGCGCGAATCTGCCGGTATTGCGGCTCTGCCGCCGTGATGATCAACGAATTGGTCGATGGGTCGGCCTGGATCTGGCCACCCGTCGATGGCTGGTTGGTGTTGTTGAGCGGCGTGTTGGCAGCAGAGGTGCTCGCCTGCATTGGCTGCGCCTGCGACACCGGTTGCACACCCGTCGCGTTGGGGAACGATGCGCCGGCAGCGCTGCCGCCACGCGCTTCAGTTGAAAGCGCAGCTCGCAGCGTCGCGGCGAGCTTCACCGCGTCTGAGTTCTTCAGATAGACGACATAGATGTTGCCCGCCGCACCGTTGCCGCTGTCGATGGGCGCGCGGTCGAGAAATTCGGCGACCTGCCTCGCATGGTCGGCATGGCCAAGCCGGGCTCGAAGGCGGCGTTGCAAATCTTTCGGCGTGGGGCCTACCGCGACGTGAGCGTCACGGTGATCGAGTTCGAGGCCGACAAAACCGCGAGCGCGGCCGGCCGCGACGCCACCAAGCCGCCGGCCGCTGCTCCGAGCATGCTGGGGTTGACGGTCGCCGAGCTCACCGATGCACAGCGGCGCGACTTGAAGGTCAAGGGCGGCGTGCGGGTCGAAGCGGTCGAAGGCGCGGCCGCGCGAGCGGGTGTGCGCGAGGGCGATGTGCTGCTCTCGATCGACAACACCGAGGTGGCGAGCGTCAAGCAGTTCGACGCCGCGTTGGCCAAGCTCGACAAATCGAAAACCATCACGCTGCTGGTGCGGCGCGGTGACACGGTCAACTTCCTGATCGTGCGGCCGGTGCGCTGAGCCCAGAGAACCACCGAGGCGCCGGGTCTTTCCACAAGGTGGGAGCCGGGCAGCTGTTACATCATTTGTCAGCGCCCGCCCAAAACGAGTTACCAACAGGTCCACAAGTTAGTGATCGCACACACCGACTTTCTGAGCGAGGATTGTTCCCGCCGGACGCTAGAATCGGAGATTTGTAGCCACAAAATTTGCCGATTCTCGCAACGAAAACGAAGCACTGAAACTATCCCCAAGCCATCCACAAGTATTTGTGGATAACCTGTTGATGGATTTGCATGTTGGCGCACTGCAACGACGCAAAGTCGAGCAACGGCGCGGTTTGCAGCCAGCTTCTTTTGACTACAATGAAGCACCAACATGCAGTTGCCAAACGTCTTGTTGGAAGGCGCGTCATTGATTCGACGTGCCTTTTTTTTGGTTTCAACACAGGCCTCCGGCCCTTCACATCGCTCCGCGATCAAGAGCTTCCACCGCAGCGGCAACGCCGTTGTGATCTGGCGTTGAGGCTCGCGCAAAACACATCGCAGCAAGCATGGACCACATCAGAAATTTTTCGATCATTGCCCACATCGATCACGGCAAGAGCACGCTCGCGGATCGCTTGATCCAGCGTTGCGGCGGCCTCTCCGATCGGGAGATGGAGGCGCAGGTGCTCGACTCGATGGACATCGAGCGCGAGCGTGGCATCACCATCAAGGCACAGACCGCTTCGCTCGAATACAAGGCACGCGATGGCCGCACCTACAACCTGAACCTGATCGACACGCCGGGGCACGTCGACTTCTCGTACGAAGTGAGCCGCTCGCTCTCGGCCTGCGAGGGTGCGCTGCTCGTCGTCGATGCGAGCCAGGGCGTCGAAGCGCAGACGGTTGCCAACTGCTACACCGCGCTCGATCTCAGCGTCGAGGTGATCCCGGTCTTGAACAAGATGGACTTGCCGAACGCCGACCCCGAAAACGCAAAGGCCGAGATCGAGGACGTGATCGGCATTGACGCTGACAATGCGATACCGTGCAGCGCCAAGACCGGCATGGGCATCGACGACATCCTCGAGGCCGTGATAGCGCGCATGCCCGCGCCGCGCGGTGACCCCGAGGCGCCGCTGCGCGCGATGATCGTTGACTCGTGGTTCGACAACTACGTCGGTGTCGTGATGCTGGTGCGCGTGGTCGACGGCACGCTGCTCAAAGGCGAGCGCATTCGCATGATGGCGAGCGACGCGGTCTACAACGCTGACAGCCTAGGCGTGTTCACGCCGAAATCGGTCGCGCGCGATCGGCTCAACGCCGGCGAGGTCGGGTTCATCATCGCCGGCATCAAGGAACTGCAGGCCGCGAAAGTCGGCGACACGATCACGCTTGAGAAGAAGCTGCCCAACAACAAGGGCGTGGCGACTGAGGCGTTGCCCGGCTTCAAAGAGATTCAGCCGCAGGTCTTTGCGGGTCTCTACCCGACCGAGGCGAGCGAATACGACCAGCTGCGCGATGCGCTCGAAAAGCTCAAGCTCAACGACTCCTCGCTGCGCTACGAACCCGAGGTCAGCCAAGCGCTCGGCTTCGGCTTCAGGTGCGGCTTTCTCGGCCTGCTGCACATGGAGATCGTGCAGGAGCGGCTGGAGCGCGAGTTCGACCAAGACCTGATCACGACCGCGCCGTCGGTCGTCTACCAGGTCGAGCTGAACGACAAGACGGTGGTGCAGGTCGACAACCCCTCGAAGATGCCCGACCTCGGCCGCATCGCCGAGATCCGCGAGCCGATCGTCAAGGTGCACCTGTACATGCCTCAGGACTACGTCGGCCCGGTGATGACGCTGGCCAACCTCAAGCGCGGCATGCAGATCAACATGGCCTACCACGGCCGGCAGGTGATGTTGACCTACGAGATGCCGCTGGCGGAGATCGTGCTCGACTTTTTCGACAAGCTCAAAAGTGTGTCGCGCGGCTACGCCTCGATGGACTACGAGTTCAAGGAATACCGCGGCGCCGATGTCGTGAAGGTCGACATTTTGCTGAACGGCGACAAGGTCGACGCGCTCTCGATCATCGTGCACCGCAGCCAGAGCAACTACCGCAGCCGCGCGGTCGTCGCGAAGATGCGCGAGCTGATTTCGCGCCAACAATACGACGTTGCGATACAGGCCGCGATCGGGGCCAACATCATCGCGCGTGAGACAATAAAAGCGCTGCGCAAGAACGTGATCGCCAAGTGCTACGGCGGCGATATTTCTCGCAAGCGCAAGCTCCTCGAAAAACAAAAGGCCGGCAAGAAACGCATGAAGCAGATCGGCTCTGTCGAAGTGCCGCAGGAAGCTTTTCTGGCCATCCTCCAAGTGGAAGACTGATGGGCGCATTGACCGGTTTTTTGTATGGCCTGCTCGCGGTCTTTCTCGGTGGCTGGTATCTCGGCAAATGGAGTGGCAATTTTTCGCTGCTGCTGCTGATCCTGACGGTCTTCACGTTCGCCTACTGGCTCGCCGAACGCCTCTTGTTTGCGCCGCGCCGCGCCGCGGCGGTTGCGAGCCTTGAAACTCAAGACGCCGCACGCCGCGCGAAGCTCGCACAGCAAGGCATCACGAAGGTCGACGACAACGTCGCGCAGGCGCGCGAAACGCTGCTCGCTCAACCATGGTGGCTCGACTGGACCGCAGGCCTGTTCCCGGTGATCCTGGTCGTGTTCTTGCTGCGCTCGTTCTTGTTCGAGCCTTTCAAAATTCCGAGTGGCTCGATGATCCCGACCCTGCTGATCGGTGACCTGATCCTGGTCAACAAATACCACTACGGCATTCGGCTGCCGGTGATCAACAAAAAGATCATCGCCAACAACGACCCGAAGCGCGGTGACGTGATGGTTTTTCGCTACCCGAAAGACACGAGCGTCGACTACATCAAGCGCGTGGTGGGGTTGCCGGGCGACGAGATTTCGTTTCGCAACCAGCAGGTCTACGTCAACGGCGTCGCGGCGCCGATGACGCAGATGCCACCGCCTGGTTTTTACGACGAAGACCAGCGCCAGTATTCGCCCGAGTTCACCGAAAAACTCGGTGAAGTCGAGCACCACATTTTGCTGAACCCACGCAGCCAGCCGTTCTATGGCGCCGAAGACAAGATAACGTTCCCGTTTCGCGAGAACTGTCGCTACAGTGCCGAGGGGGTGACCTGCAAGGTGCCGAAGGGCCACTACTTCATGATGGGCGACAACCGCGACAACTCCCAAGATTCACGCTTCTGGGGTTTTGTCCCCGACGAAAACATCGTGGGCAGGGCATTCTGGATCTGGATGAATTTCAGCAGCCCGAAACGGTTCGGAGGATTTCATTGAATCCGATGAAATTTCCGTTCAATCGCGACCACAGGAGCATTCAAGCATGATGGTTGAGCGCCAATCGGCAAAGCGGCAACGCGGCATCACGCTCTTCGGGCTGATGTTTTGGGCCATCGTGATCGGCGCAGTTGCGCTGATCGTGATGAAGGTCTTGCCCACGATGAACGAATACTTCACGATTCAGAAGGCGGTGAACAAGATCGCGCAAGACGGCGGCACCACCGTGCCCGAAATTCGTGCCGCCTTCGAGCGCACGAAAGACATCGAGTACTCGATCCAGTCGATCACCGCGAAAGACCTCAACATCACGAAAGAGAACGACAAGGTCGTGATCAGCTTCGCCTACGACAAGGAAATCGAGTTGGTCAAACCGGTGTACCTGTTGATCAAGTACGAGGGCCGCTCGAAGTAGGCAGCCTGCACTGACGATGGACACCCGCCTGGACGCATTGCAGCGGCGCATAAATCACCGCTTCGGTGATGCTCGCCTGCTGAGCCGCGCGCTGACGCATCGCAGCTTCGGTGCCGACCACAACGAGCGGCTCGAGTTTTTGGGCGACGCCGTACTGAGCGTCGTGATTTCGGCGCTGCTGTTCGAGCGCTTCGCTGGCTCGGACGAAGGTGACCTGACCCGTGTGCGCGCCCACTTGGTGCGCGAAGAAAGCCTGCACCGCGTCGCGTTGCTGCTCGCCTTGCCCGAGGTGTTGCACCTCGGCGAAGGCGAGGCCCGCGGCGGGGGCGCACAGCGCGCGTCGATACTGGCCGACGCCCTCGAAGCGCTGATCGGCGCGACCTTTCTAGACGGCGGCTTCGATGCCGCGCGCACGGTCGTCACCGGCCTGTTCGGCGAAATCATCGCCACGACCGACATCGCGAGTTGGTCCAAAGACGCGAAGACCGAGTTGCAGGAGTGGTTGCAGGCGCGCCGCCTCCCGGTGCCCACTTACCGCATCAGCGCCACGCGCGGCCAGGCGCATGCGCAGACCTTCGATGTCGAGTGCGTGGTGCCGGCGCTGAGCCTGGTCGAGCAAGGCACGGGCCGTTCGCGTCGCGTCGCCGAGCAAGAGGCGGCACGCCGCATGCTCGATGCGTTGAAAGTCAGCGACAAGCCCGGCGGCCCGCTGCAATCCTGAGACACCACAACCCCTCGCTCGATGCTTCCATCGATCGATTCCCCGCGGGGAAAAACACCATGACTGACGCCACCGAAGACCCATCCGCTGCGCCCGTACCGCCCGCGCCGGCCGCACAACGTTGCGGCCTCGTCGCGATCGTCGGGCGGCCGAACGTTGGCAAGTCGACGCTGCTGAACGCGCTGGTCGGCCAGAAGGTCAGCATCACCTCGGCCAAGGCGCAGACCACGCGGCATCGAATCACCGGCATTCGCACGACAGGCGACACGCAGTTCGTGTTCGTCGACACGCCCGGTTTTCAAACCAAACACGCTGCGCCGCTGAACCGCACGCTGAACCGCACCGTGACCGGCGTGCTCGGCGATGTCGACGTGGTGCTGTTCGTCGTCGAGGCCGGTCGCTTCGGGCTCGACGATGCGAAGGTGCTCGCGCTGATCGACTCGGGCAAGCCGGTGTTCCTGATCGCCAACAAGCTTGACACCGTGGTGCGCCGCGCCGACCTCGCGCCCTGGCTCAAGGGCATGCAAGAGCGCCACCCGTTCGCTGAATTCGTGCCGCTCTCAGCGAAGAAAGACGCCGACGTGCAACGCCTGCTCGGCATCGTCAAACCGTACTTGCCGGTGCAGCCGTGGTTCCACGAAGAAGACGCGCTGACCGACCGCACCGACAAATTCCTCGCCAGCGAAATCATCCGCGAGAAGCTGTTTCGGCTGACCGGCGACGAACTTCCGTATACGTCAACGGTCGTCATCGACAAGTTCGAGGAAGAAGGCAACCTGCGCCGCATCGCCGCGACGATCGTCGTCGAGCGCGATTCGCACAAGGGCATCGTGATCGGCAACGGCGGCGAGCGCTTGAAGCGCATCGGCTCCGAGGCACGGCAGGAGCTCGAAAAACTGATGGATGCGAAAGTCTTCATCGAGCTGTGGGTCAAGGTGCGCTCGGGCTGGGCCGATGACGAAGCGCACCTGCGTTCCTACGGCTACGAGTGACCGCTACCAAGCCCGTTCGCACGGGCCGGGCCCCAAGACCGGCCACCTCGCTTGCGGCCTTCGTGCTGCACCGCTACGACTGGAGCGAATCGAGCTTGATCCTCGACCTGTTCACACGCGAACAGGGCCGGCTCGCGATCGCCGCGAAAGGTGCGAAGCGACCTTACTCGCAACTGCGCAGCGTGCTGCTGCCGTTCCAGCGCATCACCGTCTCGCTCGGCAAGGCCGCAGCGCACGAAGAAGGCGCGAGTGAGGTGCAAACCTTGCGCGGCGCCGAGTGGGCCGGTGGCTCGGCGATGTTGACCGGGGCCGCGCTGTTCAGCGGCTTCTACCTGAACGAGTTGCTGATGAAGCTGCTCGCGCGACACGACCCGCACGCGGCGTTGTTCGACGCGTATGCCGCGACCTTGCCGGCGCTCGCTGCCGATGAGACGCAAGCGCAGGCCGCACTCCGCGCCTTCGAGTTGACGTTGCTGCAGCAGACCGGCCTCTTGCCCGACCTGAGCCTGGTCACGCAGACCCAGCAGACCGTGCGGCCGGCTGGCCGGTACGCGCTGCTGCCTGACGCCGGCGTGACCGACATGCTCGACGGCGAGCTCAGCGGCGAAGCCCTGATCGGCCTGCAGGCCGCCCTAGAGCATGGCAGCCTGCCGGCGCTGCAGCACGCCTGCCGATCGTGTCTCGGCGCGCTGAAGCTGCCGCTTCGCGTGCTGATCCAGCACCAGCTCGGCTCGGCCCCGCTGCGCACGCGGCAGGTCATGCTGGGCCTGCAAAGCCTGTAGATTCGAGGCCATGAACCCGCTCCTCACCACCGGCCTCGACGCGCATCGCGGCACGACCGCGCTCTCGGTCAACGTCAACAAGGTCGCGCTGCTGCGCAACACGCGCGAGCTCGGCATTCCGAGCGTGCTGCGCGCCGCCACCTCTGCGCTCGAAGCCGGCGCGCACGGCATCACCGTGCACCCGCGGCCCGACGAGCGCCACATTCGCCGGCACGATGTGTTCGAACTCGCCGCGCTGATGCAGCAGTGGCCGCATGCCGAATACAACATCGAAGGCAATCCGTTCCACAACCTGATGACCGTGGTGCGCGATCTGGTCGCGCAAGCCTTGCCCGTGCACCAGGTCACCTTCGTGCCCGACAGCGTCGAACAGTCGACCTCCGACCACGGCTGGCAGTTCCCGCACGACGCCGATCGCCTCGCGCCGCTGATTGCCGAAGCGCACGACCTCGGCTTGCGTGTGAGCCTGTTCATGGACCCTTTGCCCGATGCGATGGGTGCGGTGCGTGCGCTGGGCGCCGACCGCGTCGAGCTCTACACCGAGCGTTTCGCCCGCGCGCATCTCGTAAGCGAGGTTGACACGGTGCTGCCGCATTTCACCGCGGCCGCGCAGGCCGCGTTGCGCGAAGGTTTGGGCATCAACGCCGGCCACGATCTGAATCGCGACAACCTGACCGACTTCCTGCGCGCTGTGCCCGGCGTGCAAGAGGTTTCGATCGGCCACGCGCTGATCGCCGATGCGCTCGAGCTCGGCTACACCGAGACCGTGCGCGATTACCTGCGCTGCATCCACGCGGCTTCGCAGCCCGCATGAGGCGGGCCCAGCGCTGGGCCGCTCCCGAGCCGGCCCGCATCCCCCCGGGGGATCGACCGGCGTACCGGGCGGGCGAGGGGTCGTCATGATCTACGGCGTCGGCACCGACATCTGCGATGTGAGGCGCATCGCTGCGACGCTGGCGCGCCGCGGCGAGCGCTTCGCCGAGAAGGTGCTCGGCCCGCACGAGATCGAGGTGTTTCGCGCGCGCCGCGCAAAGGTCGAGGCGCGCGGCGTGAGCTACCTCGCGACGCGCTTTTCTGCGAAAGAGGCGTTCTCGAAAGCGATCGGCATGGGCATGCGGATGCCGATGACCTGGCGCGATTGCGAGGTCGTCAAAGCAGTGAGCGGCAAGCCGCAGATTCGCCTGCACGGCGCGCTCGCCGAATGGTTCGAGATGCGGCAACTGCAGGCGCACATCAGCGTCACCGATGAGACCGATTACGCGGCGAGCTTCGTCGTCGTCGAATACAAAGAATCAACATGACCCAACATGCTCCCGTCGTTCTGGACATTGCCGGAACAACCCTCAGTGCCGACGACCGCCGCCGCTTAAAGCACCCGCTCACCGGCGGGCTTATCTTGTTCGCGCGCAACTGGCAAGACCGGCTGCAGCTTACCGAGCTGACGGGTGCGATCAAGTCGATCCGGCCCGACATGCTGATTTGCGTCGATCATGAAGGCGGCCGAGTGCAGCGCTTTCGCACCGACGGCTTCACGCACCTGCCGCCGATGCGCGTGCTCGGCGAGATGTGGATGAAAGATGCGATGACCGCAACAGACGCTGCCACCGCGGCCGGCCACGTGCTCGGCGCCGAGTTGCGCGCCTGCGGTGTCGACTTCAGCTTCACCCCGGTGCTCGACCTCGATCACGGCCCGAGCGGCGTGATCGGCGACCGCGCGTTCCACCGTGACGCACGCGTCGTGACGCTGCTCGCCAAAAGTTTGATGCACGGCCTGCTGCTCGCCGGCATGCACAACTGCGGCAAGCACTTTCCCGGGCACGGCTTCGTCGCCGCCGACAGCCACGTCGACATCCCCGTAGACAAGCGCAGCCTCCAGCGCATCCTGGACGACGACGCGAAGCCTTACGAGTGGTTGAGCACCAGCCTTTCCAGCGTGATGCCGGCGCACGTGATCTACCCGAAGGTCGATGCACTGCCTGCCGGCTTTTCGGAACGCTGGCTGAAAGACATCTTGCGCCTGCAACTCGGCTTCAACGGCGCGATCTTCAGCGACGACTTGAGCATGGCCGGCGCGCGCCACATCAATGGTGCCGAGGTGACCTGCGCCGAGGCCGCGAGCGTCGCGTTGAACGCGGGCTGCGACCTCGTGCTGCTGTGCAACCAGTCGACTGCCGGCGATCGGGCGGTCGACGAGCTGCTCGACGGCCTCGTCGATGCGCAAGCGCAAGACCACTGGCAGCCCGACCCCGACAGCGAGGCGCGCCGGCTCGATTTGCTGCCGCAGACCGCGCCGTTCACATGGGACGAGCTGATGCACCTGCCGGCCTACCAGCACGCCCTCGAGCGCCTGCCCTGAAAGAAAAACGCCGCCGGGCGCGAGCCACGGCGGCGTGAAGCCAGACGAATCGGATCGTCAGACCGGTGGGTGCGTGCCCTGTGCGGCATCGAACGGCAGCTTGATCTGCGACAAATCCTTGCGGGTCTCGACCAGCACCAGCGGGCCATCGTCGACGGCCGCGGTCGGCTTGCGCTCGCGCGGCACATGCGCCGGTGCAGGCTCCGCCGCCATCGCGTCTCGCACCGCGCGAATCTTGTCGGTGTTGGAATTGACCCACTGCAGGCCTGCCGATTCGGCCACCGCCTGGAGCGAGTCCAGCGGCAGCACGAAGACCGCTGCCGGTGCGGCGACCGGGGCTTGCGTCACAGGCACAGGCACCGCGGGCGCTACTGGCAGCGCGACGAGCACGGCAACTGGCGCCGGTGTGACCGGCTCGGCCGGCACGACCTGCGGCAACGGTGCGACGACATGCGCTGGCGGCGGCTCGACGAGTTGCGCATCGACCGGGGTCACGGCGGCCACCTGCGGCGCTTCGTCGCGGAACACCGAAGCCGGTGGTGCCGCGCCGATCGTCTCGGCTTCTTGGAACGACTGCGCGGCGAGCGCGCCGCCTTGCGTCAGCCCCTCGGACTCGGCGGCCGCGATGTCGGTGACCGCGCCATCAGGGCTGCGCTCGCGCCGGTTGCGGTCCCGACCGCGACCACGGCGTCGGCCTTCGCCGGTCTCACTGCCTTCGGCGCGGGGCACGTCGCTGCTCGCATCGCCCAAGCCATTGCCATTCCCAGCGGCCTCGGTCGGCTCGGTAGCGCCCGACTCCATGTGCTCGGCCGCGGCCGGCATGCCGGCCTCGCCGTTCACGCCGTTCGCTGCGGCGGCTTCGTCGCGATCGCGGCCACCGCGACCACCGCGCCGATTGCGGCGTCGACCGGCCTGGCGTTCACCTGGCGCTTCACCGCCCTCGGGCGTTTCGGCACCGGGCAGGGTGTCAATGAAAGCTTCCTGGGTGACGGGTTGCTGCTCCTCACCTGCAACGCCTTCGGCGACCGGGTTCGGGCGGCGCGGTTCGCGTTCCGCGCGCGGGCCGCGGCGGCTCTCGCCGTTGCGGTCGCTGCGCGGCTCGCCACGGCCTTCAGCGCGGTTTTCGTCGCGTGGCGCGCGCGGGGCGCGCTCTTCGCCGCGCGCCGCATCAAGTGCTTCGGTGCGCGGTGCATCGTCTCCCGCAAGACGATCGCCGTTGCGGTCCGGGCGACGTCCACGGCCCTCGCCACGGTTGCCGTCACCACGGCCTTCACCGCGTGCTTCGGGCGGGCGCTCTGCGCGGCCTTCGCCACCGCGGTTTTCGCCACGGTCGCCACGGCCCTCGCCGCGGCCTTCGCCGCGCTTACCGTCACGGCCACCATCGCGTCCTCCACGTCCGCCGCGACCGCCACGCTCACCACGACCATCGCGATCGCCGCGACCCTCGGCCGGCTTGGCGATCGTCGACGCCGCCACGGGCGCCGCGACAGGCGCCGGTGCCGGCTCGCCGCCGAACATCTTCTTGACCCAGCCGAAGAAGCCGCCACCGGTCGTCACGGGCGCCAGTGCGGGTGCTGCAACGACAGGCGCAGGGGTGGGCACAACCACCGGAGTGGGCTTCGGCACCGCGATCGGCGCCGGCGTCTCGGGCAGGAAGCCTTTGATGACCGGCTCCTGCTTGGCCTTGGCCTTCTCGCGCCGCGTGATGCCGACTTCTTCTTCGGCCTCGTCGATCATCGTGTAGCTGGCCTGCAGGTTTTCCAGACGCGGGTCGTCGTGGCGCAGGCGCTCGAGCCGGTAGTTCGGCGTGTCGAGGTTCTTGTTCGGCACCAGCAGCACGGTCACGCGCTGCTTCATTTCGATCTTGGTGATCTCGGTGCGCTTCTCGTTCAGCAGGAACGAGGTCACTTCGACCGGCACCTGCACATGCACGGCGGCGGTGTTGTCCTTCATCGACTCTTCTTGCACCATGCGCAGGATCTGCAGCGCGCTCGATTCGGTGTCGCGGATGTGGCCGGTGCCGTTGCAGCGCGGGCAGGTGATGTGGCTGCCTTCGCTGAGTGCCGGGCGCAGGCGTTGGCGGCTGAGTTCGAGCAGGCCGAATTTGCTGATCGAGTTGAACTGCACGCGGGCGCGGTCTTGGCGCAGCGCGTCTCGCAAACGGGTCTCGACCTCGCGGCGGTTCTTCGACTCTTCCATGTCGATGAAGTCGACGACGATCAGGCCGCCGAGGTCGCGCAGGCGCATCTGGCGCGCGATTTCATCGGCCGCTTCGAGGTTGGTGCGGGTCGCGGTTTCTTCGATGTCCGACCCGCGCGTCGAGCGCGCCGAGTTCACGTCGACCGAGACCAGCGCCTCGGTGTGGTCGATCACGATCGCGCCGCCCGACGGCAGGTTCACCGTGCGCGAGAACGCGGTCTCGATCTGGTGCTCGATCTGGAAGCGGCTGAACAGCGGCGCGTCGTCGCGGTAGCGCTTGACCTTGTGCGCCGTCTCGGGCATCACGTGGGCCATGAACTGCTGGGCCTGGTCGTAGATGTCGTCGGTGTCGATCAGGATCTCGCCGACATCCGAAGTGAAGTAGTCGCGGATCGCGCGGATCACCAGGCTCGATTCCTGGTAGATCAGGAACGCGCCCTTGCCAGCTTTGGAGGCGCCGTCGATGGCGGTCCAGAGCTTGAGCATGTAGTTCAGGTCCCACTGCAGCTCGGGCGCGGTGCGGCCGATGCCGGCGGTGCGCGCGATCAGGCTCATGCCCTTCGGGTACTCGAGCTGGTCGAGGTTTTCTTTCAGCTCTTCGCGGTCTTCGCCTTCGATGCGGCGCGACACACCACCGCCGCGCGGGTTGTTCGGCATCAGCACGAGGTAGCGGCCGGCCAGCGAGACGAAAGTCGTCAGCGCCGCGCCCTTGTTGCCGCGCTCTTCCTTCTCGACCTGAACCAGCAGTTCCTGGCCGTTCGAGATGCAATCCTGGATACGCGCGTCGCGCACCGAAGCGCCTTCGCGGAAGTAGTTCTTCGAGATTTCTTTGAACGGCAGGAAGCCGTGGCGGTCTTCGCCGTAATCGATGAAGCAGGCTTCGAGCGAAGGCTCGACGCGGGTCACCACCGCTTTGTAGATATTGCCTTTGCGTTGCTCACGGCCTTCGATTTCGGTTTCGAAATCCATCAGCTTTTGGCCATCGACGATCGCCAGGCGGCGCTCTTCGGGCTGCGTCGCGTTGATCAGCATGCGTTTCACGGGTGCACTCCTTCGCCCGGCCGCTTGATTGAATCAGCGGGCCGCGCTTTGCATTCAGTCGCTTCCCGGCAGGTGCCGGTCGGCAACGATTCGATGCACGAGAAACGAAAACGAAGCGAAGGGTGTCGCCCTGGACTGCGGTGTGTCGGCGGCGGTCAGCAGACCGGCCGAATGAACTGCAGCGTTGGCGCGTGCGTGACAGCGACATGGCCGCATGCTGGCCACCGGCGCGCCACGGCGGGCGAGCTCGCCGCACCGCCGGCGGGTGGCCGGGGCAGCGAGCGCGCGAAGCGCCGGGGTTCGGGGGTGGGGATCAACATCGGCCGGGGTCCGCTGGACGCAAGCAGAAGCATGGAATGCGGCACCGTGGAGGTGTTCGCGATTCGGTCTCCTGCCTGGGAAAACCTTTGATCGAGCTCGTTCTTGTTTGCTCTGCCGCTTCGAACCTTGGGCCGCGCCGTCACTTGGGAGCGGCGCCCGCTTGGGGCTTCGAGGCGTTGCATCACCTTGTGTCGTCAGGCCCTTCGGGCCCGACCGCCGCGTGCTGCTCGGTGTCGACGCTGGCCAGCTGTAACCCAGGCCGTAAACTCGGTCAAATCAAACACTTACAGCAGCAACGTGGTGCAACGCATTATAGGGGCCAATCAGCCGGCTCGAGCCGGAACCCGAACCCCGGCAGCAGCGCCGGCCTTGGCGGTACAGCGCGTCGTGATCGACGAGGCATCGGAAGGCCAGCGGCTCGACAACTTCCTCGTCAAGCTGCTCAAGGGCGTGCCCAAGACGCATGTCTACCGCGTGATCCGCTCTGGCGAGGTGCGGGTCAACAAGGGCAGGGCGGGCGCCGACACGCGGCTGGCACTCGGTGACGAAATTCGCGTGCCGCCGGTGCGCACCTCCAAGAACGCGGCCGACCGCAGCGAGGCGTCCACCGCACCGGCGCGCGAGTTCCCGCTTGTGTTCGAAGACGAATTCCTGCTTGCGATCGACAAGCCGGCCGGCGTGGCGGTGCACGGCGGCAGCGGCGTCAGCTCGGGCGTGATCGAGCAGTTGCGCCAGGCGCGGCCAACCGCCAAGTTTCTCGAACTCGTGCACCGGCTCGATAAGGAAACCTCGGGCCTGCTGCTGATCGCGAAAAAGCGCTCGTCGCTCGTCGCGCTGCAAGACCAGTTGCGCCAACGCGAAACCGGCAAGACCTACGCGGCGCTGGTGAACGGCGCCTGGCCGGCCTCGAAGAGGGTCATCGACGTGGCGCTGCACAAGTTCCTGACTGCCGAAGGCGAGCGCCGCGTTCATGCTGTCCTTCGACAGGCTCAGGATGACCGGGGGTCGGCGCCCAGCGAAGGCAAGCGCTCGATCACGCTGGTGCGCATCGCGCAAGCGTTCGACGCCTTCACGCTGCTCGACGTGACCATCAAAACCGGCCGCACCCACCAGATCCGCGTGCACCTGACGCACGAAGGGCACGCCATCGTCGGCGACGAAAAGTACGGCGACTTCGCGCTCAACAAGTCGCTCGCACGCGGCGACGTGGTCGCGGGCATCAGGTTCGACCGCATGTTTCTGCACGCTCGCCATCTCCGCTTCACGCACCCGGGCACGAGTGAGGTGATCGAGCTCGAAGCGCCGTTGCCGGCAGAATGCGTCGCTCTGATCCACGCGCTGGCCAAGCCGGCCATGAGATGACATCCACCCGCAGTTTTGACTTGATCGTGTTCGACTGGGACGGCACGCTGTTCGACTCGACCGCGCTGATCGCCAGGTGCATCCAGGCCGCGTGCGCCGACCTGGGCGTGCGCGTGCCGAGCACCGAGCAGGCCAGCTACGTGATCGGCATGGGCCTGATCGAAGCCCTTCAGCACGCGGCGCCCGACCTGCCGCGCGAGCGCTACGAAGCGTTGGGCGATCGCTACCGCCACCACTACTTCGCGCGCCAGCACGAGATCGTGTTCTTCGACGGCACGCTGGCAATGCTGCAAGACCTCAAGGCCCACGGCCACCGGCTCGCCGTCGCGACCGGCAAATCGCGCCGCGGCCTCGACGACGCGCTGCACACCTCTGCGCTGCGCGGCCTGTTCGACGCCACCCGCACCGCCGACGAGACGGCCTCCAAGCCCGATCCGCGCATGCTGGTCGAGCTGATGGATCACTTTGAGATCGCGCCCGAGCGCACCGTGATGATCGGCGACACCACGCATGACCTGCAACTTGCGCGCAACGCCGGCACGGCCAGCATTGGCGTCAGCTACGGCGCGCACGATCACGCATCGTTCGCCGGTTTTGAGGCGCGGCATGTCGCGCATTCGGTGTCGGATCTGCACGCTTGGCTTGTCGCGCATGGATGAGCCTGTCGCCGGCCCGATCATCCCCATTGTCCCGGTCACGCCCGCGAAGCCCGAGCCGCTGCCGCTCTGCGCCTCGACGGAACTCGGCGAGAAAGGCAACGCGTTCGTGTTCGACGTGCTGCACTACCGTGAATCGGCGCGCGCCTTCGTGCTGCGCTTCGACGGCCGGGTCGTGGGTTACCTGAACCGCTGCCTGCACGTGCCGACCGAGATGGATTGGCAGTACGGCGAGTTTCTCGATTCGGGCAAGGAATTCATCATGTGCTCGATCCACGGGGCGGTCTACGAGCCGCTCACCGGGCGCTGCGCTGGCGGCCCGTGCGGGCGCGGCAAGCTGACCGTGATCGACGCCTTCGAGCGCGACGGTCAGGTCTATTGGTATCCTTCTCGCGACACGAAACCCGCCTTCGCCTGATTCGACGGCGCATGTCCACGAGACCTTCATGACCACCCCAGAAGACCAACTGCCGCCGTTCCCGGCCGCGTCACCCGAACCTGTTCCAGCCGCGCCCGCTGCGCACCCGAGTTCATGGGACGGCGTTGCCGAACAGTTCGCCCGCGACATGCTGCGCGACCGCCGCGCCGACCGACGCTGGCGCAATTTCTTCCGGCTCTCGTGGCTGCTGCTCGTGATGGCGGTGGGCTACGCGATCTTCGCAGCGCGCAACCACGCGACCGCGCCCGCCGGCACGCACACCGCGTTGATAGAGGTGCGCGGCGAGATCGCCGCCGGCGCCGAGGCGAGTGCCGAAAACCTGCTCCCTGGTCTGAAGAATGCGTTCGAGGACGACAACGCCAAGGCCATCGTGCTGCGCATCAACTCGCCTGGCGGCAGCCCGGTGCAGGCCGGCATCATCAACGACGAGATCCGCCGGCTCAAAGCGCTGCACAAGGGCAAGAAGGTCTACGCGGTCGTCGAAGAAACCTGTGCGTCGGGTGCGTACTACATCGCCGTGGCGGCCGACGAGATCTACGCCGACAAGGCCTCGATCGTCGGCTCCATCGGCGTGTTGATGGACAGCTTCGGCGCGACCGGCCTGATGGAAAAGCTCGGCGTCGAGCGCCGCTTGCTGACGGCCGGTGCAAACAAAGGTATCGGCGACCCGTTTTCGCCATTGCCCGACAAGCAACGCGCCTTCATCCAGACCATGCTCGACCAGATTCACCGGCAGTTCATCACGGTCGTAAAGCAAGGCCGCGGCACGCGCCTGAAAGAAACGCCGGAAATGTTCAGCGGCCTGTTCTGGAACGGCGAGCAGGCGTTGAGCCTGGGCCTGATCGACCACATCGGCAGCCTCGACTACGTAGCACGCGAAGTGATCAAGGCCGAAGAGGTGATCGACTACACGCCGAAAGAAAACGTGGCCGAGCGGCTCGCGAAGAAATTCGGTGCATCGATCGGCATGGGTGCGGCCAAGGCGCTGCCGAGTGCGTTCACGATCCGGTAAACGTGCATCGGGGTCCGCGCCGCCCCGCTCAGGGCGTCGTGTACATCTCGACGCGATTGCGGCCGAGGCGTTTGGCCCCGTAGCAGGCGGCGTCGGCGGCGGCGAGCACCTCGGCCGCGGTGCACATCGAGGCGCCGACCGGCACCAACCCGATGCTCGCGCCGACGCTGTGCGTGCGGCCCTCCCACAGCAGCGTGTACGCCACCACGGCGACGCGCAATTTCTCGGCGATGACTTGCGCCTGCGCGACAGGGCAGTGGTCGAGCAGCACCGCGAATTCGTCGCCACCGAACCGGGCCACCGTGTCTGACTTGCGCACCTGCGCGGCGAGCACCTTGGCCACGTCGCGCAGCACCGCGTCGCCTGCCGCATGGCCACCGGTGTCGTTGACCTGCTTGAAGCGGTCGAGGTCGATGAACAGCACGCAGAACGGCTCGCTCGCGGCGCGCGCGCTCGCGTGTTCGAGCAGCACCTCGAACGCGGCGCGGTTGGCCAGGCCGGTGAGCGAGTCGTGGCTCGACGACCAGGTCAGCCGCTCGCGTTGCTCGCGTACTTCGGTCACGTCTTCCATGGTCCAAATCGTGCCCTGCGATCGATCGCCCGGCACCACGGCGCGGCCGCGCATATGGGACCAGAACGGCTGGCCGTCGCGGCGCATGAGCTCGATCTCGACGTCGAATGCGCCATGCGCGAGGAACGCCGGTTTCGCGCGTTCCGACAGCGCTTCGTAGGCCGCGTCGGACGCGTAGATCGCGCGCGTCGACTGGCCGATCAGTTGCGCCGGCGTGCAACGGAAGACGCGGCAAAAATTGCGGCTGACGAGCTCGAAGCTGCCGTTGCGCGTCAGCGCGATGCCGACCTCGGCATGGTCGAGAACGGCCTGCAGTTGGTGCAGCAGCGCCTGGGTTTCGCGCTGTTTCGACTGACGCTGTTCGACCACGCGCTGGAACGCCTCGGCGAGGTGACCCACCTCACCGGTTTCGCGTGGCCAGCGGTCGACCGCGGGCGTGTCTTCGCTCAGCATTTGCTGCGCGCGATTGCGCAGTCGCGTGATCGGTTGGGTCAGGTGCCAAGCGAGCAAACCCGCGAGCAAAGCGGCGGCCAGGCCGACCCCGGCTGCGGCCTGCAGGGCGGTACGCCGCGCGGCGGAGAGCGGCGCCATTGCCGCGGCCTCCGGGGTCATGTGCACCAGCACCCAGTCGGAAGACGGGATGCCTGTCATCGTCACCATGTAGCCGCCTGTGAGCGTGGCTGCGCCGTGGGTGTCGATGGGGCTCCCGGAGTCGCGCCATGCCCTCAAAATCTCGCCCAGGCCGGGTTCGTTGGCAGCGTTCCCGAGCACGCGTGCCGGCTCGGGGTGGGCGAGCAGAACACCGGCGCGGTCCATCACCAGCACCCGCGAACCGTCGTGATCGCCGATGCCGGACAAGTTCGACAACAGGCTGGCTGAACGCAGGCCGAGTGACCCCGCGACGACCCCGATATTGCGGCCGTCGGCCGCGATCACTGGCGCGGCCACGACCACGATCGGCACGCCCGTGACACGGCTGAGCAGCGGATCGGAGACGACCGGCTGGTCACCGGCCATCGCCTTGCGAAAGTACGTGCGGTCGGCCACGTTCGGCAGCCCCGCAACGGGCACGCCCTTCTCGACGCGCGCCAGCATGGAGCCGTCGGCACGCATCGCGAAGAAGGAGTCGAACAGCACCGCCATCGCGGGTTTATCGACCAGCATCTTCGTGATCGCGGCGGGGTCGCTCAGTTGCTCGGCGGTGGTTGCCTGCGCCAGCGCCTTGAGCGCGTTCTGCAAGGTGTCGAGCTTGCTCGCGATCATCGCGGCCATGCGCTCGCCATCGTCACGGTCGTTTTCGAGCAGCACCCGTTCGAGGTCGGCGCGGGTGGCGGTCATCGCGAGCTGCGTGCTGGCCAGTGCCGCCAACACGGCGGTCACGACCGTCACCGAAACGATCTTGAATTTCAGGGTGTTGAGCCACCGCTGAAGCGGCAAGGCAATACCGGGCAGAGCCATGAATCGTTTCCACGCGGGCGGAGGGCAAAGCGCGCACGGCCGCCGGTGCCCGGAGCGCCCCCACAGGATGCCGCGACCACGTCGGCACGATCGATCGATCAACCGCGTGTTCTCGGCCCGTCTCCATCGATCCGGCGGCCGCTTCTGCCCGGCGCCGTCAAGCGGTCAGCATGCCCCTGGTCTCGATGAACGCGACGACTTCGGCCAGCCCGGCGAGCGTCTTCAAGTTGCTCATCACGAAGGGCCGCGTGCCGCGCATGCGCCGCGTGTCGGCCGCCATCACGTCGAGGTTCGCGCCGACGTAGGGCGCGAGGTCGGTCTTGTTGATCACGAACAGGTCGCTCTTCGTGATGCCGGGGCCGCCTTTGCGCGGAATCTTCTCGCCGGCTGCCACGTCAATCACGTAGATCGTCAGGTCGCTCAGCTCGGGGCTGAAGGTGGCGGCGAGGTTGTCGCCGCCGCTCTCGATGAAGACGATGTCGGCGTTCGGAAATTTTTCGAGCATGCGGTCGACGGCCTCGAGGTTGATCGAGGCGTCTTCACGGATCGCGGTGTGTGGGCAACCGCCGGTCTCGACGCCCATGATGCGTTCGGCCTCGAGCGCACCGGCAACCGTCAGCAGCCGTTGGTCTTCCTTGGTGTAGATGTCGTTCGTGACAACGACCAAATCGAAGCGATCGCGCATCGCCTTGCACAGCATCTCGACCAACGTCGTCTTGCCCGAACCGACCGGCCCGCCCACGCCTACGCGCAGCGGCGGCAGTTTGCGCGTGCGGTTGGCGATGTGGTGCAGAGCGATGGTGTTCATCGCTTCAATTATGGTGGCTCGAGTGGGAGACCGCCTGCACCACCCACCACGGCAAGCCACGATCCAGTCCTGCAGCTTGACCGGTTTCGTGACATGACTCGCGCTTCTCATTGAGACACGTCATCGGCACGTCATGCCGACGACACGCCGTGGTCACCGGGAGACGCCACGATCTCATGTCATGCAGCGCGACTTCATTCCCGCCATGGCATTGCCGCTCGCCTCGCCGCGGGGTGACGACGACGAACCGGCAACCGGCCTGCGCGTGCGCACGGTCTGGATCTCGGACTTGCACTTGGGCACGCCCGGTTGCCAGGCCGGCGAACTGCTCGCGTTTCTCAGGCACCTCGAGAGTGAGACGCTATACCTCGTCGGCGACATCATCGACGGCTGGCAATTGCGGCGCGCCTGGTACTGGCCGCAGGCACACAACGACGTGGTGCAAAAACTGCTGCGCAAGGCGCGCAAAGGCACGCGCGTGATCTTCATCCCCGGCAACCACGACGAGTTCGCGCGCAAATACGTGCAGCACAACTTCGGTGGCATCGAAGTGGCGGACGAATGGGTTCACGAGACGGCGGACGGTCGCAAGCTCTGGGTCATACACGGCGACCTGTTCGACGGCGTGATCCAGTGTGCCAAGTGGCTCGCGCACCTCGGCGACACGATGTACGAGTTCACGCTGAAGTTGAACCGCCACCTGAATTCGCTGCGCGCGCGCCTGGGCCTGCCGTACTGGAGCCTGTCGAAGTACCTGAAGCAAAAGGTCAAGCGCGCGGTGAGTTACGTGAGCGACTTCGAGGTCGCGGTGGCGCGCGAGGCCCGCAAGCGCGGGCTGCAAGGCGTGGTGTGTGGGCACATCCACCACGCCGAGCTGCGCGAGATCGACGGCGTGCTCTATGCCAACGATGGCGATTGGGTCGAGAGCCTGACGGCGCTGATCGAGCATGACGATGGCCGGCTCGAAATCTTCGACTGGGCCGCCCACACGCGCCAGCACCGCACCGACATCGCACCCACGCGACTGTCGCCCGCGCCCGCGCCAGTGCCAGTGCCAGTGCCAGTGCCTGCACCCTAGTGCGATCACCCGAAGGAGCGCGAATGAAGATCGTGATCGTCACCGACGCGTGGCTGCCGCAGGTCAACGGCGTCGTCACCACGCTGCTCGAACTTGCGCGCGGGCTCGAGGCGCGCGGCCACGAGTTGCTGCTGATCGAGCCCTCGGGTTTCAAGCGCTTCGCCTGCCCGGGCTACGCCGGAATCGAGGTCGCGTGGCGGCCCGGTGAGAAGGTCGCACGCATCCTCGACGCGGCCGAGGCGGACGCGATCCACATCGCCACAGAAGGCCCGCTCGGTGCGGCCGCGTGCCGCCATTGCCTGCGCCGCCGCATGGCCTTCACGACCGCGTTCCACACACGGTTCCCCGACATCCTCGCGAAGGCGCTGCGCGTGCCGCCGTTGTGGGGCTACGCATGGTTCAGGCGCTTTCATGCGCCGTCGTCGGGCGTGATGGTGCCGACCGAGGGCATGCTGGCGACCCTGAAAGAACACCGGTTCGAGCGCTTGCTGCGTTGGTCGCACGGGGTCGACTTGCAGCTCTTCAACTCGGTCGCGCCCGCTTTGCCCGATCCGTCGCTCGACCTGCCGCGGCCGGTGTTCCTGCACGTCGGCCGCATCTCGTACGAGAAAAACCTCGAAGCATTTCTAAAACTCGATCTTCCGGGGTCGAAGCTGGTCTACGGCGTCTTGCCGCTGTTGCCGAAGCTGCGCAAGAAGTATCCGCAGGTGCACTGGCGCGGCGTCGCGCCGCGCGAGGAATTGCCGGCCATCTACAGCGCGGCCGATGCCTTCGTGTTCCCGAGCCACAGCGAGACCTTCGGCCTCGTGGTGCTGGAGGCGATGGCCTGCGGCACGCCGGTCGCGGCATTCCCGGTCGCGGGGCCACCCGATGTCGTGGCCGACTCCGACCGCGGCGTCTTGCGCGACGACCTTCGCGCCGCCGCCCTGCTCGCGCTCGACGTACCGCGCGAGCGCGCCCGAGCGCGGGCGTTGTCGTTCGACTGGGAACGGTCGTGCGACGAATTCGTCGGCTTCCTCGTGCCCCCGCGCGGCGGTGTGCAAGCTGATGCGCAAGCGGGTGCCGAACCACCAGCGCCGCAGCGGTCATCGGCGGTCGCACATTGATCGGTGAAGCCGCGCCGGCCGCGGGGCATGACGCCGCGCGGCCCATCGTCGACCTCGTCTACTTCAACGCCGGCGGCGGCCACCGCGCCGCAGCACTCGCGCTCGAAGAGTCGATCCACGCGCAGGGCCGGCCGTGGCGGCTGCGGCGGATCGACCTGTTCGACGTGCTCGATCCGACCGGGCAGTTCCTGCGCGTGACCGGGTTCGCACCCGAGGCCTACTACAACAAGCGGCTCGCGCACGGCTGGACGCTCGGTCTCGCGCAAGAGCTCAAATTGCTGCAGGGCCTGATTCGTTTCGGTCACACCCGACTTGTCGCGCGGCTGCGGCAGCACTGGGCGCGCACCGAGCCCGACATGGTCGTCTCGCTGGTGCCGAACTTCAACCGCGCGCTTTACGACAGCGTGGCGAGCGCGCTGCCCGGCGTGCCGTGCGTGACCGTGCTGACCGACATGGCCGACCACCCACCGGCCTTCTGGATCGAGCGCCCGCAAGGCCAGCACCTGGTGTGCGGCACCGCCCGCGCGGTCGCGCAAGCGCAGGCCATGGGCCACGACCCCGCGCACGTGCATGCCACCTCGGGGATGATCATTCGGCCCGACTTCTACCAGCCGCTGCCGCTCGACCGCCGCGCGGAAATGACGCGCCTCGGGCTCGACCCCGACCGCCCCACGGGCGTCGTGATGTTCGGCGGGCAAGGCTCGATGTCGATGTTGGCGATCGCGCAGCAGCTGGCCGACGTGCAGCTCGTTTTGATGACTGGCCACCACGGCGTGCTCGCCGCCAAATTGCGGGCGTTGCCATCGCGTGCGCCGCGTGCGGTGATCGAGTTCACACCGGAGGTGCGCCGCCACCTGCAACTCGGCGATTTCTTCATCGGAAAACCCGGCCCGGCGAGCTTGAGCGAGGCGGTGCGGCTCGGGTTGCCGGTGGTCACCACCCGCAACGCCTGGACCATGCCGCAAGAGCGCTACAACGCTGATTGGGTGCGCGAGCACGGCCTCGGCCTGGTGGCACCATCGACCCGCAACATCGGCCCAGCAGTGACCGAATTGCTGGCCGGGCTCGACGGGTTCAAGGCAAGGGTGCGCCGGATCGACAACCGCGCAGTGTTCGAGCTCCCGCCGATCCTGGCGCAGATTCTTCACGCCTCGGGCGCTGCGCTCGCAACGAAAGCGGTCGAAGACGCCGACCCGATCGGCCGGCCGGCGCTTGCCATCAACGCCTGATCGGCGCGGTGCGGGCAGCTTTACTCAAGCGTCACTGCCTTCGTGCTCGTGGGCCGGCCGGTCTTCAGGCTGGGCACGGCATTCACCGCGGCGAGCAGCGCCTTGTCGCTCATGCCGTTGAGTGCGCCGATGCCGGCTCGCAGCAACTCGCTTTTCTTGACCGGGCGCGCCAGCTTCGCGCACCGAACCTTCAGCGCTTCGAGCAACGCGTACTCGGTCTTCGGGATCGTGAAGCTGTCGCGCACCAGCTTGTTTTTCGGCTTCGCTGCCACGACCACGGGCGCGGTGACCGGCTTGGCAACCGCCGTGGTCTTGCGCGCCGGGGTCGCGGGCTTCGACGACTTTTTGGCGGCAGTGGTTTTGGTCGCGACTTTGGCGTTCATGAGGATTTCCTTTTAACGACACATACCGTATAAACAGTTTATATCATTTGACACCCGCCCGATCACCCAACCGATTGCGCGCCACCGGCACAAGAGATGACATTCGACACCTTGCGCGAAATCCGCACCTTCAACGCCGGGCGCGACCGCGAGCGCCTGCAGCTCAAATACGCGGCAATGCGCGCGAGCCCGTTCACGTTTTTGCGCGGCACTTGCCACCTGTTCTATGCACGCATGGCACGCGGCGGTGTGCACAAGGCGGCGCCGAAAGTTTGGGTCTGCGGCGATCTGCACTTTGAGAACTTCGGCAGCTACAAGGGCGACAACCGCCTGGCCTACTTCGACATCAACGACTTCGATGAATCGGCGCTCGCGCCGGCCACCTGGGATCTGGTGCGGTTTCTCGCGAGCGTGCAGGTCGGCGCCGCGACGTTGAAGGTCGGGCCGGCCAAGGCAATGCGGCTGTGCAAAACCTTCGTCGACGCGTACGCGCAAGCGCTCTCACTCGGCAAGGCGTACTGGGTCGAGCGCGACACCGCGACCGGGCTCGTGCACGACCTGCTCGACGGCCTGCGCCAACGCGACCGCACGAGCTTCATCGGCGCGCGCACCGTCGTGAGCGGCCGCAAGCATCTGCTCAAAACCGACACTGGCAAAGCGCTGAAATTGCTCGGCGCTAGCCAGCGCAAACGTGTGTTGACCTTCATGCGCGGCTTCGCCAAGACCCAGCCCGACCCGTCGTTTTTCGATGTGCTCGACGTGGCGCGCCGCGTTGCCGGCACCGGCAGCTTGGGCGTCGAGCGCTACGTGATCCTGGTGCGCGGCAAGGGCTCGCCCGGTCGCAATTACCTGCTCGATTTGAAGTCGAGTGCCGCGTCGTCGCTCTTGCCACGACTCAAAGTCGCGCAGCCGAAATTCGAATCGGAGGCGGCCCGCATCGTGGCCGTGCAGCAGCGCGTACAGGCCGTGCCGATGAGTTTTCTGCACGCGGTGCAATTCGAGAACGATCGCGGCAACCGCGACGCACCAGCCGTGCTGCGCGGCCTGCAACCGAGCGAAGACCGGGTCGCGCTCGACCGTGCCGGTGGCAACATGAAGGCACTTGGCCCGCTGCTCGCGACCATGGGCCGCGTGGTGGCGTGGGCGCAGCTGCGCAGCGCTGGGCAGAGCGGCTCGGCCAGCGTCGATGCGTTGATCGAGTTCGGCGCCAGCGCGCAGTGGCGCGCGCCGCTGCTCGATGCGGCGCGCGCCTGCGCCGAGCAGGTGCTTTCCGACGCGAAAGCATTCAACGCTGCGTTCGACGCTGGCTTCTTCGCGGGCTGAGCGCGGCAGTCGGAGGGCGTGCCTTTCGCGTCGCCTTCGGCCTTCAACCGCAGCAAATCCACATACGCCCCCGAGACGAGCTGGCTCGGCGCGACCTGCAGCTGGCGCAGCAGATCATGCGCGACCGCCACGCCGTCGTCGGCGCGCTCACCCTCGCGCAGTACGACCTCGAGCTCCATGAAATCACCGAGCCCCGCGACCCGGTCCAAGTGCACGCGCGTGCGACCGACCTGCAGCAAATTGCGCTGCTTGACCACGCGGCCCCCGAGGCCGAGCGCGCGCGCGAGCGTGGCGCGCAGCACGTCGGGGTCGGCCACAGGCGTGATCGCGTAGTCGGAGGTTTTTGGGCCGGCGGCGTCCGGCCGCTCGTACGCGATCAGCTCGCCGCGGCCGTCGGCGAACACGCGCAGCTTGAGGCGGCCGATGGCGCAACGAAAGAACGTGTCGTCTTGCGCGATCGCCTCCGCCGGGCCATCGGCGCAGGCGATCGCGAGTGGCAACAGCGCCTCGATGCTGTCGATGCGGGCCTTGATTTCGACGTTGCGTGCCATGCGGTTCTCGGGGGTAAAAAATCAGGACCTGAACAGCCGCGAATACTGCACCTCATGCTGCGAAGAAAGAATCGCGAGCATCGGCGTGAATGCTTGGCGCTCGCTGTCCATCAGCGCCGCGGCGCGGTCGACGGCCGCTGGGATCTCACCGATCAGCGCCGCGAGGATGCGCTGCCCGGCGCTCTGCCCGAGCGGCACCGCTTTGAGCGCCGCTTGCACCATGTTCTCGGCCCAGCCGAACGCGAAGCTCAGCAACGCCTCGCGCAGCGGGGCGCCGGTTTGCTGCGCGGCGAGTGCGAACGCGACCGGCCAAGTCGGCGCCGGCGTCAATGCTTTGAGGTGCGCCACGCGCGGGTCGATCGGTTGATCAGGTGAACCGCCGCGGTTCTTCAGCCACTCGACCATCGAGCGACCCATCTGCTCAGTCTGCCGGCGCAACTCGGCGGTTTCACGCGAGGTCGTGACCCAGGTGTTGAGCTCGACGACGCGCGCCCAGTCATCGCGCGCCCAGGCCTTGAACGCTTTCGCGACCACTGCCAGATCGCTGCGCGCCAGGCTCAGCAGCAACTGGTCGTGCAGCCAGGCGCCGGCCTGCGCCTCGCTGTGCACGAGGCCGGCTTCGACCGCCGATTCGAGCACCTCGGAGTAGCTGAAACCGCCGACCGGCAAGGCCGGCGACGCGAGCCACATCAGCTGCAACAGCGCGTTCGCGGAGGCGGGCGGGGATGCGACAGTCGCGGTGTTGCGAGCGCGCGGCATCGTCGATCAGTGCTTGTGGCCGTGGTCGTGGCCATGATCGCAATCGGGCCCATGCACATGCGGCTTCGCGGCGGGCGCATGCGCATGCCCAGTCGCCGCATACGCGCCGCCCTCGGGCTCGAAAGCCGTGTGTGCGTCGGTCACGATCAGGTGCATCTGGCGCAGCATGTCGGCCAGCACGTGGTCGGGTTCGAGCTTCAAGTGATCGGGCTTCAGCTCGAGCTGCACATGGCGGTTGCCGAGGTGATAAGCGGCGCGCAGCAGATCGAACGGCGAACCGTGGTCGGCGCATGCTGCGACGATCATCACTGGCTGCTTCGCCGCATGCACCACGACCATCGAGCCATCGACGGCTACCAGCATGTCGCCGCCGCGCACCAGCGTGCCGCGGGGCAGGAACACGCCGAGCGCGCGGCCTTGCGAATCGGTCGCGTCGAAGCGGCTTTTTTGGCGCACGTCCCAATCGAGCTCGACGCTCGCGGCGCGCTTGACGAGCACGGGCGCGAGGCCGCGCGCCTGGGGGATCAGCTTGTTGATGGTGAGCATGGAAGGTGGTCGGGAGCGGCGTGGCCGAAAGTGTCTCAGCATTTGCGCAATGCACAGGTTCGGTCATTTCCCTCTTTCGGTAATGAGAATCATTGCTGATACGATCCGGTCGCTTCGGCGCTGCCACTTCACTTTCCGGGAGACACAACGATGAACCGAACCACCACTTTGTGCACCCTCGCCGCAACCGTCGCAACCGCAGCGCTGAGCCTGGCCGCTGCCGCCGCGGCGCACGCGCAGGGCGTGGTCAACGTCTACACGGCGCGCCACTACCAGACCGACGAAGCGATGTACGCCGACTTCACGAAACAGAGCGGTATCAAGATCAACCGCATCGAGGGCAAGGAAGACGAACTGCTCGAACGCATCAAGAACGAAGGCGCGAGCAGCCCGGCCGATGTGTTCATCACGGTCGACGCCTCGCGGCTCGAAGTGGCCGACAAGGCCGGCGTGTTCCAGCCGGTGCAGTCGAAGGCGCTCGAAGCGCGCATCCCCGCGAATCTGCACACGGCGAACTGGCTGGCGTTTTCGACCCGTGCGCGCGTGATCGTCTACAACACCAAGGCGATCAACCCCGAGTGGGTGCAGACGTATGAAGACCTCGCGAACCCGCGCTTGAAGGGCCAGATCTGCGTGCGTTCGGGCTCGCACCCGTACAACCTGTCGCTCGGCGCCGCGCTGCTGACGCACAACGGCGAAGCCAAGACCGAAGCGTGGGCCAAAGGCCTGGTCGCGAATTTCGCACGCGCACCCAAAGGCGGCGACACCGACCAACTGCGCGCCGTCGCCGCCGGCGAATGCGGCGTTGCGATCTCGAACACTTACTACGTCGCCCGCATGATGCGCTCGACCACGCCCGAAGACGTGGCCGACATCGCTGCGCTCACCGTGGTCTGGCCGAACCAGAAGACCTGGGGCACGCATGTCAACGTGTCGGGTGCCGGCGTGATAAAGACCGCGCCGAACAAGGCCAACGCCGTGAAGTTTCTCGAATATCTGGCGAGCGATTCGGCCCAGGCGTACTTCGCCGACGGCAACAACGAGTGGCCGGTGGTGAAGACCGTGACGATAAAGAACCCGGCGCTCGAAAAGTTGGGGCTCTTCAAGGCCGACGACCTGGCCATAGAGAAATGGGCGCCGAACACGGTCGCCGCACAGAAGCTGTTCGACCGCGCCGGCTGGCGTTGAGCCGGGCGTGCCTCGATGGCACGCCCCCCTGTCTGACAGCGAACCATTCACCCCCGCTCGCGCGCGATCTGCCGGCAGATCACGATCATCGGCAGCAGGCCGACCGCGACGATCGCGAGCGATGCGGTCGAGGCTTCGGCCAGGCGCTCGTCCGAGGCGAGCGTGAAGGCCTGCGTGGCGAGCGTGTCGAAGTTGAACGGGCGCATCACGAGCGTGGCCGGCAGCTCCTTCATCACGTCGATGAACACCAGCAGCGCGGCGGTCAGCAGGCCGCGCCGCAGCAGCGGCAGGTGCACGCGGTGCAGCGTGCGCGCCGGGCTCAGGCCGAGGCTGCGGGCGGCATCGTCCATGTGCGGGGTGATGCGCTGCAAGGCCGAGTCGACCGTCTGCAACGCCGCCGCGAGAAAGCGCACGACGCAGGCGAAGACGAGTGCGGCGATGCTGCCGGTCAGCAGCAGGCCGGTCTCCCAGCCGAAGGCGGCGCGCAGCCACTGCACGAACGCGTTGTCGAGCCGCGCCAGCGGGATCAGCACGCCGACCGCGATCACCGAGCCGGGCAGCGCGTAGCCCATGCCGGCGAGCCAATGCGCGGCGCGCGAAAGCGGGCGCGGGTCGAGCCGGCGCGCGTAGGCCACGAGCAGCGCGACCGCGACCGCGAGCCCCGCGGTCAGCGTCGAGACGACGACGCTGTTGCGCGCGAGCGCCGCGAAGCGCGGGCCGAACTGCGCGTCGCCGCCCGTCAGCGCCATCTGCAGCAGCACGCCGCACGGCAGCACGAAGCCGAGCAGGAGCGGAACAATGCACGCGCTGATCGCAGCGGCTGCGCGCCATCCGGTGAGGCGCGCGCCGCGCGACGGTGTGCGCCGCGTGGCCGGGCCGCCGTAGCGCGCGCTGCCACGCGAGGCGCGCTCGAGTGCGAGCAGCAGCAACACGAAGCCGAGCAGGCACATCGCCAACTGCGCCGCGGCCGCGCGGTCGCCGAGCGAGAACCAGGCGCGGTAGATGCCGGTGGTGAAGGTCTGCACGCCGAAGTAGGCGACGGTGCCGTAATCGGCCAGCGTTTCCATTAGCACCAGCGCCACCCCCGCGGCGATCGCCGGCCGCGCCATCGGCAGCGCCACCCGCAGGAAGCTGCCCCAAGGCGTGAGCCCGAGCGAGCGCCCGGCTTCGACCAGGCTGCTGCCCCGCTCGATGAAGGCGGTGCGCGCGAGCAGGTACACATACGGGTAGAGCACGCACGCGAACATCACCACGGCGCCGAACACGCTGCGCACTTCGGGGAACCAGTAGTCGGCGCGGCCCCAGCCCATCGCCTCGCGCAGCGCGCGCTGCAGCGGGCCGGTGAACTGCAGCAGGTCGGTGTAGGTGTAGGCCATCACGTAAGCCGGCATCGCCAGCGGCAGCACCAGCGCCCACTCGAAAGTGCGGCGCAGCGCGAAGTCGAAGTGCGTGACGATCCAGGCCGCGCCCACGCCGAGCAGCGCTGCACCGCAACCAACGCCCGCGCACAACCACAGCGTCGTCGCGATGTACTCGGGCAGCAGCGTGGCCGCGAGGTGGGCCCAGGTGCCGGCGGTGCCGGGGCTGAACACATTGACCCCGACCGACAACACCGGCACCACCACCAACGCCGCGATCAGCGCCGTCAGCGCGGTCAGCCAACCGATGCGCGGCAGCGCGAAAGCGGGCGGGGCTTGGAGGTTCGTCACGGGTCTGAATTCGATGGCCGCGCAGTGTAAGGTCACGTCGATGAGCCATCCCGCCGACGCTGTTTTGACGCTGCACAACCTGCGCCACCGCTACGCTGCCCGCGACACCTTTGCCGGCCTAGATCTCGCGCTCGCGCCCGGCTCGATCTGCTGCCTGCTCGGCCCCTCGGGCTGCGGCAAGACGACGGTGCTGCGCTGCATCGCCGGCTTCGAGCGCTTGAGCGAAGGCAGCATCCGCATCGATGGTGCAACCGTCAGCAGCGCGGCCGAGCACCTCGCGCCCGAGCGGCGCCGCGTCGGCATGGTGTTTCAGGATTACGCGCTGTTCCCGCACCTGAGCGTCGAACGCAACGTGGCCTTCGGTGTGTGCGACGACGCCGTGGCGCGCGAGCGTGCGGCGCAACTGCTGGAGGTGGTCGGCCTTGCCGGCATGGGCAAGCGCTTTCCGCACGAACTCTCGGGCGGCCAGCAGCAGCGCGTCGCGCTCGCACGCGCGCTGGCGCCGCAGCCGCGCCTGCTGCTGCTCGACGAACCGTTCTCGAACCTCGACGTCGCGCTGCGTGAGCAGCTCGCGGTCGAGGTGCGCGCGATTCTCAAGGCCGCTGGAACCACCGCCGTGTTCGTCACGCACGACCAGAACGAAGCCTTCGCGCTGGCCGACGAGATCGCGGTGATGAACGACGGCTGCATCCAGCAACTCGACAGCGCCTACAACCTCTACCACCGGCCCGCGAACCGCTTCGTTGCCGACTTCATCGGCCAAGGCGTGTTCGTCGAAGCCACCGTGCTCGACGCGCAACGATTGCGCATCGAGCTCGGTGAGGTGCGCAGTGCCACGCCGATCGTGCTGCCGGGCGCCACGGCGCCGCCGGCCACCGGCAGCCGCGTCGATGTGCTGCTGCGCCCCGACGACGTGGTCCACGACGACGCGAGCCCGGTCCAGGCGAGCGTGATGCAGCGCGCTTTTCGCGGCGCACAGATTCTTTACACGCTGCGCACCGATGGCGGCGCGCGCGTGCTCTCGATGGTGCCCTCGCACCACAACCACCGGCTCGGCGAGCGCATCGGCATCCGCCTCGACATGGACCACGTCATCGCGTTCGAGCCGGTGCAGGCCGGCCACGCGCCGGGCGCCGCCGCGGGCTGATCGGCACGAAAACCGCTTGCTGCGGCAGGGCGCTCGGCATTGGTTTGTGGTGATTGCGAAACGCGCTGTTCCCGTTCGCGGGGGGGTGTGTGAGCGCAACCCGGGCGGTTCGCACGCGGTGCGTGCCAGTGGCGCTTGCGCTTTCTAAGCTTCGCCATGTCCTCCCGCTCTCGTGGCACGGGACACGGACATGTCCACATCACCGATCAAAGGAAGAGCATGAAAAAATTCGCAGTCCTGGCAGTGTTCGCTGCCGTCTCGGGTGGTGCCTACGCCCAGCCGTCGGTCACGTTGTTCGGCGTGGTCGACGCAGCGGCCCGCTAAGTCAAGAACGGTGACCAGCGCCAATATTCACTCGCGAGCGGTGCCCTCAACACCAGCCGCATCGGCTTTCGCGGCACCGAAGACCTCGGCAGCGGCCTGAAGGCCGGCTTCTGGCTTGAGTCGGGCTTCAACGCCGACAGTGGCAGCAACTCGGATTCCAGCCGGTTCTTCAACCGCCGGTCGACCGTGAGCGTGCTTGGCAACTTCGGTGAAGTGCGGCTCGGCCGCGACTACACGCCGACCTACACCGGCTACACCGACTACGACACGTTGCGCGCCGGCGAGCGCATCGATTTGACGGCGAAGGAATACGCGCTGCTCGATTACTTCGTGCGCCACCTCGGCGAGGTCGTCTCGCGCACGCTGATCGCCGAGCATGTGTGGGACATGAACTTTGACAGCGACACCAATGTCGTCGATGTGGCGGTACGGCGCTTGCGCGCCAAGCTCGACGACCCGTTCGAGACCAAGCTGATTCATACGATCCGAGGCGTCGGCTACGTTTTCAGAAATGACGGCCCCCAGGCGCCTGTGGCGCCGTCCCCCGTGGGGAGCTCAGGCCGCAGAGGTCCAAGTGGTGGGCCCCTTCAAGGCCCATGGCGGCCCGGCGCTGGCCTGAGTTTCCGATATGAATTTTCACTTTTTGCGCAACCTCGAGCGCTCGGTCACGCGCTCGCTGACGGCGCAGATCAGCCTGTCGATCGCGGCGGTGTCGATCCTGCTGGTGGCAGGCAGCGGCCTGGCGATCACGCGGCTGGCGACGCGCGAGCTGCGCGAGGGCAACGAGCTGATCATGTTCGCCAACCTCGCGCTGCTGCGCGAAGACCTCTCGGTCGGGGGCTTCGACTTGACTCTCGAGCCGCAACGCCTGGTCAAGCGCATGGATCTGCAGCTCGGCAAACTGCATATGGCGCTGCTCGACGACACGCGCCGCTTGATTGCCAAGTCAGAGCGCTTCGAGGTGCCGATCTCGGCGTTGCCGGCGCAGGCGATGGCGATCGACAACGTGCCCACCGACATCGAGCAGTCCGATGTGCGCGCGCTCGGCAAGGCGCTCGGCCCGCTGACGACGGTCTGGACCTCGCTCGACGGCCGGAGCTTTCGGTTGCTGTTCGCGCGTGTTCCGGTGCCGGCCGGGTCGCTCGCCGGGCCCTCCGTGCGCGGGCTGCTGGTGGTGCTCGCGTACGAGCTCACGCAGACGCGCCAGGCGATCAAGAACGAGTTGCAAATTCTCGTCGTCACGCTGCTGGTCGGGGCGCTGTTGTCGGGCCTGCTCGGGGTGTGGATCGCGCGGCGCATCGTCGCCGGACCGATGAGCCTGGCGGCCGCCGCGAACCGCATCAGCGCGCGCCCGATGAGCGAGCGCCTGTCGGTCGCGCGCATGCCGACCGAGCTGGTCGAGTCGACCCTCGCGTTCAACCGCATGCTCGATCGCCTGGAGGCGGCGTTCAAGCGGCTGTCGGACTTCTCGTCCGACCTGGCGCACGACCTGCGCACGCCCATCAACAACCTGCTCGGCGAGGCGCAGGTGGCGTTGTCGAAGCCGCGCAGCGCCGACGAATACCGCGCGGTGCTCGAATCGGCGGTCGAAGACCACGAGCGCATCTCGCGGCTGATCGAGAACATGCTGTTCCTCGCGCGCGCCGACGATCCGCACGCCGCCACCAATCGGCGCTGGGTCGATCTGCAACCGGTGTTGGAGCGCGGGCGTGGTTATTTCGAGCTGCTGGCCGAGGAGCGCGGCGTGCTGCTGCTGATCGACATGCAAGGCGCCGAGCTGGCGTGGCAACAGGTTTGGGCCGATGAGTCGCTGTTCATCCGCGCCCTCGGCAATCTGGTGTCCAATGCGCGGCGCTGCGCTACGCGCCGCGCGGCACCACGGTCAACGTGTCGACCACGCCGCACGACGGGCGCGGCTACACGCTCGAAGTTTCGAACGACGGCCCACCGATCGCCGCGGTCTATCGGGCGCGGATCTTCGAACGCTGTTTTCGGATCGACGAATCGCGTGCCGGTTCGTCATCGGGTTCTGGCCTCGGCCTGGCGACCGTCAAGTCGATCATGGACCTGCACGGTGGCACCGCGAGGGTGATCAGCGGCGAAGGCCGGCACACGATTTTCAGGCTGTGGTTCCCGGGCCCGGCGACGCCGGAAATCGCTGCGCGTGACGCTGTCAGGCCACCGGTGCCAGATCGACCGTGACGTCGAGCGCCGTCGTCTCCAACGCCGCGTAGTTCGAGATGAAGGCCACATCGGCCGCGTCGTGCCCGTAGGCGACGACCACACGGCCGCCACGCGCCTGGTTTTGCGTCGCGTCGAAGGTGTACCAGCGGCCGTCGATGAAGGCTTCGAACCAGGCGTGCAGGTCCATCGGGTCGAGCCGGTACAGGTAGCCCACGACCATGCGCGCCGGGATGCCCAGGCCGCGGCACAGCGTGATGCCGACGTGCGAGAAATCGCGGCACACGCCGGCACCGGCTGCGAGCGTTTCGAGTGCGTCGGTCGACAACGTGCTCACGCCGTAGCGGTACACGATGTTGGCGTTGATCCAGCTGCGGATCGCCTCGATTTGCGCGTAGCCCGGTGCCAGATTGCCGACGATTTGCAGCGCCCGCGCCTCGACCTCGGGCCTGTCGGACGGGCAGTAGCGGCTTTGCAACAGGTACTGCAGCGTGTCGTTCGGCAGGTGCGCGATCGGTGTGGCGGGCGCGGTCATGTTGACGACGATGTCGTCTTCGGTCTCGACCACGGCGCTGATCCGCACCGTCATCTGCCCCTGCGGAATGACGAAGCGCTGGCACAGGTTGCCGTACGCGTCGACGTACTCGGTGATGCGCACGCGCGGCTCGAAGTCGTAGCTTTCGCTGACGAGCCACTGGGCCTCGCCACTGCGCGGGCGCAGCATCGCGACGGTCGGGCAATCGGCCGCGGCCAGCAGCGTCATCGCGCACCCGATTCGCAGTCTCACGCGTCGGCGCTCGGGTCCGACGGCGTCTCGGTGGCGCCGGTCGGCTTTGTGCCACCGAGCATCTGTGAGCCCACCAGCGCGCCGACCGCGCCGACGATCAGCGCCGTCCAGACCGGGTTTTCGCGCGCGACCTTGATCGCGGCGCTCGCCTGGGGTTCGAAGCGGTCGAGTGCATCGAGGGCTTGATCGCGCACTGCGCCCCAGCCGTCGGCAATGGCGTCACCCGCGCGCTCGGCGCGCTGTTTCGCCGCATCGACGGGTGCGGTTTTCGAGAGGCGATCGACGAGGTCGGCGATCTGCTGCTTCAGGCCGTCGAAGTCATTGGCGCGCGTGATCGTCGTCGGCATCGTCGGCACCGCGGGTTTCGCGGGTTTCGCATCGAACGGCTCGGAGTCGCGGCGCGCCATCAGCGTCACCAGAGCCATTAACCCCGCACCCGCCGCGGCCGCGGCGAGCACCGCGGGAATCGGGTTGCGCTCGACCAGATCGGTCAGCGCGCGCGCCGAGAGGGCGGGTTCGGTGGCGTGGCCGAAGCCAGCGAGTTCATCGAAGGTCTTCAAGGCGGGGGTGGCATCGTTCGGCAAGGTCATCTCCTAAAGTCTGCGCAAATGGTACGGAGCGAGCGACCGAACGGCATCGGAGCGGCCCGAGCCCCGGTGTAGGACGCGAGGCCGTTGTCGGCGCGCTGCCGCCTCACGAAACTTTCCTGTCGTGCAACGGCACGGCGCACCTCCGATGCCACCTACCCGTCGTTCAAGTCAGTACTTCCAGCGGCACCGAAAATCTTTTCGCCAGCGCCTTCACCTGCCGCAGGTTCAGCGCGCGCTTGCCGGCGAGCACCGCGCTGACGACACGTTGCGCGCCGACCTCGGGCAGGTCGGACTGCTTCAGGCCGTGCTTTTCCATCAGGCTCGCCAGCACGGTCGCTGGCGTGCTGGTGTCGGGCCACGGGTGCACGCGGTTTTCGTATTCGCGCAGGTGGTCGGCCAGCAGATCGACCAAGCCAACCAAAGGGTGCGCAGGGTCGAGTGCCACGTCGTCGAAGACCTGTTCCACGAAAGCCAATGCGCGCTCGTACGGCGCCTCGCCGGTGATGGGCGAGCCGATGCCGAGCGCCTCATGCAGCGCCACCCAATGACCCGCGATGTCTCTGACGTTCATTTCCACGCCCCCTTGTCATGTTGCGTCGTGAGGCTCGTGGGGTAATGCGGCGGTGCCGACCTAGAATCCAGAACAGGCAAGTGCCTGCCAAGCCAAGAGAGTTTCAGATGGTGCACAAAGCGGACAAGGTCGAGGTGATGGTCGAAGAGGTCAAGGAAGCGACCGTTGGTTCGGCCGCAGGCGAGGCCAGCGTGGTGATCGAAACCCAATCGACGGTCGACGGCCACTTGCGCAACACCTCAATCGAGGTGCGCGAAGCCGATGCGCCGGCCGTGGCGGCGGCGCTGCTCAACGCCGACGTGACGCAGCCGGCCGCAGCGGCCGATTTGCCGCTGGCCGTGCAGTGCCTCGCGGTCGGCGTGATGCACGCGGCCGGCGCCGGCCAGGTGCGCTTGCACCTGCAGTTCGACTCGGGCCAGGTGCTGCCGATCGAGATGTCGCACGACGCTGCGTTGGCACTTTCGCGCGCGCTCGTCGAGCACGTCGACACGCGCTGACCGGGGGTTTCGCCGCGGCGCAGCCGCGCGCGGTCCTACGCGGTTTTGCGACCCGGTCCGACCTGGGGGGTTCGGGATGCGGCACAGACTGAAACGTGCTTCGGCTTCGTCGCCCTGACCGTTCATTCGGCAGGCGGTCTGGTGCAGGCGCATCCCCACCCATCCTTTAGGAGACTTCCGAATGAAAACGATCGCAACTGCTTTGATGTGCGCGTGCATCGCGCTGGCTGGCGGCGCAGCCACTGCCCAAGACGCCATGAAGAAGACCGAGCCCATGGCCAAAGACCACGCAATGAAGAAAGACATGACCATGCAAGATTGCAAGGACCACATGGCGATGGCCAGGAAAGACGACATGAAAAAGGACGACGCCGCTACCAAGATGGAGGCCACCTGCGCCGACATGATGAAAAAGGACGGCATGAAGAAAGAAAAGCCCGCCGATCCGATGGCGAAGTAATTCGTTGCGAGCGCGGCTCCGGCCGCGCTCCGAGTTAAAAAAGAAAGTAGCGCTGCGCCATCGGCAACTCGGTGGCAGGCTCGCACGTCAGCAGCACGCCGTCAGCGCGCACCTCGTAGGTTTGCGCGTCGACCTCGATGTGCGGCGTGCCGGCGTTGTGCACCATGTCCGCCTTGCCGATCGTGCGCGTGTTTTTAACCGCCTCGATGCGCCGCTTCAAACCGAGTTGCTGCGGCACGCCGGCCGCCGCCGCGGCCTTCGACATGAACGTGATGCACGTGCCGTTCATCGCCGAACCGAAGGCGCCGAACATTGGACGGTAGTGCACAGGCTGAGGCGTCGGGATGCTCGCGTTCGGGTCGCCCATCGCGGCGGCGGCGATCATGCCGCCCTTGATGATCAGGCTCGGCTTGACGCCGAAGAACGCCGGCTTCCACACCACCAGATCGGCGAGCTTGCCGACCTCGACCGAGCCGACCACATGCGAGATGCCCTGCGTGATCGCCGGGTTGATCGTGTACTTGGCGATGTAGCGCTTGACGCGGAAGTTGTCGTTCCTGGAATCAGCGTCGCAGACGCCGAAAAGCTCCCTTCCCCCGGTGGGGGAAGGGTTGGGGCTGGGCGCTGCCAACCACCCGCGCTGCACCTTCATCTTGTGCGCCGCCTGCCACGTGCGAATGATCACCTCGCCGACGCGTCCCATCGCCTGGCTGTCGGAGCTCATCATCGAGAAGACGCCGAGGTCGTGCAGGATGTCTTCGGCGGCGATTGTTTCGCGCCTGATGCGGCTCTCGGCGAACGCGAGGTCTTCGGCGACCTTCGCATCGAGGTGATGGCACACCATCAGCATGTCGAGGTGCTCGTCGACGGTGTTGACGGTGTAGGGCATCGTCGGGTTGGTCGAGGAAGGCAGCACGTTCGGCAGGCCGGCGCATTTGATGATGTCGGGCGCGTGGCCGCCGCCTGCGCCCTCGGTGTGAAAGGTCGCAATCGTGCGGCCCTTGAACGCGCTGATCGTGTCCTCGACGAAGCCGGATTCGTTCAACGTGTCGGTGTGGATCGTGACCTGCACGTCGTGTGCATCGGCCACGCTCAGGCAGTTGTCGATCGCGGCCGGCGTGGTGCCCCAGTCTTCGTGCAGCTTCAGGCCATAGGCGCCGGCTTCGATTTGCTCTTCGAGCGCACGCGGCAGCGAGGCGTTGCCCTTGCCCTGAAAGCCCAGGTTCATCGGGAAACTCTCGGCCGCGCGCAGCATCGCGTGGATGTGCCACGGGCCGGGCGTGCAGGTGGTGGCGAAGGTGCCGGTCGCCGGGCCGGTGCCGCCGCCCATCATCGTCGTCACGCCGCTCATCAACGCCTCGTCGATCTGCTGCGGGCAGATGAAATGGATGTGCGTGTCGATGCCACCCGCGGTGACGATGCTCCCCTCGCCGGCGATGATTTCGGTGCCGGGGCCGATGACGATGTCGACGCCGGGTTGCACGTCGGGGTTGCCCGCTTTACCGATCGCTGCGATCAAGCCGTTCTTGAGCCCGATGTCGGCTTTGACGATGCCCCAGTGGTCGATGATCAGCGCATTGGTGATGACGGTGTCGGCGACCTCAGCGGCGAGCCGCTGGCTCTGGCCCATGCCGTCGCGAATGGTCTTGCCCCCGCCGAATTTGACCTCTTCGCCGTAGCCACCCGCGTTGAGCGTGAAGTCTTTTTCGACCTCGACGATCAGGCAGGTGTCGGCGAGCCGCACGCGGTCACCGGTGGTGGGACCGAACATTTCGGCGTAGGCGCGGCGATTGATTTTTGTCATGTTTGGTTGCTCTGCGTGCGGGCGTTTGCGCGAATGCCACAAAGCAGCACGAAGACGCTCATGTGGTCGGCCATCTCAAAGCGCCCCCTGCACCAACCCGCGAAACCCGAACACCTTGCGCTCCCCCGCATAGTCGACCAGCTCGACCGTGCGCTGCTGGCCGGGCTCGAAGCGCACGGCGGTGCCGGAGGCGATGTTGAGCCGCATGCCGCGGGCCGCAGCGCGGTCGAACACCAGCGCGGCATTTGTCTCGGCAAAGTGGTAGTGCGAGCCGACCTGAATCGGCCGGTCGCCGGAGTTCTCGACCACGACGGTCAGCATGCGCCGGCCGGGGTTGAGTTCATGGTCGGGGCCGTCGGTGAAGAGTTCGCCAGGAATCATCGTTCAGCGCCTCATGCGATCGGTTGGTGCACGGTCACCAGCTTGGTGCCGTCTGGAAAGGTGGCTTCCATCTGGATCTCGGGGATGAGCTCAGCCACGCCGTCCATCACGTCGGCGCGTGTGAGCCAGGTCTTGCCTTCGCTCATCAGCGCGGCCACGCTCTTGCCGTCACGTGCGCCTTCCATGATGGCGGCACTGATGAGCGCCACAGCCTCGGGATAGTTGAGCTGCAGCCCGCGTGCCTTGCGCCGTTCGGCAAGCAGCGCGGCCGTGAAGATCAACAACTTGTCTTTCTCGCGCGGGGTCAGTTCCATGGGTGGCTCGTGTAGCAGGAGACATGCCGGAGGCTAGCGGATGCGTTGTCCCGCTTGGCGTGGGGCTTGCACCAAGAAGGTTCATGAGTGCACTGCTGCCTTTGCTCGACGACACGGCACGCCCGCGTGTGGGGCAGGGCGCTGCGGCACCCGCGGGCGCGACGCCTGTTCAGCAGGTCATCAAGGTGCGCCGTGACTACAACAGCTGGGTCGCGCGCGAGACGATGGAAGACTACGCGCTGCGCTTCACGCCGCGCTCGTTTCGCAAGTGGTCTGCGCTGCGCGTGGCGAACACCGCGTTCGGCGCCGCGTCGTTTCTCGTGCTCGAGGCTGTCGGTAGAAGCTTGCTCGTCGAGTGCGCGCGCGAGATGGCCGCGTTCGAGATCGAGGACACCGGTGCGGGCATTGTCGCGAGCGAAGTCGGGCAAGTCTTCGAGCCCTTCACGCGCGGCACCGAGGCGAGTGCCGCCGTCAACGGCATGAACACCAGCGCCGCCGTGCCCGGCGGCACGGGCCTCGGGCTGACGATCGGCAAGATGCTCACCGACCTGATGGGCGGCGGGATGACCGTGGTGAGCCCGGCCCCGGTGACCGGCGTCAGCACGCTGTTTCGCAACCGCCTGTTTTTGCTCGAGCTCAGTGGCGTGCGTGTTGACCACGAGTTGCCGCGCACCGCGCGCATCGGCTGCGAAGGTGCGCGCCGGTGCGTGCCGGTGGTCGACAACGAAGAGGTCGACTGCGACCTGCTCGCCAACCGGCTGGAGCCGTTGGGTCTCGAGATCGTCAAGGCCGCGTCGGGCCGCGAATGCCTGGCGCTGCTGAACCACCACACGTTCGACGCGATCCTGATGGACCTTGCCATGCCCGGCATCGACGGCTGGGTCACGCTGTGCAAAATTCGCGAACTCGCACTGAGCACCGCGCCGGTCGCGACGCGCCCGCTGCCTCCTCGGCAGCAGCCTGGCCACGGTGAAGAAACACCTCGAGCGCGTGTACGTGAAGCTCGGCGCCGAGACGCGAACCGCAGCCGCCAATCTCGCGACGGGCCGGCTGCGCCAGTTCAATATTTGACGCACTCGCATCGCACCGCGGTCACGTCGGCAACGGTCGCTGCCTCGTGCCGCAGCTTTCTGACGCGCGGGTTGTCGTTCTTCCTACGCGCCACTTCTCACGGGCAAGGCACGCTGCAAGGCCTTGCTGCCGGTACTCGAGCTCGCAGCGCCTACCGTGAACTGAATGGAGCATTCATGTCTGAAATCGCTAACCTGTCTGACCTCTACATCGACGAACTGAAAGACCTGTGGTCAGCCAATGACCAGATGGCGCGGGCGCTGAAAAAGATCACGCCCAAGGCGACCCACCCGAAACTGGTGGCAATGCTCCAGCAGTCGCAATCCGGAATCGCGGATCACACGAACTTGTTGAAGGCCCTGATCGCCAACCAGGATGAAAAGGTCTCGAAAGAGCACTGCAAAGGCATGGAGGGCCTGGTGACCGAGGCGCTCAAGCACACGATCGAAGAAGGGCCCGAGAAAGGCCCGGTGCTCGACGCCGCGATCATCGCGCAGGTCCAGCGCATGACGCACTACGGCATCACCGGCTTCGGCACGGTGGCGGCCTTTGCCAAGGCGCTGAACCTGAGCGATGACAACAAGCAGTTGAAGGCCGCCGTCAAAGACATGTACGGCGCCGACGAACTGCTGACCGAGTTGGCCGAGGCTGCGGTCAACGCGGACGCTGCCGACGAATAACTCGGCGCCCGGTCAACGCAGAATCGGCCTGCACCGCCCTTTCGGGCAATGTGCAGGCCGTTGTTGGTTTGTACCGGGCGGCTCGGTCGGCTAGGCCAGCGTGCGCACCTTTGGCTCGCGTGCCCACTGGCGCGTCTTCGAGGCGTCGATGAACTTCGCGCCGTCTTGCGCGGCGATCACACCGGCGTCAGGCTTAACGCCTGCAGCTTGAAGCAGCGCCCTTGAGCAGTTCTACGACTTCGCCGCCGAGCTCGCCGATCAGTACATCGTGATGGAGCGCGGCGAGATCGTCCAGCGCGGCCGCGGCGAGAACATGCAAGCCGAGGGCGTGCGTGCGTTGATGTCGATCTGATCGCTTCGATCAGGTTCCCACCCCTCCTTCTTGAAGCCGACCTGAACCCGACCAAGCGGGCTGCGTGAGCGCGCCCGCTTGGTGCCTCTGGCCATCACAGCGCGGTGATGCCCGTGTGATGCCGCCGTGATGGCTGCGTGATGACGTGTCGTGATACTGCGATTCATACGCAGAAACGCCGTCCCCGCCCTCACCGTCATGCCCGAGCCGATGCCATGCCCCTGTTCGAAGACCGCAGCGCGTCTTTTATCGTTCGGGTGTGGTGCGAGAGCGGCGATGGCGAGCCGAATTCGGTGCGCGCCTGGCGCGGTGCGATCGAGCATGTGCCGTCGGGCCAACGGGTTTTTTTTCAGGAGCTGGATGTCGTGATCACGTTCATGAAACCACACCTCGTCGCGCTCGGCATCGAAGGGCCGGATCGCTTCTGGGAGCGCATGGATGACGGCGCCGCGGCCCCCTCGCCGGCCCGACTCTCCCTTTCCGGCCCCCCGCGCCGGCGGCCGAGCCGCGCCACCAAGCTGCCGCGGCGCGACCGCTGAACCCCGGCTTCCGAACCCCGATCCCTACGCCATCCGCGAACCCAGGAGAGCGCCATGCCCCGCATCCAAGCCAACCGCGACACCATCGACGACCGCTTCAGCGTGCTCGGTTTCACCGTGCGCACCGAGAGCCCGTTGTTCGAGGTCGCGGTCGCGACCGACCCGAGCCTTTTCAAACCCGAAAACCGCGCCCGCCGCGCGCGCTCCAACTTCTTCTCAAGCCGCGCCCAGGGCGTGACGCGGGCACGCCGCGGCGAGGCCGTGTACCTCGTGCCGCCCGACGTGCTCGGCAACTTCGTCGGCCAGCCGCGGCTCTACTTCGGCCTCGCGACCTACCGCGAGAACTCGCGCGGTGCGCCTGACTTCGTCCAGGCCCCGACCGACGGCTCGATGTATGTCGGCATGGGCCAGCTCACCGAACGCGGGCTGCGCCGTTCGGTCGGCACGCAGACCGGTCTGACTTACGGCGCGCCCGGCGGCCGCGACACCAGCCTCGACTGGGGCGGCGATTCGACCCGCGAGGCGATGGCCGCCACGCCCGCCGCCGCACGCAGCGCGACGTCCACCGCGCCGACCCCGGCCGTGGCGGTCGCGGCCGGCTACGACGACGGCTTTGGCGCCTTCCCAGACGAGCCGCCGCCGGGGGCTTACGGGTCGAGCGGCAGCAGCGGCGGCAGCAACGTCGCGACCGAACCCATCGTGCGCTCGCAAGAGGTGCTGCTGCGCGCCTACAACGGCGACCTGGCGTCGCAGCTTCGCCTCTTCGCTGAGACCGCGCAGTGGATTGCCGGTGTCGCCGACACGACGCACCTGCCGCACTCGGCGATCTGCCATGTGCTGGTCTACGCCGGCGACACCTTGAAGGGCCGCGCGACCGCGTTCTACATTGGCCGCAACCTCCTGATGACGAACGCGCACGTGCTCAAGGGCCACACGCGGATGGTCGTGATTCCGGGCAAGAACGGCGCCGGCACCGACCGCGCGCACGAACCCTTCGGCCGCTTCAGCGTCGACCTGACCAACGCGACGAGCCGCTGGCATCCGAGCTTCAACGGCGGCCGCGCGCACGACATGGGCGTCGTCAAGGTGCCGCAGGCGGCGCCGAACGGCCTGTGGCTGACGCCGATCGAAGAGCTGCGCCAGTCGCGCCCCGAGGGCGTCGCGGTCTGCGGCTACTCGGCGCACTCGCGCCGCGGCGATCTGGTCGCGACCATCGTGCACGCGACGCTCGACCCCGAGAAGCAGCACGTGCACCGCGGCTACGTGCGCACGGTCGATGACGACTCGTTCAGCTACGACGTGCAGGAGCTTGCCGGCTCGAGCGGCTCGCCGGTCTACTGGATCGAGGGCGGCGCGGCGCCGCGGGTGCACGTCGTCGGCGTCAACGCCGGCCCGAAGGACGACACCACCAACGAAGGCTGCCGCCTGACCGACGCCAAGCTCGCATGGATACGCGGCATCGCCACCGAGTGGGGCATCGCCAATGCGATGGAGGTCAACGAATCGATGTCGGCCGACGCTGCCGCGTATCCGCTCACGATCCCGCTCGACCCCGGCGCAGGGGGCCGCTCGATCGGCGTGGCGGCGCTCAAGGCCGGCGACATCGTCGTCTCGACGACGCGGGCGTTCGCCTCGCGGATCATCCGGCTCGGCACGGTCTCGCCGGTGAGCCACGTGATGCTCTATGTCGGCGACGGCAAGGTGATCGAGTCGGTCGGCTCGGGCGTGCGCGAGACCACGCTCGATGCGGCGATAGCCGACGCGATCCTCGCGGTCGCGTACCGCCACCCGCAGCTCGATGCGACGCGTGCCACTGCCGTCGTCGCGCACGCGCGTTCGCGCATCGGCAACCCGTACAACATCGCCGGCGTTGCGTTCATCGGCTACCGCATGCTCAACCCGCTGCCGGCGGCGGTGATCGAGGCCATCGGCCGCCGGCTCGGCGTCGAGCCCGGGCAGGCCGGTGCGGTCTACTGCTCCGAGCTCGTGCTCGAGTGCTTCGAGCGTGCCGGCGTGCCGCTGACGGTCGGCGCGCGCCCGGCGCAGAGCACGCCCGACCAGATCGCGCAGTTCGCGCGTTCGAGCCTCGGCTATGTCGGGCACCTGAAGGCCGAAGACGTGCCGATGGGCATCCAGCTCGGTCTGGCCGATGCGTTCGACACGCCGGTCGGCCAAGCCTTCTCGGTGCACTGGAGCGGCGTGCCGCTCTATGCGCAGACCAGCCCGATGTCGTGCTGGGCGGCCGCGGCCGCGATGATCGTGGCGTGGCGCGACCAGGTCTCGATCACCGACCAGACGATCGCGCAGTACGTGCCGGTGATCGACGCCTACAAGCGCGGCCTGTTCCCCGCCGAGCGGCGCCCGCTCGCCGATGCGTGGGGCCTCGTGCCCGAGCCGCCGGCGTCGTACACGATCCAGCGCTGGTGCCAGATGCTCACCGACAGCGGCCCGCTTTACATCGACATGAACTGGTCGCCGAACGTCGGCGGCCACGCGCGCGTGCTCGTCGGCATGACCAGCTCGGGCGCCGCCGACGGCTCCGACACGACCATGTACCTGCACGACCCGTGGCCCGGCACGGTCGGCCACATCAAGCTGCCGTTCAACGAATTCCTGAAGCTCTACGAAGGGCGGGTCGGCAACTCGGGGCCCGACTTGCGCTACCAGATCCTGCATGCCGGGACCGTGCCCGCGGGCCGCCACACGCTGCGCACCGCGCCGTTCGCGTTGATGCTGGCCGACGAGGTCGAGCCGCCGCAGGCCGAGGCGTCGAAGCTCGTCGAAGCGCAGGCCGACGGCAGTGACTTCCGGCGCGGTGACGCGCGCGCCGACGAACCCACGTTGCCGGCTGCGCCACCGGCGCTGATCCAGCAGCCGCTCGAGCTCGAGGCACCGGTCGCCGAAGCGCAGGCGCTGCCGTTGATCGTTCCGATCGCCGCGGCGGTGATCGGCGCGGTGTTCACGCGGGTCTTGTCGAACACCGGCGACGTGTCGTGGCAGCTCGACCAGATGAGCGGCCTGAAGCACCCGAACGACCAGCTGCCGAGCCCGTTGCCGCCGTTCCAGGACGGCCCGCTGATCCGCCTCGTCGACTGGCCGTCGACAGGCGGCATCGGCACGATCTCGGCCGGCTTCGAGATTCGCTGGCAGCACAACGGCGAGTCGCTCGGCAACGTGCAGATCGACAACGTCGCCTCGCAGGACGCCGCGCTCTGGGGCCTCGAGGTCAAGGCGCGGATCATGAACGACAGCATCGTCTACCCGCGCAACGCACCGCGCTTCGCCGCGCTCAAGGTGCGCATCGAATACCGCTTCACGCACACCGTGTTCTCCGACCGGCTCGCGTACCGCGAGATCCACCTGTTCGGCAACGGCACCTACAACCTCACCGGCGACTGGACGCAGAACACGTTCTTCTGAACGCGGCTGCATCCACCACACCCGCACCGAGCGACCATGAACGAGCCGCACCTGCCCCCGCCGCCGCCGGCGCACATCGGCAATGCCGATGCGTTCGAGGCGGCGAGCAGCGGCAGTGCCGTTGCGGTCGCCCCGGCGCGAGCGCTCGCCGGTTTGCCGGGCACGCTGCCGGGCCTGCCGGGCGGTTCGCGCGCGGTGCTGCCGCCGGCCGCGTCGCCGGCCCAGTCGGGTGCCGCGGCACCGGCCGCGCCAAAGGCCGCGCCGGCGACCGAGACGCTCGCGCGGCGCACCGGCGCGCTCGTCGGCGAGGTCAATTTTCCGAGCTTTGTCGCGCAGCTGGTGCACGGCACGTTCGACGCGATCGTCGACGCCTCGATCCGCCAGATGGAGAGCTACGCCGACCTGCTCGCCGCGGTCGCGAAGACGACCGAGCAATTCACCGACGAGAACGTCAGCCCCGACCAGGCGCGCGACTGGGTCGCGCAGCACTACCCGCGCGACGTGGCGCTGCAGCTGCCGCGCGGCACCGACGAGCTTGCTGCCGGCGCGCAGCTCGCGCCACGTGCCGAGGGCGCGAGCCCGGCCTGGCTCGCCGAGTTCGGGCTCGACGGCCAGGAGCTGAGCGCCGAGCTGCTCGAGCAACAACTGGTGCCGCAGGTGCGCCGCAAGATCGGCGCCGAGCGGCACCAGCTGCTCGCGACGATGGTCACGCTCGGCCTGAACCGCGTGGCCGTGAAAGACGGCTCAGTGAGTGCCAAGGTGATGTTTCGCGCCGCTGCGAAAGACGCCTCGACCGTGCAGTTCGCGCAGAACCCCGACCCCGATGCCGCGAGCGGCGGCGGCCAGTGGGGCACGCGCGGCAACAACGCCTACGCCGGTGTCTCGACGCTGGTGCAGACCGTCAACGTCAACGCGCAGAGCGAGACCACCCTGCGCGCCGATCTGTTCGGCGAGGTCAAGCTCAATTTCGTCACCGAGACCCTGCCGCTCGACAAGCTGACCGACCCGGCGCGGCAAAACCTGATCCAGCGCCACGCCGTACTCGGCGCCGCGCCGACCGCCGTGCCATCCACACCCGCCACCTCGGCGCCGGGAGCCCGCTGATGCTGCGCGAACTCCACCAATCGTTGATCGAGCTGCAGGCGAGCGTCGTGCAGCTCGCGAGCGCGGCCGAGGCCGGCATGCGCGTCGACTCGCTCGCCTTGACGCTGCCGCTCGACATGGTCGTGGTACTGCGCGACGGCGGCTGCGTGCTGCTCGCCGATCTGCCGCGCAACAGCGCCGATTCGAGCTGGAACGAGGCGCCCTCGCGCTTGCGGCTCACGCTCGAAGCCGTGCCGACGGCGGAGGCTGCGCCATGAACGCCGAATCCAAAGCAATGGCTCAGGCGCTGCCGCCGGTGATGCAGCAGGCCGGCGTGCCGTTCGACCTGTTCATTCAAGCGCTGACCGAGCAGCTCGACAAGGCACAGGCCTCGATGGCGCTCAAGGCGCGCTTCGCAAAACTGCCGATGACCTTCGCGGTGAAAGACGTTTCGCTCGACCTGCGCGCCTTCGTGCAGGTGATCGACGACGACGTCTGGGTGCGCCCCGCGGGCCCGGGTGACGTGGCGGCGAGCAGCATCAAGCTGGCGCTCACCACCATCACGCGGCCGATGATCGAAGAGAACGCGGTCACTTATCAGGCCGAAGACCCGAAGTTCTCGCTGCGCGAGGCACTCGGCGACCGCATCAACGACGACGAGCAGCGCCGCCTGGAACGCATCGGCGTGCGCTCGATCGGGCAGCTGAACGAGTTGCGCCTGGCGGCCGGCGCCGACGTGGTCGCGCGGCTCGCCCGCATGCCGGTCAACCGCCTGCAGCAGGCGATGCTCGCGGCCGCGGCGCCGCGGGTCACGCGTGTGGCTGTCGACGAGACCACCGCGAGCGGGCCCCAGCCGATCCGCGTGCACCTCGAGGCGCCGCTGCTTCGCAGCGGCATGCTGCCGATGATCCGGGCCGCCGGCATGGCCGTGCCGGTGGTGCGCGCGCAAGACCAGAGCCTGGTGCTGCAGCCGCTCGCGCACCAGCTCGGCAGCGTCGCCGAAGTCGACTTTGGCGATGGCCAGATCGCTTCTGTGCGGCTCAGCGACGGCAGCGTCGGCGAGTGGCGCGATGCGACAGCGGAGGGCTCAGCATGAGACCGCTTCCGGTGCTTGCGCAAGGGCTCGCGGCCCACGCCATGGCGCGCGTGCCGCGGCGCCTGCTCGTGACCTTGCGGCTCGGCGAGATGCCCGATCACATCCCGGCGTGGCGCGCCGTCACGCACCACGGCGTCGTGCCTGCCGAGCGCATCGATGGCGGCGTGATCGACCGGCTTCTGCGCCACCACGGCGGTGCGGCGCGCAGCGCGCGCGTCCACAGTGCGAAAAAGCCGCGCAGCACCGCGATCAGCGGCGCGCGCCGCTTCGACGAGGTCGAGCAGCTGAGCGGCGTGGCGCGCGTGCTGCGCATCGAGCTCGCGCAAGACGACTCGCTGCATGCGCTGGTCGCGGCGCTGCGCCAGGTGCCGACGGTCGAGAGTGCGCTCGCCGAACACCTGAGCTTCGCGCCGCTCGACGCGAGCCGCAGCGCCGTCGGCGCGGGCACGCCGGCTTACGACCCGCACGAGGCGTGGGCGGCGCGTGAATTGATTCGCCTGCCGCAGGCCCTCGGCTACACCCGCGGCGACTCGGCCGTGATCGTCGGCCTGCTCGACACCGGCGTCGCGACCGAACACCGCGCGTTGCCGGCCTCGGCACTGCGGCGCGGCTTCGACACGGTCGACCTCGACCCCGCCACGCTCGGCGGGCTCGAGCTCGTCGGCGACAACCACGGCCGCGACGAAGACCCGAGCGACGAGGTCGGCCACGGCACCGGCTGCGCCGGCATCCTGCGCGCCGACGGCCTCGACCTGCCGCCCGGCGCGGCGGGCAATAGCAGCCTGCTGCCGGTGCGCGTGCTCGGCGCGGCGCTGTCAGGCACGCGGCGCGTCGGCGTCGGCTCGATCGCCAACATCGATGCCGGCATGAAGCGGCTCGTCGACCTCGGCGCCAAGGTCATCAACATGAGTTTCGGCACTGCCGAAAACCAGCTCACGCCGGGCGGCGCGCAGCCGCACCTCGAGGTGGTGCGCTATGCGCTTGCGCGCGGCGTGATCCTGGTGGCGGCGAGCGGCAACAGCGGCCTGGCCGAGCGCTACTTTCCGGCGGCGCACGAGGGCGTGATCGCAGTCGGTTCGGTCGGCGCACGCGCCGAGCCGTCGAAGTTCTCGACCCGCGGCGCGCATGTCGCGCTCTGCGCGCCGGGTGAAGGCATCTGGACCTGTGGCCTCGCCGACAGCCTGCAGCGCGCGAGCGGCACCAGCTTCGCGGCGCCGTTCGTCAGCGCGGCTTGCGCGCTGATCGTCGCGCGCGCCGATGCACGCGCCTGGCCGCTCAACGCCGACTACGTGCGCGGCCTGCTCGCGCAAAGCTGCCAGCCGCACCGCAGCGCCGCCACCGAGGGCTGCGGCGCCGGCGTGCTCGATGTGTGGGCCGCGCTGCGCGCACTCGACATCGCGATCGACCGCGACAACGACGATGCACCGGACACGCCCGGGGCGCCCGAACGCGACTAACAAAGGAGTTGCCATGGCTACCAAGAAAACCCCGCCCCCCCCACCACCTCGCCCACCGCGACCGCGCGGGCCCTCCGGCCTCGCCTCAACCACTCAACTGCCCACAGGAGCATCCGCCATGAGCCGCATTTTGTTGATCGACCTCGCCGAACGTGAAATGCAGGCCCGCGCGCAGCTCAAGTCGCGCGCCGACGCGCTGCAAAACATCGCCAACACCAGCCAGACCTCGGGCGGCCTCGGCGCCGACCAGGTCGCCGAACTCGCGCTGCTGCGCCAAAAGCTCGATGCCGACATGAGCGTCGACGAGTTCTACCGCGGCGTTGCCGCGCAGGTGGCGCGCAAGACCTGGGACCAGCTGGCCGGTGGCCAAGACAAGCTGTACGTGCTGAAGTACGGCCTCTTCGGCTCGCAGCAGATGACGCCGCCGCACGCCGACCTCGGCTCGCACGAGCTCGAGATCGCGCTCGTCTGCGGGCTGCTCGAGCTCGACAACCGCACTGACCCGCTGAACCCGCGCTTCGTGCGCAACATCGCCGAGGCGCAGGGCGAGTACCGGCAGAACGTCGCCATGTTCATGGCGGCCTATGAGCTCTTCAAGCAGCGTTCCGTCGTCAGTGTGCAGAGCCAGATCGACACCGGCTCGTTGAACCCCGAGGTTATCGGCTGCATCACGCCCGATGCGTCGATCGCCAACCGCTTGACCGTGATCGACACCCAGGTGCCGGGCGGCAACGACAAGTTGTTCGCGCTCTCCGCGCGCACCCTCGCGCAGATCGTGCGGCGGCTGGTGGCCGACCGCGTGACGGCCAACGACACGTGGCTGACGAGCCGGCTCGAAGGCGCGTTTAACCTCCTGACCGGCTCGACCGAAGGCGCGCCGCCCTCGGCGCTCGAGATCGACCTGCCCGACCTTGAGGAAGACGTCGACATCGAGATCGTCAAGGAAAACCTGAACGCGGTGCAGGCGATCTACTTCTCCTACCAGCTGGAGGAGATGCGCATGTACCAGGTGGTCGAGCGCATCGTCGAGCTCTTCCGCCAGGGACTGCTGCCGCTGAGCCGCGGGCGGGTCGGCGACTACCTTTACAAGTACTACCAGAAGGCGGCCGAGCGCATCACCGAGAGCGAGCGCCGCGACCTCTACTTCCGCTGCTTCGGCGCACCCGGCGGCAACCCGAACGGCGGCGAGCCGAACCGCGATTTCAACGAGGTCTGGCTGCGCTTCGTCTCGGCGACCTCGAGCTTCGCGCGCCAGCTCACGGTCGATCGGCTGCTGCGCACCAACGTGCCGATGTCGGTCTCGCAGGAGCAGGTGCGCAAGGCCGGCCGCGACCTCGGCGCGAATCTCTCGCGCAACGGCTACGGCATCGCGTATTTCGCGGCGACCGAGATGCAGAAGTCGATCCTCGAGTTCCGCGACCTGCTGACCGACCCCGATCTGCGCAACGTCTTCGGCGCGCGCGACATGTGGCAGGTGATCGAGATCGTCAACGCCAACTACCTCGGCGGCGCGAAGAACACGCACCGTTTCCGGACCCAGTCGCGGGCCGGCGCGATCATCATCCGCTGGATCGCCAATCACGTGCAGCGGCTCTCGAACATGTCGGGCCCGGTGCTGATGGTCGACCAGATCGTCAACCCGCAGCTGCGCACGATGAGCGCCGACCACAAGGCGACGGTCGACCCGAGCGACTGGGATCTCGTGCAGGCCTGCGAGCAATGGCTCGCGGTCGGCGGCGTGCAGGACGCGAGCGTCGAGCAGTACGCGCAGCCGATCGAGTCGCCGATCGGTGGCAGCCGGCCGATCGGCGGCATGCCGCAGATGGCGCGCGACGCGCTCGAATCGGCCGGCATCAGCCTGCCGGCCTGACCTGACCGCCCCACGCGAGGAGAGCCCCATGAGAACCGACCGAAGCTCGACCACGCCGATGTCGCAGCACGTCTTGCGCTCGCTGCACGCTGCCTCGAACGCGCTCGGTGTGCGCGACCCGGCGCCCTACCTCGAAGACATCATCAAGCGCAGCTTCTCGCAGCCCGACGACGACGTGCGCTACGCCTACAACCGGCTCGCGCCGGGGGCGGTGCCGTACGAGCCGTCGTTCTCGGAAGCAGAGCCTTCGGCACTGCGCTTCACGATCGAGCCGCTCGGCCCCGAGGCCTCGCCGATCGCGCGGCGCGACGAGGCGACGCGCGAGATGCGGCGTCTGATCTCGCCGCTCTTCGGCCGCGATACCCTCCGCTGGTTCGATGCCCGCAGCGAGGCTTGGCGCGGCTTCTCGGGCATGGGCTGGATGAACTTCGGGGCCTGGTTCGGCAGCGCGTTCGACGAAGACGGCCTTTACGCGACGAAGATCTACTACGAGCTCGCGCCGCAGCAGATCGAAGCGCTCGCAACGTCGCTCGCGCGGCTCACGCGCGACGCGATGGAGACCATGCCGGGCCTCGCGCCGATCTTCACCTCGATCGGCTGCAAGCGCGACACCGGCAGCCAGCGCGTGACCTTCATGCACCGCGGTGCGCTCAACCTGAACGGCCTCGGCCCGCTGATGAACCAGCTCGGCGTCGGCCACCAGTTGCCGAGCCTGATGCGCACGATCGGCGTCGCGCTCGGCGGCCGCTTCGAACTGCCGCAAGGCGCGGTGCTGCTGGGCTTGCGCGAAACCCAGAGCGGCGTCGAGTTGAAGCTCGAGGTGCTGCTCGCAGCCTTGCCCGATTTGCCGGCGCGCTTTCTCGACCTGCTGCGGCTCGGCCTCGCCGAGCGACCGCGCCAGCTCGCGGCGCTCGAGCGCTGGCTGACCGCGTTCGGCGTCGACGATGGCAACGACGGCGGCAATTTCTCGGTGTTGTCGGTGCGGGTCACGCCGAGATCAGCGGCGCGCATCAGCCTCTACGTGCGACCGATCGAGTTCGAGTTGCGGGACACGCTGGCGCAGCGCGAAGGCTTTGCCGAGCGCGACGCCGCCTGACCCCGAATCCCCAGAGGAGACCGCAATGCCCGCCACCCACTCCCCGGTCAGCGCCGAGACGCTGAACACGGCGCGCGCCACCGTGCGCTCGCTGCTCGAGAGCAGCCCCGCCTACGCCGAGTTGCCCGAGGAAAAACGGGTCCAGCTGGCGCGCGACCTGGTTCAGGTCGGCGCGTTCCTGGCCGAGCCCGGCATGCGGGTCGCGCCGCAGCACATGAGCCCCGAGGTGCTCGCGATCGCACAGGCCAACACCGGCTCGACCCTGGTGCAGGACCAGCCGAAGTTCGGCACCGCGGTGCGCGCCGGCGTCGAGCAGGCGGTCGCGCTGATCAAGGGCGTGAACTTTCCGGGCTTCGTGAGCGGGCTGATCGAAGGCGTGTTCCATTCGATCGTCAAGAGCTCAATCGAGCAGATGGAGGCCTACGGCAAGCTGGTCGCCGACGTGTCGAAAAGCCTGAACCAGTTTCGCGACGACAACACCACTGCGAACCAGGGCCGCGATCACCTGGTCGAGCAGTTTCCCGATCTGTTCAAGATGCAGATGCCCGGCGAAGACGACCCGTTCGGCGGCGGCGACGGCGCGCCGCAAGGCCCGCGCGTCGTCTTGCGCGACGGCGTCGACGAGCGCACCGCCGCGACGCGCGTGAGCGCTACCTTGCCGCTCGACAAGCCGATCACCAAGCTCGACGACGAGCTGGTCGAGGCGCTGCTCGTGCCGGCCGCGCGCACCCAGCTCGCGACCGGCCGCCAGCAGCTGCTTGCGACGATGGTGATGATGGGCATCAACCGGATCGTCGTGACCGACGGCAAGATCCAGGCGAAGGTGATGTTCGACTTCCAGGCGCGCGACAACCGCCGCTACCAGGCGAGCGCGACCCAGTTCGACTACGCGAAAGATGCCGACGGCAACCTCGCCATCACGCGCGGCTCGACCTGGGAGCAAGAGGGAACCTCCAAGGGCGGCAGCTACTCGCGCGACAAGGACGGCTCGATCAGCAGTGAAGGCGCCGACCGCTACAGCAAGGGCACGTACAAGTACGCCGAGCAGCCGGTGATCAGCCTGATGAGCACCTCGCACCTTGCCGACGATTCTTCGCTGCAATCGAAGGCCTCGCTGCTGGGCAATGTCGAGGTCAACTTCAAGAGCGACTACCTGCCGCTCGAGAAGATGGCTTCGCCGGAGAACATCGCCGCGATCCAGATGAACGCGCAGCCGGGCATGGTCAAGACCATGGCCGGGCGGCCCCAGCGCCCTGCGGCCGCCGCGCCCGCACCGGCCGCGAACTCGCCTGCGGCGCCCGCGCCCGCGACGGCCTGAACCCCGCCTGCCGGAGCCACCATGGCCACGACTCTCGTCGACGTGGTGCCGCGCCCGTCGAGCATGGACGATGCGACGCTCGGCGCGGTGCGCCCGCCCGTGCGCGCCTTGCTCGAACAATCGCCGGGTTTTCGCGCGCTGCCCACCGAGGCTCAGCGCGAGATCGCGCAGACCATGGTGCGGGTGGCGGCCTTCATGGCGAATCCACAAGGCCTCGCCAGCGAAGAATTCGCGAACCCGCAACTGGCGAAGGAGCTCGCGGCACCGGTCGAAGCGCTCGCCGGTGGGGTCGATGATGCCAAGGGCAAGGCCTCGGGCAAGATCGGCACCTTCGCGGGCGCCGACTTCAAGGCCGGCGCCTTGAAGCAGGGCACGGCGGAATTCAAGAATCTGGTCGGCTCGGTCGACTTTCCGGCCTTCGTCGGCGGCTTGATCCAGAACGTGTTCCAGGCCATCGTGACCGCCTCGATGCAGCAGATGGAGGCCTACGGCAAGCTGCTGAAATCGGTCGCGCAGACGGTCGACCAGTTCGCGCAAGACAACATCAGCCACAACAACGCACGCGACTGGCTCGCCGACAAATACCCTGACCTGCTCGAGATCGAGATGCAGGGCGAGGAGGGCGCCGGCCCGCACTTGAAGGTGCGCGGCGAAGACGCCGATGCCGGCCTCGCACGCATCAGCCGCGAGCAGCAGCTGCTCAAGCCGATCACCGACATCTCTGACCCCGAGCAGGAGGCGCGGCTCGTCGGCGCTGCGCGGACGCAGATCGCACGGATGCGCCAGCAGATGCTCTCGTCGATGGTGCTGCTCGGCATCAACCGGATCGTCGTCACCGACGGCCTGATCAACGCCAAGGTGGTGTTCGATTTTCGCGCCAGCGACCAGGCCAATCGGCGCGCCCGCGCTTCGCTCTACGACAGCGACGAGAGCCGCAACAAGAACACCACCGGCGGCGGCTTCGTGATGCCGTGGGGCGGCGCGGCGAGCGTCAACGAGAATGAGCAGAGCCACGTCACGACGGTGCAGTCGTCGGTCGACGAGAACAGCGAATCGAAGGCCGAGCTCAAGGCCAAGCTGACCGGCGAGGTGCGGGTGAACTTCAAGAGCGATTACTTCCCGATGGAGAAGCTCGCATCGCCGGGGATGATCGCCTCGATCCAGGGCAACGCGACGCCGTTCGACCCGAACCCGCCGCGCCCCGGTGCGCCTGCACCTGCACCCGCCGCGCCGCCGGGTGCGCCGGTGCGGGCGACGGCGTGAGGGCGGTGAGGTGGAGGCGGTCGCGGTCCTCGTCCCGGTCGGTGCTGAGTCGCCTGCCCCGGCACCAGTGTCGGCCGCAACCGATGTCGATATCGACGCCACCGCGCTCACGCTGTCCCTCGCGCTCGACGCGGCGCAAGGCTGGCAGCCACAGATCGTCGCGCTCGCCCTCGGCCGCCCTTCGCTCGGCGACATCCGCCTGCCCGAGCCGGTCGTGCCGCCGCGCGATGCCGGTGTGCTCGGCGCGCTGCCCACGCTCTACTGGGTCTTCGAGCTCGACCAGGCTGGCCTGCTGCGTGCGGCCGAAACCATCGCCGGGCTCTGGGCGAGCGGGGCGATCAACGTGCCGCTGCCCGACCACGGCCAGGCGCTGCAGCGGTATTGGCGCACGCGCCGCGAACGCTTGAGCGCCGACGAGCGCGCCCACCTGCTCGGGCTGGTGTTCGACCCGCGCGACTTCGAGCCCGCGCTCGCCCGGTTCTGCCAGGCCCTGGTCGCGCTCGCCGACAACGCCGGCCAGCACGATATCCGCGAAGAGGTCGGCCTTGAGCAGGCCGGCTCGGTGTTGCTCGACCTCTGCGCCACGCGCCTGGTCGGCGCGCCGCTGCTCGCGACGAGCGACCTGCTCGCGCAGACCCGCCAGGCCGTGCAGTTGCTGTCGCAGCGCGCGTTGCAGACGGCGTTCGCGGTGCGCGATTTCTACTCGCTGATCGAGCTCGGCGAGCGCTCGCAGGCGGGTGCCGCCGCGCCGCACGCGCGCGAAGGCGCCGAACGTGCGCAGGCCGGCGCGCAGGTGCTGCGCTGGCTCGCCCAAGCCGCGGCGCAGCGCTTCGCGATCGACCGGCGTGCAGCGGCGTTGCAGCCGCTGATCGCCGCCGCCGAGCGCTGGCTGCTCAACGCCGGGGGTGCGACCCATGGCCGCGCTGGCGCCGCCGCGGCCTAGCGGCGCGCCGGCCGCCGCCGCCGATCCGCCGCCGTGGCTGCGCGTGGCGGTGCGCGATGTGCTGGCCGGCGCGCGCAGCTACCCCGCGCTCGGCGCCGAAGACCGCCGCGGGCTCGCGCAGGCGATGGTGCGGGTCGCGCAACTCGCGGCCGACTGCATCGCCGACGAACGCGATGCGCAGCAGGCGATCGACAGCACCACGGCACCGGCAGCCACCGCACCGACCGCGCGCGCACTCGCCGATGCGTCCGACTTCGGCACCGCGACCCGTCTGATCGGCCAGACCACGCGCGAGACGCTCGAGGCGATCTCGTTCCCCCGCTTCGTGACCGACCTCTTGAACGGCGTGTTCAAGGCGATGAACGATTCGAGTCAGGCGCAGATGCAGCAGTTCCTGCAGTTGCTCAACGCGGTGTCGAGCACCGCGGCCGGTTTCGAGCAGACGCAGACGAGCGAGATCCAGGTGCGCGCCTGGCTCGTCGATCACTTTCCCGATGCCTTCGAGATGGATTTGCCCGAGTCGCTCGAACCCGGGGAAGCGCCGCCTGATCCGGCGGATGTGGAGCCGCCGCGGCTGCGCCTGAAGGCCGGCGCCGCGATGCCGCCGGCCGATGGCCTGCGCGCCGCGCTCGGTGTCGGCCCGCAGGAAGAGTTCAGTGCCGCGAACCCCGAAGCACTGGTGCCGCTGGCCCGCCGCCAGCTCGCGCGCCAGCGCCAGCAGATGCTCGCGACCATGGTGCAGATGGGCATGCAGCGCATCGTCATCGACCAGGGCAAGATCAACGCGGCGATGCGCTTTCACATCGATACCCGCAGCGCCGCGGCGCGCGATCAGGCGAGCCAGAACAGCATGACGAACCGGGTGCGTGCCGGCGGCAGTTTCGGCATCGGCGCGTGGGGCGTGAGCGCCGAGGTCGAGAACACGATCGCGTTCGTCAACACCGACCGGCGCCAGGGCAGCGAAGAGATCAACACCAGCGCCGACCTGAATTCTTCGGTCGAGCTGCACTTTCATACCGACGCGGTGCCGCTCAATCGGCTCGCTGCTCAGGCCCAGGCCGATCGCATTCGCAATTCGAGCCTGAACCCCGACCACGAGGCCGAGCTCGCGGCCGGCCGCGCCGGCAGCGAGCGCCTCGCGGGCGCGCGCATAGCCGAAGAGGCGCGCCGCAGCGGGGTCGATGCCGGGCTGCGCAGCGTGGCGCCGCCGCCGATGTCGACCGAGCCGCTGCATGTGCCGGCACCGGCAAGCAACCCGGCCACGGCACCGGTAACTGCACCCACCACGACGGCCCCGGCGCATACGACTTGAAAGCCGCGTCGCGCGAGCGCCGTGCGTCCCTTCAGCCGAAGAGATCGAACGGTGCGGCCGGCCCGAGTTGTGCGGTCACGTCTTCCATCATCTTGTAGAGCGCGGCCATCATCGCGTTCTGTGCCGGGCCCGGCTGGCGCGTGTTGACGAGCGCCGCCTGCCCGATGCCGTCGGCACGCCGGCGCAGCATCGACAGCGTGCCGGGCAGCGCGCCGTTATGGTCCCAGTTGCCGGCACCGTCGACGCTCCAGCCGCAGGCGTAGTTGGCGCGCGCGGTCGAACCGGTGGTCATGCGCGCGACCGATGCGGCACTCAGCAGGTCGGGCTCGGCATTCAACCCGTCAACGGCACGCAAGAAGCGCAGAAGGTCGATCGCGGTCGAGATCCAGCCGCCATGCGCGTCCATGCGGGCGACCTGCATGCTGTAAGGGTCGTCGCCGCCCTGGCCGTAGTAGACCGATTCGTTCGGCGCGCGGTCGGCCAGCGTGTTGCCGGCGATCTGCATCGAAGTCACGCCGGCCGGATCGAGGATCGAGCGCTGCACCCAGCCGGCATAGGCCATGCCGGTGCGGCGTTCGATGATGCGGCCGATCACGCAGTAGCCGAAGTTCGAGTACTGCCACATGCTGCCGGGAACTCCCGTGGGGTCGCGCGTGTCGAGCACCCAGCCGATCAGGCTGCCGGCGTCGCGCGCCGGCTCACGAAACATCGGGTCGTTGCCGTCGTTGGTCGGCATCCCGGCGGTGTGCTTGAGCAGTTGTTCGAGCGTGATCGCGCGCTCGTTGGCCGAGTAGGCGGCCGCGTTGCCGTACACCGTGCCGAGCAGCCGGCGCGGCCCGAACACGTGGCTCGACATCCCCACCCGCCGCAGCTCGATCAGCCGCATCACCGTTACCGACGTGATCGGCTTGCTGACGCTCGCGATGCGCAGCCGGTGGCGCACCGTCATCGCTTCGCCATGGGCTTTGTCGGCCATGCCGAGAGCACGCGCGTGCACCAGCCGGCCGTGTGCCGAGATGGCGATCGACAGCCCCGGCACACCGAACTGCGCCATGAAGTGCTGCATGGTCTGCTCCGCGCCGCGCAACCGGTCGGCGCCGTAATGCTCGTTTTCCCACACGCCGGCGAAGCGCGCGCCGTTCGGGCTCGACGAGCCGCAGAGCTGGCGCAGGCGGTAGCCTTGGTAGAGCAGGTCGTCGAACGCGCGCTGGTATTGCGCGGTGTCGAGGTTGTGGCGGCCCTGCCAGCCGATGCTGCCGCGCTGCACCCAGATCGCTGCATACAGCAAGCTGCCGCCGACCTCGCAGACCGAGACGCGCGCCAACACGAAGCCCTGCGCCATCAAGGTGTCGAACGCGGCCTGGTAGGCGTTGCCGTCGAGGCCGTGGCGGGCCTGCCAGGCCGGGCCGCCGGTTTGCTGCCAGACACCGGCATACCGCACCTGGCCGTTCTCGGCGTAGCCGCTCACGTCGATCAGCCGATAGCCGAGCCCGGCGAGGCGCGTAAATTCGGCCTGGTAGGCCGCACTGTCGAGCCCGTGGTGCGCCTCCCAGGCAGGCGCTGGGCCGTCTTCCCAGATGCATGCGAACGCGGTGCCGGCGGGCGTGGCGTAGCCGTTCACGCGAACGAGGTGCAGGCCCTGGTTTCTCAGGGTGTCGAACATGTTTTGGTAATCGGCCGCGGCGACGCCGTGCCGCGCCTGCCAGCCCGGGCCCGAACGGCGCTGCCAGATGCCGGTGTAGCGAACGGTCGCGCCTTCGGTGTAGCCGCTCACGTCGACGAGCCGAAAGCCTGAGCGCATCAAGTCGTCGAAAGTGGTCTGGTACTGCGCGGCGGTGAGGCCGTGTCGAGCCTGCCATGCGGTCATGTTGCTTCTCCTGCGGGTAGGGAGCGCCGGTTCGCTCCGGGCTGCGGCCGACTAATGCGGCAGCTGCGGCGGATCGAACAACGGCAGGCTCTGCTGCAACTGCGCATCGGCGAGCGCGAGGTGACGGCGTGCGGTCTCGACCAGCCGGCGCGCGGCCAGGCCGGGTAAAGCCACGTCGTCGCGTGCGGCCGGGGCGAGCAGCGCGTCGTACGTGAGCGAGGTGTCTGCCGTGTCGTCATGCCCGACCGCGCTCTCGGCGATGCGCTGGTAGACCGCCATCGTCTCGCGCATCGGCTGGATTGCCAGCTCCTTGCGCAATGCCGCGCGGCAGGCCTCGAACTGGCGCAGCGCCATGGCGCGTTGGCCGTTCGCGAGGTAGAGCCGCATCAGCTCGCGGTGCACGTCTTCGCGCAGCGGGTCGCGGTCGAGGATGTCCAGCGCGTAGCGAATCGCGCCGGCGTGGTCTTGCGCGAGCGCGCTCAACTGCATCAGCCGCGCCAGCGCGTTGAGCAGCATGCGGCGATGCAGCTCGCGTTCGCGCAGCGCCCAGGCGTCGGTGAAGCCGGTAAGTATGTCGTCACGGTACAGCTCGACGCCGCGCCGCAGCGCCACCAAGTCGGCCGTGTCGAGCTGCTCCAGTGGCTTGGCCAGCGCGGGCGCAAGCAGGCCCGTGAAGGCATCGATGTCAAGTTCGAGCGGCGCATCTTGGGCCAGACCGATCGCGCCGCGGCGGTCGCAGACCACGATCTCGGCCTGCCCGGTCGGACGTTCGAGCGCCTTACGCAGGCGCCACAACGTGGTGTTAAGGGCGCCGGCGCTGGCAAGCGCGTCGCTCTGGTCCGACCAAAGCGTGAGCAGCAGTTCGCCGCGCTGAAAAAATCGACCGCGTGCCAGCGCCAGGTAGGCGAGCAGGCTGCCGGGGCGACCCGTGATCTCGATCGGTTGCCACTCGCTCTCGCCGACGCGCCGCGTGACGGAAAGCTGGCCGAACAGGCTGATGTGCAACACGCGTGTAGCCTCGCTCATTGATCGACGGCGAAGAAGCCCCGGTACGGTGGAGCGGAGAACTAGTGTGTTCTCAGGCCCGGAGGGCTTCCATCCCTAAAAGCGGCCGGGCACCGCGCAGGCGCGCAACAGTCGTTGCGAAATGTTTTCGCGTGACGTGCGCGGCCTGCGATACGGGCTCAGAAGTCGATCGTGTACCGGTAGCCCCTGAAGTTCATCACTGCCGTCTTCACCCGAATTTGCTGCAGCACCAGATCAGGCGCGACCTTGTCGCCTTCGTGCAGCACCTGGC
>ENA-OFCD01000083-OFCD01000083.1-metagenomes-genome-assembly--contig:-NODE-83-length-59866-cov-7.448412_pt1 | contig 59866 bp, 54 predicted proteins | sample MGYA00153392_OFCD01 | MGnify analysis MGYA00153392 | reverse complement strand
TGCAGCCAGGGCCTCGATCGTGGACAGACCTGCTCGGACCAGCTCTGCCACCTCATGGGCGACCAGACCATGGGGAAGAGAGCCGCCAGCGTCGGTGCCCACGTAGATCGGCAGACCCGCGTCATGGGCGGCGGCGATGGTCTCGTAGCGGCGGGAATGGAGGTCTCGCATGTGCGCGGCATAGGTCGGGTACTTGGCCTCGGCGCCCGCCGCGATCGCAGGAAAGGAGTCGATGTTCACCAGGGTCGGGACGATCGCAATGCCCTGAGCGGCAAAGGAGTCGATGGTATCCCCGACCAGTCCGGTCGCGTGCTCGATGCAGTCGATGCCAGCCGCCGCGAGGTCGCGTAGGGATTCTTCGCCGAAGCAGTGAGCAGTCACCCGGGCGCCCTCCTGGTGTGCCGCCGCGATGGCCGTGGTCAGCGCCTCTCGCGGCCAGCAGGGGCTGAGGTCCTCGGTGTCGCGGTCGATCCAGTCGCCCACCAGCTTGACCCATCCGTCACCGGCGCGGGCCTCGCGGCGAACGTACTGGGTCAGGTCCTCCGGTTCGACCTCCCAGGCAAAGTTGCGGATGTAACGACGCGTTCGTGCAATGTGCCGACCAGCTCGAATGACCCGCGGCAGCTCCTCATGGTCGTCGACCCAGCGGGTGTCGGCGGCCGAGCCGGCGTCGCGCAGCAGCAGGGCCCCCGCGTCGCGGTCGGTCAGCGCCTGTTGCTCGCTCGTGGCGCGGTCGACGGCGCCGTCTGCGTCCAGACCGACATGGCAGTGCGCGTCGACGAGCCCGGGCACGACCCAGCCGCTCACGGTGGTGACCTCGCCGGGGGAGACCGGCCGGGTGAACGTGCAGCGGTCGCCGACCACCCAGGCCTCTGCCACCACCTCGTGGGCGCCGACGAGCACCGGGCCGGTCAGGTGCAGGACGCTCACGGGGCAAGCCTGCCAGCAGCCCTGGACAGCCCATGACCCGGCTGTCAGCGTGCCGCCGCCGGCACGGCCTGGGCCTGGACGTTCCACCAGCTAGCCGGGGCGCTCCACCAGCCACAGCGCGGCGTACGGCGGCAGCCAGAGTGCGCCGTCGTCACCGGCGGACACGGGCCGCCCGGTCAGCGCGTCCCAGGGCTCGGCGATACCGGCCGCACGGACCCGCTCGACCGGCCACGGCCGCCAGTCAGGGGTGACGTTGAACAGCTCCAGCAGCGGCCCGACGGGGTGCTGCCGCAGCACCGGCAGCACCCCCGGGTCGGACAGCTCCAGCACGGCTGCGGCCACGCCGGCATGCAGGTGCGGCAGGGCGGCCCGCGTCGCGGCGAGCCCGCGCAGCCCGGCGAAGACCCGTCCCGTGACGGTGTCCGGGTCGTGCCGGCCCGCCAGCAGGCCCGACGTCAGCCGCGGCCGGTGCGCCCACCGGTTGTCCTGCGCATGCCCGGGCTCGAGCGCCCAGCCCGGGTCGTTGCACGCGCCGAGCTCGTCGCCGGACCACAGCACCGGCACGCCCCCCCAGCCCAGCACGACCGCGTACGCGAGCAGCAGCCGCGCGACCGCGAGGTCCAGCTCGCCGTGACCGACGAGCGCCGCCTCGACGCCGACCAGGCTCGCCGCCGTACCGCTGATCCGCCGGTCGCCGGTCGCTGCGTTCTCCTGGAACACCAGCCCGCGGGCGGTCGAGCCCGGGAACGCGCCGCAGTACCAATCGGACAGGAAGGCCCGGTGCAGCGGCCCGGAGAGCCCGACCGCAGCGGCGTCGGCGTCCGAGACCGCCCAGCCGATGTCGTCGTGGCACCGCAGGTAGGTCACCCAGGCGGTGCTGGTCGGCACCGCCGGCAGCGCCCGCAGCGCGTACGCACCCAGCACGGCGTCCTGCGCGGCAAGCATCGACCAGACCTGCACCATCAGGCTGTTGTGGTACGCGAGGTCGCTGACCTTGCCGTGGTGGGCGCCGCGGCCCAGGTACTGCACGAGCTCGTCCGGGCCGACGATCGCCTCCGCCTTGAAGGCCACCGCCGGGCAGGCCAGCCGGGCCGCCGCCCGCAGCGCCTGCGTCAGCGCGTGCACCTCTGGCTGGTTCTGGCAGTTCGTGCCCAGCCGCTTCCACAGGAACGCGATCGCGTCCAGCCGGAGCACCTCGACGCCGAGGTTGGCCAGGAACAGCACCACGTCGACGTACTCCAGGAAGACGTCGGGGTTGTTCCAGGCGACGTCCCACTGGAAGGTGTTGAAGGTCGTCCACACCCAGCCGGCCAGCTCGTCGTCCCAGCTGAAGCTGCCCGGGGCGAAGTCGGGGAAGACCTCGGGCAGCGTCCGCTCGTACGCGTCAGGCAGCTCCCGATCGACGAAGACATGGAAGTACGCCCGGTGCCGGGCGCTGCCGGCCCGGGCGGCGACGGCCCAGGCGTGCTCGCGGGCGACGTGGTTGACGACCAGGTCCAGCACCAGGCTGATGCCTTCGGCGCGCAGGCAGCGGGCCAGCGCACGCAGGTCCTCGACGGTGCCGAGGTCCGGGCGCACGGTGCGGAAGTCCGCGACGGCGTAGCCCCCGTCGTCGTCGCCCTCGCGGCTGGCCAGCAGTGGCATCAGGTGCAGGTAGGTGACCCCGAGCTCGCGCAGGTACGGCAGCCGGTCGCGGACACCGGCCAGGTTGCCGGCGAAGCGGTCGACGTACGCGGCATAGCCGAGCTGCCTGCCCTGCTGCAGCCAGTCGGGCTCCAGGGTGCGTGCTTGATCCAGCCGGTGCAGCTCCGGGTCGCGTTCCAGGAAGGCCCGTGCCGCCCGGGAGACCACCTGCAGGGCCTGGGCTTCCGGGTCGTCGTACACCGCGGCGAGGCCGTCGTACAGGTCCTGCCACCAGCGGTCCAGGCGCAGCGCGAAGATGTCGCGCCGGTGCGGCGGCGCGTCGGTGAGCAACGCTGCTGCCGCGTCCTGGGCCGAGCGGGGGGCCGAGCGCGGTGTCACGTGAGGCCGTAGGCGTTGTACGCGGCGACCCTGGCCCGGCGGACCAGCGTGCCGAGGGAGCGCAGCGCGCGCTCACGCTCCAGCGCCTCGCGGGTGTCGAGCGCCCCGCCGGTGTCCTCGAGGGCCAGCGACACCACCGCGCCGAGCTGCCGCGCCCGCACGAGCAGGTCACGAGCGCGGGCCGGGTAGCCACCGGGCAGCTCGTCCTCGTCGATCCCCTGGCGGGCCTGGCGGCGCAGGTCGGTCAGCGCCTCCGCGACCTCGGGGCGCCAGCGCGCCACGTCCAGGTCGCGCAGGACACCGACCACGTCCAGCACGCCGCGCCGCAGGTCGTGCTCGGCGTCGTGCAGGAACGGGCCGGGGTCCGGGCCGTCTACCTGCACCGGGTACGCCGACCACTCGACCGTGGTGACCGTGCCGTCGAACGGCGAGCCGTGTGCCGTCAGTGTCGGCACCAGCCCGGTGCCGGTGCCGTCGGCCCGCAGGCACAGCAGACCCTCGGCAGCGGTGACCGCGGCCGACGTGAAGGGGCCGGGGCCGGGCAGCCCGACCAGGTCCCCGGGGGCGGGCAGGACCACGCGTAGCCGGCTGGTGCCGTCGGCGCGCAGCCGGGCGACGGCCCGGTCCAGCGGCAGGACCCGCGCCTCCAGGCCGCGTACGGCGTGCAGGTCGTCGTGCGCGCAGACCCGCGCGAGCAGCTCGGGCAGGCTGGCGTCACCGGCCAGCCAGGCAGCCCCCCAGGCGGCCAGCAGCGCGCTACGCGGCGGGGCGGTGGTCTGCACGGGAACCAAGGGTAGGCGGGTGTCGCTCGCGTCGTCGTGACCCACCCGCGCCTACCGTGCGCGGGTGCCCAGCCCGGACAGCCATCTCACGGACGCGGTCAACCCTGGCAGGTACGGCCCCGACGTGATCGCCGCCTCCCGCCGACCGCCGCCCCCCCGGCCGAGCGTGGCAGCCGACACCGGCCTGGTCGTCGAGGAGCCGGTCACCGGCTGGTGCGGCGCGGTGGTCGAGTGCGACCGCGAGCGGGTGTCGCTGGAGGACCGGCACGGCCGGGTGCGGGTCTTCCCGCTGGGGCCCGGCTTCCTGATCGACGGCAGCCCGGTGGTGCTGGTGCGTCCGTCGGCGGCCGCGCCGGCGGGACCGCGTACGACGGCGTCCGGGTCGGTGGCCGTCACCGGGCGACGCGCCAGGGTCGCCCGCGGCAGCCGCATCTGGGTGGAGGGCAAGCACGACGCCCAGCTCGTGGAGCGGGTGTGGGGCGACGACCTGCGGGTCGAGGGCGTCGTCGTGCAGGCCCTGGACGGGGTCGACGACCTGCCGCGCGAGGTCGGCCAGTTCGGCCCCCGGCAGGGTCACCGGCTGGGGGTGCTCGTCGACCACCTGGTGCCCGGCAGCAAGGAGAGCCGGATCGTGGCGAGTGTGACCAGCCCGTACGTGCTGGTCACCGGGCACCCGTACGTCGACGTCTGGCAGGCCGTGAAGCCCGCCGCCGTCGGCATCGCCGGCTGGCCGCAGGTGCCGCGCGGCACCGACTGGAAGACCGGCGTCTGCGCCGCCCTCGGCTGGGGCCAGAGCTGGCAGGGCTGGAAACGGGTGCTGGCCGCGGTCGACTCCTACGCCGACCTCGAGGTGCCCCTGCTGCAGTCCGTGGAGCGGCTGATCGACTTCGTCACCGAGGACGCGGGCTGACAGGATGGCGGGTGACCGCAGACCCCCACGGCGAGGTCCTCGGCCGGCCGCTGCGCGCGTGGCAGCGCGAGGCGCTGGCGGCGTACGAGCAGGCGCACGCGGTGGACTTCCTCGTCACCGCGACCCCGGGCGCCGGGAAGACGGCCTTCGCGCTCGCGCTCGCCCAGCGGCTGATCGCCGCGCGCAAGATCGACCGGATCATCGTCGTCTGCCCGACCGACCACCTGCGGACCCAGTGGTCCGTCGCGGCCGAGCTCGTGGGCCTTGCCCTCGACCCTGCGCTGACCAACGCGACCGGCCCCGTCCGATCGGACGTGCACGGCTACGTCACCACGTACGCGCAGGTCGCCGGCAAGCCACTGCTGCACCGGGCGCGCTGCCAGAACAGGCGCACGCTGGTCGTCCTGGACGAGGTGCACCACGCCGGCGACGGATTGTCCTGGGGTGACGCGGTCGAGGAGGCCTTCGCCACGGCGGTGCGCCGGCTCAGCCTGACCGGCACGCCGTTTCGCACCCGGGCCGACGAGCGCATCCCGTTCGTGCGCTACGCCCCCGACGCAGCCGGCGGGTTCGCCAGCCAGGCCGACTACAGCTACGGCTACCGCGAAGCTCTGCGCGACGGCGTCGTCCGGCCGGTGGTCTTCGCCGCGTACACCGGTACATCCCGGTGGCGCAACAGCGCCGGCGAGGTGATCGCCGCCTCGCTGTCGGAGAACGGGCCGACAAGCACCGAGAACATCGCCTGGCGTACGGCGCTCGACCCTAAGGGCCAGTGGGTGCCGCACGTGATCGCGGCGATGGACGAGCGCATCACCTACCTGCGCGCCAACGGGCTGCCGGACGCGGCCGGGCTGATCCTCGCCAGTGACCAGGATGCCGCCCGGGCGTACGCCGAGATCGTCCTGCGGGTGACCGGCGAGCGGCCGGAGCTGGTCCTGTCGGACGACCCGCGGGCCAGCGCCCGGATCGCCGCGTTCGCGTCATCGATGACCCGGATCGCGGTCTGCGTACGGATGATCAGCGAGGGGGTCGACGTGGTGCGGGCCGCCTGCCTGGCCTGGATGACGTCCTACCGCACCCCGCTGTTCTTCGCCCAGGCGGTCGGCCGGGTGGTGCGCTCGCGAGGGCCGCACGAGAGCGCCACGGTGTTCCTGCCGGCCGTACGGCCGCTGCTGGCCCTGGCGGCGGAGATGGAGTCGGACCGCAACCACGTGCTGCCGCCGCCCCCGCCGTCGTCGCAGGACCTCGACCCGCTACCGCCGCGGGAGCGGGCGGAGGCCGAGCTGCGGCCGTGGGAGGCGCTGGACGCCGAGGCGCAGTTCGCGCACGTCCTGCACGGCGGCCGCGCCCATACCGGCGAGGCCCGTCCCGGCGAGGCCCGTACCGGCGAGACGACTGCCGGGGGCCCCGACGACGACTTCCTGGGCCTGCCCGGGCTGCTCACGGCCGAGCAGACCGCGACGCTGCTGCTCCAGCGAGACACCGACCTGCGCCGTCGCGCCGCCGCGACCCCGGTGCTGGCGGCCGAGCTGCAGGACGTCACCCCGTGGCGAGCTGCGGCGGGGCTGCGCCGCGAGGTCAACCGCCTGGTCGGCGTGGTGGCCGCGCGTACGGGGCGACCGCACGGCCAGGTGCACAGCCAGGCCCGGCGGGCGGTGCCCGGACCCCCTTCCGCGGCAGCGGATGCGGCTCTGCTGGAGCGCCGCCGCGACTACCTGCTGACGTTGACCTGAGGCCGTCGTCAGGGCCCGGTCAAAGCACTAGTACGCGTCGTCCATGATCCTGGTGACAGCCCCCATGACCGCGCCGACGAGGAACAGTGCGGCACCCACGATGCCGAGCAGGGTCGACTGCAGAATGAAGGCGAACCCCAGGAGAACGGCGGCCACGCAGATCAGCGCGACGACGATCCAGGAACTGCCTCTGTGGCCGTGGCCGCCTGCCATGTGGGTGCCTCCGACATCGCGCCGCGCGTACTGGGACCCTGATGGTACGGCCCGCCCGTGAGCGTTCCGGCCGGGCCGGAGGTGCACCCGGTGATGCACGCCGCCGACCCGCTGGTCGCCGACTACGTCGGCCTGACCGACGGCGCCCGGCGCCGGCGGCACGAGCCGGGCACGGGCTTCTTCATCGCCGAGGGCGACCAGGTCGTGCGGCGCGCCGCCGCGGCCGGCCACCCGCCCCGTTCGGTGCTGGTGTCACCGCAGCGTCTCGCCGACCTGTCTCCCGCGGTCGCCGCGCTGCCCTGCCCGTTCTACGTGGCGGCGTACGACGTGCTCGAGGCCGTCACCGGTTTCCACGTCCACCGCGGCATCCTCGCCAGCTTCGGGAGGCTGCCCGACCGGCCGGTCGCCGAGGTGCTCGAGGGGGCCCGCCGGATCGTGGTGCTGGAGAGCATGAACAACCACACCAACCTGGGGGCGGTCTTTCGCAGCGTCGCGGCGCTCGGCCTGGACGCGGTGCTGCTCACCAGGACCTGCGCCGACCCGCTCTATCGGCGGTCGGTCCGGGTGTCGATGGGGGAGGTCTTCTCGATCCCGTACGCCTGGCTCGACGACTGGCCTGCCGACCTCGATGCCCTGCGGTCCCGCGGGTTCCGGGTGCTGGCCCTGACGCCGGCGCCCGACGCCGTCCGGCTCGAGGACGTCCGGCTTGCCGACGACGAGCTCGTCGCGCTGCTGCTCGGCGCTGAGGGCCCCGGGCTGACCGGTGCCGCGATGGGCGCCAGCGACCTGCGGGTGCGGATCGCGATGGCCGCCGGCGTGGACTCCCTCAACGTCGGCGCGGCCGCCGCGATCGCCTGCTGGGTGGTGGGTCGCCCGCCGACCTGACGCAGCCGTCCTGACGTAGCGTTGATGGGTGCGCACCCTCCCCCTGATCTTCATCGGCCTGACCCTCGCCGGCTGCGGCGGGAGCTCCGGCAGCCCGGCCCAGGCCCCGCTGTCGAAGGCCGACTACGTCCAGCAGGCCAATGCCCTGTGCACGACGGCCACGACCACGCTGAAGGGGATCACGCCGCCCAAGAGCGCCGCCGAGCTCGGGCCGTACCTCACGAAGAGCCTGAGCGCGGCCCAGACGGCCACCACCGGGCTCGCGCAGCTCAAGCCGCCGGCTGCGGACGCCAAGGATCTGGCCGCCAAGTTCACCGACCCGCTGGCCAAGCAGGTCGACGCCGTCAAGGTGCTCATCCCGCAGTACGAACAGGCCGCGAAGGCAGCCGACCCGAAGGCGGCCGTCGCAGCGATCCCGCGACCGCCGATCACGCCCCCGGACCAGGCATTCGTCACCGGCTACGGCATGACGGCCTGCGCCACGCTGGCCACCGGCAAGTAGTCCACTGGTCGCCGCGGCGCTGGGCGACGCTGCCTCAGTCGACGAGGTCGAGCACCGCGCCGACGACTGAGCGGGCATCGAGCCCGTGCACACGGTGGACATCCGCGACACTGCCGCCCTGGCCGGACTCCGACACCCCCAGGCAGCTCGTCGGGGACCCGTGGACGGTGCCGAGGAACGCCAGCGTGTGCGGATGCCCGTCGATCAGCGTGACCAGCGGTGCGGGACGCAGCAGCCGGTCAAGGACGGTCTCGTCGACGCCGTGCCGCGGGCCGCGCAGCAGGCCGCGGCGCGCCTGCACGCCCCGCCACAGCCGGTCGTACGACGTGATGACGCAGACGTCGACGGCCACGCCCAGCTCCGCCAGCAGGTCTGCCGCGTCGAGCGCCTCGGGCAGCAGTGCGCCGACGACGGCGATCACCGCGGCGGGGTCGCCGGGCGCGGTTCGCAGCCGGTAGCCGCCGGCGAGCACATCGTGGCGACGCGCCTCGAGCGCCACCGGGTCGTCAGGCAGGTTGGCGAGCGCCTGGTCGATCGGCCGGGTCGACAGGCGCAGGTAGGCGGACTCCCCGTCGGCCCGGCCCAGCCGTGACAGCGCGTCGAGCAGGCACCACTCGGTCTCGACGGCGAAGGCCGGTTCGTACGCCGTGACGCCCGGGGTCTCGAGCCCGATGGAGGGCGTCGTGATGCTCTGGTGCGCGCCGCCCTCGGCCGCCAGCGTCACGCCGGACGGCGTACCGACCAGGATGCTGCGGCCACCGGCGTACGTCCCGAAGACCCACGGCTCGAGCGCCCGACCGACGAAGGGGTCGTACACCGTCCCGATCGGCAGCAGCGGCTGGCCCAGCGTCAGCCAGGTCGCGCCGAGCTCACCGAGCAGGCACACCAGGTTGGTCTCGGCGATGCCCAGCTCCAGGTGCTGGCCGGTGCTGGTCTCGCGCCAGCGCACCAGCCGGTCGTCCGGCTGGCCCTTGTCGCCGGTGGCGAACCAGTCATGCCGGTCCTGCGGCGACCAGACACCGACCTTGTTGATCCAGCCGCCGGTGTTGGTGCTGCTGGCGACGTCGGGGGAGACGGTGACCACCCGCGCAGCGACGTCCGGTGCGTCGCGGGACAGGTCGGTGAGGACGCGTCCGAGGCTGGCCTGGGTGGACTGCAGCCCGCGGTGCTGGCGGCCCAGCGAGACCGGCACCGTCGGCGGTTCGACCGCCTCGACGGGCGGCCGCTCGAGCCGCCGGGCGGTCGACGCGCAGAGCCGGCCCATGGGGCTGTCGGGGTCGGGCAGCCGCCAGGGGTCGTCGGCATCGGCGCCCAGGGTGGCGGCCAGCGCGGTCCACTGCTGCTCGCTCAGCAGCGCCGAGTGGTTGCCGGGGTGGCCTTCCAGCGGCAGCCCCCAGCCCTTGATCGTGTACGCGAACACCACCGTCGGGCGGCTGTCGTCGACGGCCCGGAAGGCCTCGCGCAGGGCAGCCGGGTCGTGCCCCCCGAGGTCGCGCAGGACCGCTGCGACCCCAGGATCGTCAAGGTCGGCGAGCAGCCCGACCAGGCCGACGTCGCCCTCGGTCAGCCGGTCGCGGACCTGACCGACCGGGCTGCGCAGCAGCCACTGGTACTGCTCGTTGCCCATGGAGTCGATGCGGTCACGCAGCGCCGACCCGCCCGGCCGGCCGAACAGTGCCTCGAGTCGGCGGCCGTACTTCACCTCGAGCACCTGCCAGCCGGCTGCGGCGAACATCCCCTGCCAGCGGCTGACGGCGATGTCCGGCACGATCCGGTCCAGGCTCTGCCGGTTGAGGTCGACGACCCAGAGCACCTCGCCGAGGCGCTGCACCACCGGGTCCGCGACGCACTCCCAGACCGCCCCCTCGTCGAGCTCGGCGTCGCCGAGCAGGCTGATCTGGCGGCCACCCGGCTCGACGTCGCCGCGGCTGGCCAGGTAGCGCCGGGCGAGCGCCCCCCACACCGGAGCTGTGGCACCGATTCCGACGCTTCCGGTGGAGTAGTCCGGCCGGTCGGGGTCCTTGGTCCGGGACGGGTAGGGCTGCAGCCCGCCCAACTCGCGCAGCCGGGGCAGGTAGGCCGGGTCCAACCGCCCCAGCAGCGCGTTGACGGCGTGCAGCACCGGCGAGGCGTGCGGCTTGACCGACACCCGGTCGGCCGGCGTCAGCACGTCGAACCACAGCGCCGTCATGATCCCGACCATCGACGCACTTGACGCCTGGTGGCCACCGACCTTGACCCCGGAGGAGTCGGGGATGCGGTTGGCGGCCTGCACGATCGACGTCGCCAGCCAGAGCACCCGTCGCTCGACCTCGCGCAGCAGCGACTCCTCGACCTCGGACACGCCGTGAGCATGCCGCCTGCCGGTGGGTCGCGGCCCGACCACCCCCACGCGAACGTGACATGTCATATCGCGGTCACAGCGACCCACCGCCACCATGCCGGCTGCGCCCGCATTGTTGAAATCCCCCGGGTCACGTAGGGCCACCCGTGACGACGGGCGCCGTCACAGCTGCGGCAGCAGCAGACCCAGCACGGGCAGCGCCAGCACCAGGACGACCGCGACCAGCACGGCGGCCAGGGCGGGTATCGGCAGGGGTGCCGGCGGGTCGAGGAGCCGATCGGCGCGCACCAGGACCGCGCTGCCACTGACGGCGGGCCCGCCGCTGCCGGGTCCGCTGCCGCCGGCGATGCCCAGCCCACCGGCGGGCGCCTGGCCGGCACCGACCTTGCAGAGGGCACGGGCGAGCACCCGGCGGTCGTGCCGCCGGGTGGCGCGGTCGTCGGCCAGGACCTCGACGAGCAACGCGACCTGATGCTGCGCGCAGCGCACTGCAGGCAGCCGGGGGAAGGTCGCTCCCAACGCGACAAACGGCAGCACCACGAGGTCGTGCCTTGCCGTCACGTGCGCCAGCTCGTGGTCGAGCACCGCCCGCAGCTCACCCTCATCCAGCGCAGCCAGCACCCCGCGGGAGACAACCACCCTGGGCCGCAGACCGGGCAGGCAGTACGCGACCGGCAGGGCGTGGTCGACCACGTGGGTGCCGCGCAGCAGCGGGTTCCGGGTGGCGACAAGGTCGACGAGCACCCGGTGCCGGTGCCGGTCCCGAACCATCCGCACCGTCGATGCGGCCAGGACGCCCAGCAGCCGCAGCAGCACGGCGGCAAACACCCCGGCTGACAGCCAGGCCCACCAGGTCAGCTGCGCGGGCAGCGCAGCCAGTGCCTGGCCGAACGTGTCCCCGACGGGGGCCAGCGCCACCGTCGCCGCGACCTCCGGCGCGAGCAGCCCGCCGGCCAGGCCGAGCGCCTGCCACAGCAGCAGGGCCGGCGCCGGTGCGCGTAGCGGCCACGCCGCGCGTGCCAGGTGCGGCGCCGAGAGGGTGACCAGCAGCAGGGCGAGGGCCTGCGCCGCCGCCGCGGGCAGCACGGCTCAGCCGGCGTCGAGAGCGCGGCGCAGCGCAGCAGCCTCGGCGGGAGTCACTGAGCGGGCGAAGCGCTGCAGAGCCGCCTCCCGGTCGTCCGCCTGACCCAGCGCCTGTTGCATCAGCGAGGAGACCAGGTCCTCGCGGGAGCCGACGGGGGAGTACGTATGGGCCCGCGTCTGCCTGGTCCGCGCCAGCAGGCCCTTGCGCTCCAGCCGACCCAGGACCGTCAACCAGGTGGTGTACGCCAGGCCGCGGGTGGCGAGCGCGTCCGCGACCTGGCGGGCGGTCAGCGGGTCGGGCGAGCCCCAGACGATCTGCATCGCTGCGCGCTCGAGGTCTCCCGGTCGGGTCACCTGTCGAAGGGTAGGCGCGAGCGTGACGTACGTCCTACCGGACAGCTCCTACGCCCGGTAGAACTTCTACGGCCGGTAGGAGACACTTCCGGCATGCCTGACGTCATCGGTACCGCCTGTCCGCCGGGCGCACAGGGCTGGCGGTGGGACTGGCAGCTCGCCGCTCAGTGCCGCGGTCGCGACGACCTGTTCTTCCATCCGCACGGCGAGCGCGAGCCTGCCCGCAGCGACCGTGAGCGCGCGGCCAAGGCGCTGTGTGCGCGCTGCCCCGTACGCCGTGAGTGCGCCGAGCACGCGCTGACGATGGGTGAGCCGTACGGCGTCTGGGGCGGCATCACCGAGACCGAGCGCGAGGAGCAGCTGCACGGTCCGCGGGTCGTACGGCGCCGCTGACCTGCAGCTCACAGCCGCCCTTCACGGCGGGTTCACGTTGCGCGGTGTGTCATAGCCGGTATGAGGAAACAGCCGGCCGAGCTCGAGCGCGCCCTGTTCGAGGTCAAGCGGGTCGTCGTCGGCCAGGACCGGATGGTGGAGCGCATCCTGGTCGCGTTGCTCGCCCGCGGGCACTGCCTGCTCGAAGGTGTGCCCGGGGTGGCCAAGTCGCTCGCCGTCGAGACCCTGGCCCGGGTCGTCGGCGGCAGCAGCGTCCGGCTGCAGTTCACCCCGGACCTGGTGCCGAGCGACATCGTCGGGACGCGGGTCTACCGGCCGAGCCGGGAGGCCTTCGACGTCGAGCTCGGGCCGGTGTTCGCCAACCTGGTCCTGGCTGACGAGATCAACCGGGCGCCCGCCAAGGTGCAGTCGGCGCTGCTCGAGGTGATGGCCGAACGCCAGGTCTCCCTGGGCGGGGTGACCCATCCGCTGCCGACGCCGTTCGTGGTCCTGGCCACCCAGAACCCGATCGAGAGCGAGGGCGTCTATCCGCTGCCCGAGGCCCAGCGCGACCGCTTCCTGCTCAAGGTCGTCGTCGGCCACCCGACGATGGCCGAGGAGATGGAGATCGTCCGCCGGATGTCGGTGCACCCGCCGAGGGCCGAGCAGGTGCTGGACCTCGACGAGCTGGTCGCGCTGCAGCGGGAGGTCGACGCGGTCTTCGTGCACCACGCCGTCGCCGAGTACGCCGTACGCCTCGTGATGGCCACCCGGGAGCCGGAGCGCTGGGGGGTGCCGGAGCTCGGCGGGCTGCTCGCGCACGGCGCCTCGCCGCGCGGCAGCCTGGGGCTGGTGCAGGCCGGCCGTGCGCTCGCGCTGCTGCGCGGGCGCGACTACGTGCTGCCGGCCGATGTCCACGACCTGGCTGTCGACGTGCTCGGCCACCGGCTGGTGCTCACCTACGAGGCGCTGGCCGACGGTGTGCCCGCCACCCGGATCGTCGAGCGGGTGCTCGAGGTCGTCGAGGGGCCGCGGATCACGCCGTCGCAGGATCTGACGGGCGCCGCGTGAAGGTGCTCGCCCCACTGCCCGGCCCCAGTCTGGACGGTCGGGCCGCAGCCCGGCTGCACCTGGAGGTCGGCCGACGCCTGGACGGGCTGCTGCAGGGCAACCACCTCGGGCTGCTGCCCGGGCCCGGCACCGAGCCCGCTGAAGCCAGGCGCTACGCCCCGGGCGACGACGTACGCCGGATCGACTGGGCGGTCACGGCTCGCACGCTCGAGACGCACGTACGCGACGCCGTCGCCGAGCGCGAGCTGGAGACGACGCTGGTCGTCGACCTGACCGGGTCGATGTCGTTCGGCACGTCCAGGTGGGAGAAGCGCGAGCTCGCGGTGTCGGTGGCCGCCGCGTTCGCCCATCTGGCCCAGGGGCCGGGGGACCGGGCCGGCGCGCTGGTGCTGTCGTCGGCGGGCGTGCAGCGGGTGCCGCCGCGGGCCGGCCGGGAGGCGACGCTCGCCATGCTGCACGTCCTGCTGACGACTGCGCGGTCCGAGGGCCCGGGGCCGGGTCTGGCGGATGCGCTGTGCCAGGTGCTCGACCCGCCCCGCCGCCGTGGGCTCGTCGTCGTCGTCTCGGACCTGCTGGACAGCCAGGGGCCGCGGGTGTGGGGGCCGCCGCTGCGCCGGCTGGCCCAGCGGCACGACGTCGTCGTCGCCGAGGTGCTCGACCCGCGCGAGCTGACGCTGCCCGACGTCGGGGTGCTGCACCTCGTCGATCCGGAGAGCGGCCGCGAACTCGAGGTCCAGACCAGCGACCGAAGGCTGCGCGAGCGGTACGCCGCCGGCGCGGCCGCCCGGCGCGCCGGCCACGCCGAGCAGGTGCGCACGGCCGGCGCCGGTCACGTCGTCCTACGTACCGACCGCGACTGGCTGCGCGACCTCGCGGCACACCTGGCCCGGCGGCGGCGCACCCGCGGCGTCGTCCGGTGAGCTTCCTCTCGCCCTGGCGGCTGCTGCTGCTGCTCATGGTGGCCGCGGTCGTCGTCGTGTACGTCGTGCAGGCGCGGCGCCGCTCGACGTACACCGTCCGATTCACCGAGCTCGACCTGCTCGCCAGCGTCGCCCCACGCCGGCCGGGCTGGCGGCGGCACGTCCCGGCGAGCCTGCTCGCGTTGTCGCTGGTGGCGCTCGTCGTGGGCTTTGCCCGACCGCAGGCCCAGGTCGACGTCCCTGCCGAGCGGGCGACCGTCGTCGTCGCGCTGGATGTCTCGCTGTCGATGCAGGCCGTCGATGTCAGCCCCACACGGCTCTCCGCGGCCCAGCAGGCTGCGACCCGGTTCGTCGAGGCGCTCCCGGCGCGCTTCAACGTCGGGCTGGTGTCGTTCTCCGGTACCGCCGCGCTGGTCGTCCCACCGACCCAGGACCACGCCAAGGTCACCCAGGCCGTGCAGGACCTCACGCTGGACAACGGCACCGCCATCGGGGAGGCGGTGCTGACCAGCCTGGGGGCGCTGAGGCAGCTGCCCGGCGCGCCCGGCCTCCCGGCGCCGCCGGCGCGCATCGTCCTGCTGTCCGATGGCAGCAACACCGTTGGCCGGCCGGTCGAGCAGGGTGTGAGCGCCGCCCGCGACGCCGGCGTCCCGGTGTCGACGATCGCCTTCGGCACCCGGGAGGGCACCGTCACCATCATGAGGCAGACGATCAGCGTGCCCGTGGATCGCGAAGCTCTGCAGGCACTCGCTGACGGCACCGGCGGCAAGGCCTACACCGCCGAGAGCGCCACTGCGCTGTCCGGGGTCTACAGCGACATCGGCAGCCAGGTCGGCACGACCCAGGAGAACCGCGAGGTGACCTCGCGGCTCACCGGCCTCGGGCTGCTGCTCGCGACCGGCGCAGCGGTTCTCGGACTGCTGTGGGGGATCCGGCTGCCATAGAACGTGCCGTCCACCGGCTGTGCGCGGGCTCGGTGCAGGCGGGAGCCGTGATCCGCGGCGGCCGGCGCGAGAATCGACCCGGGCCGCACACCCTGCCCACAGGGACGCCCCGAACCACCCCCACCCGGTGCACCGCTGTGTCCACCGGACGGCTCGACCTGCGGCAGGCCACGCACTTATCGTCGGCAGCGGAGGCCATCATGACCCTGCGCACCGTCTCGCGATCGGATTCCGCGTCCATCCCCGATTCCGCCCTGGACGAGGCCCTGGATCACATCGGCGCCCTCGCCGAGCGACTCTGGGCGGTCCGCCGGCTGCACGTGCCGCAGCGCGGGCCGGGCCGGTTTGCGACGCGACGCGTGCGCTGCGCCGGCTGCGGGCAGGCTCTTCCGTGCCCGACACTGCGCGCTACCCGCCCGGGCTGAGCCCAACGTCAAGCTGACCGGAGGAGACCGCGTGCCGCTGCGCCTGTGGTTCAACCAGGCCTATCGCGGCACCTACCAGCAGATCGCGATGCTGCGCGTGGGCGCCGCCGCAGAGCGCCTGGCGCTGCACGTGACCGGCAGCCACACCGTCTCGAGCACACCGTTCCTGCAGGCCTGTGACGAGGCTTTCCGCGAACCGGAGCGGATCACCGGCCCGGCCTGGGTCGAGCACGCCCTCCAGATCTGCCGCGAGCGGCAGATTGACGTCTTCGTACCCGGCCGGGAGCGGCTGGCTGTGGCGCAGTCGCAGGACGCGTTCGAGGCCGCCGGCGTACGCGTCATGGTCAGCCCGCCGGAGGCGCTGCGGGTGCTCGGCGACAAGGCCCTCGCGCACGCCTCCGCGCAGGCTCTCGGGATCGCCGTGCCGGCCACCCACGTCGTCACCGACGCCGCCGGTTTTCGCGCGGCGTACGACGACCTGCGCGGACGCGGCCTGCGGACGTGCCTCAAACCCGCCCTCGACCACGGCGCGGCCGGCTTCCGGATCCTTGACGAGACCGCCGGCGGCTGGGCCGACCTGCAGGCGCTGCCGTCGGCGCGGGTGCACCCCGACGAGGTCGAGCGGCGGCTGGCCGGACAGGGCACCGTCGCGCCGCTGCTGGTCGCCGAGCTGCTGGAGGGCGCCGAGCTGTCGGTCGACGTGCTGTCCCGGGACGGCGAGCTGCTCGCGGCGATCGCCCGTAGCAAGGCCGGCCCGCAGTGGACGCGGCAGATCGTCGATGACCCGGCCGCGACCGACATCGCCGAGACGGTCGTCAAGGCGCACCGGCTGCGCTATCTGTCCAACGTCCAGGTCCGTTACGGCGAGGGCAGCTGCCGGCTGCTCGAGGTCAACACCCGCCCGGCCAGCGGCCTGCACCACTCGGCGGCCGCCGGCGTCAACCTGCCGTACGCAGCATTGCGGCTGCTGCTGGACGGCGACGTCGATGTGCCCGCGCCGCGCTACGGCGCGACGGTGCTTGTCTATGACGAGGCGCGCGAGATAGCGCTGCCGTTCTGAGCCCATCCGCGCGTGCGCCTGTCGGCCCCGCTCGGGCCGGCAGCAGCCCCGCCGATCATGTCGAAGGAAGAGGACCTGAGATGACCGAGCACGCACAGGAGTGGCGACTGGTCCGCCGGCCGAAGGGCTACCCGGTCGCCGGGGACGTCGAGCTGGTCGAGGTGGACGTCCCCGAGCCCCGGCCAGGTGAGGTGCTGGTGCGGAACGCGTACGTCTCGGTCGACCCGTACATGCGCGGTCGGATGAACGACGCCGCCTCCTACGCCGCTCCCTACCAGCTGGGCAAGGCCATGTGGGGAGGGGCAGTCGGGCACGTGCTGGCCTCGGAGGACGAGCGCTTCCCGGTCGGCGCGGCGGTCCGGCACGGCAGAGGTTGGCGTACGCACGCCGCGGTGCGCCCTGCCGAGCTCGAGCTGGTCGACGAGACGGCCGCACCGCTGACCGCGTACCTCGGTGTGCTCGGCATGCCCGGCTTGACCGCCTGGGTCGGGCTGTACGACATCGCCGAGGTGCGGCCCGGCGAGACGGTCTGGGTGTCGGCGGCCTCCGGCGCGGTCGGCAGCCTGGTCGGGCAGCTGGCTCGGCTCTCGGGCTGCCGGGTCATCGGCACAGCGGGCGGGCCCGAGAAGGCCAAGGCGCTGGTCGACGAGCTCGGCTTCCACGCGGGTATCGACTACCGCGCCGGGAACCTCGAGGGCGCCCTGCGCGCAGCAGCGCCGGACGGCATCGACGTCTACTTCGACAACGTCGGTGGTGACCACCTGCAGGCCGCGCTCGCGGTGCTCAACCCGTTCGGCCGGATCGCCGCCTGCGGCATGATCTCCGGCTACAACGAGCCGCAGCCCGGCCCGGACAACCTGTTCCTCGTCGTCGGCAAGAAGCTGAGCATCCGTGGCTTCATCGTCAGCGACCACGCGCACCGCACCGCAGCGTTCGAGCGGCACGTCACGCCACTGCTGGCCGCCGGGCAGATCGTCTACCCCGAGACCGTCGTCGAGGGCATCGCCCAGACCTTCGGCGCCTTCGTCGGGATGCTGCACGGCAGCAGCCACACCGGCAAGCTCGTCGTCAGGGTCGCGCTCAGCGAACGGTGAGCACGACCTTGCCGGTCAACGTCCTTGCCTCCATCTCCTCCAGCACCGCCCGGGCATCGGCCAGTGGCCGGGTCTGCACGGGCACCGGCACAACCGTGCCGGCGCGGAGCAGCTCGCACAACTCGCTCCACTGCTGCTGCAGGAAGGTCGGCTCGACGGCAAGGAACGCCCCCCAGCCGACCCCGACGACGCTGACGTTGTTGAGCAGCAGCCGGTTGACCTTGACGGTCGGGATGTCGCCGCCGGTGAAGCCGACGACCAGCAGCCGCCCCTCGGGGGCCAGCGAGCGCAGGCTGTCGGTGAAGCGGTCGCCGCCCACCGGATCCATCACGACGTCGACACCCCGCCCGCCGGTGAGCTCCTTGGCGGCGGCGAGGAAGCCGTCGGCGAGCACGACCTCGTCGGCGCCGGCGGCGAGGGCAGCGGCCTGCTTGGCCGGTGTGGAGACCACCGCGATGGTGCGCGCGCCGGCTGCCTTGGCGAGCTGCAGGGTCGCGATGCCGACGCCACCGCTCGCGCCGTGCACCAGGACGGTCTCGCCGCCGGCGAGGCGGGCCCGTCGGTGCAGCCCGAAGTGCGCCGTCAGGTAGTTGAACGCCACGCCGGCGCCCTCGGCGAAGGCCACGTTGTCCGGCAGCGGCAGCACGCTGTGCGCCGCAGTGACGACGACCTCCTGCCAGCCGCCGACGCCGGTCAGCACGGCGACGCGCTGCCCGGCCTCGAGTCCGGAGCCGGCCGGCGCGCTGCGGACGACACCGGCGACCTCCGCGCCCGGGGAGAACGGCGGCTCCGGGCGTAGCTGGTACTGCCCGCGGGTGAGCAGCAGGTCGGGCCAGGCCACCCCCGTGGCGTGGACGTCGACGATCACCGCGTCATCGCCGGCTGCCGGCTCGGGCACCTCGACGACCGAGAGAGCCGACGGCCCGTCGAGTCGGGCGACGTGGACGGCACGCATGGGAACCTCCGCTGACTGGGAACCGGAACGTACGCGACAGGGCACCGCGCACAGCGTCAGGGCAGACTCGCCGACGTGCCCGCCCTGCTGCTCGGTCCTCACCGCGGAGGCGGTGGCAGCCGGGCCCGAGCTCCGGCACTCGCCCAGCAGCGACCTGGCATGAGCGTTCCCACATGAGCGTGTCAGCATGACGGCGCTGCTGCCGTCGGCCCGACGGACCTCCCGCACGATCGTCGCCGTGGCCACCGTCGCCAGCGCAGTGCTGTCGCGGATCGCGCCCGGCAGCGCCGGGCGGCGCGCGCAGCAGGCGATGGTGCTGGCGTCGCTGGCGCTCGGGATGCCCCACGGGGCCGCCGACACCGAGCTGCTGCGCGCCGCGGCCGCGGGCAGCCGCCCGCGGCACGCCGCCCTCATCATCGGCTACGCCGCCCTCGCGGCCGGGTCCACCCGGGTCGTCCGCGGCGGCGGCCCGTGGGTCGAGCGGGCCGTCCTCATAGCGACCGCCGCGCACTTCGGCGAGGGCGAGCTGGCCTGCTGGGGGAGCCCTGCCGGACCGGCTCGGACCGCGCTGCGGGCCGTCGGGGCGGCTACCGCCACGCTGGCGCTGCCCGCCGCCGTCGGTGCGGTCAACCGGGTGCCGTTCGGCGTCGGCGTCAACGGGGCGTTGGCCGAGCCGCCCGGCCGGGCCACGGGGGAGCGGCCCGGCGCTGCCCTGCTACGGACCGCCGAGGGCCAGCGGTCGGTCCTGCCGCTGGCAGCCCTCGCCGGTGTCACGGCTGCCGGCCTGGCTGCCCGCGGCGACCGCGAGGCGGCCGGCGATGTCGCCCTGCTGACCGCGCTGGCGCTCATCGCGCCGCCGTCCACAGCCTTTGCGGCGTACTTCGGGGGTTGGCACGCCCTGCGGCATACCGCCCGGGTCGTCGACGCGCTGGTGGCCGAGGGTCAGCTCCCGGAGCAGGCCTCGCTGCCCGGCGCCGTCGTCGAGCTGGGCAGGCGCAGCGCGTGGGCCGCCGCGGTGGGGCTCATTGCGGCAGCCGTACTGATCGCCCGCGACCCGCGGCACGCCAGTGACGCCGCCTTCGCCGCGGTGCTGGGGCTGACGGTCCCGCACATGACGACGGTGGCCCTGGAGCTGTCCGGCCGAGGTCGTCAGCCCGCAAAGGTGCCGTAGAGCAGGAACCCATTCAGGGCAATGATGACCGCAGCGATGGCGCTGGCGATCCAGGTGGTCACCTTTCGATTGACGAAGGCGCCCATGATGTCCACCCGGCGGGTCAGCATCACCATCGGCACGAGTGCGAACGGGATGCCGAACGACAGCGCCACCTGAGACAGCACCAGGGTGCTGGTCGGCGAGAAACCCAGCCCCAGCACGATCAGGGACGGGGCCATCGTCACGGCCCGCCGGACGAACAGCGGGATCCGTCGCTGGATGAAGCCCTGCATGACGACCTGGCCGGCGTAGGTGCCGACGCTGGAGGACGACAGCCCGGAGGCCAGCAGCGCGAAGGCGAACGCCAGCGCTGCGCCACCGCCGACCAGCTCGCCCAGACCGGTGTGCGCGGCCTGGATCGAGTCGACGTCGGTATGGCCGGTCTTGTTGAACAGTGCGGCGGCGACGAACAGCATGCTGAGGTTGATCAGCCCCGCCAGGGTCATCGCGGTGATGACGTCCACGCGCTGGAAGCGCAGGACCTCACGCTTCTCCTCGTCGTCCCGGCACACGATGCGGCGCTGGGTGAGCGCGGAGTGCAGGTAGATCACGTGCGGCATGACCGTTGCACCGATGATGCCGACCCCGAGCAGCACGCTGTCGGAGCCGTGGAAGCTCGGGATGAAGCCGCCCGCCGCCTGCCGCAGATCAGGCCCCACCGCAAGCACGTCGTACAGGAAGCCCAGCAGGACGACGCCGAGCAGCATCACGATCGCCAGCTCGAAGTTGCGGTAGCCGCGCTGCTCCAGCGCCAGGATGACGAAGGCCACCACCGCGGTGATCAGCCCGGCGGTGAACAACGGCACGCCGAACAGCAGGTTGAGCGCGATGGCGGCGCCGACGAACTCAGCGAGGTCGGTCGCCATCGCCACCAGCTCGGCCTGGACCCACAGCCCCCGCGACCAGCGTCGCCCGAGGTGCAGGCGGCACAGCTCGGGCAGGTTGAGCCCGGTGGCGACGCCGAGCTTGGCCGACAGGTACTGCACGAGCATGGCCATCAGGTTCGCCATCAGGATGACCCAGGCCAGCCGGTAGCCGAACTGCGCGCCGGCGGCGAAGTTGGTCGCGAAGTTGCCAGGATCGACGTACGCGACGGAGGCCACGAAGGCCGGCCCGAGCAGCGCCACCACCCCGCGGACGCGTCCCCGGGCGCGTGCCTGGCGTAGCGGACTGAGCTCGCTCACCGGCTCACCGATCAGCTGGCTTCCCGGGACACCTGGGCTCACTGGTCGACCCGGACCCGCATCGCCGCGGCGAGCTCGGCGCCCACCGCGTGCAGGTCGCCGTTGACCCGCACCGACAGCGAGCCGCCGAACGGCTGGCGCTCCACGACCTCGATCCGGTCGCCCAGCGCGATCTGCTGGGCGGCGAGGTAACGCAGCTTGGTCGGATCGGTGTCGGAGACCCGGACCAGGACACCGCTGCTGCCGGCCGGCAACCCGGCGAGGCGCTCGGCATGCTCCTGCGGCAGGCTCCCCTCCGCGGTCGGGATCGGGTCGCCGTGCGGGTCACGGTCGGGGTTGCCCAGCCGCGCCGCGATAGCCGCTTCGAGCCGCGGGGACACGGCGTGTTCGAGCACCTCCGCCTCGTCGTGAACCTGGTCCCACGACAGGCCCAGCGACTCGACCAGGAACAGCTCGACCAGCCGGTGGCGCCGCACGACCCGCAGCGCCAGCCGACGACCCGGCCCGGTGAGCTGCACCCCGCGGTAGGGCTCGTGCGTGACCAACCCCTGCATCGCGAGTCGCTTCACCATCGCCGAGGCCGAAGAGGCGGTCACGTGTAGCTGCGCAGCGAGCTCGCTCGTCGTCGCAGCTGTTCCCTGTTCTTCCTCGACGCGGTACACCGCCTTGACGTAGTCCTCGACGGCACTGGACGAGACAGCTTGTGAGGCGACCACAACGGGAGTGTGGCACAGCTGAACTTGGGCTTAGACGCGGGTCAGGGTGACGTGGCCGTACCGAGGGTCAGCGCGCCGAGGACCTTGGGGGCGCCGGGCTCGTAGAACACGTCCACGTCAGCAAGGCTGAACCCGGCGTCGGTCAGCGTCGGCACGATCCGCCGGGTGAGGTGGCAGCCTCCCGCGACCCGCTGCTGCACCGGCTCGAGTCGATGCTGCCAGCGGCGTACGGCCGGGTCGGGCGCGAGCCCGTGCTCCACGAAGCGCAAGGTGCCGCCGGGGCGCAGGACGCGGCGGACCTCGCGCAGGGCGGCTGCCACGTCGGGGATGGTGCACAGCGACCAGGTCGACAGCACCTGGTCGTAGCTGTCGTCATCGAACGGCAGCGTCTGGCCGTCCAGGCCGGCGCGCCGCACCGGCACCGCGGAGGCGGCCACCCGCCGGGCCGCCAGCCGCCAGCCGACATCGGCGGGTTCCACGGCGTCCACCCGGGTCACCTCAGCCGGATAGAACGCGACGTTGTGGCCGGACCCGAAGCCGAGCTCCATGACCACGCCCCGCAACGGCTCACAGACCCGACGGCGCAGTTCGTCGTTGCGCCCCGCCCCGCACACGACGTTGATCAGTCGCGGGACGACCTGCTCGCGGTAGAACGTCATGGGCCTGCCTCCGGCTGCCACAGTGACACGCCTCGTTCCCGGGTCGTCGAGGGCCGGTGGACACGCCGCTGGGTGAACGCTGTACTGCTGCGCATGACGGCAGATCATGCGCTCTCCTACGCCTCCGGTACGTCGACCACCCCGCTGATCGGGTGCACGATCGGCGCCGACCTCGAGCGCACCGTCGCCCTGCACGGTGACCGCGAGGCGCTGGTCGAGTACGCGACGGGCCGCCGCTGGAGCTACGCCGAGCTCGACGCGGCCGTCGACATGGTGGCGCGCGGCCTGCTGGCGCTGGGCCTGGTCAAAGGCGACCGGGTCGGCATCTGGTCGCCCAACTGCGCAGAGTGGGTGCTGGTCCAGTACGCCACGGCCAAGGCCGGCCTGGTCCTGGTGACCGTCAACCCGGCCTACCGCACCCACGAGCTGGCGTACGTCCTGCAGCAGTCGGGTGCCCGCCTGCTGGTGGCCGCCGAGCGCTTCCGCACCAGCGACTACCGGGCGATGGTGCAGGAGGTCCGTGGGAAGTGCCCGGCCCTGGAGCAGGTCGTGCTGATCGGCACACCGGACTGGCCCGCGCTGCTGCAGGCGGGCCACGCCGTCCCGGAGCAGGCGCTGCGCGAGCGGTCGGCCCAGCTCGCGGCCGACGACCCGATCAACATCCAGTACACGTCGGGGACGACCGGGTTCCCCAAGGGCGCGACCCTGTCGCACCACAACATCTTGAACAACGGGTTCTTCGTCGGGGAGCTGTGCGGCTACACGCAGCACGATCGGGTGGCGATCCCGGTGCCGTTCTACCACTGCTTCGGGATGGTGATGGGCAATCTCGCCTGCACGTCGCACGGTGCTGCGATGGTCATTCCGGCGCCGGCGTTCGACCCGCTGGCGACCCTGCGTGCGGTCCAGGACGAGCGCTGCACGTCGCTGTACGGCGTCCCGACGATGTTCATCGCCGAGCTGGCCTGCCCGGAGTTCGCGACCTTCGACCTGGCCAGCCTGCGTACCGGCATCATGGCCGGCTCACCGTGCCCGGTGGCGGTGATGACGCGCGTCATCAGCGATATGGGGATGACCGAGGTGGGCATCTGCTACGGCATGACCGAGACCTCACCGGTGTCGACGCAGACCCGCGGTGACGACGACCTGGAGCGCCGGGTATCGACCGTCGGGCGGGTGCACCCGCACCTGGAGGTCAAGGTGGTCGACCCCGAGAACGGGCTGGCTGTGCCGCGCGGCACGACGGGGGAGCTGTGCACCCGCGGCTACTCGGTGATGCTCGGCTACTGGCAGGAACCAGCCATGACGGCCGAGGTGATCGACGAGGCCCGCTGGATGCACACCGGCGACCTGGCCGTGATGGACGACGCCGGCTACCTCGCCATCGTTGGCCGGATCAAGGACCTGGTCATCCGAGGTGGCGAGAACGTCTACCCGCGCGAGATCGAGGAGTTCCTCTACACCCACCCGGACGTGGTCGATGTGCAGGTCGTCGGCGTCCCGGACGTGCGGTACGGCGAGGAGTTGATGGCGTGGGTCAAGCAGCGGCCGGGCGCCGATCCGCTGACCGCCGAGGCCGTGCAGGCCTATGCGACCGGGCGCATCGCGCACTTCAAGGTGCCGCGGTACGTGCACGTGCTCGGCGCGGACGAGGACTTCCCGATGACCATCACCGGCAAGGTCCGCAAGGTCGAGATGCGCGAGCGGGCGGTCGAGATGCTCGGGCTGCAGGCCGCCGCCGAGAACCGGACCACGTAGGCCGTCAGGAGCGCAGCCAAAAGGTGCGGGCCGGCTAGGCCGGCGTGGTGGGGGCCGTAGCGAGGTGGTGCTGGAAGAAGCGCAGGACCCGCCCCCAGGAGTCCTCTGCCGAGGCCTGGTGGTAGGACAACCCGGCCATCCGCTCGAGCACCACGAGCGGCCCGGAGTTGTGGCGGTTCATGAAGGAGTGACCGGCATCGGGGTACTCCCGCACGTCGTGCTCGACACCGGCTTCGGTCAGCGCAGCGTCGAGTCGGGCAGCCGCCCCCCTGAGCGCCCGGTCGCGGCGGCCGTAGCTGGCCACCACGGGGCAGGCTCCGCGCAGCACGGCGGCGGGGTCCTTCGGTAGCGCGCCGTAGTGCGGCGCTGCGGCGTCAAAACCGCGGGCGGCGGTCATCAACGCGAACCCGCCACCCATGCAGAAGCCGATCACGCCGACCTTGCCGGTGCAGTCCGCCCGCCCGGCCAGGAACGTCCGTGCGGCCTCGATGTCGCCGTACACCGGACCGCTGCCCGACAGCAATGCCGAGAACGTCGACCGCAGGCAGCGCAACGCACCGCCCGCGGTGAACAGGTCGGGAGCCAGCGCCAGGAACCCGGCGGCGGCCAACCGGTCGGCCTGTTGGCGGGTGTCGTCCGTCAGCCCGAAGGCCTCGTGGAGCACGACGACACCAGGCCACGGCCCGCTGGAGGTCGGCGGGACGGCAAGGTGGGCGCGCAGCTCGGGGGCGCTCGAGGCGGCGGGGACGGTGGTGGCAGGCATCGCGCGATGCTGCCCGTCACGGCGCGCCCTAACCTGCGGGCTGAGCGCCGACACGTCGACATGCAGGGGAGGACGGGTGCCGCGACAACAAGCGGGCCTCGGGCTGGCCGTGCTCTCTGCCGCCACCTTCGGCACGTCGGGCGCGTTCGCTGCCGCCCTGCTGGCGGCAGGCTGGTCTCCCGGTGCGGCCGTCGCTGTCCGGATCACGATTGCGGCGCTGGCGCTCACCGCCCCGGCGCTGGTGCAGCTGCGCGGCCGGCGTGCGCTGCTGCGCCGCGGCCGTGGCGCGATCATGGTGTACGGCTTCGCGGCGGTCGCGGGCTGCCAGCTGTGCTTCTTCAACGCGGTCGCGCACCTGTCGGTCGGTGTCGCCCTGCTGCTGGAGTACTCCGGCGCCCTGCTGGTCGTCGGCTGGTTGTGGCTGAGCCAGGGGCAGCGCCCGCGCCGGCTCACCGTCGGCGGCGGGGCGCTCGCGCTGGCTGGTCTGGTCCTCGTGCTCGACCTCGCCGGCAGCCACCACCTGGACCTCGTCGGGGTGCTGTGGGGACTCGGGGCGGCCACGGGGCTCGCGGTCTACTTCGTCTTGTCAGCGCGCACCGAAGACCCGCTCCCGCCACTGGTCGTGGCCTGGGGAGGGCTGTCGTTCGGCGCGATCCTGCTGCTGGCGGCCGGCGCGATGGGTCTGCTGCCCCTGCGCGCCCCGCGTACCGACGTCTCCCTGCTCGACACTCAGGTGAGCTGGGTCGTCCCGGTGCTCGGGTTGTCGCTGCTCGCCGCCGTCGTGGCCTACGTCGCGGGCATCGCCGCCGCCCGGGTCCTCGGGGCGCGGCTCGCCTCGTTCGTCGGGCTCAGCGAGGTGCTGTTCGCGATCGTCTTCGCATGGCTGCTGCTTGGGCAGACCCCGGCCCCGGTCCAGCTCGTCGGCGGCCTGCTGGTCCTCGCCGGCATTGGCCTGGTCAGGCTCGATGAGCTGCGCGGGCCGGTAGCCCGGCAGCCCGCCGGGCCACGGCCCGCGTCTGCGTCCGCTCAGGCCGACCGTGGTCTTACGACCTCTGGTACGGCTGCGCCCTCAGTTGGCCGTGTCATCCCGCGGATGTGCGTCGATGATGTGTAGCTGATGCAGCAGGCCGCTGATACGCAGCACCCGCAGGACGCGTTCGTCGACGCCGGAGATGAGTAGCGCGCTGCCCTCAGCACGCAGGCGCCGGTGGGCCGAGACCAGCACCCCCAGGGCGGACGAGTCGACGAAGCCGACCTGTGACAGGTCAAGGACCAGGGCGGTGCCGACCTGGTGCGCCGTCTGCAGCAATGCCCTCAGCGCGGCGCTGACCTCGTGGTCGAGTGTGGCCCACGGGACGTGCAGGACGGTGCCGACGTCGCCGCGCCACGCCCGGGCTCCCATGGCTGCCATCACGTCGCCCCCCTGGTGCCCGTCCCCCGAGGGGAGTACGCCTGCAGTCAGACAGATCTCCGCTGCCCGCGACAGACGACCTTCGTCGTAGTCACCCGGGCTCGCCGACACCCCCCACCGCTCGAACCTGCGCTGGGGGTCCCTGGCGGAGGTCGTTGTTGAGCCCCAGTGCTGCGCCTGAGCCGTCGGTGCTGCGGCGCTGCGGAGGGCGCAGGGCAAGGCTCTGCGCCCGGTCGAGCAGCCGGGCGCGCCGGGCGGCGGAGAACGTCTCGGCGAGGATGCGCTGGACGAGCGGATGCCGGAAGCGGAGGGCCTCGCCCTCGTCGACGAGCAGGCCCTCGTCGACGAGCCGGTCCAGCTGGTCGACGACGTCGTCGGACGCGCCGACGAGCTGGCCGAGCAGCAGCGTGCGGAACGGCTGGTCGAGCACCGCCGCGACCGTGAGCAGCCGATAGGACTGCGGGCCGAGGTCCCAGCAGCGCGTGATGACCCGCTCCCGCAGCGCGGGTGTGAACGCGTCCGGGAGTCGCTGCTCGGCGGCTGCCAGCCAGTCCGTGACAAACATGGGGTGACCGCGGGTGGCCTCGTAGATGCCCGGCCCCAATGGTGAGAGGTCGGCTGCCGTCAGCTCGTCCAGATCGATCCGTACGTCGATGGGGAGCCGGCGCAGCAGGTCGTTCACCTTGCCCCGGTCGCAGGTCAGCAGGACCGCGACGGGCGCTGTCGAACAGCGCCTGGCGAGGTAGGCCAGCGTGGCGATCGTGTCGGGATCGGCCCACTGGGCGTCGTCCAGCACGAGCAGGAAGGGACCGTTGTCCTCAACGACGCCGGCCAGCGACTCCATCACCCGCATGCGGGCGAAATGGTCGAAAGGCTCCGCCCGGTCGGCTCTTCTCAGGAGCTCGGTCACCACCGGCATCGGGCCCTGCCCGCCGCGCTGCAGCACCGGACGCAACGCCAGGGACAGCGCGACGTACGGCAGCTCGGCCTCCAGGTCCGAACAGCGGTTGCTGCCGACCGGAATGCTGACGCGCTCGACGAACGCTTCAGCCAACGTCGTCTTGCCGATCCCGGGGTCTCCGACGATGAGCAGCAGGGTGAGTCGACCTGCCAGCGCCCTGGCCAGAGCCGCCTCGAGCCGTTCCAGCTCGCCGGTCCGCCCGAGCAGTCCCGGCGCGCCGCGAGGTGGTGCGGGGAGTTCGGGGCCGGCGAAGCCCGCTGGACGTGGCATCAGCGCCGCGACGTCCTCGTGGCGCAGGATCGCCAAGTGCAGGGCGACGGTTTCATCCAGCGGGTCGACGCCCAGCTCCTCGGCCAGCAGGCGCCGGCAGCGGTCGAAGGCTCGCAGTGCGTCCTCCTGCCGCCAGAGCGCGTAGGCGGCGGTCATCAGCACCTGGTAGGCCGCCTCCGCCAACGGGTCCAGGGCCACGGCCTGCTCCGCCAGAGCCAGGGCTGCCGCCGCTTCGCCGGTGATCAGTGACAGCCGACCGGCGTCGACCAGCACCTGGACGTGCTTCTGGGCGTATCCCGCTCGAAGCTGATCGGCCCAGGCCGCGTCAGGCTCGTCCTCCAGGACCGGGCCGCGGACCAGAGTGAGCGCAGCGTTCAGTAGCTCCAGGGCCACCACCGGCTGCTGGCCGCCAGCAGACTTGACCAGCCGGTCGAACTCCTCGAGGTCCAGTGTGGTGCGGGTGCCGTCGAGCTGGTACCCGCCGCGCTCGGTGATGATGACGGAGGCCTTGGCGCGCACTCCGGGCTCCAGCGCCTGCCGCAGCACCGACACGTACGTCTCCAGCGTCGCCAGGTAGTTCTGCGGCAGGTCGTCGGACCAGAGCAGGTCGGCGATACGCGACTTGGACACGACGTGCCCGCGCTCGGCGACCAGGATCTCGAGCAGCTGCTTGGGCTTGAGGCCCGGGAAGTCCCTCGGGCCAAGCACAGCAAGGCCGCTGTCGACGCGCAACGCCCCCCACACATCAATGCGCAAGCCGAAGCCACCCCCGTAGCAGCGCTGACCTTCTCCTCAGGGCGACGTGTCAGGCCGGGTCAGATGATAGGGCGAGCTGGTGGCCGACCGCGGCACTTTGGGCCACCCCGGGCGCTCCTTGTCCGAGATGAGACGAAAGTCGTGGGGCCTGCCCTCGGCTCGGAGCCGCCGCTGCGCTCACGGTCGTCTCTTCGGCTTGTGGGTCTGCGCAGGGCCCGCTGTGTTCACGGGAGACCATGGACGAACCTGTTGCCGTTCTTGCCCTGGTGGCCCGGTTGCCGTCGAGCGCTGCAACACGCTGGGGCGTCCATTTCAGTTGTCGACCACGAACGGCGTCGTCGGCACCGTGACCTCACCACCCGCGCTGCTCCTGATTGTCACCTTGACGGGGTTGTTGGGCTCATTGGCGAAGACTGTGCCCTGGTAGCGGTTGCTACCGGAATTCTGGACCTCGCCGATCAGGCCCCCGCCCGGGCGGTAGGCAAAAAGGCGCGCTGTGCCGTCCGAGCTCCTTGCTTTGATGAGCAGCTGTCCGCTGCCCGTCGTTGTCGCGTTGGTGTAGCACTTGGCGACGACGACGACGTCGGCCCGTGGTCGGCTGCCGGTCACCGGCGGAGCGCTGCCTTGCGGCCCGGCGGGGACGCTGGTGGGCGACGATGGGAAGGTGGCAGCCGGGCTGGCACTGGCGACGGCTGCGGAGCCTTGTGGTGCAGCCCCGCTTCCAGCGCACGCGCAGAGCAGTGACCAGACAAGGACGAGAGCGGCGCAGCGGCACCCGTTGACGGCGGACATGTTCGTCCTTCCTCCCGGCCCGACAGAACGGGCAGTTCCCGAGATAACGGTCCGGAAGGCGAGCCTCCCACTCCTCGCCCGAAGGGAGGAGTGGGAGGCCTACGCTGCCCGGGGGATGTGCCGGACTACTACCTGATCCTGACGATTGCTGACGCGGGACTTGTTCCGATGACAGCCGCGGCGGCATTGACGGACTTGACCGTCAGCGGTTTCTGCGCACACGGCGTCGCGTACGCACCCCCGAGGTTGCAGGCGGGCCTCGGGGCTCCCACCGCCGTCAGCGTCCAGGTGCCCGGGGCGATCAGGGAAGCCGTGAGGTTGGCTGCACCCAACGTAGCCGGGTCGTACACGGTCCCCGTCTCGGTCAGGTACGGCTGCAGCACCATCGAGGTGACCGTCGCATCAAACGATGTTGCTGTGATGACCAGCCGCTGCTGGGCGGTCCGGTACTCGGTCGTGGTCAGGGTGACGTTGGTCGGCACCGAAGCGGTGACAACGACCGAGATCAGCGTCTGCGGTGACGCGCCGTTCACGTTCGTCGCCGTGACGCCGAAGGTGTAGGTCCCCGCAACCGTCGGGGTGAACGTAAGGGCCGAGGCGCCGGTGGCGGTCGCAGCCACAGGTGTCTGGGTGAGGACCGGATTGCCGGGGCCTGGGGTCTGGGTCCACGCCCAGGTCGGCGCCGGCACCGATGAGCTCGAGGCCGAAAGGGTCACCAGGTTGCCTGCGGTCACCGTCTGGGTCTGGATCGGGTTGATGGTCGGCGGTGGGGATGCCTGCACCGTGACGGTGGTGCCCGCGGTTGCCACTCCGCACACGTTCGACGTCACCAAGCTCAGGAAGTAGGTGCTTGCGGCCAGTCCCGTCGCGTTGAACGTCGGGGTGGTCGTGGTGGCGCCGGTGAGGGCTCCACTCAGATCCGTTGCACCCGCTGTCGTCCCCGCTGTCCACTGCAGGGTTACCGGCGCCGAGGCGCCGGCTGGCACACTGCCCTGCAGCTGGATGCTTGCGCCACCGGCGACCGCGTACGGCCCTCCAGTGGTCGGCGTGGCGCAGCCGACGGCAGGCGCCGGCACACTGCTGGGCCACGGGTCGAGGACACCGGCCTGTATCCCGGTGATCGACTGGTAGCCGCCGTAGGCCAGGAACGGGATCGTGTTGAAGTTGGCCTCCGGCACCGGGGTGCCAGGAACGTTCTCCGGGAAAATATAGTCGCCGATCGGGGCGTGGTACTGACCGTAGAAGATGCCGTTGGCCATCGACCTCGCCGTGGGCGTCCCGGGGACCTGGCTGGCCGGGTTGGCGTTGATGGTGCCGGGCAGGAACTGGGAGAGCCCGGTGACTACAGCCCGCACCTCACGCGTCGGGGGGATGAACCCGCCGCCCGGCGGGGGGGTGCAGGCCTTCGCGCTGGCCAGTGTCGCGGTGCACGGCGGGCGGAACCGCCACCGTCCGCGGACCGCGCCGGTGGGCGGGCCCGCATCCGGCAGGACCGTGCCCCATTCGCGGTCGCTGGTGATCCCGGTGGCGGGGTTGATGTCGACGCCGTATACGCGGATCAGGCGGGACTCGTCGGTGGTCATGCCCTCGAACCTGGTACGGACGGCCGCCTCGCCGGCACCGAAGACAGTCAGGCCGCCGGTGCCGATCAACGAGACGTTGACCGACACGTACGCCGGGTCGACGCCCGGCTGGGTGTAGATGCCCAGACTGGCCGTGATCGTGTGGGCGGAGATGTATTGGCCGCCGTTGGCGCCCCCGTCCTGGATCAGGGTGCCGGCGAAGGTCACGTAGTCACCCACCTCGAAGGGGGCCTGCTTGCGCGGATCGGCGCAGGTCCCGCGGGGGCAGGTGTTCGTGCCGACGTTGGCCGGGCTGTCCATCCGGAACAGCGTGTAGAAGCCGCCGGTCACCGGGAGCGCCGGCTGCGGGCTGACGCCCGAGGTGTCAACGCCGGTGTAGGTGGGCCGGCTGCTCCTCGGGCACTCGGGGTCATCGGCGTTGGCCCCGACGTTCGGGTCCGCGGTAACCCGCGGGATGCACATCGGGAAGCCGGTCTCGGCAAGGATCGTGGGGTTGTCCTGGTCGGCCTGGAACCGGTTGTCGGGAGTGTTGGCCCGGCCGTAGCGGCCGCTTCCGCCGATGGACGTGATGTTGGCCGGATCGTTGATCTGCACCCGAGTGCCTGTCCCGGCCACGCCGAGCTTGCCGCCGACCTCCATCTCCCCCGTCGCGTAGTTGATGAAGTTGACGTATCCAACACCTGAGTTCAGGTCCTGCTGTGAGACGTGGACGAGTCCTGCGATGTAACGGTCGCCATTGGCGTTGATGACCCGGTTGCCGACGACGTGCACCTCGTACGTGGTGAGTGGCTTGGGCGAGTCGGCGAGCGCCATCCCGGTCTGGCCCGGGCCGTATGGCAGCGGGGCATGCGTGAAGAGCTCCTGCCAGGTGAGCGCGTTGGCGGGCAGGATGACCACGGTGTTCCGCGGCACGATCACATGGTGGCCGTTGACCACCAGCACGCCGCCGGAGTGGACGTCACCGGGGTCCAGGGTGGCTGACTGAATAAACCCGGTGATGTCGAACTGGGTGCTGGACGCCAGGGTCGGCGGCACAACGGCCGCGGCGGCCGCGGGCGCGGCGATACCGGCGGCTGCGGCCGAGCTCCCACCGCCGGGCGCCATCGCCCCCGCCAGCAGCAGGGCAGCCGTGACCGACCAGAATCGCCGTCGCCGAGAGGACCGTCTGGCAGCTGCAGCGGCCTGCCTCTCGCTCCGCCGGGCGATCCGCCCCGGAGGACCTTGCTCACGTCGGTCTGACATCACATTCCTCGTCTCGTAGCCGTTTGCTCGCCCGCGCAGCCAAGAACACCGACCTTTGACCGACCTCTGACTCTGCTGGCGCTACACCTCGAGCGTGCTGACGACTGCCGGCAGTACCGTCGGGGACATGTGCGGGATCGCGGGATGGGCCAGCTCGGATGGCAGGCGGCGACCGAGCTCCTGGCTGTCGACCATGGGCGCGGCGATGGTCCACCGTGGCCCGGACGATGCGGGAGAGCGTTGCTTCGACACCGCGGGACTCGCCTTCCGGCGCCTCGCCCTGCTCGATGTCGAGGGTGGCGCCCAGCCCGCCTCGGACGAGGCCGGCCGGTTCTGGACCGTCTTCAACGGCGAGATCTACAACCATGCCGAGCTACGCACCGAGCTGGTGGCCCGCGGCCACGTCGTCACGGGTACCGGTGACGCCGCCCTCGTGCCGCACCTGTTCGAGCAGTGGGGCGCCGGGCTCGTTGACCACCTACGCGGGATGTTCGCGATCGCCGTATACGACCGCCAGACCGGCGAGCTGTTCCTGGCCCGCGACGCCTTCGGCATCAAACCGCTGTACTGGACCGAATACGAGGGGGCGGTGCTGTTCGCCTCCGAGATCGGCGTCCTGCGGGCCGTGGGGGCCGTGCCGGACGTGACCGCACCCGCTGCGCTGAGCCACTTCCTGAGCTTTGGCTACGTTCCCGACCCCTACACGATGTGGCCGGGCGTTCGGATGCTCGCGGCCGGCCACACCCTGACGGTCCGCGGCGGGCGCGTGCGCGAGGACCGCTGGTGGCGGCCAGAGCTCGCGCCGGACAACGGTGCCGCGGCGGGTCTTGTCGATGAGGTGCTCGCCCGGATATCCGGGTCCGTCACCGCGCACCTGATCGCGGACGTGCCGGTCGGCGCCTACCTGTCCGGCGGGGTCGACAGCAGCCTGCTCGTCGCGCTGGCCGCCCGCAGGCAGCCGCTCTCGACGTTCAGCATCGGGTTCGAGGGGACAGCGGACGGGTTGTCCGAGTTGGCCGCAGCCCGCTCGCTCGCGACAGCACTCGGTACCGACCACCACGAGCAGGTACTGAGCGCGCAGGAGTACTGGCGACTGCTTCCGTCGATCATCGCCGCGCAGGAGGAGCCGCTCGGCGACCCGAGCGCGCCGGCGCTGTGGTTCCTGGCCCGGCAGGCCTCCGCCCACGTCAAGGCCGTCCTGTCCGGAGAGGGCGCCGATGAGCTGTTCGGCGGCTACCCCATCTACCGCGAGCCCGGCCAGCTCCGCCCGGTGACCAGGCTGCCCGCGCCGCTGCGGGCCGGACTGGCCCGGGTCGGCGGTCTGCTGCGCGAGGGCCGGCGGGGTAAGGGCTACCTGACCCGCGCCACGACCCCGCTCGAACGCCGCTTCCTCGGCAACGTGCCGGTCTTCAGCGACGACGCCAAGGCTGCGCTGATGGAGCCTGGCGCCCTGGCCGGTCTGGACCCCTCCAGTGGTCTGGTCGCCCCCTACTACGCCGACACCGGGCACCTGGACGATGCCGCGCGGATGCAGACCGTCAGCTGCCTGACCTGGCTCCCCTCCAGCATCTTGATGAAGGCCGACAAGATGGCGATGGCGCACTCGCTGGAGGTCCGCGTCCCCTACCTGGACCGTGAGGTGTACGACGTTGCCCGTCGGCTCCCGCTGTCCCTGCGCATCGACGGGTCAGTCACGAAGGCCGCCCTGCGGGCAGCCGCAGCGCAGGTCCTGCCGGCCGAGATCGCCCAACGACCCAAGCTCGGCTTCCCGGTCCCGTTCCGGAACTGGCTTGACGGTGAGATGGGCGGCCAGGTCCGCGAGCTGTTCGGGTCGTGCGAGGACCCGCTGCTGTCCCAGGCCGGGCTCTTGCGGCTGCTGGCTGACCGGCAGCGCCCGGACCGGCAGCGCCGGGTCTGGACCGTGATGGTCTACCTGCTCTGGCGGCAGGCCCAGCCCGGCGCCGGGGGGCCGTCTGCGCAGCCCGCCCGGCGTTTCCAGGACCCAGCGGGGGGACCGGACCGTACGATGGCGGTATGACGGCGCCAGCCCGGCACCTGCATCAGGGCTCAAGACCGCTCAAGGGGCCTAGCGCGGCTGTCCGCCGCCGGCGGGCCCTGGTCGGCGTAGGCACCACAGTCATCCTGCTGATCGCCGGTGTGGTCACCGTCCGGTCCGCGCGCGGCGAGCCGTCCCCGGTCGCCAGCCGCGCCCCGTCGCCGGTTGCCAGCAGCGCCCCGTCGTCGGTTGCCAGCAACGGGGCATCCCGGGCCCCATCGGCGGCCGCCGCACCGCAGCCGACCAAGGCTGCTGCGAGCCCGGCACCGCCCCCGGTGCGGTCCGCGGCGCCCACCACCGGGCCGGTCGGCCCCGACCCGCCACCTGCCGGTCGAGATGACGTGTTCTCCGCGGCCAGCCGGGTGCTGATCCCCGTCGCGGTTAAGAGCCAGCTTCCGCTCCTGCCCAACGGCTGCGAGGTCACCAGCCTGTCGATGCTGCTCACCGCCGCCGGCACCCCCGTCGACCAGGCCGTGCTGGCAAAGGAGCAGCCGACCGATGCGACCCAGCCGACGTTCTCCGGCGCGCTCGGGAACCTGACGGGGATAGCGACCTGGGGTGACCCGGAGGACAACTTCGTCGGCAACGTCGCCGGCAACGTCGCCGGCGGGTACGGCTACGCCATCTACCACCGGCCGCTGGCGAAACTGCTCGACAGCAAGCTCCCCGGACGCGCGAAGGACCTCACCGGCAGCAGCTTCTCGGATGTCGTCCGTCAGGTGGACAGCGGGACGCCGGTCCTGCTGTGGGGCACGACGACCCTCCGGCCGACCGACCAGTGGGTGACCTGGAACGGCCCGCACGGTCCGGTGCGCGCCACCTTCCAGGAACATGCGGTCCTGCTCGTCGGGCACACTGCCAACACGCTGATCATCAACAATCCGCTGTCAGGGGTCCAGGAGACCGTCGACCCGGAGCCGTTCATCGCCGCCTGGCGTCAGCTTGGTCGTCAGGCCCTGACCGTCACGCCCGGCTGAGCTCCGTTGTCGGCGGGCAGCGCGTCACCCGGCGCCCTACCATCGACTGGTGAACGGACGTTGCCCTTGCCGTCCGGCCTGCTGACCTCGGTGGCCGGGCCGGTGGCCCCGCTCTCCGGGCTGAGCGCGGTGACGGGGTGGAGTGCGGACGTCCCGGCCCTGGTCGTCGTGTCGGTGGTCAGCGCGGCCTACCTGCTTGCGGTGCGACGCGCCGGGACCCGCGGCGTGCCGTGGTCGGCTACCGCGTCGGCGTGGTTCCTCATCGGCGGCATGGGGTCGCTGCTCGTGGTGACCTGCTCATTTCTCGGGACCTACTCCCGCGTGCTGTTCTGGCCGCTGGCCGTTCAGGACGTCCTGTTCGTGACGTTGGTCCCGGTGGGGATGACGCTGGGACGACCACTGGCGCTGTGGCGCACGGTCTGTCCGCAGCGCGACACCCGCCTGCGGCTGCCCAGCGCTCTCCGATCCCTCTTCGGCTTCCCACTGACCGGGTCTGTGCTGGCCGTCGTACTGCTCCTGCTCGTCTACACCACCGGCTGGGACCAGGCCCGATTGGAGCATCCAGCCCTGCTCGCGCTGACCCGGCTGCTGCTGCTGGCCGCGGGCTGCAGCTTCCTCTGGCCGCTGATCGGTGTGGACGACGGGACCGGGCACACCTCGTACCCGCTGCGGGCGCTGATCGCCTTTGTCGACGGTCTGCTGGACGCGCTGCCCGGCCTTGCCGTGCTGGGGACCGGACACGTCATCGCCGCCGGGTACTACTCCCGGGTGGCGCGCACCTGGGGCCCGACGTTGCCCGAGGCGCAGAAGACCGGGGGCACCGCGATGATCGTGCTCAGCGAGATCGTCGGCCTGCCCGCCCTACTCGCCCTGCTGGTGGCCTGGGTACGCCGCGACGCGCAGCAGGCCAGGGACGTCGACGCTGCACTCGACGTCATCGACGCGGCCGAGATGGCTGCCCGCGGCGCCACCGGCCCAGAGGGTGATGTGCTCCACCGACCATGGTGGGAGGTCGACCCCGGTCCACTCGCAGACCGGGCCGCCCGCTACCAACGCCGGCCGGACGGCTGACCTCGCCACCCGCCACGATGACCCAGCGTCGTCAGCGCCCGTAGTCGTCGTCGAGGCGCTCGATGTCGTCCTCGCCGAAGTAGTCACCCTGCTGCACCTCGATGAAGACGAGGTCGCCATCTCCGGTGTTCTGGATCCGGTGGGCGGCTCCGATCGCGACGTCGACAGCGTCACCGGCACCGACCGGGCGCTCGGCCCCGTCGAGGGTGACGACGCCCTGCCCTGCCACGACGAACCAGTGCTCGGCCCGCCGCTCGTGCCGCTGGTAGCTCAGGCGCCCTCCCGGCGTGACCGAAATCGTCTTGACCTTGAAGGCGTCGGCCTCAGCCAGCACTTCGTAGCTGCCCCACGGCCGCACGCTGCTCTCCGACATTGACGTCATGCTGAGCCCGCTATCCGGTGACGCGGACGGCACCCACGAAAACGCTCTGCCAGTACCCGGCGATGGCGACGGTGCGCACGACGTCCCCGCTGTGCGGGGCGTGCACCATCATCCCGTTACCGATGTACATGCCTTCGTGTCCGAGGCCGTCGAAGAACACCAGGTCTCCCGGCTGGAGCTCGCCGAGCCCGACGCGACGCCCTGTGGCGTACTGCGAGCCGGTGTAGTGCGGCAGCGAGATCCCGGCGGCGGCGTAGGCGAACATCGTCAGGCCCGAGCAGTCGAAGCTGCCCGGCCCGGCCGCCCCGAACACGTACGGCTTGCCGAGCTGGCCGAGCGCCGTTCGGACGGCCACCGTCGCGGCCTGGCTGCCCGAGGAGGCGGCACCGATCGCAGCCGGTGCGGCCGGTGCGGCCGGTGCGGCCGGCTGGCTGCCCTGGGCCCGGAACGCCGCCAGCGAGGTCGATGCGCCGGCGGCCTGTGCCGCGAGGCTGGCCGCGGCCTGCTGTGCGGCTTGGCGGGCGGCGGCGTCCCTGGCCGCGGCGACGAGCTGCGCCTGCTGCGCCTGCAGCGCTGCCAGCACCTGCTGGCCGCGGGTGGCGGCATCGACGACGCCCTGCCGGTCGGCGTCCAGCGCAGCCAGAACGGTGGCTGCCTGGCCTGCCGCGGCCTTGGCGGCGGTCGCCGCGATTTGCTGCCGGGCGCGGGCCGCATTGAGGGCAGCCATGGCGTCGCTCTGTCGCTGCGCGACGACGTCGAGCATGCTCAGGCCGTTCAGGATGGCCTGGGCCGACCCCTGGCTGGTCCACAGGCCGAGCTGGCTGACGGGACCGCCGGTCCGGTAGGCCTGTGCCGCGAAGGCACCGATCTGGGTGCGCAGGGTGGCGACCTCGACGTCCTGCTGAGCGAGCGCGGCCTGTGCTGTGTCGGCGGAGCGCTGCGCTGCCTCCAGATCGATGCGGCCCTTGTTGAAGCGCTCCGACGCGGCCTCGGCCTGGGCGTTCAGCTGGTCGAGCTGGGCCTGGCTGGTGGCGATGTCTGCGGCAACGTCCGCTGACGCCGGCCGCAACGAGGTGAGGGCGACCGTGCCGGCGGTGGTCGACAGCACGAGCGCGGTGGCTGCGAGCAAGCGGGCGGTGCGGCGGACGGGGGCAGCACAAACCGGAGGGAGCGATCGGGGCAAGGAAACGGGCCTTTCTTCCGATAACCGCCTACCGAGTTAGCTGACGGACGCGGGCGGGAAGATCGCCCTACGACCAGCACATCCATAGATGCACCGGCCGATTAGCCCCAACGAACCTGGGTCCCCGGTCCACCGGACAAAAGTGCCCAGGCGGTTCGGCGGCGACGGTTCCGCCGCGCGCCGTCCGGCCGCAGGTCACGATTCCGTCTCGGGCACAGTAGCCCAGCGTGGCCCGGGGCCCTGTGCGGTACCCAGCGGTGCGAGCTTCCGGCGTGTCATCCTCGACGCGAGTCACCCAACGTTACCGTTCAGTACGCTGTGCTTCAGCCGTGAGGTGAAAGGGCCGAGGAGATCTTCAGCGTCCTACCTCGGGAAGTAGCCGGACCGTCCTGCAGGACGGTCTCAAACGTGAAGGAGCACCGGTGTGAGCCGCCGCCCCATTCTTGAGCTCGCACTCGCCTCCGCCCTGGTGCTGGGCACGGTCGGTCTTGCCGGTGGTCCCTCGGCGGCGGCGGCGCCGCCGACCCCGCAGCAGCTGCAGGATGCGCAGGTCCGGGTTCAGCACTCCCAGCAGGCGCTGACCAGCGTGCAGGCCCGGGCCGAACAGGCCGCCGAGGCCTACAACGGTGCCATCGTCGCCGCGTCGCAGGCAGCTGACCGCAGCAGGGCGGCGGCCGACGCCGCCGCCGGGTCAGCGGTGCGGTCCGCGCAGGCCCAGGCCGCCAGCGATGCAGCCGCCGGCGATGCCGACCGGGCCGTCACGGCTGCGGCCGCTGCCGCCGCGGAGCGGGACGCCGCCGAGCAGGCAGCCATCGCCGCCAAGGGCCAGCTCAACGACCTGGTTGCCGGTGCGTACCGCTCCGGAGGCCCGATCGCGTTCTACTCCGCAATGCTCGGCGCCGACCCGGTAACCTTCATCAACGGTCAGCAGATGTTGAACCGGGTCGACCGGCACCAGCGAGACACTCTCGACCGGCTGCATCTGGCACAGGACGCTGCGACGGCTGCCAGCGAGCGCGCCGCGCAGGCCCAGCAGGCAGCCACAGCCCGGGCCACCGACGTCGCCAATACCGCCGCGACCGCGGCTGCGGCCGCAGACGACGCTCGCCGCACCGCTGCCGCCGCCGCCACGGCCCTGCGCGACTCTCAGCAGGCGGCGAGCAGTGCCGATACGGTCCGTCGGCAGGCGCAGGCGCTCGTCACCAACGCAGAGCAAGAGCTCGGCTCGGCAACTGCGTCGGTCGCCGATCTGGCAGCCAAGGCCGAACAGGCCCGCCGCGAAGCCGCCGTCGTCGCTGCGCAGATCGGCCAGTCGCCAGGACTTGGCGGCGGCTCCACCCGCTCACCGGGGGGTCCGGACGGCGCGGTCGCCGGGAGCGCCGCAGCAACTGCCGTGGCGTGGGCCTACCGGGAGATCGGGGTGCCGTACTCCTGGGGGGGCGGCAACGCCAGCGGGCCGACGCTGGGCTTCGCGGAGGGTGCGAACACCGTGGGCTTCGACTGCTCGGGGTTGACCCTGTTCGCCTGGGCCCAGGCCGGCGTGTCGCTCGGGCACTACACCGGGTCGCAGTGGGATGCCGGCCGGCACGTCGCGTACTCCGACCTGCGCGCAGGCGACCTGGTCTTCTTTGCCAACGACACGTCCGACCCGTCCACGATCCATCACGTCGGCCTTTACATGGGCAACGGTCAGATGATCAACGCGCCGCACACCGGAGATGTCGTGCGGATCATGTCTGTCGCGGGCTTCGGCGGCTATATCGGGGCCGTGCGACTTGCGTACTGACCCGCGAGTCTTCCTGACGGGCTGACCTGGGCAACGCGGCCCCCCCGGGCCGGCCACGCCTCGTCACGATGCCGGGTCGCCGGGGGCAAGCGCACCGAGGCCGCGCAGCCAGGCGATGACGACGTCGGCGAGCTCGGGCCCGCGGTCCTCCTGGAGAAAATGCCCGGCGCCCGCGATCGTCGTATGGGGCTGGCCTCTGGCGCCCGGGACCGTGGCGATGAAGGGGCCGTCCGCGCCGCGGGTGATCGGGTCGCCGTCCGAGAAGGCGCACAGCAGCGGTCTGTCGAAGCTGCGCAGCACCTCCCAGGCCCGCTGGTTGGGGTACGCCGCGGGGTCGTCGAGGGTCTGTGGGATCAGGTCCGGGAAGGCCCGGGCACCGGCCTTGTGCGCGACCGTCGGGAAGGGCGCGTCGTACGCCGCGACGACCTCCGGCGGCAGCGTCGTGGTGCAGCCGAACGACACCAGCAGCCCGACGGGCAGGTCCGGCGTACGCGCGACGAAGTCCCGGAAGTCCCACCACGCCTGGGGCAGCCGGTAGGACCCGTCGGGCAGGCCGGTGTTGGCCAGCACGACGCGCGCGAAGCGGCCTGGGTGTTCGGCGACCAGCCGCAGTCCGATCAGTCCGCCCCAGTCCTGACAGACCAGCGTCACCCCGGCCAGGTCCAGGCCGTCGAACAGCGCGGAGCGCAGCCACTCGACGTGCCGGGCGTAGGTGTAGTCGGTCTCGTGCACGGGCTTGTCGCTGCGACCGAATCCGATGAGATCGGGCGCGACGACCCGCAGCCCGGCGTCGAGCAGCGCTGGAACCATGTGCCGGTACAGGTAGGACCAGCTGGGCTCGCCATGCAGGAGCAGCACCACCGGGGCGTCGCGCGGGCCTTCGTCCAGGGCGGCGACGCGCAGCCCGTCGGAGGTGCTGATGTACCTCGGCTGCCACGGGAAGCCGGGCAGGTCAACGAAGCGGGCATCATCGGTGCGCAGGGTCTCCACGGGCGCACCCTAGGTCGGTGCGTTCGCGTACGGGGCAGCGCCCGGGGAGGGCGCCGTCGCCGTGCGGCCCGGCTGACCGGCTGGCGGCGCGGGCGTGGCCGCGCTCCGGGACCGGCCCGCGGGCTGAACGACTCGAAGGGCGCGCGCCCGCCCGCGCTGTTCAGGCACCGGAGCCGGTAAGTCGCGAGCGAGACCATCGCGAGCGCTCCTGCGGCGAACAGCGGGCCATACCGCTCCCACGGGCTGAGATCGGGCGTACCCGGATACATCACGTCCACGTCGGCCCGGGACAACTGGCGGTCGTGGGACCGGGCGTCACCGACCAGGGCCCATCGCGTCTTGAAGGCCAGCTCGGTGGTTCTTTCATCAGCCTGGCGGACGCCACCGGCCACGACTGGACCAGCGATAACCTGCTGACCCGTCTTGTAGCTGTGAAGCCGTCCATCGCGACGACCTGAACAGCGTCGCGCCAGGCTTGTGGGCGGTCGGTCGTCCAGGCGGCAAAACGTGGTGAGGTCAGGGCGGGCGAAGGCAGCGTCCAGCAACGTCGAGGTCCTTCTGGTGGAAGCGTGAGAACTCCCATCCTCGAAGGACCTCGACCCTCACCCGGCCAGCGACGCGCCCGCACTCTCCGATCCCGTCGTGCTCTCAAAAGCCCCAGCAAACGCTGACCAGCCGGATCACGGCGTAGCCCACTGTCCGTCCAGCCAGACCGCGTCGAGGGCGCGCCTGAACCGCTCGTGCTGACGCGCAACTGCTTCTACATCTGGGCGCAGCGAGAGTCCGTGCGCGTGCAGCAACTCCTCCAGCGGACCGGCTCCCACGAGCGCAACGTCGTCGTCTCCTGGCGCGGCCTCCAACAAAGCCGGCACCAGCGACAACGCCGCCGGACCACCCGCGTCCATCGCCTCCATGACGGCATCCCGACCAGCAACTGCGGCCTCTGGCAAGCCGGCCTCCAGCGCCTTGCGTTGCAGACGCGTGCCCGACGCCAGCCGGTGGTACTCCCACCAGCCATCGACCAGCTCCGCAGTCTCAAGGTCCGCCACGGCTCCAGTGTGCAGCGCCGACGCCGACGGCCGCAGGCCCTCTGCAGGCAACACATCGAACTCGTCGGAGCAGGCGCCGCTTCTCCTACACCTTCATCTGTGAAGAGCCCCTTTGCTGTGCCCGAGAACCACGAAAGGCCGGTCCCTGAGGCTTTACGCGTCGCCGATGGTCTCCGCCACGATCGCGTCCAGGTCGGCGGCGGGCGGTTCGCTGATGCGGCGGCCGTGACCCGGCAGGTCTGCGGCCCAGACCTCGGCGATGCCGGCCAGGTTCGGCACCCACCACCGGTAGAGGTCGCTGCGCCCGCCGGCGTGTGGTGGGCAAAGCAGGCGCGCGCCTGACGACGGAGGCGACAACGCCACCAAATCCTACGACCTCACGATCTCAGCCGGGCCGGGTTGCGGGCGCTCTGAGCGGGCCCGGCTGGGCATTGGGGCCGCGAATGGCGGGGCGGCAACGGACGCCGCGGCGATTCGGTCGGGGATGCCGGTCGCGGGTCCGTCGCCCACTGCCGCGGTCGCGGGGGCGTCGTGCTGCGGTAGGAACAGCAGCGCGGCCAGCGCTGCCAGGAGGGCGGCGGCGACGGCCGTCCCCGCCAGCGCATGGTCCGGGCCTGCTGCTGCGAGCCCGGCCGCGAGCGCGGTTCTGCCGGACTGCAGGGTTGCGGGCGCGACGCCGAGCCCGGTCCAGACCTGCGCCAGCTGCGCCGTAGTACCAGCTCATGACCGAGCCGACCACGGCAACACCGAGCGCGCCGCCGAGCTCAGGGGTGGTGTCGTTGACGGCCGAGCCGACCCCGGCCCTGCTTTCCGGCAGGGCGGCTAGGACCGAGTCGGTCGGGCCTGTGGCCAGGGCCATGCCTGCGGCCATGACGCACATGAACACCACTACGACGCCCCAGTAGTCGGCGGCGACCGAAGCCCGCGCGGCTACGAGGAAGCCGGCGGCCATAGGGGCATGTCGCCGCCCACCACGGCCTTAGTGCCGATCTTGCGCGCCGCGAGGATGGCCAGCGGGGACAGGACCCCCATCACTGCGGCGTAGGGCACTGTCGCGGCCCCGGCGCGCAGCGTGCTGTAGCCACGGACGAGCTTGAAGTACATGGTAATCATGAAGATGAAGCCGAACAGACCGAAGAACGCGATGGAGATCGTCGCGCTCGCCGCCGAGAACCGCGCGTGGCGGAACAGCCGCACCTCGAGCAAGGGGTTGTCGCTGCGCGCCTCGAGCAGGACGAACCCGACGACAAGGACCGCGGCGCCGGCGAAGCCCGCCTCGATAGTCCAGCTGGTCCAGCCTCGCGACGGCGCCTCGATCACGGTCCATGCTGACGGAGGCCACCGACAGCAGCGCCCCCGCGACGTCGAACCGCCCTGGGGACGGGTCCCTCGACTCGGGCAGCAGGACTACGCCGAGGACCAGGGCGAGGGCGAGGACCGGGAGGTTGACCAGGAAAATCGACCACCAGCCGTAGTGCTCAAGCAGCAGGCCCGGACGACCGGCCCCAGGGCGATCGCCAGGCTCGACACCCCCGACCAGACACCGATTGCCACAGCCCGCTTCTGCCCGTTGACGAAGACCGCGGGGAGCATCGCGAGGGTCGTCGGGTAGACGAGCGCGACGCAGACACCCATGGCTGCGCGGGCGGCGATCAGCTGGTCGACGGTCGTGGACAGCGCGGCCGCGAGTGACGCCCGGGCGAACAGGACCAGCCCGACTTGCAGCACGCGCCGGCGTCCGAGGCGGTCGCCGATGTTGCCGCAGACGAGCAGCAGCGAGGCGAAGGCGACCGTGTAGGCGTCGACGACCCACTGCAGGTCCGAGCTGGAGGCGCCGATCTGCCTGCTCAGGGTCGGTAGCGACGTTGACGATGGTGTTGTCTATAACCGCGAGCAGCACGCTCAGGCACAGGACCGCGATGATCCACCATCGGCGGGCGTGCGTTGTCGCGTTGCGGGCGGCGGATGTCAGGTCGGCCATGTCATCTCCCGCGTTCTGGGTAGCCGTGGGGGTTTGCCGGGTCCGGTCGCCGGCGCTCAGCCCACCGTGGCCAGGAGCCGTTCCAAGGTGTCGTGCGGGCGTCCGCCCGCGAGCAGCGCCCGGACGTCGGCGCAAAGGGCGGGCAGCTCGGTGTGCTGCGACGCCCGTACGTGCGGTGCAAGCGCGATCACGCCGACCGGCCCGCGGAGCTGGCGCTGCCAGTAGGGCACGGACACGACAGGGGGCACGATCGTGAAGATCACCCTGAGCCCGCGGGGGAGCACCGCGACGTCCTTCGAGGCGAGCGAACGGAAACCCTCGCCGACAGCTCTGACCATCGTCGCGACTCGCGGCCGGTCCGCGGCGAGAGCGGCGCTGTCACCGTGGCAGGCCAGCAGCGCCGCGCCGACGCCGGTGACGAAAACCGCGTGCGTGGCGAGCCAGCCCGCCATGTCGGCGCAGACGTCGACGGGAAACTGTGCTGACCGCATGAGGTCGACCATGACCCGTTCGAGCCCGTCCCGGCGGCCCACGGTCGTCTTCTGCTGCGGAACCTGGACGTAGTGGACCGTCCCGTCCGCTGCCCTGAAGCCGCCGATTCCCGGGAAGGCGAAGACGGTGCGGTGCTCACCGGTCACGCGCGCGACGTCGTTCGAGTCGCCGGGCGGCATCATCAGCACGACCCGCTCGGCCGTCAGGCCCGCGACCACGGGCAGCGCATCCGCCAGCTGATCGCGACGGACCGTCACCAGCACGACGTTGTACCCCTCACCCGGACCGACCTCTGCGGTCACATGCGGGCTCGCCCGCATGTGCTCTGAGCCGCGCTGCAGGTGGACGCCATGCGCATTCAGGTCCTGTAGACGGCGGTTGCGCGCCAGGACCGTGACGTCGTGGCCGGCCTCGGCGAGGCGGCCGGCGTAGACCTGACCAACCACGCCGGCCCCGAACACCAGGACCTTCATTTGCGGCCCCCGGTTCGGCGTCCTGCCACGGTGCACCCTCTGGTCATGTCGTCAGCACGACCTTGCCGACCGTGCGGCGGTCGGACAGCGCGCGGTGCGCGTCGGTCGCCCGTTGGAGCGGGAGGACCTCCGAGACGACCGCGCGCAGCCAGCCGGCCGCGGCCAGGCTGAGCCGCGCGCCGACGACGCCCCTGGCGACCGGCCCCCCGTCGTCGTCGAGGGGGAGCCGGCTGGTGAGCCGGTAGCCGACTACCGAGTCGTTTCCGTGCGTGAGCTGTGAGCCCGCGAAAAAGGCCAGCCGCTGGCTGGAGACGCCGTAGGTCACCAAGCGCCCGAACGGCGCCAGGCAGGCGAAGCTCTGCTCTCCGACGTCGCCTCCCACCGCGTCCAGGACGACGTCGACGCCGCGGCCGCCGGTGGCGGCGAGCACCTCCTGCGGCCATCGCTCGGACCGGAAGTCAACGACGGCGTCCCCGCCGAGCTCCCGCGCGATCCGCCGTTTCGCAGCAGTCCCGGCCGTTTCGATGACCGTCGATGCCCCGAAGACCTTCACGAGCTCGACGGCGAGTGTGCCGATGCCACCCGCGGCCGAGTGCACCAGCAGCGACTGCCCGGGCTCGAACCGGCCCGAGAGCTTCAGGACCTGCCAGCGGCCACGCCCGGAACGAGGAAGGCAGGGCCCTGGTTGAGCGCCCAGCCCACCGCTCGAGCTGACCCATGCCCCCGTGAGCCAGCAACAACGGCGAGCCCGAGCCGGCGGACAGCACGCCGATGCGGGTGCCGTCTGCGCTGGTGACCGTGTGCCGCCGGCCGTCTACGATCCCTCCCTGCACGAGCTTGGTCGTCGCCTCAGCAGTGTGCCTGGTGCACCGCTCCTTGTGGCGGCAAGCTGCTCACACGTCTGACCCAGCCGCTCGGCTCGGGCAGCGCCCTCAAGACCGATGTCACTGACGCCGCGTCCGTCGGCGCCGTCGTGCAACCCAACGAGCGGCTGCGCCCGGCCCAGGCCGAGGACCACACCGTCGTGCTGTCGGACCGCCGCGACAACCTGATCGCCGGGCGCATCAGGCCTTTCAACCGGCTCCATGCGCTGCTGCGCGACCTGCACCCCGGCGACGCCAAGCGCGACCTGAGCACCCTTGCAGGCGGCGGCGCTGTTCCGCCTGAGCCGGGCCTGTGCTGCGGGTCAGAGCGAGCGGGCGGCTGCTGATCCGACATTGCTGACTCCCTGCACACTCAAGGTCGGATGAGCGCAAGGCCGTCAACCACTGGTGCCATGAGGAACGCCGTCATCGTTATCCTGCTGGCTCAACGGCTTGGGCGAGCGTCACGACGTGTTCGTGCTGGTCGGTCCCGCTGCCAGGTCTGGAGTTCTCCGCGTCGAATTGGACGATCCCCTTCGCGCCTCGTGCGCGCTCACACGACGGATGGCGTATCGACGATGGTCGCAAGAGTGGCTGTCTGGGAGCCCATGCCCACGGACGATCGCGACTGGGTCCTGGACTCGGCCACCGAGGCGGCGGGTGTCCGCGCGCAAATCACCTGCGCGATCCGCAGACCGTGAACGGCTTGTCCATGACGGTGGTCGACGGTGCTGTTGCTCTGGGCGCAGCGAGGGCCGCGCGGGCTACGGCGATCGGCTGGAACGAGAAGCCACACCGCCACCTCCGAGGTGCTCGCAGGTAGCCCCTGACGGGTTGGCCCGCGACGTCGGACCCGTTCCGGGAGCATGGCGCCCGGCTCAGGGGTGCCCTCCTGCTGGGCAACGTCCGGCCTTCGCTCCCCCGTTCGACGGCGGGGTTTGGCCTGGACGGTGCCGGCCCTGGGAGGCGGTGCGTCAGGGTTACGGCTGTGCGAGGAGTTGACGGACGAGGAGTCCGGCCAGCCAGTGCTCGTAGTGGGCGAGGGACCAGCCGCGTTCGAGCACGAGGGTCCGGTACACCTCCGCGAGGGTGCAGGTCAGGTACACGTCCGTGGCCGTGGTCAGGGTCAGTCCGGGTGCCAGTCGTCCCTCGAGCGATGCGACGAGCTCGCGGACGGCGCCTTCCCGGCTGGCCTGCACCCGTTGCCACTCCTGGGCCATTGATGGATCGGCACGGGCCGCCTCCTGGTAGATCGCAATGATGTCGTAGCCGAGCTCCATCTGCCGTCGGTGCCAGTGCGCCGCCATGCGCAGCCGACGCACCGGGTCCAGCTGGACGAGGGCCTGGTCGTGCTGGCGCCGGACATCTGAGTCGGCGATCCACAGCCGCCGGATCTCCGCCAGGATCCCCGCCTTGCTGCCCAGCGCGGAGTAGATCGTCGGTTCCGGGACAGCGGCCGCCTGCGCAATGGCCTGCATCGTCGTGGCCACGTAGCCCAGCTCGCGGAACAGAGCGCGCGCGGACCGGGCGACCTGCTCGCGGGTGGCGAGGGCCTGGCGCGCCCGATGGCCACTGAGTGGGGGCTTGACCGGCATGCGTCATAGTAGGACTCTGCTCGTCATAGTTGCGCTATGAGGAGATGCTGTGGATCCGAGCGGGCTCGACGCTCCCGGCCTCCGGGCACCCGCCGCTGATGGACCCACCCCCGGGCTCGGAGCCGCGGCGCTGACAACGGCCGACCTCGCCGCGGTCGTCCAGGAAGCCGTCGGCCGTCGCGTGGACCTGGGTGAGTGGCAGGTGACGCCGGTCGGGGGCCCGGCTACCGCCATCTCCACCGAGGCCGTGCTCCAGGTCCACGGCCTCGTACGGGACGGGCGTACCAGCCTGTCCTGGGCCGTACTGGTGAAGATCCTGCGCTCGGCACGGCACTGGCCGCTGATCGAGGTCGTGCCGGCCTCGGTCCGTCAGGACTTCATTGACAGCTTCCAGTGGCACGTCGAGGCGGACGTCCTGGCCTCGGACCTGCCAGGTCGCCTCCCGCCTGGGATGCGCACCCCCCGGGTCTTCCGGATCGACCACCTCGGTAACGACCGCGTGGCGCTGTGGCTGGAGTACGTCAACGTGGCCGACGTCGCGTGGGACCGCGCCCGGTACGTACGGGCTGCCCGGCTCCTCGGCCGCTGGGCCGCACGGCAGGCCACAGCGATGCCCGTCGGCCGGCGCCCGGCGCCCCGCGCCTCAGGCCTGCGGGTCATGGCCGCCGGCCCACTGGCGCGCAAGGTCTTCCCGCAGCTGCGCGACGACATCGTGTGGTCGCACCCGCTGCTCGCTGCGACCGCCGAGCGGTCCCTGCGCCACGACCTGCTGACGCTCGCCAACCAGGTCCCCGCCCTGCTCGACCGGCTCGAGGCACTGCCTGGCGCCACCGGGCACGGCGACGCATGCCCCCAGAACCTGCTGGTCCCCCAGGACGCGCCGGACACCTTCGTCGCGATCGACATCTCCTGGCAGCAGCCCGAAGCACTCGGCTTCGACCTCGGGCAACTCCTGGTTGGCCGGGCGCACTCCGGAGACCTCAACGTCTTGGCCATGCCCGAACTGCACGACGCCCTCGTCCTGGCATACCTGCAGGGCTTGCGCGACGAGGACCGCGACGCCGACCCAGCCGACGTCCGCTACGGCTGCGACGCCGCCATGGTCATTCGCAGCGGTTTCACCTCGCTCCCGCTGGACCAGTTGCTGCAGCCACCGACCCCCGGATTCGATGCGGAGGTGGCCCGGCGGGCCGCGCTGACCCGCTACGTCGTAGACGTAGGCCTGGCACTGAGTCGCTGATCCGTCAGGGTTCTGACCGCGATGCTCTTGATGCCGGTCACCTGCCGTGACGGCGGCCGAACTCCCAGCCCGAGCGGCCCGGCTCCTGGCCACGGCAGGGCTGCGGCCTCATCCGAGCCGAACCCGCGCGTCGACCCACCCCCACTGGTTGCTCGCGACGCACAGCACGTAAGACATCCCGCGGGCTGGCAAGAACCTGCGCGGAGGCCAGGGTGTGCACACGTCTGCCCCGTGCGTGGTTGCCGGCGTAGGTGCGGCGTTGCCGGACCGCTGCGGGCACGAGCGCGGGCTGCGGTGCCGGGACCTAGCCTCCCGGGGCGCGACCCGCGTGATGCACGACACGCGCAGTCAGCGACATACCGGACGTTGCGAGCGACGCCTGAGTGGAGCGCGGTGCTCTCGACTGCCACCGCTGACGTTGTCGAGTTGTCGTCCGGAGCCTGACTTGAGCGAGCGGGCTGACTGACTGACCCTGCTCGTAGGGGCTTCTCGAGACCGAGGCTCTGTTTGAAGAGCAAGGCGATGAAGCTTTCAAACAGGTGCGCAGTCGACCGTTTCGCGCCGCCGGGCCGAGCCGACTCACGCGGCTTTACAGGCAATGATCGTCACCGGGCGGCGGGGACCCCGCCGTCACCCGGGGACCGCCGGTCAGTCCTCGATCGACTGGTAGACGACGGCGCGGAAGTCGGCCTCGGGCAGGTCGAAGCCGACCATGTGCTGCGTCATGAGAACGCCGACGATCTCCTCGACCGGGTCGACCCAGTAGTAGGTCTTCGCCGCACCGCTCCAACCGAACTCGCCGGGGGAGCCGGCCAGCGCGCTCTGGCCGATGTCCATGGCGACGCGGGAGCCCAGGCCGAACCCGTAGCCGGGCGCCGGCACGCCGGCGAGAGTGCAGGGGAGCAGCGCGGGTGCGAGGTGGTTGGTGTGCATGAGCTCGAGCGTCTTACGGCCGAGAATGCGGGTGCTGTCTTCTGCCTTGCCCGTGAGCAGCATGTTCGCGAAGAGCAGGTAGTCCGAGCCCGTGCCGAACAGGCCGTGGCCGCCGCGTTGGAAGACCCCCGGCGCGCCGCTGGGATAGGTCGACTCCACGTCCCGGCGGTGGAGGTCGCCGGTGGCGAACGCGATCGCGAGCTTGGTGAAGGTCATGTCCTTGCCGACGATGTCTGGAAGGCCGTACATGGCGGCGAGGCGGCCGCGCGCCGACTCCGGCACGCCGAAGGCCGTGTCGGTCATCCCGAGCGGCCCGAACAGGCGCTCCTGGAGGAACTCCCCGAGCTTCTGACCCGAGATCACCTCGATCAGGCGTGCCACGACGTCGGTGCCCACGCTGTAGTGCCACCTGGTCCCGGGCACGAAGGCGAGCGGGATCGTCGCGAGCTCGTCGACGAACTGCTCGAGCGTGCGCGTCGGGTCGTTCCCGATCCGCTTCGCGCGGTACTGCTCCGCGACCGGGAAGTCTTCCAGGAAGTCGTAGGTGAGCCCGCTCGTGTGGCTCATCACGTCGCGGATCTGCATGGGGCGAAGCGGCGACTGGTCCTCGAGCGTCCCCCCCGGCCCAGCGATCTTCGTCGCCCCGAACGCCGGGATCCACTTGGCGACCGGATCGACGAGCTGGAACTTCCCCTCCTCGAACAGCGTCATCAGCGCGGAGCAGATGATCGGCTTGGTCATCGAGTACAGGCGGTAGATCGTGTCCTCCGCCAAGGGCACGTCGGCCTCGCGGTCCTGCCAGCCGATCCGCCCGGCGTGGACGAGCTGACCGCGACGGGACACGAGCGTGGTGAAGCCCGGATAGCCGCGCTGGTCCACGTACTTCTGCAACGCGGGCGCAACGCGCTCAAGGCGCCTGGCGCTCATCCCCACCGACCCCGGAGACGTGAGCCGAGACTCGACCTGGGTCATCGACGAACTCCTGCGATCGTAAGCGCGGAAGCCGACCCTACGCCCGAGGCGCAACCGGATCCCGGGATCCCTCGTTGCTCGCGCCCGTAAAGGCAACCTCGCTGGCGGGCGGCGGTGCTGGCGGGCGATGGTGCTGGCGGGCGATGGTGCTGGCGGCGGCCCCCCGGACTCCACGGCGAATGGCGCGGCCAAGCGAGCCCTGGCACCCGGCTCGACGCCGGCTCAGCGGCAGGTGCGCGCGGCATGCGCCATGAACGGACGTTGAGCGGAGGCGCATGCCGCCGACCAGAGCCCGTCCTCTGGATGGCAACACCAACGCTCTGAGCATTTCGTTGCGCGCGCTGAGTCGGCTGACAGGGGGTCCCGCCACACTTGACGCCGAGCGCCCATTTTACAAGGTTGTCATCGGCAACGTGAATCTGTCGACGGGGGAGGACTCCATGACGGTAAGCACTGCCCCACCCATGGCCGTCCTGCTGCCGGGCATCGTGCGCTATGCCCCCTTGGTCGGGGCGCTCGGGCCGGAAATCCGTGCCGTGCCGAAGGAGCTAGAGGTCTACGCGCATGATGCACTGCCGGACGACCACAGCGTGGCGAGCGAGATGGCAGGGTTGGAGCGCTTCCTCGACGAGTAGCCGGTCGAGGGGGTCCATGTCTACGGGCACTCAGCGGGAGCCTCGGTTGCGCTGGCCTTCGCCGCTGAACATCCCCGGCGGATGCTCAGCCTGGCACTGGACGAACCCGCCAGTGATTTCAGCCATGAGAACCGCCTGGCGCTGCGAAAGCAGTTCCCTTAAGCGGCTGTAGGACCTGCCAGCCGCTGAGCGTATGCGCGTTTTCGCCCATTCCCTGGTCCGACCGGGCGTGCAACTGCCCCCTCCGGCGCCCCCGGCTCCGGGCCCCGAGTCGGCGAAGAGCCCGCAGGGACTTCTCGCGTTCGAGGCAGCGCTCTACAAGCACGAGTTGAACGTCTCCGCGCTCCGTCTCTTCTCCGGGCCGGTGTATTTCAGCTTCGGGAGCCTGAGCAGCCTGCGCTGGGAGCAGATGTCTGTGCGGATGTCGTCCTGGTTTCCCCGTTGCCGGGTGGAGCGGTATGACGGGCTGCACCACCTCAACACTTTGCACCAGGCCGAGCCGGCCCGGGTCGCCCACGCGTTGCGCGAGCTCTGGAAAGAGACGAAGGCGGAACGCTGAAGAAAAGGACTGCCCGCGGCGATTGAAGCGGGCTCCGCCCGGACGCACCAACGCGTCGCTCACCCCTGCTCGCTGTGATCGTCGATAAAGCACACGGGACCCTCGCGCGCTGCGACGACCCGGTCCGGAACCCCACGAAGGGCACGAGCGGCAGAGCGAGAGCGCCCATCCAGTTGGTCCTCAGACCACAGGCGGTCCTCGCCGACCTGCTGCTGGCCTACTTCTTCGACGTGGCTGACCGTCGGCGACCGCAGCTCTTGACGTATGAAGGCGACGACGCGGCATCATGGACACGCGGAGCCAGCAACAACGCCGCGGTCAACTACACCGGACCGGCGACCACGATCAGCACGTCGGTGCTGCGGTCTTGACCCCTGGGTCGCTCAACCACGTCGGGGACGCTGTTGCCGCTGAAGCAGATGCCATTGGCTCTTGGGCGACCCTCTGGTTGTTCGTTACTGACCTACCCTGTCCGCCCATCTAAAGGTGTTTGCGCTCGGGCACCGGTATTGGGTTAGCCTTGTTGTCTGCAGCTGCAGGCTCGGTGTGCTGCGGTGCCGCCTTCCACCACAGGAGTCCACTAGAGGTGCGCTGCTGCGGGGTCGGTGGATCGGCGCTGCCTGCTGCGGTAGGACACGTCGGGATAATCTGCCGTCGCGCCTGGAGCATTTGTGCGGCGCTGTGGTCACCGAGGGCGCGGTAGGCCTCGAACTCGCGACCGTCGTAGAGCTGCTTGAGGGTGCTGTCGGTCGGGAACGTGGGATGCGTCAGTGCGAATGCGCGTACATCCCACGGCGCGGTCTCCGGGACTCCGAGCTTGCAGAGCCAGAGCGGGTGCGGCGGGGTGTCGGCCTCCTCGTCGCGGTAGCGGTAGTAGCCCAGCACGTACGGCGTGAGGGTCTGTCCGCTGGGACCGATCATCTCGCTGGGCTCGATGGTGATGGTGACGCCGAGCTCGGCTCGGGCGAGGCCGACGGCCTCGCCCAGGGCGGCCCAGGTGCCGGTCGGGTCGCCGGAGGCGTCGAACACGAACACTTCGTTCGGGCGACGGCGCAGCGCCTCGACCAGGCCGAGGTTGTCGTAGTGAGCGCCATCTGTGACGTACAGCCAGCGGTTGCTCAGGCTCGTCCTGCCGAACGCCTCGACCAGGAGCAGTCGCAGGTTCGGCTGCTGCCACCGCCACCTCAGCTCGTTGGCCAGCCGCGGAAGGAGCTGCGTGCGCTGCTCCTTCTTGCTCTGCTTCAACGCGGCCTGGGTGGACTTCACCAGTGCGTTTGCTGACCTGCGGTCCGAGCGAGGGCCACGCCGGCGGCGCGCTGCCTCGCGCGCGCGCTGCGCGTCCGCGACCTGCCTTTCCGGGCCTGCCAGGTGCTCCTCGTCGGCTGCCAGCTGCAGGCGCCGGGCGAGCAGCTTCGCCAGTTTGTCGGCTCGCCGGCCGGTCAGGGCGCGGAGCATGTGGCGTTCTACCGAATCTGCCGGGACCGCTGGCGCCGGCTGGGTGCCCAGGGCGGGCCTCGCGGGTGCCCCCTTCTGGATGTGGCGCGCGTGCAAGTCTGGTGCGTAGAACCTCTTATCGGGCTTCGGCCGCACCGGCATGAGCGCCGGGTGTGGCAGCCAGACACCCAGCCGGACGTTGGCCAGTGCGAGCAAGAAGCGTTCGGCGACCCGGGTGCTGTTGCCCATCACCGGGCTGACCGCCGCCCCGCTGATCGCGACGATGTCGAGCAGGCTGAGGTGCCGCAGCCCGACGGCGCGTTCGTAGTCCTCGGTCGGGACCCGCCGGTACAGCGCGTCGGACTCCGGGCGTGCCTGCAGCTGGCTGAGCGGCCGCTCGAGCCCGGCATCGCGCTGGGTGAAGGTGAACGACACCCCGTTACGGCCGGCGGGCACCTCGCCGGACGCGGTGATGTTCGCCGTGGCGCAGACAACCAGCTCCGGGCTGCCCGGCTCGCCGGAGTGCGGCGTGAGCCGTGACAACCGGGCCTGGCCGGCCGGCTGCACCGAGCTGACGTCGCCCCGGCGGACAGCGAAGGCGTCGGCCAGGCGGTCTCGGTAGAGGGAGTGCAGCGACGTGCGGTTGACATCGACAGCGACCTGCATGGCAACCAGGTAGAGCAGAACCGCGACCCAGGTACCGAACTGCCACCATCCGAACCCTCCGGTCAGGGCCGTTCGCAGGGCGATCAGCGACGCGCCGACCAGCAGCGACGCGGCGATCGCGCTGCCGAGCCAGGGTGTCAGCAGGCTCTGCAGGCGTTGCCGGGCCGAGGCCGGGATCTGCGAGGCCAACCGGGTGACGCCCGACGGGGAGGTGTCGGTCTGGCCGCCGGCGGGCGCGGCGGCGGGGCCGCCCTTGTCGCCGCGCAGGCCGCCGAGCAGCAGCCGCACGGCCCCCAGAATCGCGATGAAGGACGAACCCAGGCCGACGCCGACGGGCTGGCTCGGCAGGCCGGGTTGGGCGTGTGAGAACACCGCAACGACCAGCCAGGGCGCGGCCAGCAGCAGGTATCCGGTCACCCCGGCTGCGGCGAAGAACCACCACATCGCGTGCTGTGCGCCGCCGCAGGACAGCCAGCGCGGCCACCACCCCTGTTCGTCCGACACCGCGGAGCAGCTCTGGGCCGGCGGGCAGACGGTGGAGCGGTCAGGGTGGAACCGCTGTTGGTGTGCCGTGCCCACCCAGCTGCTGCTTGCCGCGAACAGCAGCAGCGTCACACCGAGCATGGCCGCGGGCACCCACCATGGCGCCGCACGTGCACCGAAGCGGGTGAGGCTGAACGACAGTGCTCCTCCTGCGTCGAGGCTTGTGACGTGCTGCCAGTGCATCCACCACCCGATCGGCAGCACCACCACCACGATGCAGCTCAGCAGGAGCGAGAGGTTCAGCGCAAGGCCGAAGATGATGCACAGCGCTGCGCGCAAACCCGAGGCCGCGGTCGGCAGCAGGTAGTGGGTGTGCTGGCGCAGGTGCCGCTCCTCCGGTGAACCTGGGCGATACACCTCCCCCAGAGGGACCTGCTGGGCATCAGGGCCGCCGCCGGCTTCAGCCGCTTCGCAGGGCGGCGCCGCCACCAGCAGATATGACGACGCGATGTAGGAGCCCCCCGACACAGCGCTCATCAGCGTGACGTCGCGCTCCAAAACCCCCTCGCGGGCCAGCGCCTGCAACGCCCCGAGGTTGTAGGAAGCCGAGCGGATGCCGCCACCGGAGCAACACACAGCGCTGCCGCGGGCTGGCTCGTTTCCCGTCCCAGGGCTGGTGTTGGCGGCCGCAGCCTCGTCGATTGCCATTGTGGTCATGCTTGCTCCTGCACGTGCCACGCACGTATGGCCTGCGAGCACAGCGCCGGGTGCGACTGCTTCGGCAGCGGGGACAGCACGATAGTCGCAGTAAACAACTGAGTCCATCCCCTATTGGCACTCAACCCGGCTAACGATCCTCTTAACCGAGGATCGTTAGCCTGCGGGCAGGACAAACGTAGCGCCGTCCGAAGGGTCTTCTGCCGGCGAGACCTACTGATGGACGTCCGTACACACCACGCGCCCAGGATGTCGGTTGCTGGTCCTGATCGACGGTTTGGACACGTTTTGCCTGGAGTCTGAGGTGGCCGGGTTGGTGCGGTATCTGTACGGGTCGTTGCGGCGTAGCGACCCCGTCGGCGCATCTTGAGGGTCACCGCGACGGTCCGGACGGCACCTGCAGCGGCTTCTGGTGGACCCCGGGTCCGGCGGCATGGGCGTGCCATGTCATGGGCACCCGCCGCGTTGGGTGAGCCCGGGCGACGAGCAGGAGTGCCGCGCTGATGAGCACCAGGTTCTTGAGCACGAACTCGCCGTCCGCGGTGAGCAGCAACGGGCTGCCGTGCTGGAAGATGAGCTCGGGAGCGACGACGAAGGTGAGGAACGTCCCGCTGAGGTGGGCCGCCAACAGCAGGAGCAGCAGGCGCTGGGCCCGCCCGAGCAGCAACCCGACGCCAAGCAGGATCTCCACGACGCCCAGCACCGGCATCAGCAGCTGCGGCTCGGCCCAGGGCAGGGTCGCGGACACCAAGGCCAGGACGGGAGAGTCGCCAGCCGCCTTCAGGGCGCCGAACCACACGAACACCAGCCCCAGCGACAGCCGCACCATCGCCGGGGCCACGCGTTCGAGCAGGGTGAGCGCCCGCTGGGACAGCTGACGGGCCGCGTCGACCGCAGCCCGCGTCGATCCGGGGCCGTCCGGCGCCATCGCGACTGTCACAGCGGACACCGGGGGATTGGTCGCGGTCGTGACTGACTGGCCGTGCCTGGTGCTCGGACTTCGCTGAAGTGGGATCGTTGGCGGAGCCGGCTGCGGGCTGGTGAGTGGCATCGCGGGACCTCGTCCTGCTAGTCGTGGTGCACGGGTCGGGGAGCACGACGCCGCAGCGAAGGCTCGTGTCACGACCGCCTCCGGCGCGTGACACCACCTAAGAGCGGTGGCGCCGGCCCCTGATACCAGCGCCAGCCGGCGCCTTCGGCGGCTTGCGTTGTCCGGTAGGTCGCCCGTGCGGCGAGCGACACCACCGCCACCGCACGGGAGTCATCAGGCGGCGCGGGCTGCCACCGACCGCGCCGGGGTCAGTGCAGCGCGCGGGGGGCTAGGAGCAGGGCCGGGGTTGTGACGGCCCGGCGACGTGGGGTGATGTCGACGACGGAGAACCGTGCAAACCACACCAGCCCGTGCGCGCCCTGCCCGGCGAGGACTCGGGCCAGTAGTTCGGTGCTCTGGCCCCCGCGGGCCGGGACGAGCAGGAGGTGGCCCTGCCGTCTGAGGTGCGCCTCGTGGGTGGCCAGCCCGCTGCGTTCGTAGGCCAGGTCCTGCACGGCGCGGGCGAGGCGTCCGCGCAGCCCGCGCTGTGCGCCGGACACGTCCAGCGCCCGCGCTCCCCGCTGCCCGGTCAGCACCCGTGCCGTGCTGCGGTCGACGTGTGGTGCCAGCGCGGTGAGGGTGCGCTGCAGACCGTCGGCGGCGACGAGGGCGAGGACGTGGCAGCGGGGGAAAGCGCCAAGGCCTGGGGTTGGCGAAGCGTTCATCGGGCACCGCTGCTGTGAGCCGATCGGGTCGACCAGCAGTCCCGGGTCGGCCGGCCGAGATACCGCCGGACCGCTTCCCACCGGGTGGGTATCAGGTCGGCTCCGGCCGGCTCTCCTTCTTGTCGCACCGCCGCAGGAGGACGCCATGTGCCAGCACCAACCGCCCTGCCCATCCGCCGAGGCCAGGGACCGCGACGCAGCCCGGGTGGTCGTCGCACATGCTGAGCAGGGCTGGAGCCTGCTGTGCAATGGGGTCATCGCCTTCAACGACTACGGCGACCTGCTGCCCGACGGTCGCTGCGTCGCGCCCCCGCCCCGGTCTGCCTGCACGTTGCCGGCGCGGCGCAGCCTTCTGTCCAGTGCGGCCTGAGGCAGGCCTCCCAACGCCCTACGGTCGGCGGGACGTGGGCGGCTCCCCCCACCAGGGCCGCGGCAGACGCGCGCCTGCTGTTGCGGCCGCGGCCGGGTCGTCCACGAGCACGTCGTACCAGTCCACTGGCCGTACGACCGGCACCGCCGGCACGCCGGCTTCGGGCTCGGTCGCGTAGCCGGGCCACTGCTGTCCCGCGCGCAGGAACGTGACGGCCTGCGGGGCGGAGAGCGCCTTTTCGTCCATCGCCGCGGCGATCTGACCGGAGACGATGGCAGCCGACAGGGACGTGCCGGACCAGCGCGCCCAGCCGCGGTACAGCGGCCCGGTGGCGACTGCCGCTGCGCCGTCCCGGTTGGGGATGGCCCGCTGGTCGTAGAGGTAGGTGCTGAGCAGGTCGGTGCCGGGGGCGGCCAGGTCGATCCATGGCCCGCGGTTGCTCCACGGCGCCCAGCGGACCTGTCCGTCGTCGTCCTGCTGCGCAGACCCCACGGCCAGCACCCCGGGCAGCGCCGCCGGCCAGAACGAGGCCGGTTTGGTCGGGTCGCCCGGTCCACCGAGGTTGCCCGCGGCCGCCACCACCACCAGGTCGGGGTTGATGACGTGCAGCTGCTCCACCAGGTGGGCCATGACCAGGTGGGAGTCCGGTTCGTTGTCGAAGCAGCCCAGCGACAGGTTCAGCACGTCGATGCCCCGGGTGGCGAGCGTGAGCGCCGCCGTAGCGACCGCGCTGGCCAGGCCGCTGCCGACCGGCTCCAGCGCGCGCTCGACCCACACGCCGGCGGCCTGCGCCTGCTGCAGGACCAGCCCGGCGAGGAACATCCCGTGGCCGGCATGGTCGCGTACGCCGTTGGGGAGCCCGTGCTCGTCGTAGGGCTCGAAGTCCCGCGGCGAGGCCAGGTAACCGCCGTCGAGCCACGGGTGCGAGCGCATCCCGGTGTCCACGACACCGACCAGAACTCCCTCGCCGAGCTGACGATCGCCCATGCGCGGGGGCAGCCGGCGCGCGGACGGTACCGGGGCGCCGTGCCCGTGGTAGTCCATCGTGGTGCTCTGCACCGTCGCCGGGTCGGGGATGCCAGTGAACGCGGCGCGCAACTCCCGGTCTGCCGCGACCAGCGGGCCCCAGTCGGCGCGACCGTCGCGCAGCCGCGTGTACGCGTCCTGCGGGACGAGGCCGGCCAGGAGCCCGCTGGTGCCGACGGGCTCCCAGCGACCGCCGGCGCCGTCCAGCAAAGCCTGGACGTGGGGCAGGTGGCGTTCCAGGACCAGCAGGCGCCGGTCGCTCACGGGGACTCCCTGCGATGGTCCGAAAGATTGCTCCTGATCCTTGTACACCGCCCGGCACCGGCCGCACAATCCCATTCACACGGGGGGTGGTTTTGCGGATGTCGTCGATTGCGCCCGATGCCCGCACCCCGGTAGCCGCTCACGCCGAGCCTGCCCCGGACCGCGAGGTGGGCGCGGTGGCAGACCGTGCCGATCGGGCGCTGCGCCTGTACCTGGCCGAGCCGGAGCAGGCGCGCCGGCTGGCCGTGGCCGCGGACCGGGATGCGGTCGCGGCGGGGGACTGGTCCAGTGCGTCGACCGCCCGGCGGGTCCTGGGCCTGGTGGCCGGGCACGTCTCCGACGCGGGCGCCGCCCGGCGGCACCTCGCCGCGGCAGTCCGCCACGCCCTGCGCGCCCACGACGCCGAGCGGGCCGCGCAGGCCCGCGTCGACCTGGCGTACGTCCTGGCCAGGCAGGGCCGTACCCGCGCGGCGCTGGCCGAGCTGGAACAGGCCCGCCCGCACCTGCGCCGGGGCGAGGCCGGCCGGCTGCTGGTGATGCAGGCGCTCGTGCTCAGAGGCCTGGGACGCTGGGACGAGGCCCTGGGCTGCTATCAGCTTGCGCTGCCTCTGGTGCGCCGCGGGGGAGACCGGCAGGCCCTGGCCGTGCTGCTCGGAAACCGGGGAGTGGTGCAGATCCACCGCGGCGCACTGAGCGCCGCCGAGCGTGACCTGTCGGAGGCCGGCGGGCTGCTGGGCGAGCTGGGCAACGGTCTGCACAGCGCCATCACCTGGCACAACCTGGGCTGTCTTTCGGCCCTGCGCGGGGATGTGCCGGAGGCGCTGCGCCGCTTCGAGGACGCCGAGCGGGGTTACCGGGCCCACCGCGAGGTGCCGTTGGAGCTGTGGCGTGACCGGGGTGAGCTGCTGCTTGCGGCGGGCCTGGCCGCTGAGGCGCGTGACGCCGCAGCCCGGGCCGTCGTGACGGCGCAACAGCGGCGCGAGCCCGGTGAGCTCGCCGAGGCCCGGCTACGGCTCGGTCAGGCCGCCCTCCTCGACGGCGACCCGCTGGCCGCGGTCGAAGGCGCCGACGCCGCTGCCCGCGCCTTCCTGCGGCAGCGCCGGCCCGGCTGGGCAGCGCTCGCCCGGTGGACGGGCCTGCAGGGCTGCCTGGCGTCCGACACGCGGCCGGTCACCGTGGAGCACGTGCTGCGGGCGGCGGCCCGGCTCGAAAGGGCTGGCTGGACGAGCCAGGCGCTGGAGGCGCGGCTGCGGGCGGCGCAGCTGGCGCAGCAGCTGGGCAGGCCGGCGACGGCGCGACGCCAGCTGCGCCTGGTCCGGCGCGCCCGGGTCGGCGGCTCGCCGGGGACCCGGCAGTTGGGATGGCAGGCGGAGGCCCTGTTGCACCTGCAGGCCGGCGACCGGGTGGGCTGCCGCCGGGCGGCAGCCCGGGGGCTCGCGATCGTCGAGCAGTACCGGGCTTCGCTGGGCGCCACCGACCTGCGAGCGCTCGCCTCGACGCGGGTGGCGGCGCTTGCCCGGCTGGGCCTGCAGGCCGCCGTGGACGACGGGCGGCCGACCACGGTGCTGTCCTGGGCCGAACGGCTGCGGGCCGCGCACGAGGTCGTCGGCAGCCGCGTCAGCGCGATCGGGGTCGGCGCCGCGGGCATCGTGGAATGGCCGGTGGGGACGATGCTGTGGGCGCCGAACAACGCCTACCGCGACTGGCCGGTGCGCGTGGAGCTCGAGAAGGTGACGAACCTGCCCGTGGTGGTGGACAACGACGCCAACGTGGCGGCGTTGGCCGAGGCCCGGCTGGGCGAGCCGTACGCGAACATGCTGCTGGTCACCGTGGGTACGGGCATCGGTGGCGGCGTCGTGATGAACGGCGAGATCTATCGCGGCCCCACCGGGCTCGGGGCCGAGCTGGGCCACATCATCCTCAACCCCGACGGCCCGCGCTGCGGCTGCGGCAACCACGGCTGCTTCGAGGCCTACGCGTCGGGCACGGCGTTGGCGCGGATCGTCA
>ENA-OFCD01000081-OFCD01000081.1-metagenomes-genome-assembly--contig:-NODE-81-length-60051-cov-5.558437_pt1 | contig 60051 bp, 57 predicted proteins | sample MGYA00153392_OFCD01 | MGnify analysis MGYA00153392 | reverse complement strand
GTTCTCCACCACGCTTCGAGACCTCGCGTTGCCGACCGCGTTGTTGCTCGCGATCGTCCCGCGGTTGGGTTTCGGGATCTACTTCGGGGCTTGGCACTCCGTGCGCCATACCGTGCTGCTGCTCGAGCGCGATTCGCGCGGTGGTAACGCGCGCGTGAGATGGCAGCGCTTCGCTCGGGAGTCTCTGCCCAACGTCGCGATCGCACTCGGTGTCGGAGCGCTCGCCTACGCGCTCTCACGCGCGGGCGATAAGCCATCGTTCGCGACGATGGACGACGCCGAGAACGAGGCGATCGCGGGCGCCCTCATCCTCGCAATTACCGTGCCGCATGAGATCGCCGTCGGCATCATCGAGCGACGCGCGCGCCTCGCGTGAACGCAACCATCGACGTCGCAATCGTCGGCGGCGGACCGGCGGGCTCGGCATGCGCGCTCGCACTCGCTCGCGCGGGTGTCGATGTCGTCGTCTTCGAGCGCGCGCCGATGCCGCGTGACAAAATTTGTGGCGACTTGCTCGGAAGCGACGCGGTCGCGCTCGTCCATAAGCTCGGTTTCGGGGCGGGGATTCTCGCGGAGGCCTCGCCGATCGATGCGGCAATCCTCATCGGCCCGCGTGGCGACCGGTACGGTTCGTTCGGTACGCCGCGCGCGCACACGACACCGGCACCCGCATATATGCTCGCACGCGCCACACTCGATCGTGCCTTACTCGACGTCGCGCGCGATGCGGGGGCACGCGTGCGCTTCGAACGCGTGAGCGATATCGTCCGCGATGGAACCGGACGGATCGCCGGTGTCGCGACGACCACGCAAGCGATTGCGGCCCGCGTCGTCATCGGCGCGGATGGATGGGGCTCCCTCGTCTCGCGCGCGATCGGTAATGCGGCCCCGGCCGATCGGAACGTCGCCGTAACGGTTCGTGCCTATGCCACCGGAATGCCGCAGACCGATACACGGATGCGATTTTTCGTCAACGATCGCGCCGATGGCTACGGCTGGATCTTCCCGATGGGCGACGGGGTTGCCAACATCGGTCTCGGTGCGATTCGCAGCGAGGGCGCTTTCGACGTACGTGAAGCCTGGCAACGCTTCATCGGTCCGCATGCCACCGCCGCGCCATATTTGCGCGGCGCGACGATCGGAACCGCACGCGCGTGGCCGATACCGCTCGGACCGCGCGCGTGCGCGCTCGCCCGACCCGGCGCACTCTTGGTCGGGGATGCAGCATCGCTCGCAAGCCCGCTCAGCGGATCGGGCATCGCGACCGCGCTTGCGAGCGGCGCGCGTGCCGCGCGATTCGCCCGTTTGGCACTTGCCGGTGACGACGGTGTATGGGAGGCGTACGCGCGCGAAACGCGCGGTTCGATCGTGCGACGATTACATCTCGAAGCGTGGGCGCACGAGACCTTCGGCACGGCTGCGGGTGTGAATCGTTACGCACGACTCGCGCGTCTCCCCGGTGCGGGCGCGATTCTTTCGCGTGCGATGCTCGCGCTCGGATGAGCGCATCGCCCTACGCTAAAAACGAGGCGAGGAGTGCGTTGACGCGTTGCGGTGCTTCTTGTGCGACCCAATGCGAGACGCCGGGTAAGTAGACGATGCGCACGTCACTCGCGAAGCGCTCCGTGCCGTACGTCGTCTCTTTGCCGAGGGCAACATCTTCTTCACCCCACACGACGAGCGTCGGCAGATCGATCGTCGGAAAGCCCAGCGCGATCTGTTCTGCCATGCCGCCGCGCGCGGCCGCACGATACCAATTGAGCATCGCAGCGAGCGTCGCGGGATCGCGCGCTTGACGGACGTACGCCTCGCGCTCGTCGATCGAGAAACACATCGGATCGCATGCGCTCTGCTCGAGAACGCGCATCATCGCGCGACCTTCATCCATGCCGAGGACGCGCTCCGCGAGGCCGGGGATTTGAAACGCAAGCAGGTACCACGATTTGCACATCTGTCGCCACGAACGGCTCACGACGCCGAGAAAAACGGCGGGATGCGGCACGTTGAGAATGACGAGTCGCTCGATCGGGCGCGGCGCGCGCATCGCGAAAAACCAGGCCACCGCTGCGCCCCAATCGTGCCCGACGAGCACGACGTTTCGCGCACCCGATGCATCGATAAGCGCCGCAACGTCGTCGACGAGTCGCGCGATGCGATACGCATCGATGTGCTCGGGACGCGTCGTGGCACCGTAGCCGCGTTGATTTGGTGCCCACACGCGATAGCCGAGCGCGACGAGCGGTGCGATCTGATTGTGCCACGATATCGCGTGTTCGGGAAAGCCATGTAGCAACAAGGCGAGTCGGTCGCCCACACCCGCTTCCAGGACTTCGAAATCGAGGCCGTTCGCACGAACCGTGCGATACGCGCCGATCGTCACCTACGCGACGACGGCTTCTGCGAGAGCTTCCCAACGTGCGAATGCAGCATCGACGGCCGCGCGCGCGGCGGCGAGTTCGGCCTCGAGCGTCGCGACGCGATCGCGGTCGTCGTAGATGGCAGGGTCGGCAAATTCGCGCTCGAGCACGGCGCGTTTTTCATCGAGCCGCGCGACTTCGCGTTCGGCGTTGGCTGCTTCGCGCGCGCGTTTGTCGCGCCGTTTCGCTTCGTCGCGATCGACGATGGCGGGCGACGGCGCAGGCGGCGGCGGTGCTTTCACGACGACTTTCGGTTGCGGGTTCTCGGCGTGTGTCGTAGCGAGCGCTTTCGCTGCGGGTCCGAGCCGTGCGCGCGTTTCGAAGGCTTCGTACCCGCCCTCGAGCATCACCGTCGTTCCGTCGTCGATCCACAATACTTTTTCTGCGAGTCGACGGAGCAAATAGCGGTCGTGCGAGACGACGATCATCGCGCCGCCATACCCGGCTAGGACGGCTTCGAGCGCTTCTTGGCTTGGAATGTCGAGGTCGTTCGTCGGTTCGTCCAAGAAAAGCAAATCGGCCGAACGCGCCATCAAGCGCGCGAGCATGATTCGTCGACGCTCGCCGCCCGAGAACGCATCGACGGGTTTATCGCCCGCATCGCCCGTGAGCCCAAGACGCCCGAGCAGCGATCGCGCTTCTTCCGGCAAGACCGCAGCGCCGACGAGCACCGCATCGACCGCACTCACGCCCGATGGGAGATCGTCGGTCGAGTCTTGCGAAAAATACGCGGTCTTCACGCCGGCCATGACTTCGACTTCCCCGCGATCGGGTTTGCGTCGACCCGCGAGCACGCCGAGTAACGTCGACTTGCCCGCGCCGTTCGACCCGACGACTGCGAGACGTTCGCCACGCGCTACCGTAAATGAAAGCCCGTCGAAAAGTGGTTTCGTGTACTCGACGCGCAAATCGCGCGCTTTGAGGGCGAAACCGTTCGTCGCGCGGCGCGAGGCCTCGAGTTTGACGGAGATCTTGGTCTGTGTGGTTTTCGGCGCTTCGACGCGTTCGACTTTAGCGAAAGCTTTCTCACGACTGCGCACGTGCGAATAGTTGTGCGAGCCGTGCGTCCGTAGCTCCGCGATCACGGCTTTGCGCTTCTTCTCATCGTCTTTAAACTTATCGTAATCGCGCTGCGCCTGTTCGAGTCGGAGCGCTTTTTCTTGAACGTATGCCTCATACGCACGACCCTGCGGGACGACGTATTCGGAGAGTTCGCCGCCGTCGAGTTCCCAAATGCGATTTGCGACGCGGTCGAGGAAATACCGATCGTGCGAGACAACGAGCGTCGCGCGCGGATCCGCAACGAGAAAATCTTCGAGCCAACGCACGGTTTCGATATCGAGATGATTGGTCGGCTCGTCGAGGATCAGGTAATCGGGCTCTTCGAGCAACATGCGCGCCAGCGCCGCGCGCGTGCGTTGGCCGCCCGAGAAAGCACTCGGCGGACGATCGAGATCGGATTCTTCGAAGCCGAACTCCGTGAGCATCGCGCGCATGACACGCTCGTTGCCCTCACCACCGTGGCGATCGAAAACTTCGCGCGCATCGCCGTAGGCGTGCATTAGCTTATCGACGAGGGCATCATCGTTCGCATGCGACGCGCGCGAGAGCGCCTCTTCGAGTTCCCGGACGCGCGCTTCTTCGGCATGCATGCGGGCGAATGCGCGATCGAGGATCGCGCGAAGGGTCACGGCGTCATCGGCGCTCGCGGCTTGCGAGAGATAGCCGAGCCGTGCGTCTTTCGCACGCACGATCGTGCCGCCCTCAACTTCATCGAGCCCGGCAAGGAGCCGAACCAAGGACGACTTTCCAGCGCCATTTGGGCCGACGAGCCCGACCTTTTCACCATCGCGAAGGGCGCCCGCGAGACCTCGAAAGATCTGCCGCGCGCCGTACGAACGTTCGAGGCCGGTAAAGCGAACCATATCCACTGGCTCAGCTTTCGCTACCGACCCCGTTTCGACCGTTCTCAAGGCTCGTTTTTGCCGAGTTCCACCTCTCGCTTCTCCGTATCTCCGAAAGTTGAGCCTCCAAGATCCGGACGTCTACCCGTGTCTGAGTCGCCGAGAAGCGATGCCCACGCCGATTCGAGCGCGCCGATGTGCTTCGCCGTCATCGTTTCGATGCGTTCGATGATGGCAATCGCGTTTATATAGTTTTGACTATCGCTCGATTTTCGTCGTGCGTCGATCGGACACGCGATATGTCGTTCGAACAATCGCGCGCATTCACAATCCTTCTCCGATAGCAAGTGATGTATGCGAATTGCAAATATTCCGCGCTCGCTCGGCACCCGACCAACATCCGCAACGTGAGAAACTTCTGCATCGTGCGGGCGGTCGTATCGTTCGCACATTCATTTTTTAGGAGAACGACGAATTTATGGCGACTCAAACGAACACACGCTTTCCCGAGCAGCTCGCGACGCCGAGCGATCTCAAACCCGATGCCGCAGCCGCGATCGCCGATGCGATCAATCCGCTGGTTGCCGACGCATTCGCGCTCTATCTGAAGACGAAGAATTTTCATTGGCATATGTCGGGAAGCCATTACCGCGAGTACCACCTCTTACTCGACGAACAAGCCGATCAAATTTTCGCAATGACGGACGTTCTCGCCGAGCGAGTACGTAAAGTCGGCGGAACCACCATCCGTTCGATCGGCCATGTCGCGAAACTTCAAAACGTCGCCGATGACGATCGCGAATACGTGACACCGCTCGACATGCTCAAAGAGCTCGTGCAAGACAACAAGAACTTCGTCGCACGTCAGCGCGCCGCACACGAAATCTGCGCCAAACATAACGATATCGCAACGACCAGCCTGCTCGAGAACTTCGTCGACGAAACCGAACGTCGCACGTGGTTCCTCTACGAAACCGTCGTCGGGGCCGAGCATACCGCCTAATCGCGCGCGCACACGCTCGCAACGAATGTGAGGTCGACGTATCCTCGTGGTAGGCCGGGTCCGGCGAGGACACGAGGTGCGTCTCCCGGCTCGCCGAGATGTTCGATGACGCTCGTCGCCATCGCAAAATCTTCACCCTCCGTGTAGATACTCGGCGTGACGATCGTCGCGATCTTTGCCGCCTGTGCGGCACGGAGCCCGACGTTGGAATCTTCGAATGCAACTGCCCGACCCGCGTCGATTCCCAAGCGCTCGAGCGCGAGGAGAAAGATGTCGGGTGCGGGCTTTTTATGCGCGACCATATCACCAGCCGCGATCACTTCGAACGACGCGGCGAAGACCGGATCGCGTTTCAAAAGCGCTTCGACGCCGCTGGGCGCCGCCGTCGTCGCGATCGCGCAGCGAACGCCCGCGGCACGTGCTTGCGCGACGAGGCGAATGACGCCCGGTCGGAAAGCGAGCGTTTCCGCGAGCCGATCGAAATGATGACGTTTCGCTTCGTGGAGGCGCGCGACGAGCGACGACCGCTCGCGTTCCGCGATGTCGGGCCGTTCGCGGCTTAGGAAAGCGTCGAGGCGCTCTTTGCCGCCCGCGATTGCCAAAAGTTCGCCGTAGGTCGCGACGTCCCACCGCCAAGAAACGCCCGCGTCTTCGAAGGCGGCATTGTAGGCGACGCGATGGCCGTCGCGTTCGGTTTCGGCAATGGTTCCGTCGAAGTCAAAAATTAGCGCGGTGAGCTCGGCCATATCGCCCGCGGTTTCCAACAAACGTTCGCGCCGACCCGCTTTGCCGAGCAATGGTAACGGGCCGCCTCGATGCGTCGCCGAACGCCGTCCACCATGTTCTCGTTTCTTCTCGTCGCGGCCATCGCGACGACACCGACCGCTCTACCGCGCGCGAGCGCATCGCCGAGCGCGACTGCGACGCAGAGCGCGGTCGAATCGCCGACGCCGTCGCGTCTCCTCGGCATGATTCGGGCAAAATTTCGCTCGCATCGGCCGCCGCCGGCCTACATCACCTACATCCTCGAGCGCAAACAACTCACCGATCAAGGCTATCCCGACTACGCCGAAAGCTACAAGACCAAGTACTGGACACGCAATGCCGATCGCGCGGCACTTACCCGGCGCGTCAATCGCGATATCAATCGCGGTGAGATGAAGTTCGACCGACCAGCCTTCAACGAAAGTCGAGATCCGGGGCCACCGACCGCCGATCTTTTCGAACCCGCACCACGTAAATCGCGACCCGTCTCGTTCGTCCCCACGCCGGAACCCGTCGGATCATCGTTGCCGACGATCGGTAATATTTCGGTGGTCGGCGAGTTCGATTATCGCGTGGATACGATCGCGACGGAAGGGAACGAACTCCATCTCACGATCTTGCCGACGCGCGATCCCGATCGCAATCGTTTACGCGAGCTCTTCGTCGATCGAAAAACGCTCGAACTCCACAAGCTCGTGGCGACCGATAAACTTTTCTTGCTCGGCTCCTCCGACGTTTACGGCGTGACGTTTACGGTGACACTCGGAATGCTCGAGGGAACGCCCGTGGTGAAAACGATTCACGGCGTCGTCGGTGACGGCTATCAAGGCGACGGATCGATCGTCGATTACACCTTTCGCGACATCACGTTTCCGGCGACGTTACCAGCGTGGTATTTCGATCCGAAAACCTACGCACAACACGAGGCCGAAGAACCATCCTAACGTAAGGACGCAAGCGCCTTAACGCACACGCATCCGGGAGGACCTTAAGTCATGACCGATACCGAACTTCAAACTTTCGTCGGGAAACCGATTCGCGCGACGCTCGCCGACGGCCGCGTCATCGCGGGAACGCTCCACGTCGAGGATAGCCACGGACATGGGCACGCGCACTACGCGATCGTCAGCGACGGCATCGCGAAAGGCAGCCCGAATGTCAGCGAAGTCCTCCACGGCGCGGACGCGGTCGTTACCGTGGAAGACGCCTCGAACGACCCCGCCGCCGTCGAGTAGCTCGTTTCGGCGGGGCGATACTTCGATGCGGCGCTATTAGCCGCGTCGCAGTGTCGCCCCGCGGTCTCGCAACACTTTCACGAGGTCGGCTTCCGACGCAACATCCAGAAATGCGATGAGCGCCTGCTCGACGATCGATGAAGCACTTAAGTTTTCATCGAATCCGAGTTTTCGCACGCGGTGAATGAGGTCGTCCGGCAGGTTGACGGACATGGTCCGGAGGTGTAGGTCACGCGACATGCGGGAACTCAGTTCCGAAGATTACGCCGCGCCCGACCGAGAAACCCCGGCAACCGCGCGAAAACGCTTGATCGACGTAAGTAGTGCGCATTCGGTACTTACTAACACATCCATGCACGACGTCGCGTCGCGTCCGTAGATTCGTATGTCGCTACGAGCGGCGCGCTTCGCCTGCGCGGTACCGATAAACGATCCGCCCCTTGGTGAGATCATACGGGGACATCTCGAGATCGACGCGATCGCCCGGGAGAATTTTGATGCGATGGCGACGCAACCGGCCCGCAATGTGCGCGAGAATCGTCTGGCCATTTTCGAGTTCGACTGCGAAGGTCGTGCTCGGGAACACCTGCTTGATCGTCCCGAAGAGCTCGAGCGGCGCCTCTTTCGAGGGCTCCGCAGAGACTTTCCGAGGCGCTGCGCTAAAAGAACCACGGCGAGCTATGATCGCACCGACTTACAAAACATCATATAATCCGAGTATACCGCTAATCGTCATCGTCGTCGACATCTAGGACGATCGGGGGGTTGAGCACGTCGGCGATATCGCCGAAGAGCGTGACGGCATCGCGAAATTCGTCGTACCCCGCTTCGTCGATCGAGAACCACGCGATGGCTGCGGGCTCGGGATCACTCGGGGCGATAAGGTCGATCGCGATCGGCTCTGAGCCGTCGTCTTCGACGGTCGGCATGAAGACATATTGGAGCAGATCGAGCCCGATAAAGACGTTGAGCACGTCGGCGACTTTTGTCAGAAGTGCGGGCCGCGCATCGTTCTCGCCATTTTCGGCTCGTAAGAGCAACTCGCGCACGTCATCGGAAAGAAGCGCGAATCCAGGATATTCGACGAGGGACATGCGCTCGCGGGTTCGGTGAGCGGCCGCATGCCCCCGCCACCGCAAGGTGGCTTCTCGGTTTGAGCGCGAGCATGGCGGGGAAACGGCTGGCCATGGTCAACGAGCAAACCCAACGCTGCGAGCATCTCGCGTGCCTTTGCGAGGTAACGTTCGAAGAGGCGACCTGTTCGCCATATTGCGCCTCACCCGACGGACGCGATCCGCAGAATATCACCTGTGCGTGCGGCCACCCGGCGTGCGCGAAGGCGATCGACGAACAACTTCACGGCGGCGCCGGCAGCGAGAGTGCGACCTAGCCCTTACTTCGAGCCGGAGCGCAAGAGAGCGGGAAATCGCGCTTCGAGCACGGCGACTTTCGGTGCGTCGATTGCGACGATGTAGGGGTACGTCGGGTTTTTCTCTGCGAAGTGCTGGTGGTAGGCCTCGGCAACGTAGAACGCCGAGAGTGGTGCGATGCGCGTCGCGATCGGTCGAGAGAACGTCTTCTGGGCGGTCAGCGCGTTAATGGCCGTCTGCGCGTCGCGCTTTTGAGCGGCATTTGCGTAGAAAATCTCCGACCGGTATTGCGGACCGTCGTCGGGCCCTTGCCGGTCGATCTCCGTCGGATCGTGTGCGACGGAGAAAAAGACATCGAGCAGTCGCGCATAGGAGATCTTCGTCGGATCGTAGGCGATCAGGACCGACTCGGCGTGACCCGTCCGACCCGAACTCACGGTCTCGTAGTTGGCTGTTTCGCGCGTCCCGCCGCTGTAACCGACCGTGACGTCGTCGACACCACGCAACTTCGCAAAGACGTCTTCGAGGCCCCAAAAGCAGCCGCCGGCGAGGACCGCGGTCGCGTGGTGCGTCGCAAAGACGGGAGCGACGATTGCGGCGGGCTCGGCCGCTGCGGGGCGTGCGACCCAGGGCGCAAGTGCGAACGGCAGGGCGAGTAGCGCGCCTACGGCGAGCAGAGTTTGGCGTTTGATCATGTCATCATACCAACGTGCGACAAGCACCATCGGGTTGCTTCGCCACACCGTTCGGCGTCTGCGACGAGAACGGTCTTCGGTCGCCCAACCAACGCGATTATGCGACGCGACGACGCGATGCTTGTCGCATCCGGCCGTATTCGGAGACGGCGATCCCGATGGCGGTCGCATCGAGCGGAGGTACGGGTTCGACGAGCGACCACATCCGATGGTACGCGCGGAGTGCCGTCACGAGAGCGCCGACGTCGGCGGAGCCGCTGCGATGTCGTTTTGCGACTTCGCGAGCGAAACGACGGACGCGGAGTTCGAAAGCCGGCTGCGGCGGATCGAAGAGCGTTGCGCTCGGGCCATTGCGTTTCATATAGCGATCCTAACCCGTTCCTGTGCCAACATCATGGCACCGCGATGCGAGGCATGCGCGACCGCTTCGCAAAGAGGCGCGCCATGAGTGCCGTCCCCCGAACCATCATCCACGTCATCCGACACGGCGACGCCCTCCCCGATCACACGACGGAGTTTTCGGGTGCTGCGGGCTATGACGACCTCGGCCTCAGCACCATCGGACAGCGCCAAGCGCGGGCACTCGGTGCGCGACTCGCGCGCTCGACGAGATTGGCGGCGGTCATCTCGAGCCCGACGCGACGCGCCTACGAAACCGCGCGTGTCGTCGCCGATGCGTGCGGCCTCGACGTGACAACCGACGCACGCATCCGCGAAATCGGTCTCGGAAACGAGCCGTTCGCAGCCCAACTCGGCGACGCCGAGCGTGCGAGTGCGATCCGCGAGCGACTGGCGATGCTCGCCGAGATGGCGTTACGCGACGGGTCGTGGGCCGCCGTGCCCGATGCCGAACGCGCGAGCGACGTCCGCATTCGCTTCGGAAGCGCGGTCGCGGAGATCGTGCGTGCCTATCCCGACGCACACGTCGCCATCGTCTCCCATGCCGGGAGCATCAACGCCTATTTCGCCGAACTCGTCGGAACGGCACGCGACTTCTTCTTTCCGGCGGGCAACACGTCGCTCTCGACCGTCCGCATCGCCGGTTCCCAGCGACTTATTTTACGATTGAACGATACCGCCCATCTCGAAGATGGCGATGGTACGCCTTAGCGCAGCGTCCACGTCGCGATATTCCACAAATCCGATCCGACCGGGACGGGCGTGACGCCGTGAAGATCGGTATTATATGCGGCCGTCTCAGGGAGCCAATCGAGCACGTATTCCGGGACGTTGTCGATGAGGACGTGAGCGATTTTGGCATACGCGGCGCGGCGACGCGTGAGGTCGTAGGTCGCGAGACCCGCGGCTTGCGCGCGCGCGATTTCTTCGCTCGAAAAGAACGAATCGTTTTGACCGAGCGGCGGGATCGACCGCGGCGAGATATAGGTTTCGTCATCGGGATCGGGCGTGCTATTGACCCATGTGAAGAGCGCCACGTCGGTCTTTCCGCCGGAGATGAGGCCGCCGGCTGCAGCGGGAGCGAAGAGCGTCGCGGCCGGCGCGTTTTTCACGGTCACATTCGCGCCGATCGCGTGCCAATCGCTCTGTAAGAGCACCTCGATTTGCTCGCGCGGCTTCACACCCGCAACCGTCGAAATCGAAAATGCGAGCGGAACGCCGGCGCGTCGACGCATTCCATCGGCGCCAAGTTTCCATCCCGCCGCATCCAGAAGCGCCGCCGCGCGCGTGGGATCGTGCGGGTAATACGCGATCTTCGGATCGCCCCAGCCGAAATCGGGGTTGAAATGCGTCGGGGCGTTACGCCCGAGACCGAAGTACACTTTCTTGTAGATCGCTGCTTCGTCCATCGCGTAGCAGAGTGCGAGGCGCACGTTGCGATCGTCGAGCGGTGGTCGTTTGGTATTGAAGTTGAGATGTTCCCAATGCAGGGTCGAGGTCGACGCGACGGTGAGACCGTCGATCGCACGCACGCGTTCGACTTGGTTCGGCGGAATATCGAAATAGAGATCGACCTCGTGCGTCCGGAGTTCGGAGAGCATCGTGTTTTGATCGGGTACGAACTTGATCGTCACGTGTTCGATCTTCGGTGCGCCGCGAAAGTAGGCGTGATTGGCACGAAAGCGCATCTCGCTCCCGTGCTGCCACGATTCGAAAATATATGGTCCCGAACCGATCGGTCCGCGATTGAACGGCACCTTATTGATCGACGCATACCCGCGCAGGATGTGTTCGGGAACGATCGCGCCCTGATTGAGATTTTTGAAGAGAAAGATTGCGGGCGGATACGGCCGATCTAGGCGAACGATGACGGTACGATCGTCGGGCGTATCGATCCGTTGAATGCGCTCGTACCCGACGCGCGTCGGTGTCACGTTGCTCCGATTCATGATCTGCCGCCACGTAAAGGCGACGTCGTGCGAGGTCAGGGGAACGCCGTCGTGCCATTTTGCGCCCGGCATGAGGTGATAGGTGATGGTCTTGCCATCTTTGGAGATCCCACCGTTTGCAAGCGATGGCACTTCGCGCGCGAGATCGGGTACGGGGCGGCCGCGTTCGTCGAATCGGATGAGCCCGTCGAAGACGAGTTGGAAGACGTCGGACGAAAACGACATCTGTCCGATCACGGGGTTAAGCGTATCGGGTTCTTCGTAAAATCCGATGCGCACCGTATCGGGCTTCGTCCATGCGTGCAGCGAGTTGCCCGCGCTCGAGCCGAGCTTCGTGCAGCCGATGTTCCCGAATGCGATCGCGCCGAGCAACGCTGCAGCGATCCGACGCATCATCGTTTAGACGATGCCGAGCAGTTCGATATCGAAAATCAGCGTCGCGCCGGGCGGAATGACACCACCCGCGCCCGCATCGCCATAGCCGAGTTTTGCCGGAATGATGAGCTTGCGGCGACCGCCGACGCGCATCGTCGCGACGCCCTCGTCCCAACCGGCAATGACGCGATGTTGCCCGAGCGGAAATTCAAACGGCGTCCCACGATCGCGCGAGCTGTCGAACTTCTTACCGTCGACGAGCGTGCCCGTGTAGTGAACACGCACGGTCTGCCCGAGCTTCGGCATCTCGCCACGACCGACGACGAGATCTTGGTAGCTGAGCCCATCGGGAAGCTTTACGAGCTTCGGCCCACGTTTGCCATGCGGCATCATTGCGGCGAAGACGCGCGTGCTCAAAAACGGCAGTGCGACGGCGGAGAGGATGACGGCGGAACGCTTCATAGGGGCCGAATTCGCAGCGGCCGCGTCGCTCCCCCGTTGTCGCATTTTAAAAAAACCCGACGGAATGTTCCGTCGAGCTTTATCTAAGGATTTTGCTACGTTTTAGTCGTCGTGGCCATGACCGTGGCCGTGCTTGCCTTCATCGCCCTGCTCGTCATCGTTTCCGTGGTGACGATGCTTGTATTGGCCATAATGATGTCCGTTATCGTGGCGCCCGCCGTTGTAGTCTTGCGGGTAATACACGGTCGGATTATTCGTGCATGGAATACCGAAGCCAGTGAAGGTGCAAGCCTGGCCGTTGTTGCCGGTGCGCAGCACGTCGCCGTTCGGATACACGATGCGGCCATCACCTAAAATCGTGCCGCCGTCTTGCGTCCGGCCGACCGGAGCATTGGCCTGCTGCTGCTTGTGGCGGACGTTGTTCGAGATGAGAATTGCGGCGACGGCCGCTGCGCCGCCGAGCAAGACTGCCGTCGTCGATGCGCTGTCGGCTTTTGCCGGGCGCGGCGCCACGCCAACCAGCATGGCGAAAAGTGTGAAAGCCGCGACGAACGCCGTGAGGCGCGAATTCGCTCGGGGCCGGACCAATGATTGCGTCATAAAGAGAACCTCCAAATGAGACAACGCGGCCGTTCGCTCGAGGGTTCCCACGTTACCAGAATTCTTTATCACCCGAGACGATCGCGGCCGTGCGGCGCGTCGAGATCGAGGATCGGACCGAGCGGAACGATGCGCGTCGGATTGATTTCATCATGCGTCGCGTAATAGTGGCGCTTGATGTGATCGAAATCGACGGTCGCGGCTACGCCATCGATCTGATAGAGATCGCGCAAATATCCTGAGAGATTTGGATAGTCGGCGATGCGCCGCAGGTTGCATTTGAAATGCCCGACGTAGACCGCATCGAAACGGACGAGTGTTACGAAGAGGCGCCAGTCCGTTTCCAGCGGCCTCGCGCCGAAAAGATACCGTCGCGTCGCCAGACGCGCGTCGAGTTCGTCGAGTCGTTCGAAGAGCCGTCGCACCGGCGGCTCGTATGCCGCTTGGTTCGATGCGAACCCCGCGCGATAGACGCCGTTATTGACGTCGCGATAGATCGTGGCGTTGAGCGCCTCGATCTCCGCGCGATGTTCTGCTGGATAGAATTCGCGTGGATGCTTCGCGAGCGACGCAAAATTCGTTTCGAACATACGCATGATGTCGTCGTCGTTATTGGAGACGATGCGATGCGTCTGGGTATCCCACAGCACGGGCACGGTCACGCGCCCGCGATACGACGGATCGGTCGCGAGATACGCATCGCGAAGATACGCGAAGCCGTTGATCGGGTCGATCGAATGACCGCGCCCTTCGCGAAAGGTCCAACCATCTTCGTCGTTGCGGATCGGGTCGACGACCGTCATGCCGATCGCATCGTCGAGGCCTTGCAACGCGCGCACGATGATCGTGCGGTGTGCCCACGGACACGCGAGCGAAACGTAGAGATGGTAGCGTTTGGAGACCACGGGAAAGAGCGCGCCTTCCTGCGAGGAGACGCGCTGGCCGAAAGCGTCACCCTGTCGCTGAAAGTCGCCTGCAGCGGACTGCTCGGCCGGAAACTGTGCTTTAACGCTCATGCATGACTCTTTGACCGCCGCCACCATGAGCCCGCCCGAGGACGATTTCAGCCGAGCCATTCCGGGTTCTGGACCGTGCTATCGAAAAAATGGGATGTTTTGTAGAGTTCGGTCGCACCGTCGTTTGCGAAAGGTGCCGTTTTGGCCAGCATCGCGGCGATGTCTTCGGCTGCGAGCGGCACGAAGGTCTCGATGGCGCGAAACGCTTGCTCAAGCACCGGACGCGAATCGATGCCGGTGATAACGACGCTGGTTCCGAGATTGAGGCCGTAGTGCAGCATGTCGATCGGCTGGAGCAGGCCTGTTTTTAAAATATGCGCGTCGCCGAACGTTTTCATCGCGAGCGTCCCGAGATCGAGATCTCGCGCGACCGGGAGCACGAGCCGCTCGAAACTCCGAAAGTGCGCGTCCATCACGTTGAGCGGCATCTGAATCGTATCGAAGGCGAAGTCATGCGCGCGCGCGACCTCGAGCATGTGGAGATGGATCGCCGGGCTCTTGTGACCCGTGAATCCGATGAAGCGAACTTTGCCCGCAGCTTTTGCGGCGAGCACCGCTTCGAGTGCGCCGTCATGTGCGAAGATTCGATCGGCATCTTCGAGACGGATGACTTCATGAAACTGCAAGAGATCGATGCGATCGGTAAGGAGCCGCGCGAGTGATTCGTCGATCTGCTGCGCGGCCGCACGTTTGGTGCGGCCGTCGATCTTCGTCATGAGAAACGAGCGATCGCGATAGCCGGCATACGAGAGCGCGCGGCCCATGCGCATCTCGCTCGTGCCGCCGTTGTAATCCCAACTGTTGTCCAGGAACGTGATGCCGCCGTCGATCGCACCGTGGATGAGTGCGATCGCCTCGCTATCGGCGAGATGTGATTGACCGATGTGAAATCCGCCGAGACCGATCGCCGAGACGTGCTGCTCGGTTCGTCCTAGGCGCCGTAAGGCGACGCTCATGGCACCACCACTACCCGCATCGAGGCGACCTTACTCAGATGCCCTGCGAGCCGTCGCGATGGCGATGGATGGGCGAGACGATCAGCTGCGCCAAGAGTAACCCGGCAACGATCTCGACCGCCGCGACGACGGAATTGACGGCGATGCTCGCGGCGTCGGCTGCGTCACTCTGCAAGATGAAGAGAATACTTTCGTAACTCAGCGCTCCGGGAACGAGAATGAGCAGGCCTGGAATCAGCAAGACGGCCTGCGGGACGCGCACGTATTTGGCGCCGATGGTCGCCACGAGACCGACGGCGAGCGCACCACCGAACGCCGCAACTTGGTGCGCCGGCAAAAGCGCGAGAAGGCGATACGCCACTTCCGCAACGACGCACGATCCGAGCACGAGCGGATAGTCGAGCAAACGCGCGTTCTCGAGAATCGCGATGCCCGTCGCAACGGCGAGAACGGCGAGGGCGAGTAAGAACCATGGCGTTGGCAAGACCATCACGTGACCGGCATGCATCGCGCCCGTCCCAACGACCGCGATTCCGAGCGCGAACCCGCATCCGAGAGAAAGAACGGTCATGAGGACGCTCCCAAGCCGTGCGGTTCCGGCGACGAGATTTCGAAAGGCGAGTTCGTGTAGGGCCGCGGTGAGTTGAAAGCCGGGGAGCACTTGGACCACGCCCGCAACGAGCGGAACGTAGACCGCTAATGGATGTACGTGGGATGCGTAGAGCGTGACGACGACCGTCGCGACGAACGCGGCGAGTACTTCGAAGAGTCGTGCGATCGTCGGTACGACGCGACCGAAGACAGCGAGGAATCCCGTCGCCACACCGACGAGCGCTGCGGCCATATCTTCGTGCGCACCGCCACCGAGAATGATGGCGGCGCCGAGAGAAAGCACGCCGTACGCGGCGACCGTCGGAAGGACCGTGACCCGTGGTTGCAGATCGGCGATCCGCGAGACTTCGCGAACGGCGTACGACACGTCGATTGGATCGTGAAGGATGCCTTCGTAGACGATATTGAGCAACGCGAGACGGCGGAGATCGATACTTCCGGGCTCGAGTCGCAGCAAGACGACCTTTTGCGCGTATCCCGGGCCGATCGCTGCCATGATGCTCGTAGGAAGAGCCGTCACTTGCAGCTCGAGGTCGAGCGCCCGCGCGGCCTCGTGCATGATCTCTTCGAGTTGATCCGAGGGCACACCGGATTGATGATACGCGCGGCCGAGTGCGATCACGAGCGCAGATTTGGGATCGCCCGCAACGATATCGTGCGCGGCGGTTTCGGAGATCGCGACGGGCGTCGATTCCATCTCGCTCAGGGATACGTCTCGGGCTCGAGTTCGTTTGCGCCGTCGGCGTTTGCCGTAACGCTGTCGAGCAAGGCGTTTGCTCGAGCGAGGAGATCGGCAGGACCGCTCACCCGACGCGCTGACGCGCGGCGTAACGTAAGTGCTTTGGTCTCGGCTTTATGACAGCGAATGCAGAGTGTGCGCAGATTGCTCAGTTCATTTTTGCCGCCCTCGGCGATCGGCACGATGTGGTCGGCGTCCCACCACGTTTTACGCAATCGGCGTTTGGGGATTTCGTAGCGTCGTGCGGATGCCGCGCGATTTGCCGCGGGCAACGCCGCATATTCGCGACGGATTTTGCGACAATCGGTTCGGCAGATGCGGCAGATGCCGCGATCGCGGCGCGCGACCTGCGATCGCAGACCGCGCCACGTCGCGGAATCCCAATACGCGTCGGCACACGCATCACGACACCAGACGCGTCGCCGGACCCCGAGTTCGTTCTCGCACCACGCGCAGAGTTTGCGGCCTTGTGGGCCGGTGCGGCCGTCGATGCGGGCTGCGAGTTCCGCAAAAGCGACGCCGAACGCAGCACCGCGATGCGTGCGCTCGGCGGTGCTCACGTTTTTTCGGGGTGATCCGTGTGGAGCGCATCGTGAATGCGCGCGTGAAGATCGGCGAGATGAACGCGTGTTTCGCGATCGACGCCGGGTGCCCGTCCGGCACGGGCCGTCTCACCTTGCAACGCGACGAGCTGTGCGCGCGCGAAGGCGCGCGCGTCGGTCGGTGCGTGGACGTCGGGCTTGACGAGTAACGCTACGAGCGTATCGACATAGGTCTGCTGCAACGTGCGGCGGAGCGCGTTCACGGGTCGCGATGCGGATCCGCGAAGTTCGGTAAAAACGCTTGCGTGCATCCAGTCGAAAAGATCGCCGAGACGCATCGGACGGCCCGATGTCGTCGCCGCCGAGGCGTCGGCGATGCGTGCGAGCACGATCGGTAAGAACATCTGTTTCATCGCCGCCGATTGCATGGTTGCGATCTCTTCGGCAACGGGGATGTCGTGCCGTTCGGGCGGATCGTACTCGAACTGCGGTAGGTTGCCGTAGCCCTCGAGCGCGACATATCCATAACCCGCCCACTCGCTGTAGCCGAGCGACGTGCGCAACTGGGGCGAGATCCGAAACGCATCGGCAGCAAAGAGATAGCGATCGAGCAGTGCGAACGCGCTTTTTTGGAGCTCGAAAGGGACCGGGACGACGGCCGATTCCGCGTGTGGATCGTCACGATGCGCGCGCGAGATGTATTGACCGCCAATATAATGGGTCGGCATCTCGGCGCATCCACGGTAGCGACCCAGCACGTCGCGGAACGCATCGCTCGTCTCTTCATAAGCGCCCCCCGGACGCGGGAAATACGCGCCGAGCTTTCCAAGAAGATCGCGATTCATCTTGAGCTGTACGTCGCACCATGCGAGCGGATCGTTTGTAAGGATCCCCTGCTCGACGCGCGGGTCGGAGGCGTGGCCGTTCGCCCAGCTCACGTCTTCATCGGAGGCATACCGGTACATCGGATCGCTCCAGACTGTCGCCCACTTCGCGAGCGTTGGAATCTCGTCTTCGGGCGTCTTCGCGCCCGGGATGCGGCCGTAGGTCCATTTCATCGCGTAGTAGTCGTAGGGTCCCAGTGCCGTCTGTTCGTAGTCACCTTGCGCGTACGCGCGCGGCCAGAGATTGGTCGGGGCGTATTCCATGACCGTCGAGGCGATGCCGAACTTGGCCGTGAAGCTTTTGTCCTGAAGTTGTTTCGCGGTATACGCCCGCGAACCGATGAAATTGTGTTGCATACCGAGATTGTGGCCCGTTTCGTGCATGATGACCGAGAGCCACGTATCGTCCATGAACTGCTGCGGCATCGGGTCGGTGACGCGACCGAAGCGAACCGGATCGATGACGTGCGTCCATTCGCGCAGCGCCCCCATCGGCACGTCGGCTGAGATCAGAATACCCGTCCGAAACTCTTCTCCCGTTCGCGGATCGTAGAGCGTCTGTGAATCCGCGCCGAAGCTCGCACGGTACTCCGTCACCCAGCGCAGCACGTTATACCGGATGTCGTCGGCGTCCCAGTTCGGGTCGTCAGGTTGATCGCGGACTTGGAGCGCGTCGCTGATGCCGATCTTCTCGAACGCGGCGTTCCATTTTAAAACACCCGCGCGAATCGCCGGGCGGTAACGTTCGGGGACGGTGTTGCTCATGTAGAACACCATCGGATGCGTCGCGGGCGAGAGCGGCTTGCTCGGATCCGATGGTTGCAGATTCCAGCGCACGGCGTAGCGGAGTTTGCGTGAGAGGACCTCGTTTTTATCGTAGGTGAGATAGATATCGTTGTAGATTCCGACGCGGTCGTCGGCATAGCGCGGCTTGTAGTCGCTGGTTCCGGGAGATTCGGCGATGTTGTAGACGACGTCGATACCAACGTGACGCGGATCGGGCAAGACGTCGGCGATGCGCTGATCTTCGGAGTTCCACGTTTGCAACGCGTGGATGACGATATTTTTCGGGAAGGCCTTCGTGACCCCGAAGTAGCTGCGTTCCTTATCGAGGGCGTAGGCATCGGCTTTGGGCTGGTCGTGAATATTCGCTTTGAGGACGGCTTTGAGATTGAGCTGATCTTCGAGATAGGGCGCGGCATCCATGACGACGGCACCGGTTTTCGCATCGATGGCGGCGAGCGGTGCGAGCGCGACGGTCGTGCGCGCGAAACTCCCCGCGATCGCACGCTGTGCGGCTGGATCGTGGGGTGCGACGAAATACGGACTCGGCCAAACGATCGCGACGCTGTTACCCGTCCGTTCGAAACGCACGAGTTCGGTCGGCAGATGATCGGTATTGCCGTAGACGACGCCTTGACCGCCGATGCCCGATGCCGGAACGATCGTCTGCACGAAGTCGCGATCGAGTTGGTTCGCAGCGAGCTCGAGATAGAGTTTGCCGTCTTTGTGCCAGATCGTGAAGAGTCCGCGTTGCGGCGTCGCGCCTTTGATGAAGGCTTCGTATGCGACGGGAGCCTCCGCACGTGCGGCCCCCCCGATTCCGCACACGAACGCGACGATCGCGACGAAGGACGTGAAGAAGCGCGAAACCGTCATGCGAACGAATTGGCTATCGCGTATGACGGCTCCGCTCGCGGCTATTTGATCGTGAGCGGTTTGTACTTGATGCGATGCGGTTTTGCAGCTTCTTCGCCGAGACGCATGCGTTTATTCGCTTCGTACTGCGTGTAATTACCGTCGAAATAGAAGACGCTCGAGTCGCCTTCGAAGGCGATGATGTGCGTTGCGATGCGATCGAGAAACCAACGATCGTGGCTAACGACCAGAACGGTTCCCGCGAATTCCGAGAGCCCGTCCTCGAGAGCGCGCAGCGTCTCGACGTCGAGATCGTTCGACGGTTCGTCCAGAAGCAACACGTTCGCGCCGGCCAGAAGCGTCTTCGCCATGTGCAAGCGGCCGCGTTCGCCGCCCGAAAGCGTGCCGACGAGTTTTTGCTGATCGGCACCTTTGAAATTGAAGCGGCCCAAATACTGGCGCGACGGCATTTCAAATCTGCCGACCATGATGAAATCGCGACCGCCGCTGATGACTTCCCAAGCCGTCTTCGTATCGTCGAGCGATTCGCGCGACTGGTCGACGACGGCCATATTGACCGTCGTGCCGATTTTAATCTCGCCCGTATCGGGCGTCTCGGCACCGGAGAGCATGCGGAACATCGTGGATTTTCCGGCGCCGTTGGGCCCGATGATGCCGACGATCGCACCCGCTGGAATGATGAAATTCACGTTTTCCATGAGCAGGCGATCGCCGTAGCTTTTCGAGACGTTTTTGAACTCGATGACCTGCGACCCGAGGCGATCGGAAACCGGGACGAAGATCTCTTGCGTCTCGTTCGTTTTCTGGTATTCGTAGCTCGAGAGTTCTTCGAAGCGCGCCATACGCGACGCGTTCTTCGATTGCTGGCCCTTGGTGTTGGTGCGCACCCACTCGAGCTCTTTTTTGAGCGCCTTCTGTCGCGCGGACTCTTCTTTTTCTTCTTGCGCCAGACGCTGTAGCTTCTGATCGAGCCAGGAGCTGTAATTGCCCTTGAACGGGATGCCGCGACCGCGATCGAGTTCGAGGATCCATTCGGCCGCATTATCGAGAAAGTAACGGTCGTGGGTGACGGCGACGACGGTGCCCGAAAACGCCTGCAAATATTTCTCGAGCCATTCGACGCTTTCGGCATCGAGATGATTGGTCGGCTCGTCGAGCAGCAACATGCCCGGTTTCGAGAGCAAGAGACGGCAGAGCGCGACGCGTCGCTTCTCGCCGCCGGAAAGCGGGCCGATCTTCGCATCCCACGGCGGCAAACGCAGCGCATCGGCGGCGATTTCGAGCTGCTGATCGAGCGAATCACCATCGGCTGCAAAGATTTCGGCTTCGAGTCGCTCCTGTTCTTTTGCGAGCTTATCGAAATCCGCGTCGGGATCGCCGTACGCGGCGTAGACTTCTCCGAGACGTTTACGCGCGGCGAGGACGTGCCCGAGCGCCTCCTCGACGATCTCACGGACCGTTTTTTCGGGATCGAGTTTGGGTTCTTGTTCGAGGTAGCCGATGCTGAGATTATTCTGCGCCTTCGCCTCGCCATCGAACTCAGTCTCGACACCGGCCATGATCCGTAACAGCGTCGATTTTCCCGACCCGTTCGTGCCGAGGATGCCGATCTTCGCGCCGGGAAAAAAACTGAGCGAGATATCACGCAGAATAGCTTTTTTCGGCGGCACAGTTTTGCCGACGCGTTGCATCGTGTAGACGTAGGACATTCGGGTTCCTTGCAGGGTAGGGGCGAGCCCGAGATCATTGCCCGCGCAAGCGCGCGGACCCTCGGTCACGAAGACACCTGCGATGGAGGTTTGTTGGTTCGGCCCCGCGCCACGTCGTTTCACCAAGCCGCAGGCGTGTTTCGAGGCGCATACGATCGATGAGGTCGGGCCCGCCCTCCTTCTCGCCGACGCCGCCCTCGTCGAAGGCTATTGCGTTGCGGGCTACCTCGCCTACGAAGCGGGCGAAGCATTCGTGCCGGGCGCGACGCGCGCGCTCCGCGATGCGACGGATCCGGCGACCCGAGCACTGCCGTTGCTGGCACTTGGCGTTTACGCGCCAACGACCGACGAAGACGACGCCCGTGGCGAGCCGGACGATTGCGATCGTGCGGAAGACTCTCGCGAAGCGCGAGCCGATTCGCTCGGTCCGCTCGTGGCGCAAATCGATACGCAACGCTACCATGACGATCTCGAGGCGATCGCGCGCGCGCTCCATGCGGGCGACGTCTATCAAGTGAACTACACCGTACCCTTTGCGTTTGAGTTCGCGGGCGATCCGTGGCGGCTCTTCTCGCGTTTACGCGCGCGCGCGAACGTGCCGTATGCGGCCTACGTGCGCCACGGTGATCGCGCGTTGCTCTCGCTCTCGCCCGAACGCTTTTTCGAACTCGACGGCGCACGCGTGCGCGCCCGCCCCATGAAGGGCACCGCGACACCCGATGCTCTCGGCGCGCTCGATTCATTAAAAAATCGCGCCGAACACGTCATGATCGTCGATCTCTTGCGCAACGATCTGCATCGCATCTGCGACCGTGTCGACGTCGCGCCGCTCTTCGAAGTCGAGGCCTATCCGACGTTCGCAACGATGACTTCGACGCTCGATGGCGTCCTGCGGGACGACGTGCGCCTACGGGATATTTTTGCGGCACTCTTTCCGTGCGGCAGTATTACGGGTGCCCCGAAACGCAGTGCCATGAACGAGATCGCGCGACGCGAACGTGCACCGCGCGGGATCGCAATGGGCACGATCGGCTACTGCGATGGGCCGCGTCGCGGGCAATGGAGCGTCGCGATTCGCACCGCCGACCTCGATTGTGGGACGGGTCGTGGCGGCGTGCGCATCGGCGGCGGCATCGTTGCCGATTCGAACGCCGATTCGGAATGGGCCGAAGTGCTCGTTAAGCGACGAGTTTTTGCAAGCGATGCGAGAGCGGTCGGTTTGATCGAAACGCTTCGCATCGAGCCGGACGGATCGCTCGCATCGGAAGACGCGCATCGCGAACGACTCGCGCGAAGCGCCTTCGCACTCGGCATCCCGCACGACGACGCGCGCGTCGCCGAGCTTTTCGCGGCGCTTCGTCGTACGACGCGTCATGCGCCCGCACTGGTGCGCATCGAACTCGGATACGATGGCACCCTGACGTCGAGCGAACGCGATCTCGGCGAACTCCCACGCGATCCGACGATCGCGCTTTCACCCGCGCGCGTACGCTCGAGCGACCCGACACTGGCGCACAAGACGACGGCGCGCGATGCCTACGATTCGGCGGCCGTCTTCGCGCGCGCGCACGGGCATTTCGATGCGTTGCTCGCAAACGAAAACGGCGATCTCGCCGACGGATCGCGCACGACGCTCTTCATCGAGATGCACGACGGCACGCTTGCCACGCCGCCGCTCGCCGCGGGTGCCCTTGCGGGAATCTTGCGCGCATCGTTGTTGGCTTCGGGTCGGGCGCGTGAGATGCGACTCGTCGCGCGCGATCTCGAAGATGCGGCGGCGCTCTTCGTCGGCAATTCTGCGCGGGGCCTCATCGCCGTCCGAGCGATCGTGTCGCGTAAGGATCCTTACGTGGCTCGGCACGATTCTGCGGTACGATAGAGTCATCCAGACGTACGCCTCGATCGCCCTCGCGCTCGCCGTCGCGATGCTTCCGGCCACACCGCTCGGCGCGCAGAGCAAACCTTCGCTCGCGCCCCGCATCACTTGCCGGCAAAGTCGTCGTCGTCGACGTCTTCACGTTCGGCTGTTACAACTGCCGTAACGTCGTGCCGAATCTTCGCGCGGTCAATGCGCGTCGTTCGAAAGACGTCGCGATCGTCGGTATCCACAGCCCGGAGACACCATACGAAAAAGACCGCGCGAACGTCGTCGAAAATCTCAAGAGCCAAGGCATCGTCTGGCCCGTCGCGATCGATACTTCGTTTACGTTCTGGAACGCATACGGTGTGAGCGCGTGGCCCACGCAACTCGTGTTCGACCGCCACGGGCGTTTACGTAAGACCATCGTCGGCGATTCACAAAACGACGAACTCAACGTCACGATCTCGGAGCTCGTTGCGGAAAAGTAAATCTCGCGCCACGGTTGCGGGGCGCGATCACGGGTCGTCATCCCACGCTACCCATGAAATCTTCCACCCCTGTGGGGTTCGGACGAACTGCGTCACTTTGGCGCCGCGACCTTCGACACGCACGCCCGAAGCGATCCAGTTTTTTATAGCGACTAAAGCGTTGCGCGATATTTCCGTACACGTGCGTTTGTGCGGAGGTTTCGTACTCTGAGAATTCGCGTACCGTACCGTCGGTGAGGATCGTTTTCCGCGGCTCGAGAAAGCTTGCGACGTCGTATACGACCGGCGTGCCACCGACATTCTTGATGAGCGTCGCTTCGGGGATAAACCGTTCGTCGAACCGATCGAAGTCCGGGATCACGCCGTTACGATTTGTAAACGTAGTGAAAAACCGCGCCGTAAGTTCGTCAATGGCCAATTCGTCGGCACCACACGCGATGCGCGGCGCGGTGCCCGCGTCGTGAAAGCGTTCCACGTATGGCGCGGGATCGCCAAAAGAGATCGAGACGAACGCGGCTTCGCCGCGATCGCGAGATCGACGAGTTCCGGACGGAGATCGAGCGCCCAGCGCACGAGGCTGATGCCGAATCGCACGGGCGCGTTACCCGCGCGCAACATGGCGAGTTGTCCGGCGAGGCTCTCCGCCGTCTCGCCTTCGTCGAATCCGAGCATGCCGAAGGCGCCTGCGTCGCTGACCGCCCGCGCGAGCGCGCCACCGAGCATCCGCGTTAGCTCGGTTCGCATCGCCGCTACACCGCGCCGCGCTCGGCGCGCAGCCGCGCTTCTTCTCGCGCAAACGCCGCGAGTGCCGCCGAATCCGCCCACGCACGATGATCGCCCGCCGCATATGCGATCGCATTGCGATAATACATCCACGCGTTGAGGCGATTGGCGATGAAGTTATCGCGCGTTTTGATGACTTTGCCCGGCACGCCCGCGACGATCGAATGCGGTGGGACGAGCACGCCTTCGCCGACGATCGTGTGCCCCGCGACGATCGAATTCTCGCCGATCACGCAGCCATCCATCAGCGTCGCACCGATTCCGATCAAACAATTATCTCCGACGGTACAGCCGTGAAGTGTAACGCGGTGCGTGATCGAACAGTGCGCGCCGACGATCGTCGGCATCGTGTACCCCACGTGCAGCATCACGAAATCTTGGAGGTTCGTATACGCGCCGACGACGATCTCTTGCGTCTCGGCGCGAGCGACGACGTTCGGCCAAATCGAAACGCCTTCGGCGACGCGCATCTTGCCGTACAGTTGGACGCTTTCGTGCACGAAAGCCGCATGCGAAACGTCGACATCGGGTCCGAAGCGCGCGTTCACCCGCGACGGCGCGCTCGAACGGCTTCGGCGAGTGCGTCGAGCACGCCGATCGAATCGGGCCAGCCGATACACGCGTCGGTAATGCTCTGGCCGTAGGTAAGCGGGTCGCCGGGGACGAGATTCTGTCGGCCTTCGACGAGATGCGACTCGATCATCACGCCACAGATCGCGCGATTGCCGCCCGCGATTTGTGCCGCGATGTCGTGCGCGACCGGAATTTGATTGGCGTATAACTTGCTCGAATTTCCGTGGCTCGCATCGATCATGAGACCCGTCGGCACTTCGGCATCGCGCAATGCCGTCGTCACGCGTGCGACCGAGGCCGCGTCGTAGTTCGGCGTCACACCCCCGCGCAAGATGAGGTGTGCGTCGTCGTTCCCCGTCGTCGAGACGATCGCGGAGTGACCGTCTTTTGTGACCGAGAGAAAGTGGTGCGCGTGATTCGCGGCCGCGATCGCGTCGAGGGCAATCTTGATGTTGCCATCGGTGCCGTTTTTAAAGCCGACCGGGCACGAGAGCCCCGAGGCGAGTTCGCGGTGTATTTGGCTCTCGGTCGTCCGCGCACCGATCGCACCCCACGCGACGAGATCCGCGAGATATTGCGGCGTGATCGTATCGAGAAACTCGCACCCCGCCGGCAATCCGAGTTGGTTGATTTCGAGCAGCAGACCGCGCGCCACACGCAAGCCATCGTTTATTGCGAAGCTGCCGTCGAGGTGCGGATCGTTGATGAGACCCTTCCACCCAACGGTCGTGCGTGGCTTTTCGAAATAGACGCGCATGACGATCTCGAGCGCATCGCTCAATCGCTCGCGTTGCGCGAGGAGGCCCTGCGCGTAGGCGAGCGCGGCTGCCGTATCGTGGATCGAACAGGGCCCGATGACGACGACGAGCCGATCGTCCGAGCCATGCAGAATGTCGTGCGTGGCGTGCCGAGCACCCGCCACGACCGCTGCGGCGCGTTCGGAGCACGGTAATGCGTCTAGGAGTTGGCGGGGCGGGGCGAGTTCTTTAATCTCCGCGATGCGCAGGTCGTCGGTTCGGGTGAAGGTCACAGTCGCGGCAAAGTTCCGGGCCCGTGCGAACAAACCCCGTCGTGCAAGGTCGCGGGCGCGTCGACCGAAACCTCGCACGATGTTGGATTCGTCGCGTGCCCTTATTACGTGGGATTGCCCGCCCCAATTGCTCGAGCCGCTCGAAGCGCTCGGCGTGACCGTCGAGCGCGCGCCACGCCAAGATCTCGAAGCCGAGATGCTTCATGCGATCGCCGATAAAGTGGCGCTCCTGTGCCATCCCTTCGCGCCCGTGACGCAGGCCGTCATCGATGCTGCACCATTGTTGCGCGTCGTTTCAACGGTGGCCGTCGGATACGACAATATCGATCTCGCGGCACTTCGCCAACGCGGTATCCCACTCGGCCACACGCCAGGGGTCGTCGTCGAGGCCACGGCCGACGTCACGTTCGGTCTCATTCTCGGTGTCATGCGGCGCATGTTTTCGGGCGATCGTTTCGTTCGAGCCGGAAAGTGGACCGGTGGCATGGACGTCCTCGGCACCGATCTCGCAGGCAAGACGCTCGGCATTTTGGGAATGGGCGCGATCGGAATGTCGGTCGCGCGGCGCGCGCGTGCGAGCAACATGAAGATTGCGTATTCCAATCGCAATCGCCGCGACGACGCACCCGACGCGACGTTCTGCACGCTCGATGAATTACTCGCGTCGGCCGACTGTCTCTGCATTCTCGCACCGCTCTCGCCGCAGACCCATCGAATCATCGACGCGACCGCGATCGCGAAAATGAAGCGGGGCGCCTATCTCGTCAACGCGGCGCGCGGCGGTCTCGTCGATACGCAAGCCCTGTACGATGCGCTCGAGAGTGGCCGACTTGCCGGTGCCGCCGTCGACGTGCTCGATCCCGAACCGATCGATGCGGACCATCCGCTTCTCACGCTACCGACTTTTTCGATCACGCCGCACATCGGCACGGGTTCGATCGAAACGCGGATGGCAATGGCCCGCATGTGCGTCGCGAACGCCGTCGCAGGATTACGCGGCGAGCCGCTTCTTGCGGCGGTCGTGCTCTAGAACGATCCTCATCGTTCGAGCGTCGCGCGTAAAAAGCGATCCGTCGTTTGCGTCGCGAGCGTTCCACCGAGACCCCCGGGAAGCGTATCGAAAGCATGATTACTCCAGGGGAGTTCGATCGCGGCGACCGCGTCACCACGTGCGCGAAGCGCGTCGCGTAATTCGCGTTGTTGCTCGGGACGCACGAGCGCATCGCGCAAGCCGATGATGAGATACGTCGGTGGCAATTTCGCGCGAACGTGCGTTACGGGCGATGCGGCGCGATAGGCCGCCATCCGACCTTCGGGCGGCGTACCCAAATACGCGAGTAAGATGCGCCGCACGTCGGCGGGGTCGGGATTCGGCGTGATGCGATACCCATCGACGAGATCGGTCGGCGCGTAATACGCGACGACGGAGCGCACGTGCACGGGTTCGGGCGCGTATGCGGCGAGCAACGCGAGTTCGGCACCCGCACTGCGGCCGAAGAGTGCGACACGATCGGGATCGACGCCCCATGCCTTCGCATGGTGCGCGATCGTTGCGATCGCATCTTCGACATCGTTCGGTTCGGTCGGAAAGCGATATTTCGGCGCGTGTCGATAATCGACGGAGATCGCGGTGTAGCCACTCGCAGCGAGCGCACGATCGATGCTCGCGTTATCGGCGCGTTTGCCGAAGAGCCACGCACCGCCGTAGATCGTGATGACCGTCGGTCGTGGCCCGGCGATCTTCGACCGATAGAGATCGAGAGCGAGCTTTGCGCCGTCGCGCGTGCGAACGGGAAGATCGTGTTCGACGCGGATGTCGGCGTCGCGCGTCGCGGGCGTATGAGGGGCGCCGTGGCCGACTTCGAACGGTGCCACCTCGGCTTGTGCCTTGGCGCTAGCCTGCGGATATTGCACCAGTGGGACCAGCGCGAGGACACACGCAATCGCCGCACACGTCGTGCCGACGAGCCGCATGCGACCACGCAAGGTCATCGCGACGATGACGATCGATACGATGGTGATCACGAGTGCGCGGCCCGCAACTTCGGGAACGGCGACGGCGAAAGCAAGCATCGGTAGCGTCGGCGCGGGCAGTGTCCCGAGCACTTCGATGACGAAAACGAGGACCACCGCGGTGAGGACGATCCACCGGCCGATCGCGCGGATAACACTCATTTAAACGCGGCTCGAGCAGCAGCGGCGACGCGGCGGCATCGCCAAGAATCTCCGATAGGGCACGGGCCGTATTCTTCGACGCTCACGCCTTCGGGCATTTTCGGCGCATGTGCGAGACGAGTATCGTCGGCGTGAAACATAACGGTGGAAGACGACGATGCTAACCCGAAACGGAAGCGTCATCGACGTCATCCCAATGAAAATCTTTGCGATATCGCTTCGAGACGCGCCCATCGTCCGACATCGCGAAGAGATGAAGCCACCGGTTGTCGACGAGTTCGCGCACGCCGGCGTTTTTGGCGATGACGGCGTTGAGCGCATCGAGCGGCGCCTCGATGAACACGTTCAAACGGAGCGGTTCGTGAACGAAACGCGTGCCGTCGTGGACGGACTGCCACGGTAGCCCGACCTTCAGATCACCGGCATTTCCCTCGAGAACGCCGAGCACACCCGCGACGTTGTGCAAGACTTTGTTTCCACTTCCAAAGACGCGGTTATTCACCGTCGAACCGTAGTACTGAAGGTTGATCCAGCTTGCGACCACCATCGGCGCCGTCATGATTAAGTTGAGCACCGTAAAATCGGTGTCGGAGTGCCAATCGTAGTCGTGAAGAAACGCGCGGCCGCCGAAGTCGATGCCACGCGTGCGTATCCGGGGCGCCGCGATGAACGCTGCGTTCCCCGCTAGGCCCCATTCTGGACGCACTTGAGCCCAATCGCGACTGCGCGATACCACGCGTCGCTGTGTATCTGCGTCGTTGGGGATGCCGAGCAACGTCGCGCGCTCCAGCCGTGTAAGCGAGGTCGCTCGCGCGAGAGTCTCGCGTATTTCGGCAATGAGCGTACGGTGCGATGCGGGCGCGTTCTGCGCGTCGAAAATTCTGATGTCGTCCGTCGTCGTATCGTGCAGGCAACCCAGAAACCACGTATCGTCGGGAACGTCGATACCACGCTCGCGAAGTCCGACGCGCACGCCCGAATCATTGAGGATGGCGGCGGCGACGCGGGCGTTCGCCTCACCCGTATGACCGCCGCACGCGCCGCAATCTAATCCGGATGCATGCGGGTTATTCACGGTCGTACTTCCGTGCCCGGTCATGAGTACGAGCCGGCCGAAATCCGATGTCATCGACATCGCACGCAGCACGGCTTCGGCCATAGCCACTCGCTCCCGTGCGTCGAAGCCCGTACGGCGACCACCAACCATGTGCGATTCGATGCTGGGTCGCAGACGCCCGATCACGTCGGGATCGAGGCCGTCCGTATCGGGATCGTGCACGGGCCGCGTAACCGCTAGGCTGTCGCTAACGATCTTCCCGGCGAATAAGAGCCCGGCCGTTTCGACGAAGATGAACGATGAGACGGCTGAGGTTTTAAACGACTTCCACGCCTTTGCGGCCCGCCGCCGCAAGAGTCGCAAGCCGAGGATCGCTTTGTCTTCATCTCGTGACGCGTCGCCGACCGCTTCGCACACCGTGAATGCGGGTGTGAGCAGCACGGGACATTGCGCGCCACCCGTTCGATAACCGATGGGGACATACTCGATCGGGAAACCGAAAAAGCCGGCAAATCCGACGGTTTCCACGCTTGGGTCGACGCTTTCGAGCGCCCGTCGATAGATTTCGGATCGCACGTCGATACAAAATGCCGCCTGTACGGTCTTGGGACCGCATCGTGTCTCGGATTCTGCGGGTTTCGCGAGCAGTGCGAGAAAGCGCCGCTGGTAGGCGGCTTCGTACGCCTCGTGCGCGATCAAGTCGAGGCAGAGTTCGGGGTCGTCGCCGAGCCGCTCGTCGAGGGGCGGCAATGCGGCGATCTCCATCGCTCGCCGCCAAGCCTCCGCAAACGCGATATCCGTGCGCTGAGCGAAGAGCGTGTAACCCCACACGACGCGAATCGTCAATAGCTGAACGAGTGTGTCGTTTTCGCGTCCGTATAACTCGTCGTTCCAAACGAGATAGCGCGCGTACGCCGCCCATCCACCGATGTCCAGGAGCGCCTGATGCAAATAATCGGCAATGGCTCGTTTTGGGATGCCGAGCCGACGAATAACCTCGGTGATTGCATCGACGGGATCGCCCGAGAGGCCGGCGACGAGGGTACGAAAACCGACAACGCCCATGACCTCGGGATTGCGATCGTAGCGCATCGCGGTGCGCCAAGCAGCATACGGCCGCAGGCCGCGGCCAGGAAGGCGCCAGATGGACTGCCCCTCATCGAAATACGCGGCGCAAAATTTCGAGATCTCGTCGGTCATGAAGGCCGTACCGGAGGCAATCCGATCACCTGCGGTGAGTGAATCGAGCACTTCGGCGACGGTCGCGACGATGGCTGCGTGTTCGGCCTTGTCCGTGACGTCGAGCGCAAGCGCCGCTTTGAGATCGCGTAGCGTTGCGGGCGCTTGCCAGTCGCCCGGTGCGGCCTTTCGAGCGGCTTCGAGGTCGCGGTCCTCGATGTGGCCGACCGCAAGTTCGCCTCGATAGAATGCGCGCGGCATCAGCATGTCGACGCGCGCGACGCGATGCATCGTCGCACAGGTCGCGTGAAACGTCTGCTCGGTGAAGCCGAGGAACGGGTTCACCGCGACAAAATGTTTGAGCGGCCACAGCGGTGCGATCCGTCTGCAGGCACCCGCAATCGCTGCTTCGACGACACCACGCTCGTAAGGCGCGGCTCCATTCGGCTGGTCGCTCGAGCTTTCGCGAAGAAGGTCGGGACGGGAACTCATCTGTTCCCCACGTTCGGAGGCGCCGTTGCGGGGGACGCCGTAACGTGCGGCGGCCAAAGCCGAAGGACCAACCGGTTCGCAAATGTGTTGACGTAGAAACCATTGGACACGAGTGCGTAGAGCGTTTGCCAGCGAGGCGTTCCGCCGTCACCGGGGACGAGACCCTGCAGAAACGTCACCACGGCAAACGACACGACGACGATCGAGACGATCGTAACGGCGAACGGTCCATGGAGCATCTGCGTTGCCGGCAAAGACCCGGCGAAGACCCGCTCCATCATCAGTTGTAAGCCGAAGTAGGCGATGCCGACCGTGCCTGCGCTAAGAAGCGTTCGGCCGACGACATAGACGTTCGGTCGTTCGTCGATCCCGCTCGAGACCAGGTGGATCAAGCCGAGTAAGAGGACGGCTCCGAGTGCAAAAACGCCGGGCTGCTCCGTCGGCGACGCACCGAAGAGGCGGCCGAGCACGAGCGCGACGATGAGAATGCCGGTGACGGCAAAGAGCTGGCGCGCGGGGTGCGGCTTACCGCCGGGACTCGGCGTCCACGATGCACGCGCGATATCGATCACGCTTCCAGACGAAAGGAAAGCGTGCGCCTTGTAGAGCGAGTGCGCGATGATGTGCAGCAGAGCGGCGGGAAATGCAGCGAGGCCGCATTCGAGCATCATGAAGCCCATCTGCGCGATCGTGGAATAAGCGAGCGTCACTTTGATCGACGTTTGCGTCAGCATAACGACCGAACCGAACAGGGCCGTGAAGCCGCCGACGATCGCGAGCGTTTCGAGCGAGGGTAACGACAGCGAGACGACGCTCGAAAAGCGCAGGATTAGAAAGCCACCGGCGTTGATGATGCCGGCGTGCAGCAGAGCGGAAACCGGTGTCGGCGTCTCCATCACCTCACTCAACCAGCCATGCGTTGGAAACTGCGCCGACTTCAGCAGCGCGGCGAAAACGAGCAAGATGGCAACGACGTGAATGGTCTCGGGAACGAAATCACCGGCCGCACGAATCGTTCCGGCTCCCGAGAATACGACCGAATAGTCCAAGCTACCGAAAGTTTTGTAGAGGAAAATCATCGCGCCGGTGAGGCAGAGATCGCCGAGTCGGCTCGCAATGAATTTTTTGCGCGCGGCTATCGCCGCAGCGGGGCGATCGGCATAAAACAGCAACAGTTTATGCAAGCCGAGGCTCGTCGCAATCCAGGCTAGCGTCAGTTGCAAGAGATTTCCCGATACGATGAAGAGCAGCACGGCCGCGAGCGTCAGGGACAGATACTGTGTAAAACGATCTTGACGTGGGTCGCCGTCCATGTAGTTGCGACTGTATGCCAAGACGATCAATCCGATGAAGGACACGAGGCAAAACATCGCACTGCTGAGACTATCGAGGTACAGTCCTAAACCGATTCCCTCAATTCCGAACGTTCCGGTACGCAACGAACCGAACACCACCACACACACCGCCGTGGCAAGTGCGACCGCCAGACTGAAGAAGCCGGCGCTCATGGCGCGCCGGTTGACGCGGGCTGCGGAGCTGCGGGACCTCGGTGTCGGTATGTAGGCGACTGCCACGAGCGCGAGCGGCCCGAGTGCGATCAGCCAAACCAGGGGCGAGAACATCGTTTACCTCCTGTCGTACAAACGCAAGCGCGCTCGGGTCTCATTTCGAGTGCAGCGCTCGCCGATCTCGGCTTCGGCTTTTTGCGACGAGGAAGCCTCCGCGACGTAAGACGCGGCCCCGGAAATAGTCGAGATTTCCTACCGGGTTTCAGTTTTCGGTTTGACCGGGAATTTTCTCGGTTTCCGAACGGGCGCGTTCGAGGACGAAGGCCCAACTGCCGTCGTCGGTCCGGTTGCCCGAGGTGACGCGCCAGCCGTCGCGACCGCGTGCGGTCAACTCAGCACTCATCTCCGGACGCGTCCGATTGGAACCGTAAAGCACGACCTCGTACTCATACGTCATCGCCGATAGGCGCTACGCGCGTATTGTTCGACTGACCGCTGCGTGTTGAAGTACGACGCGTTGAACGCGATCGCACCACGCCTCACGCGCGTATAGCCATCGGGATCGTGGTAAAAGAGCGGTAGGATCGTACGCTCGAGTTTTTCGTACAAACTTGCGGCGTCGTTCGCATTTGCTTCATCACCAAAAAGATGGGGATCGCTCACGATCTCCCATCCGGTCTGCCCTTCGATGCAGCCTTCGACCCACCACCCATCGAGTGTCGAGAGACTCGGCACGCCATTGAGTGCGGCCTTCATACCGCTCGTGCCCGATGCTTCGAGCGGCGGACGCGGCGTGTTGAGCCAGAGATCGACGCCCGCGATCAACCGCTGCGCGAGCGCGATCTCGTAATTCTCGAGATAGACCACGCGCAGATCGTCGCCGAGGGCGATGGCGGCTTCGTAGATGCGACGGATAACGGCTTTCCCTTCATGATCCTGCGGATGCGCTTTCCCCGCGAAAACGAATTGCAACGGGCCCACGTTCGCCGCGAGATCGCGCAAACGATCGAGATCGGTGAAAGCGAGATAACCGCGTTTGTATTCCGCGGCCCGACGCGCGAAGCCAATCGTAAAAAACGAGCGATCGAGAACGATTCCCGTGCGGCGTTTGATCTCAACGAAGAGATCGTCTTTGGCGGCACGATGGGCGGCGGCGACCTCTTCGAGCGGAATGCCGACCGCGTGCCGGAGATAACCGTTATCGGATCGCCATTGCGAAATGTGTCGGTCGAAGAGCGTCGCGAAAGCGGGTGACGTCCAGCGACCGGCATGGACGCCATTGGTGATCGCATACACCGTATCGTCCGGGAACATTTCTCGCGAGACTTCGCCGTGGCGCATCGCGACGCCATTAACGTAATGCGAGCCGCGCAGCGCGAGCTGCGTCATATTGACGTTTCCGTCGTGTACGCCGCCGAGCCGTTCGATGAGACGCGTACGATCTTCGCCGAGCAGCGAAGCCGTGAGGCCGCGATCGAATCGATCGTGCCCCGCGGGCACCGGCGTGTGCGTCGTAAAAACGAAGCGTTTGCGAATCTGAGCGACGTCGTCGGCACTGACGACATCACGACCGCTCGCCTGGAGGCGCGCTTCCATCGCCGCCGGCACCAAGAACGCGGCGTGCCCTTCATTCATGTGCAGGGTCGCAAGACCATCGATGAGCCCGAGCGCTTCGAGCATCGCGTAGCCTCCGTAGCCGAGCACGATCTCTTGCGCGATGCGATAGCGATGATCGCCGCCATAGAGCGAGGCGGTGAGCGCGCGATCTTGCGGCTCGTTTTCTTCGAGATCGGTATCGAGCAGATAGACGGGCACGACGTGTCCGGACGCGCTCGTAAGATCGAAGCGCCATGCGGCGACGCGAACGGCGCGGCCCTCGATGCGAACCTCGACCGTGCGCTCGCAGAGGTGCGTGCGCGCGCGCGGATCCCACGCATCGATCGCTTCGCGTTGCTCGCCATTGGGACCGAGCGATTGCGTGAAATAACCGTGTTTGTACACGAGCGAAACACCGACGATCGGCACGGCGAGATCGGCTGCCGAACGTAACATGTCGCCCGCAAGAATTCCGAGGCCACCGCTATACGTCGGCAAACCCGCTTCGAGGGCGATCTCCATCGAAAAGTACGCGATGCGCGGAAGCGCGCCCGGCGCGTGGTCGATGGCATGAAGACGGCTATCGCTCGAACGATCGAACGCCGCCTGGCGGGAAGCAACGGTCATAGGTCTTCTTCTCGAATGCGTGTTTTAGGCTCTTTAGACGCCGCCTAGTCGCTCCTCTGCTAAGCGAGCAAAGTTTGGCGCCGTACTTCGCGTTAAGCGTTGATTGCGCCCTACTCCGTCACAACTTCCGCTTCGAAGCCCCGCTCGGCGATGGCCGCCATGATCGTGGGAAGATCGTCCGGTCGTTCGACTTCGACGGTCACGTCGAGCTCGGCGTGCTTGGCCGAGAGGCTCCCGAAGACGCGGTGATGCGCGACGTCGAGCACGTTCGCTCCCGCGGCGCTGATCGCAATTGCGACGCTCGCGAGTTCGCCCGGTCGATCGACCATGTGCACGCGAATACGGACCACGCGACCCGAGCGCATGCGATGGCGCACGATAACCGATGCGAGCATGCCGAGGTCGATGTTCCCACCGCACACGATCGTGCCGACGCACTTGCCGGCGAAGCGCTCGGCGTGCGCGAAGAGCGCGGCGATCCCGATGGCGCCCGCGCCTTCGCTCACGAGCTTTTCATCTTCGAGCAATCGCGCGATCGCGGTTTCGATTGCAGCTTCTTCGACGAGGATCACCTCGCTCACGCGATCGGCAATCATGCGCGTTGGTAAAGCACCGATGCATTTTACCGCAATGCCCTCGGCGATCGTCGGTCCGCCGCGCACCGGAACGCCGGTCCGCGCGGCGGCGATGCCCGCATACGACGCCGATTGCACGCCGACGATCTCGGTTTTCGCGCCGAGCGCGGCGACTGCGAGCGTGGCGCCCGAAATGAGGCCACCACCGCCGACGGGTACGAGCATCACGTCGAGTTCGCAGCCCGCATCTTCGATGAGCTCGAGCGTCGCGGTCGCTTGACCCGCGATGACGTGTTCGTCGTCGTAGGGATGCACGATCGTCGCACCCGTGCGGGCGGCGAGGTCGCGTGCGTGTGCGGCTGCGTCGTCGAAGGTCTCACCGAAAAGGACGACGTCGGCGCCGAAATCGCGCGTACGGCGTACTTTGAGAAACGGTGTCGTTTCCGGCATCACGACGGTAGTCGCGATGCCGAGCCGCGTCCCGTGATACGCCACGGCTTGGCCGTGATTCCCCGCGGACATCGTCATCACGCCGCACGCGCGTTGCTCGACTGTCAGTAAGAGCATCGCGTTGAGCGCGCCGCGTTCTTTATACGAGCCCGTCGTTTGGCGATTCTCGGTTTTGAAATAGACGTCGACACCCGTCGCATTGGAAAATGCACGCGAGCGCACGGTCGGGGTGCGCACGATACCCGAGGCGATGCGATCCGCGGCCGCGCGAACCGTCGCTGCGGTATCGATCAGCGACCGATCCAGCGATAGCGGCTCGGTTCGATGCGCCGGGTTCGTCTGCGAAAATCGAACGTAAAGCCGGGCCACAGCGACGTATTGCGACCGTTTTTATCGAGATACCAACTGCGACAGCCCGACATCCAAACCGTCTTCTTCGTCTTGGCGCGAATCTCGTCGTTGAAGGACCGTTGGACCTGGGGCAACACGTCGAGGGCGCGCGCGCCCCGCTTGCGCAATTGCCGCAACGCGTCGAGAACGTATGCGACCTGCGACTCGATCATGAAGACCATCGAGTTGTGACCGAGGCCGACGTTTGGGCCCACGAGCGTGAAGAGATTGGGGAACCCCGCGACGCTCGTCCCGAGATATGCTTCCATGCCATCCGACCACGCCTCATCGAGCGTGCGCCCGCCTTCGCCAACGATCCGCACGGGCGCGAGCCCGTCTTGCGCGCGAAAGCCCGTACCGTAGATGATGACGTCGACGACGTGTCGCGAGCCGTCGCTCGTGACGACGGCATCGTCTTCGACGCGTGCGATATCGCTCGTGACGACCGCGACGTTCGCTCGCGTGAGCGCGGGGAAGTAGTCGTTCGAGATCAGGATCCGCTTGCAGCCCAAACGGTAATTCGGCGTGACCGTCGCGCGCAGTGCGGGATCGGCGATTTGGCGCTTGATATGGCTTTTCGCGATTTTCTCGACCGTGCGCAGGAGCTTCGGATCGACCGTAAATCCGAGCGCACGCACTTCGTGTGTGAGGTAGATCGACGTACGATGCAACCACGCATATCCCGGGAGATACTTGAGGAGCAGACTTTTCCGCGGATCGACGGGACCGTCGATTTTTGGCACGATCCACGGCGGCGTGCGTTGGAAAAGTGAGAGGTGCCCGACGCTCGGTGCGATTTCCGGCACGAATTGGATGGCGCTCGCGCCGGTGCCGATGACGGCGACGCGTTTGCCTGCGAGATCGACGTCGTGATCCCACCGCGCGGAGTGGAATTGCGGTCCCGCAAATTCCGCGAGGCCCGAGATCTGCGGCATCGCGGGGTTGCTCAAACCACCCATGCCCGAGATGAGGACGGATGCTTCGAAACGCGTTCCGCCGCGCGTCTCGACCTGCCAGAGCACGCGTTCGGCATCGTAGCGCGCTTCGATCACATCGCTATCGTAGCGAATGTGGCGTTCGAGATCGTACTTGTCGACGCAAGCGCGCAAGTACTCGTGGATTTCTGGTTGCGTCGGGAAGACGCGCGACCATTTCGGATTGCGTGCGAACGAAAACGAATAGAGTTCTGAGGGAATATCGCACGCGCAGCCGGGATAGCGATTATCGCGCCACGTGCCCCCGATATCGTGTGCGCGTTCGAGGATCACGAAATCGCGAATGCCCGCCGCGCGCAGCTTGATCGCCATGCCGAGGCCGGCGAACCCGGAGCCGATGATAACGATTCCGGTCGACGTCGTGGCGCGTACGGGGGGGCGTTCGAGAAGCATCGCGCGTCCTTCGAACCAGCGCGGTCCGTTGCCTCGGTTCTGGCCGGCGGAGACTTCGTATACCCCGTGGCGTCCCGCCGTTACGGACCGATCACCACACGCACGAAACTCTTGGGGCGAATCGTTTTTGCAAATGCATCGCGTACCGCCGTCGCACTGGTCGCGAGAATCGCTGCCGCTTCCGTGCGGTCGCGTCCGTATGACTCGTCCGCGAGTGTTTCGCTGAGTAAGCGCTGACCGATCGACGCAATCGAAGCTCCGGCAATCGCCGTCCGCCGAACGATCGCCGCCTTCGCAAGCGAGAGTTCGAAATCGCCGACGAGTTCGGTTTGCATTTTCGCGATCTCGCCGTCGATGAGCGATTCGATGCGCGCACGATCGCTCGGTGACGATGCGAAATCGATCGAGAAGCTCGCACGCGTTTTCGACGGCGCGTACTGCGAGGAGATCGTGTAGACGAGCCCCGCATTTTGACGGATATCGCGAAAGAGTCGGCTTTGCTCCGCACCGAGCGCACCGCCGCCGAAGACGGCGTTCCCGAGCACGAGCGCGGCATAGTTGGGCGACGAACGATCGGCATCGACGAGTTCTTGCAGGGTGACGTCGTCTTGCGCGAGCGATGGTATCGTGAGCCGAACGTCGCCTGCCGTATTGAGCGGAATCCTTGGAAAATCGAGATTCGGAAGATCGCCCGTGCCGCCACGCCACGCGCCGAACGCGCGCTCGACGGAAGCCTTCGTGGCATCGACCGTCGCGTTCCCGACGACGACGAGCGTCGTGAGGTCGGGGCGGAACGTTTTCGCATAATACGCGCGCACGTCGTCGAGGTCGAGCTTCTGAACGGATTCGAGCGACGGCTCGCGTAGCGCCGGATCGCCCACGGGATAGAGTTGCGCTGCGGTTCGTTTTGCCGCAACCGAGCCCGTCCCGGAGAGTTGCGTTTGGAGCGCTTCGAGCGCGCGGCGGCGTGCCAGCTCGAAGGTCGCTCGATCGAGTCGTGGGTGGAGGACGTTTTCGGCGAGGAGGTCGAGCGCACGATCGAACGACTTGGATGTCGTCTGCAATCCGAAGCTCGAACCCGCACCGATCGACGCATCGATATCGTCTTGCGCGCGTGCGAAGGTCGCACGATCGCGCGTCGAGGTCCCGAGCGAGAAGATCGCATCGAGGACGGCCGCCACGCCTTCTTTGCCGACGGGTTCTTGCAATGCAGGCGACGTCCGCACCGCCCCGTAGGCGACGACGCTATCGGAGATCGTCGCCGGTCGGATGACGAGGGTCATCCCGTTGCGCAACTTGCTGCGATCGGGTGCCGCATCTGCCGGTGGAACGGCGGGATGGTCGACGAGATCGCTCGCCCATGCGGGGAGATGGGTCACCGGTGCTTGCGCTCCGAGCGGCTTTTCGGGGCCGGTGGCGGGTGGCGCAGCCGGCGCGTTCTGCGTTGCATTGGCGGACGGCGTCAGTTCGCCGAGAATCGCGTGCGCGGGGTCGAGATATTTTTTCGCAACGCGATCGACATCGGCGAGCTTCACGCCCGCGAGCAGTTCTTGTTCGCGTGCGATCGAGGGTTCGTTATCGAGTGCGATCGTCGTCGCCCAATCCGAGGCGAGCGAGGAGATGGAATTGCGGCTGAGTTCTTGGCCTGCGATCGCCTGCCGTTTCGTCGTCTCGAAAAGTTCGCGCGGGACTCCCTTCTCGGCATACCCGCGTAGGATTTTCTCGAGTCGCGCGCTGCCGGCGACGGGGTCGGCCCCAGGCCCGAGCGCGGCTGTCGCCATGCCGAGCTGTCCTTCGGCGACGTAGGGCATCGAAACCCAATTCGCATCGAGGGCATAACCGGAATCGACGAGACCGCGAAGCGCGCCGCGATCGGCACCGAGCACCTGTTGTAAGAGAAACGATGCGAGAAAATCCGGGCTCGCGACGCCCGGCATCCGTAGGGCGACGACCGCGAGCGGATACGTGAGCGTGGTCGGGCGGCGGATCACTTTGCGCGCGAGCGGCTCGACGCCCGCGATCGCGTGCACGACGGTCGGGCGGCGCGGAATCGATTCGAAACGCGCTTTAATCTGTGCGAGTGTTTTTGCGAGATCGAAGTTTCCCGCGAGCACGAGCACCGCATTGCTCGGTCCGTAATATTTTTGATAGAACGCTTTGAGCCGCGTTCCGGTGAGGCGTTCGAAGGCCGCATGCGTGCCGACGCCTGGATGCGCGTACGGCGTACCCGCGAAAGCGTAGGCTTGCGCGTCGCGAAAAAAATCCGCTCCGGGCGACGTGTCGTCGCGCGCGATCTCTTGGGCGATCGCGCCGCGTTCGGTCTCCCATTGTTTTTGCTCGTCGAGAATATCGCGCATGCGATCCGACTCGATGCGCAAAACCGCATCGAGATCGGCTGCGGGAATCGTAAACTCGTATTGCGTCAGCGTTTCCGATGTTTCGGCGTTGAACGATCCGCCGAGCGCGGTTGCGATCGTGCCGAGTTCGCTCGTCGAAAGATTCTTCGTGCCGCGGAACATCATATGTTCTTGCGCGTGCGCCATACCCGGGACATCCGACGGATCGTCGCGCGAACCCACGAGATACGTGAGATCGCTTGCGATCACGGGTGCGAGTGTGTTCCGCACGAGCACCACGCGCAACCCGTTTCCAAGCGTCGCTTTGAGCACGTCGCTCGGCGGCGGCGCAGCAGCGGTCTGCGCGCGCGTGGCGGTGAGTGCGAGCGCGCACGTCGCGGCGATGACGAAGCGGCGGAAGCTGGGGAATTTCACAAACGAAAAACGAAGCACCGCACCCTATCGGTCGCGAAGATGGAAATGCCCTATCGCGACGGGGCACCGCCCGCGACTTCCGAAGGGGAACGCGATGAGCATCTTACGCGATGGAACGCACTACCGCGCCTGTAATCTCTGCGAGGCAATCTGTGGCCTCGCGATTACCGTCGAGGGCGGTCGCGTGACCGATCTCCGCGGCGATGCCGCCGATCCGCTCTCCCACGGGCACATCTGCCCAAAGGGCAACGCGCTCATCGATCTCCACGCCGACCCCGACCGCTTGCGCGTTCCGATGCGGCGCGACGGTACGACGTGGACGGCGATGGCGTGGGAAGACGCCCTCGATTTGGTCGCCAAGGGACTCGCCGACGTCGTCGGCGCGCACGGCGACGATGCCGTCGCAATCTATAATGGAAATCCGACCGTCCACAATAGCGGCACCCTTCTCGGTTCGGGCGGGTTTTTACGCGCCTTCAAAACGAAAAATCGCTTCAGCGCGACGAGTATCGATCAACTCCCACACCATCGCGCGGCGCTCGAAATGTTCGGCCATCCGCTGCTGTTGCCGATTCCTGATATCGATCGTACCGAGTACTTTCTCGTCATGGGTGCGAACCCGCTCGCCTCCAACGGTAGCATCATGACCGCACCTGGCATGCGCGATCGGATCGCCGCACTTCGCGCGCGCGGCGGACGCGTCGTAACGATCGATCCGCGACGCACGGAGACCGCGCATGCGGCGAGCGAACACCATTTCATCCGGCCCGGGACCGACGCACTTTTGCTGCTCGCGTTGATCCACGAAATCTTTGCGACCGGTCGCGCCGACCTCGCGCGCCTCGCACGGTTCACCGACGGCCTCGACGATCTGCGGAGCGCGAGCGCGCCCTACACGCCCGAACGCGTCGCCGCACAAACCGGTATCGATGCCGCAACGATTCGCACGATCGCAATCGACTTCGCGCGTGCGTCTCGCGCGGTCGCATACGGTCGCATCGGTCTCTCGACGCAACCTTTCGGTGGCCTCTGCCAATGGCTCGTCAACGCACTCAACGCAATCACCGGTAACCTCGACGAACCCGGCGGCGCGATGTGGCCTACACCCGCTTTCGATATGCTCGCGACGGCGAAAGCCGGCCAAACGCACGCGGGTCGCTACACCTCGCGCGTCCGTGGATTACCGGAATTCCAAGCCGAGTTTCCCGTCGCGACGATGGTCGATGAGATGACGACGCCGGGACCAGGTCAGGTTCGCGCGCTCGTGACGGTCGCGGGAAATCCCGTGCTCTCGACCCCAAATGGCGTCGCTCTCGACGCCGCGATCGATGGCCTCGACTTCTACGTCGCGATCGATCCTTACGTGAACGAATCGACGCGCCACGCCGACGTCATCTTGCCGCCCGCGACCGGGTTCGAAGTCGATCACTACGACGCGATCTTTCATCACTTCGCCGTACGTAACACCGCGCGGTACAACGACGCGATCGCGACACTCGACGACGATCAGCGCTACGACTGGCAAATCTTCGATGGACTGCGCCACAGGCTCACCGGCACCGCGGGCGCATCGCCGCACGATCGCATCGATGCGGGGTTGCGCGCGGGCGCGTATGCGACGAGCGTCGAGGCGCTTCGCGCACATCCGCACGGTATCGATTACGGTCCGCTCGAATCGCAACTCCCGAAGCGCCTGCTCACCGCAAACGGGCGTCTCGCGCTGGCGCCCCCCGCAATGATCGCAGATCTCGCACGCCTCGCCGCAACCGCGCAAGACGTCGTCCCCGCGCTCGTCCTCATCGGACGACGCGACGTGCGCAGCAACAATTCGTGGATGCATAACGCGCCGCGTCTCATGCGCGGCGAGGATCGTTGTACGTTGCTCATGCACCCGAGCGATACGGCCGCGCGCGATCTGCACGACGGCGATCTCGTGCGCGTCACGTCGCGCGTCGGTAGCATCATCGTTCCCGTCACGACGACGGAAGATGTCATGCCCGGGGTCGCGAGCTTACCACACGGCTACGGGCACGCGCGCGACGGCGTGCGCGCGACGGTCGCGACGGCATCGCCCGGTGCGAGCCTCAACGATCTCACCGACGGCGAACGACTCGACGATCTCACCGGTAATGCCGCCGTCTCCGGCATCGCGATCGAGGTCGAACGCGCGAGACCGCTCGAGATGCCGATACCCGCTCTCGAGTAACGTCAGATCGGCACGAACGCTTCGATGCGTACCGCTGCGGGACGCGACTGCGCGCGAGAAAGTCGTCGAGCGCATACCTCGTTCCAACGGCGAAGAACACGCCGTTACCGAGTCATCGGGCCAACGCACCACGAAGGGGCGATATGGGTCCGGCAAGAACGCGCCGCGATCGTCCGCGCCGCAGTACATTCGCGCGCGAGGGCATGTCGCTCTACGGTCGCCTCCTCGACGTCGATGATACGCAGCTGCATTTTAAAGACGATCTCAAAATCAATCTCGATACGGCCGACGACGACCATCGCTACGTATTTTGCGAAGACCGGTATCGATGCACCGCGCGAGTCGCGCTATGTGGCCGTCTGGGAACCTGCGACGCACCGGCCGTCGCTCGACATTACCGCGCCGACTACGCGTGGATCGACGTTCCCATCTTCGATGGCCGCGGCTACCCAAGCCACGAGCGTGGCGTCACGACCGAAACCCGCCTCTTCTTCCTCGGATTACCGTGGCGATATACCGGGGGATCGGTGCGCTTTAGCGGCGTTACCCGCGATGCCGAGTATCTTGCCGAAGCGATCGATGCGCGTCACGCGACGACGCATCATTCAAAAGGAACCATCCTTAACGAACTCGCGCTCGGCTCGTAGCGTATGGAATCCACGCGGTGAGGATCGCCGCGTCGTCATGATTGGAATCTTCGAGACCCATGTGTTCGGCGATAGCGGTCGCCGTCGGTAGGGAACCGTCGCGTTCGATTTCGATCGCCGCCGCGAAAAGTTGTGCTTCACCACGTAAGACATCGCGTTCGTGTTCGGTCACGCCATCGGTGTAGAGGACCAGGAGCGTTTCCATCGGCACGCTCGTAACCACGGTGCGCGGCAGAAAGATCGGCGCGAGGCCGAGCGGATAGTCGGGATGCTGCGATGAGAGGAACTTCGCTCCGCCGGCTCCCGCGAGCAACGGCGGCGGATGGCCGGCGCTCACGAAAGTGAACGTCCCGAGTTGGGCATTTAAGACGCCGAAGATCGCCGTCGCGAAGAGCTCCGATTCGCGCGCGCAGATAAATTCGTTTGCCGCCGTCAAGACGGCTGCTGGATCGAGCCCATCGTAAGCAGCGTCGCGAATCATCGCGCGGATAGCGACCATCGGATCGAAAGCGACCGGCCCATGACCGCAGACGTCGCCGATCGAGACCGCGATGAGCCCGTTTTCGAGCGAAAAAATCTCGCACCAATCGCCACCGCGCGCGCTCCGATGGGCCGCGATGATGCGCGTGCTGGTACGGACCCCTTCAAACGATTCGACGCTCGACCCAATCTCGATGGCGGGATACGGGAAGAGATCGTTTCCATACAATGTGTTGCTAGCCATGGTGCGCGATTCGATCATGCTTCCGCCTCACGAGCGCGATTCGACCGTGCCGCAAATGGGCACGCCAATGGCATAAGTATGTCCCCCCGGAGGCTCAGAATCTGTATCACTTCATACAGGGACGAAATGACTTGCTTGGTATTATGTAATGAGCATTGGGAGGCGCCAGACGTTGTATAAATTAAAATCGCAGAATCTGCCGGTGGAACTGACCCCGGAATTGATGGGAGAGAACACGATTCTCTGCGGGTTGGGCGATTCTGCTCGTTCCGAGATCATGAAAAACGGCACGATCGTGACGCTCGCCTTACGCGAGCAAATTTATTCGCCCGAAAAGCCGATTCGCGATGTGTTTTTTCCGATCGATTCCGTCCTCTCGATCGTGACGCACATGAGGGACGGAAACCAAATCGAGGTCGGTACGATCGGACGCGAGGGCATGTCGGCATTTCCACTACTCATGGGCGCCTCGAGTTCGGCCAACGACTGCTACTGTCAAGTCCGAGGACGGGCGGTAAAGATCGATGCCGGAATCTTTCGCACCTTAAGCTCTAGCGACACAGGCTTCCGGCAACTTCTCGATCGTTACTTACAGGCGTATGTGAACATGCTCGGACAATTAGCGGCCTGCAATCGCTTGCACAGCGTTTACGAGCGTTGTTCGCGTTGGCTCCTCATGACGCACGATCGTGTCAATTTTGATGAGATTCCGCTCACTCATGAATATCTCGCGATGATGCTCGGCACCGGCCGATCCGGCGTGACGATCGCTTCCGCGACGCTCCGACAGGCGGGATTTATCAGCTACGCGCACGGCAAGATCCGTATCCTCGACCGCCCCGGGCTCGAAGACGCGTCGTGCGAATGCTACGAAGTCGCACGCGAACAGTTCGGGGGATTCCTTCGCGGCTCGACGCCGCCCGTAAAGCAACGGCGTCGCGCCGGATAAACGTTCGAATACGGAATGAGTGGGTATGACGCCGCTGTGAACCACCACGATTCGGCGCAGCCTCATGGATAGCGATGCCAAAGACCGGATCGCGATTCACGCGCCCGAAACGTCCGACGGTTCCCTCGTTTCAACCGAAGAACTTTACCGCTATCTCGTCGAGAGTTTGACGGAATATGCGATCTTTGCGACCTCGGACGACGGTCGGATCGTGAGCTGGAATTCGGGTGCGGAACACCTCTTCGGGTACGTCAAAGCGGAAGTTATCGACCGTAATTTTGACATCATCTTCACGGCCCAAGACCGCATTGCCGGAGCACCGCAACTCGAACTCGAAACGGCTCGCACCGCCGGACGCGTCGCTAACGATTGCTGGCACGTTCGCAAAGATTCGTCACTTTTCTGGGCCACCAATATCGTCCAGCCGATTCGTGACGATGATGGAAACAGTGTCGGTTTCACGAAAATCGTGCGCGACGATACGGACCGAAAAGTTGCTATACAAGCGCTACAAGATAGTCAGCAACGTTTTCAACTTCTCGTCGAAACGGTTCGCGAATATGCGATGTTCGGTGTTTCGTCATCGGGAAACATATCGCTCTGGAACGCTGGAGCGGAGGCACTCTTCGGATATCGCTCCGATGAGATCGTGGGCTTCCCGCTTGAGAATCTCTACGCGGCGGATGCCGTATCCGCGGGACACGCGACCACGCAACTCAATCGCGCGGCGCACGAAGGATTCGCGCACGACGAACGATGGCTCGTGCGAAAAGACGGAACACGTTTCTTCGCAAGCGATCACATCAAACGAATCGCTAACGATCTCGACGGGAGCGACCGCGGGTTCGTCAAGATGGCTTACAATATTACCGATCGCAAAGCAGCCGAGGACGCGACGCGCAATCTCGCAATGCACGATTCGCTGACGGGGTTGCCCAATCGCGTGCATTTCATCGAACGGCTTCGTTCGGAAATCGCCGACGGTAAGAGCGCGGAGCGGGGCGGATTCGCCGTCTTTTTTCTCGACGTCGACGACTTTAAGCTCGTCAACGATAGCTTCGGACATTCGATTGCCGACAAGCTACTGCAAGCGCTCGCAACGCGACTCGCCTCTTGCCTTCGATCGGGCGACCTCCTGGCGCGGCTCGGTGGCGATGAATTTGCGATCCTTTTGAGTGGCACCGAGCGGCGTACCGATGCAGACACGCTCGTGAAACGGATCGCACGCGGGCTTTCGAAACCGTTCGAGGTAGATCGTCACGAATTTTTCGTGACGATGAGCGTTGGGGTCGCGCTCGATACGGCGCGGTATTCGTTGCCGGAGGAGGCGCTTCGCGACGCCGATATCGCAATGTATGCCTCGAAGGCAAAAGGGCGCGGTCAGATCACGATTTTTGAATCGGCGATGCACGAGCCCATCGTCGCGCGCCAACGCCTCGACACACAACTACGGCACGGACTCGAACGCGACGAATTCCGCGTCGTCTATCAGCCGATCGTGGATCTCGCCGACATGCAGACCGTCGGTTTCGAAGCGCTCGTACGATGGCAACATCCGACGCGAGGTCTGCTCGGCCCGGCCGATTTTCTCGAAGCCGCGCGCGAGACTGAATCGATCATTGCGATCGACCGTTTCGTGCTCTCACGCGCCTGTATCGACGCGAGTACGTTTCTCGCCGAAGGGGGCTCATCACCGTTTCTTTTGAGCGTTAATATGACGTCTCGCCAATTCGAATTCGTCGACTTCGTTCCGTACGTTTCGAGCGTCTTGCACGAGACCGGTTTCGACCCGTCGTGCCTCAAGCTCGAAATTACCGAGGGCACGATGATGGCAATATTCGGCAACACGCTCGACACGCTCGCTCGCTTGCGTGGAACTGGCATCGAGCTTTATATCGACGATTTCGGAACGGGTTATTCGTCGCTAAGTTACCTTGCGGATCTTCCCGTCAACGCGCTAAAAATCGACCGTAGCTTCGTCGAGAAGATCGGGTTGCGCACCGAGCACAAAAAGATCATCGCGACGATTGTCGATCTCGCGCACGGTCTCGAGATCAAAGCGATCGCAGAGGGTATCGAGTCGAACGAACAGCTCGAAGTGGTACGCGCGCTCGGTTGCGATTACGCGCAAGGCTTTCTTTTTTCGCGTCCCGTCGAATGGAGTGTGGCGTCTGCATCTCTCGATCGACACGTGGACGGTTTCATCGCCCCGCTATCGTAGACCACCGTATGATTCCGCGTCGAGCCGGTCGAGCAAGAGCTTCGTTTCCGCCGCGCGCTCCGCGCCCAACCGTTGGGCGGACTTCGTGATCAGCTTCGGCGGAATCGCCGTGACGAAAGATCGTAGCGATGCCAGGGCCGCCTCGACGTCGCCTGCAGATTCACCCGTGAGCGCGATCATGCGCGTCGCACCCATATAGCCGAGAAAGTCGACGGAGTCGGCGTCGTGGAGCACGATCGCCTCAGGCTCGGTTGCAACGGAATAAAACATATGGCCGCGCTCGGCGGCTTGTACGTGAGCAAGCTTCACCATAGGAAAGCCGACATCACGTAAAACCGCGGCACTAGATTCTGCGGCGATATCGCCGTGTTCTGTTTTCTTGTCCGTATCCCACGGCGCGAACGCCGCCATATCGTGTAGCATCGCTGCGGCGAACACGACGTCGGTATCGATCGCGAGGCCGTCTGCTTTCGCAAAGCCCGTCGCGAGTCGATAGTTCCGCTCGGAGTGCTGCCACCCCCAGGCCGGGTGCTTAAAATGCGCACGAGCAAACGCGTAGAGCTTCGCTTTCCACGGCGCATCGAGCGCGATCCCGGAAACCGTCGTCGTGGCATCCGGCGTTCCCGCAATCACAGGCGAAGGCGTGAGATCCGCGCATCGACCAGCTGCCGCTGTCCCAGCGACGAGAAGTGCGAGGGTCAGCGTCATTCGAAAAGCAATCACAGGCGCGCGTACGTCAATGACGCCTGAGGTGCTCTGAAAACTAGCCTTCAGTAACGAGCGCAGGTTCAGCATTGCCTACGCCGGCAGATCTTTCGGGCGATCCGCGTAGATCAGCGTCGGCTGTTCTTTCTTTTCGATGACTTCTTTATTGATGACACACTTCTTAACGCCGACGAGGGACGGCAGATCGTACATGACGTCGAGCATGACTTCTTCGAGAATCGAACGTAGGCCGCGGGCCCCGGTCTTGCGACCCTGGGCGCGCGTGGCGATCGCGACGAGCGCTTCCTTCGTAAACGTGAGATCGACGCCGTCCATACCCAGAATTTTTTGGAATTGGCGCACGAGCGCGTTACGCGGCTCGACGAGGATGCGACGCAACGCGAGTTCGTCGAGCGCGTCGAGCGTGACGACGATCGGCAGACGGCCTATGAATTCGGGAATCAGCCCGAACTTGAGCAGATCCTCTGGCATCAGCTGTTGGAGAAGCTTGCCGACCTTCACGTCCTTCTTCGATTCAGGGACGCTACGGAATCCGAGTGAGTTCGAGGCGACCCGCGATTCAATAATCTTTTCGAGACCGTCGAAAGCGCCGCCGCAGATGAAGAGCACGTTGGTCGTGTCGATCTGAATGAACTCTTGGTGCGGATGCTTGCGTCCGCCTTGGGGCGGCACATTCGCCGTCGTTCCCTCGAGAATCTTTAGGAGTGCCTGCTGCACGCCTTCGCCCGAGACGTCGCGAGTGATCGACGGATTCTCGCTCTTACGAGCGATTTTATCGATTTCATCGATGTAAACGATGCCTTTTTCGGCACGCTTTACGTCGTAGTCGGCAGCCTGGATGAGCTTGAGGAGAATATTCTCGACGTCTTCACCGACGTAGCCCGCCTCCGTGAGCGAGGTGGCATCCGCCATGGCGAGCGGAACGTCGAGGATTTTCGCGAGTGTCTGCGCGAGATACGTTTTGCCCGAACCCGTCGGGCCCACGAGCAGAATGTTGGACTTCTGCAGCTCGACGTCGTCGGATGCGACGCCGGCGTTGACGCGTTTATAGTGGTTGTAGACGGCGACCGCGAGCGCTTTTTTGGCGCGTTCCTGACCGATGACATACTGGTTGAGGATGTGATTGATTTCTTTGGGCTTTGGAATATTCCGCAGCCGTACGTTCTCGTCGACGTTTTTGTACAGCTCTTCTTCGATAATCTCGTTGCAAAGCTCGATGCACTCGTCGCAAATATACACGCCCGGGCCCGCGATCAATTTGCGCACCTGCTCCTGCGATTTACCGCAGAAGCTGCACTTTAATTGACCTTTTTCATCACCGAATCGGAACAACGGGCGTGTCCTTTGCTTATACCGGCGCCGGAGCGGCGCCGCGCATTTCTTTGCTGAAGATCGAATCGATCAAACCGTACGCACGTGCATCTTCCGACGTCATGTAATAATCGCGGTCGATATCGCGCAGGATCTGATCGATGGGGTGATTCGTCGTGGTCTCATAGATGCCCGCAAGCATCCGGCGCGTGGCGATGAGATCACGCGCGGCGATCTCGACGTCGGTTGCTTGGCCGCCGATCTGCTGAACCCACGGTTGGTGGATCAGAATCTTAGCGTGCGGCAGCGCGAAGCGCTTTCCCGGTTCGCCGCCCGTAAGCAAGATCGAGCCCATCGACGCCGCCATACCGGCGCAAATCGTCGCGACGTTCGGCCGCACGAGTTGCATCGTATCGTAAATCGCGAGGCCCGCGGTGACGCTACCACCAGGGCTGTTGATATACATATCGATATCTTTGTCGGGATCCTCACGCTCGAGGAAGAGGAGCTGTGCGATCACGAGATTCGCGAGGCCATCGTCGATGCCGCCGCCCACAAAAATGATCCGCTCTTTGAGTAGCCGCGAATAGATGTCGAACGCACGCTCGCCGCGCGCGCTCTGCTCCACGACCATGGGGACGAGATGGCCCATCGATAACTCCTGACGACGTCTTGCGGCGCGATGCTGCGCTGCCTGTATCTCTAGCATGTGATGTGACTACGCGGGTGAAGCGTTCGTTGCTTCGATCTCGGCCCCATCGGTTTGGGTACGTGCGGCGACTTCGGTGATCGTCGCGTGGTCGAGGAGCCATTCCACCGTTTTCGTGCGGACGATACCATCGACGAGCGCGTTGAAATTCGCGCGCAACATCTCGAGGATCGCTTCACGCGGCTGCTGATACTGGCGGCTCAACTGCGCGATCTCGGCTTCGATATCGGCGTTGGTCGCAGTGATCGATTCGGCTTTTGCCACGGCTTCGACGAGCAGCGAGCCTTTGACGCGCTTCTCGCCTTCAACGCGATACTCAGCCGTCAATTCGTCTTGCGTCTTACTCTGTTTTTCGAGATACGTCTCCCACGTGAGGCCTGCGCGTTCGATGTAGGTCCTGGCTTCGGTCGCGAGATTCTCCGCTTCACGATCGACGAGGACGCTCGGAAGCGCGAAATCGTGCGCGGCCATGAGCTTCTCGAGCAAAACGCTCGTGAGCGCGCGACGCTGGTTTTGCTTTTTCTGCATCTCGAGCCGCACGCGGAGTTCGTCGCGCAGCGTCGCGAGCGTCGCATCTTCGCGGCCGAACCGTTTGGCAAACTCATCGTCGAGTTCGGGCAGCTCGGTCGCCTTGTTTTCATGCACGGTGATCGTAAAGACGGCCGTTTTGCCAGCCAGTTGCGCTGCGTTGTAGTCCTCGGGAAAATGCGCTTCGATATCCTTGGTTTGACCCGCGGTCATTCCAACGATGCCCGACGCGAAACCGGGAATGAAGCCCTCTTCGGTTATGTTCGTCGGCTGCTGTTCCGCCGTGCCGCCGTCGAAAGCGACGCCGTCGATTTTCCCAAGATAATCGATCGTCGGCGTGTCGCCGAGTGCGACGGGACGTTCGACTGGTACGAGCGTGCCCTGATCGCCGCGCAGATGCGCGACTGCGCTCTCGAGTTCGTCGTCGCTCACCGCGGAGGACGTGCCCTCGAGGGCGATCCCCTTATACTCTTTGAGCTCGAACTGAGGGCGTACGTAGACGGTCGCCCGGACGCGCAATGGCTGGCCCTCTTCTTCGGGCATCAGCTCCATCTGCGGCTGATCGACGGGATCGAGATCGTTCTCTTGCAACGCACGCGTGTACGCGGTCGGCACGACGGCATCCATCGCGCGCTCCTCGATGGCCTGCGTCCCATATTGTGCCTCGAAAAACTTGCGCGGCGCCTTGCCGGGACGAAAGCCCGGAATCCGCACGTTCTTAACGAGGGTCTTGAAGGCGCGCTCGCGAGCAACCTTGAGTTCTTCCTCGGAGATCGGGATCTCGAGCTCGACTTGCGTGGGATCGAGGAACTTGACGGTAGCAGCGGTCGACACGGTGATGGGCGGGCCTTTCTAGCGTAAAGCCGCGGCACGAAGCGCCACGGCTAGGGCCCCGGACATGGGGCAGGTGGCCGAAACCGGCCGAAACTGGAGCGGAAGACGAGATTCGAACTCGCGACCCTCGCCTTGGCAAGGCGATGCTCTACCACTGAGCTACTTCCGCATAATTTCTAAGAGAACGTCGGGTGAGTTTTGGGCGAGCAGAGACTCGAACTCTGATGGGTTGCCCCACTGGAACCTAAATCCAGCGCGTCTACCAATTCCGCCATCCGCCCGAGAACCTGCGAAGTGTATCGCGACGGCTTCAGACTCGTCAAGGGCTTCGGGCCGCGTGCGAGGCTTTGGTTGCTGCCCGCGGGTATACGCAAAGTCGATGATCCGCCTCCGTCTTCTCCTCGCAACCGTTCTCCTGACGATTGGCGCGACGTCGCTTCGCGCCTTCGGTGCTCCAGACGACGAATGCCGGAAGCCGTATGTGGTTCCCTACGCCGAGCAGTGTAACTTCGCGTACAAGTCTCTCAAGAAAGACACGTCACCGCCAAATCTCTCGGCAGCCTTCGCCGCTTGCGCTCGCGCGCAGAACGTGGCGGTCTCGTGCGTGAAATCTCCGGATCGGCAGCTGCACGCTATTGCGCTCGGCGCCCTGTTCCAAGACGTCACGCAGCAAGCCGAGATCGCGGTCTTCGCACAGCAGTTTGCCGTCGCGACGGCGCTCCTGCGCGAAAAGCTTCAGATCATCGATGTGGTGGCACACGATGCCAAGCCCGGGGATCGGACGGTCGCGACGGAACGCAGCGCCGCAAAAATCGAACTCGCCGATGCGACGGCGGGACTCTGCACGCAGACCGTGCTCGCAGGCGCGAGCGATCAGAAGCAACTGGCGAAAGATCGCAAGTTCGCCGAACTCGCGACGTTACTGAAACGAAAATCTGGTGAGTACGCTGCCTGCGCCGCGCAGGCTCCCACACGATCGAAACGCGCCTATCTCGAGTACGTCGGGGTCGTCGCCCGGGAAGAGAGTGCGCGCGCCTCACAGGCAGCCGGAAGCGCAACGGACGCGGAAACGGGATATCGTGCGTGCGTCTCCGATGCCGAGCGCATCGCAAAGCATGCGAAGTCGCCCGTTACCGGCTATCTCAAGACCATTTCAGCGCTCTGCACGGGTCGGCACGATGGGACGTATGCCGTCGACCAACCGACCCCGATCGATCAGCCCGATGCAAAAGGCTTCAAGCCGCTGGTTCTTCCGAAAAGTTAGGCCGTCGGTTTGACGGGAGAGACTCCGTGCCCCTCGGGGCCACGCAAGATATGACCGAGGAGTTGCACGACGTTGAGGCGACCGGGATCGGCGGGAAAATACCCTTCGACGATGCGGCCGGTGAGGCCGTAACCGATCGCGGCAACGATCACGAGTTCGATCGCCGGCACGATACGCCGGCGACGTTCTTCGAAATCGGGCCCACGCATCGAGGGATGCGCCGAGATGACCGTTCGAATGAGATCGAGCTTTTCGCCCAACGCGTCATAGCTTGGTTTGTTGTTTGAGAGCGAGAGCCACGCGATTAAGCGAGCGTAACCACCCTCGTCGAAAACACGAAAGACGCCTTCGATGACCCGATCGACCGAAAGCGAGAGCGGATCTTCGGTTTCGTAGACGCGGGCGACTTGATCGGCCAAGCGTACCGTTACACGTTGCGCAAGCTGCGTTTGCAGCTCGGCGACGGTACCGAAATGGTAGAGCACATTGGGATGGCTGACGCCCGCTCGCGTCGCGACCTCGGTAAGACGCAGGCCATCGGGTCCGCTCTCGACGAGCAGGGCTTCGGCCGCCGCAAGGATGGCTTCGCGCGCATCGGCAGCTTCGAGCCGGCGGCGTTTTGGAGTGGGCTTGCCCGCAAGGGGATCGAATGGCGGGAGCATTTTGTCCCTGTTACGAGGTGGTGTCGGGACAACCCGGCTTCTCGGACGATATTTCGTTGCTTCGCTTGGCCAGAGCGTCCTGTGTCGTGACCGCGCTGATACGGGCGATCGTCTTCGTGAGTATCGGTGCGATCATCGTGCGTCCGTGGCAGCGGCCAAGATGCCTGTGCTCGGAAAGTGGCTCACGCTGCGCGTCATCTCACGATGCGACCTGCGCCAACCGATCGCGCGTGACGTGCGAATCTTCGCACTCGAACGGTCACGACCTCATCGCCGCACTCGGCGCGCTCGTTCTCGTGACTCCGCGCTAAATGCGAACTTCGACGCCGAGTTCTACACGTCGCTCCGCGCGAATTCCGAGATCGTCGGAAAGCGGGCGTGCGTTGCGCACGAGTATTTCGAAATAGCGACGCACGATCGTCGGAAGCGCGTGCTCTTTTGCGCGTACGATTTTGGGATCGGCGTAAAAGAACGACGTGTCGTCGGAATCGAGATTGAGACCGCTGAGACCGCACGCGCGTAAGATCGGCTTGATAGCCGGTCGCTCCATGTAGCCGAAGCTTGCGTGCACGATTGCGAGACGCGTCGAGTACGACTCGATCGTCACGCGTTGCGATTCCGCCACATAGGGTCGCGCCATGCGATCGAGCGTGAGGATCACGACGCGCTCCTCATTCGCGCGCGCGCGCAACCATTGATGCGTCGCCCCGATAAACGGGATTCCGCGCGGATCTCCCGTGAGAAAGACCAACGTGCCCGACGGATTACCAGCTGACGGGCGCATCTCGCGCTTGTAACGAGAGAGCGGCATCGCGAGTTCGGAAAGCGCCTTGGCGACGCAACGCCGGCCTTCGAGCCACGTCATCGCCGTAAGCACGAAAACCGCACCGATCGCGAATGGGACCCACGCACCTGCGAAAAATTTTGGGAGACTCGCGGTAACGAAGAGCGTGTCGACGGCAACGAAGCTCGCCACGAGCGGATAAGCGACGATCGGTTTCCAGTGGAGTCTTCGGCGGATGACGTACGAGAAAGCGAACGTCGTCGCGAGCATCGTGGTCGAAACGGCGAGTCCGTAGGCTGCCGCTAGCGAATCGCTGGTGCGGAACGTAAGGACGAGGGCGACACACGCGATCGCAAGAGCCGCGTTCACGGCAGGAACGTAAACCTGTCCCTTGTTTCGGCGCGACGTGTGGTGCACGGTAAGTCGCGGCCACAGGGAGAGATTGATGGCTTGCTCGGTGAGCGTGAACGCTCCCGAGATCAGCGCTTGCGAAGCGATGACGGTTGCAATCGTCGCGAGCACGACCATCGGCAAGAGCATCCACCCGGGTGTGAGGGCGTAAAACGGATTGTCGAACGCTCGCGGGTCGACGAGCACGCGCGCGCCTTGACCGAGGTAATTGAGCACGAGGGCGGGCAGCACGAGGGCGAACCACGCCGCCACGATCGGCTTGCGTCCGAAATGCGAGAGATCGGCATAGAGCGCTTCGACGCCCGTAACGGCGAGGACGACTGCGCCAAAGACGAAGAATCCGAAAATCCCATGATGGATCGCGAAGCCGACTGCGTGCCGCGGATCGACCGCCCACAAAACTCGTGGCGCGGCCGCGATCGCCACCGCGCCCGCGATCGCGATTGCCGCAAACCACAGCACCATGATGGGGCCAAAGACGCGGCCGACGCGATCGGTCCCACGCGATTGAATGGCGAAAAGCCCGAGGAGGATGCCGACGGAAATCGGCACGATGAACGGTTGTGCCGCTTTGGTCGCGACGCCGACGCCTTCAACTGCCGAGATCACGGAGATCGCGGGCGTAATAATGCCGTCGCCAAAGAGCATCGCCGCACCAATGGCGACAACCCAGGTTAGCCATCCGGCTTTCGCCGGAACGTTGCCGACGCGCGGCAACGCGGCAAGTGCAAGCAAGGCGAGGATTCCGCCTTCGCCATCGTGGTCGACCCTCAGGAGCACCCCGACGTACTTGAAGCACACGACAAAAACGATCGCCCACAGAAGGAGCGAGATGATGCCGAGCACGTTTTCGAGTTGCGGTCCGACGTTCGCTGTCGTGAAACATGTCTTGAGCGTGTAGAGCGGGCTCGTCCCAATATCACCAAACACGACGCCGAGCGCGGCGAGCGCGGCCCCCGGGGCCAATCGTGCGCTTTTCTTCGCGACGTCCCCGAGTGGCAAATTCATTTCCGTCGCGGCCATCGCGGCGTCTTACCCGCTTAGCTGCGAATCGAAATCACGCCGTAACGTTTTGCGTAAGCCTGGCGTTCTTCATCGAAACGGGCGCGGATGTTCGCCGACTCGAGTACGGCGGCAGCCATCGCGACTTCGTCGGCCTTGGCCTTTCGTTTCACTTCGAGGGCTTTGGCATCGGCAAGTGCGCGTTTCTTGGTCATATCCGTTAAATTTGGGATCGACCAGGGAACACCTGGGCGTCACGATATCGATTGCGGACGTCAAAGGACTGATGTTGCCCAATATCGCCTTCAGCCGCGTAGATTCTGGCCCGGATGCCCGCTTCTACGATCGACCCCGTTTTGTCGCACACATCGACGATCTGGCGATCGCGGCGGTCACCGAACTGTACCGAGCGTACCTGCCGCCAGGCGGCATCATCTTGGATCTCATGAGCAGTTGGATCAGCCATCTCCCGCCGGAAAGCGCCTATGGCGCGGTCGCCGGGCTTGGGATGAACGCAGCCGAGCTTGCCGAGAATCCGCGTCTTGAAACCTTCGTCGTCCACGACCTCAATGCGTCGCCCACCATTCCGTTCGGCGATTCGATTTTCGATGCGGCGATGATCTGCGTCTCGGTGCAATACCTTACGCAACCGATCGCGGTGATGCGCGATCTCGCGCGAATTATGCGCCCGGGGGCGCCACTGGTCATCACATTTTCCAACCGCTGCTTCCCGACAAAAGCCGTCGCACTTTGGCACGCGCTCGGAGACGACGGACATGCCGGACTCGTCGCAAGCTATTTGCGCGAAGCGCGTGCCTGGGTCGAAATCGAGACGCTCGACTGTACACCGCGCGGCGGGGACGTGCTCCGCGCCGTCGTTGCGAAGCGCGCGCCGCTCGATTAGGCGGCTTCCCGCGCGCCCGGGGCACCGAACCAAAAGATAACGCACACGCAAGCCGCACCGACCGCGGCCGCAACGAGCGCACGTTCGGTACCGATCGCACTCGCCAAGCTCCCGATGGCGAAGTTGCCGATGGGAATTCCACCGAGGAATGCGAGCGAAAAGAGACCGTTCGCGCGCCCGCGTTCCTCGTCGCCCGCGCACTCTTGCACGTAGGTATTGGCGAGTGCGTACATGAGCGTATCGATCGCACCGATCACGAAGAGCATAATGCCCGCAACCGTAACGTCGCGTACGAACGTGAAGCCGATGAGTGCGATGGCGGAAGCGAACATCGCGATCGGAATGACGCGGCCTTTCGTCCCGATTTCGCCGATCTTCGCAAGCACGAGTGCGCCCACGATTGCGCCGCCGCCACCGCAAGCCGAGAGGATGCCGTATCCGCGCACGTCGAGGTGCAAGATATTCTTCGCGATGTCGGGCAGCAGCGTGATATACGGCGTAATTCCGATCGTGAACGCGGCGATGAGTAACGAGAATGGTACGACAACCGCTTCGAGTCGCGAGACGCGGGGTGCGACGAATGTCGCCACGTCATCGGCGCGCTCTTCATCGCGCCGCGCCGATTTTCGGCCGAGTACGAGAGCGAGCGCGATCATTGGCACGAGCGAGACGGCGAAGACGGCGAAACCGACCGCGACACCGACCGTCGCAATTGCGATCCCACCGAAGGCGGGCCCGAGCGTTCGAGCGACGCTCCACTCGAGTGAAGAGAGCGCGATCGCACGGCCGAGTTCTTCACCGCGCACGAGATCGTAGAGCCACGCGCGATCGACGGGATGTTCGAGCGCGATGATCGTGCCGATCGCAAATGAAAGTGCCGCGAGCGTCGCAAGTGTGACGTGCCCTGTCGCGATGAGTGCCGCGAGCGCGAGGGCGAGCGCGAGAAGAATCGCGTTACCGCCGGCGACGAGCGTGCGGCGATCGAAACGATCGGCAAGCGTACCGCCATAGAACGAAAAGAGCAGGTACGGTAACTGACCGCTTGCCGCGATCGTACCGAGCCAAAACGGCGAGTTCGTCAGCGTGAGGACGAGCCAACCCGACGCAACGGTCGAAATCCAGAAGCCGGTATCCGCGCAAGCGGCCGCGGCGAGATATGAGGCAAAACGACGAGTACGCAACGCATGGGTAGGTCGCGCGCGCGGGCACGCGACCCTGCTCGCGCGAACCGAACTCGTATGAACGCATCCGATCTCGTGCGGCACATCGACCAGTTCGAGCGCGTCGAGGCCGATGCGGCTGCGAGCGCGCGAGCGCGTGCGGGGCGAGCGCTCGTCATTCGCGGTGCGCGTCTTCAGGTGGTCGCAGACACCGCCGCACCGACCTTCGTTGCGTGCGCGCCGAACGATGTCGATCCCGCGATGCCGTTTCTCGGCATCGATGAATCGGGCGCACCGCTTTACGTCCATCTCCTCGCAAGTGAGAGTGAGCCCGATGATGCGACGCGCTTGAGTGATTTACGGATGGAGCTCGGGCGCTACACACCGGCGATGCGCGAAGCGATCGTAACCGCGCTCGCACTCGCGCGTTGGTCGCGCAACTCGCGCTACTGCGGCGCGTGCGGGCGCGATCTCGTTTGGGAAATCGGAGGTCGGACAAAACGCTGCACACGAGAGCCCGAACCGCATCGGCATTTTCCGCGCACCGATCCTGCGACGATCGTACTCGTACACGATGGTGACCGAGCGCTTCTCGGGCGGCAAGCGACGTGGCCACCGGGTCTCTACTCGACGCTTGCGGGATTCGTCGAGGCGGGTGAAACGGCCGAAAGTGCGGTCGCGCGCGAAGTCTTCGAAGAAGTCGGCGTGCGCGTCGACGATATTCGCTATTCCGGTAGCGAAGCGTGGCCTTTTCCCCGATCGCTCATGCTCGGTTATGTCGCACGCGCGACAACGTACGACATCCGCGTCGGCGACGAACTCGAGGACGCACGCTGGTTCACGCGCGACGAGTTGCGCGACGTGCAAGCGCACATGACAGCACGTATGCCGCATTTCGACACGATCGCACGCCGCCTCATGGCGGCCTGGATCGCGGAAGACTAGGCTTTCGCTTTTTGCACGGAAGTTTCTCGAACCGTTCCCTTTTTCGCGGACGTTTTCTTCGCCGTCGCCTCCTCTGCCGAACTCTCGTTTACCGAGGCCTTCTCCGTCGTGTAGGTTCCCGTTGTCGTCGGCTCGCCGGTGCGACTTTCTCGCCGCGTCGTCGATATCGCCTTCGTATTGCCGTGAGTAATATTTGCTATAGCGGTTACCCGTCGTTTCTCCGTCGGCATCCCGGTCGTTCCTCCACATCGTGTGCTTTCCCGAGCGTTACCCAACAACGGGCTATCGCGTCCGTGCCCTACGTCCGGCTCGATTTAAAGGCTTTAAACGTGCGCTGCGACATCGTCGACTTCGGTTTCGCTCAAGATCGACGGATACAACGTCGGCAACGGCGGCAGCGGATTTTTGATCCAAACGATCGTTGCGTCGTAATTCTTCCGCTGCCGCTCTCCCCGTAGCGACGGGCCGACGCCGCCTTCCGTGCCGGTTGGGCCGTGACATGTCGCGCAGTTTTTATAAAACATTCGTCTGATTCGTGCGTGCCGCCGTGCCGAGTGCTGCGACCACGGCCGACGGTCAAATCATCGGGTCGTACAGCGTCAGATCGCCTTCGCCGTGACGTGCCTCGCACTCGGCACCATCGTCTCACCCATCCTCAGCTTCTTGGCTTTGATCTCGTTGCTCGGTCTTGGCACGGCGATAATCGTCGAAAGCGGTTAAAGGCGCACGTCTTACATCGTCTCTTCGATGCCGCGACGAATCAAGTACCAATTCATGCCAGCCGAGGATCTCGACTTCGAACCCCGCTAATGATGTAGACCATTAATCGAGGTCCTTCGAGTTTGTCAGCAGACTCCTATATGGCATTTGATGCTGTAGCTCGATAAGGTGTCTCGCGGTACGTTCGACTTCGTCGTTATTTCGCACTGCCGTTCGTTACGAGCGGCAGTGCCAGTGACTTTTCGGCTTTTTTATCGAGGATATCGAGGAAAGGTTTGACGATGTCGAGTGGCATCGGGAAGATGATCGTCGAGTTTTGATCGCCGCCGACTTCGGTGAGCGTTTGCAAGTAGCGTAGCTGCATCGCTGCCGGGTTCGTCGAGAGGATCGTGGCGGCATTAAGCAGCGTTTGCGCTGCTTGAAATTCGGCCTCGGCATGAATGACCTTCGCGCGACGGTCACGCTCGGCTTCGGCTTGCCTCGCAATCGATTTCACCATGTTTTCGGTGAGTTGGAGATCGCGAATTTCGACTGCGCTCACTTCGATACCCCAATCTTTCGTTCGCGCATCGAGGATGTCTTGAATGTCAACATTGAGCTTGGCGCGCGCGGTGAGCATCTCATCGAGATCGTGCTGTCCCAGAACGGAGCGCAAGGTCGTTTGCGCGAGCATCTTCGTAGCGGCGCTGAACTGCTCGACTTGGATAACCGACTTTGCTGCATCGATGACGTGAAAGTACAGCACCGCATCGACCTTCACCGAGACGTTGTCGCGAGAGATTAAGTCTTGGCTCGGAATCTCCATGACGACGGTTCGCAAATCGACACGGACGATTTGCTGGATCCACGGAACGATGAGGACGAGCCCCGGTCCGCGTACGGCTGAAAATCGGCCGAGGGTGAAGAGAACGGCTCGTTCGTACTCGCGGAGCACCTTGACCGACGCGCTCAGAGCGAACAATACGAGAACCACGATGACAAACGGAGCATAGAACTCGACGGGCATGGGTTTGATCCTTTCGCGAACTCACCGTGAGACGCGCTTTTAATTGATTTCCAGCGTAGCGCGCCGGCGTGGTTTACCATATCGTGAAACGGAGGGATGTTGCT